>Ga0265318_10000588_pt1 | contig 25515 bp, 20 predicted proteins | sample 4821metaG_FD_192431 | JGI IMG/M metagenome (GOLD analysis project Ga0265318, IMG submission 192431) | Rhizosphere microbial communities from Carex aquatilis grown in University of Washington, Seatle, WA, United States - 4-8-21 metaG | ecosystem: Host-associated > Plants > Roots > Rhizosphere >... | reverse complement strand
CGGAGTCAGCAGGGGTGCCAGACACCCACTCGGGAAACCCCGTTGCTCAGGGACCCCGGTGCTGCCGGGAACCCCGGTGCCGGGGACCCCGGTGCTGCCGGGGACCCCGGTGCCAGACACCCGTTGGGGGGGGGCCACCCATTGGGGGGTGCCAGACACCTGGGGGACACCGATGATGGGGGACCCCGGTGCGGGGACCCCGGTGCCAGACACCCAATGGGGGTGCAGACACCCAATGGGGGTGCAGACACCACGTTGGGGGGTGCCAGACACCCATTGGGGGGACACCCATTGGGGGACCCCGAGGGGGGAGCCCCCGCTGGAACGCCGGATCCATTTGTGATACTTGTCACTCCTAACGTTGATGGCGTCGGGGCAATTGACGCTTGACGATGAGCGCGCGTCGTGAGGGAATCCCGAGCTACCTGCAGGGTAGTCCCTACGGGTTTGGTCTTGATTCTTTCTGGCGGGGGTTTCGTTCAATGAGAATTGCGTCTTGGAGGGGCTTCGTCCCAACAGCGGTCTTCGGCTTGCTGGTCGTGGGCTGCAGCAGCAGTGGGAGCACGCCGGCCGGCAGCGGAGGAGCGGGCGGACAAGACGCCGGTGGGCAGCCGGACGTACACCAGGCCGACGCACAAACCGGTGGTACTGGCGGAGCGCCCATCGCCACGGGCGGGGCAGGCGGTACCCCATCCGGTACCGGCGGCGGCGCGGTGGGCACCGGCGGCGGGGCCGGAGTTGCGCCGCCTGCCTTCACGCTGGCTCAGCTGTGCGGTTCGGCGACTGGCGCCGGCGGTGCGGGAGGAGGAGCCTCCCTGGCGACGTCGTTGACCTATACCAACCAGACCTATCTCGGTGATCCGCGCGTATCGCCGAGCGAGGCCCTCTTCAGCTACATCAACAGCACCGACGATCCCACCAAGCAGGTCTTGCGCCTGCACAATGGCGGGACCGCGTCGGTCATGATCAAGGGCCTGCACGTCGTGGACAACGTCTCCCCCCCCAGCACGAGTCCCCCCGCGACCCCGGGTCCGAGAGGCGGGACGCTCTTTCCGCCAACCTACGCCCAGATCAGCTTGCCGGCCGCCTTCGCGGTTTCATTGCCGCCGGGCTCGTCCACCTTCCCGATGACCCTTGCCCCCAACGCCGACCTCGACGTGACGGTCCAGTTTCTCTCCACCAAGACGAACCCCCCGGACCGAAACTTCAACATCGGCGGTCAGCCGGTGAGCGCGGTCCTTGTGGCGGACAGCGACGGAGGCTGTGCCCCCGCCGGGCTCTATGCGGTCTCTCTTTGGAACAACAGCGAGACGCTGATGGATCCAACCGCGAACAACCTGCCGTCCACCAACTGGGCCCGCTACGAGCCCACGTTTGGCCAGGTCGTGGCCACCCTTGGCTACAAGGTGAACCTCGGCTCCGTCTTCATCCAGTTGCTCAACACGAATGACATGTCTCTGCCGAGCCCCGGATTGATCACCGAGGAAGTGCAGACGCACGCATTCGTGAAGGCGGACCCGACCCAAGCCGTTCAGCTTCTCGCCGTGGGCCGGTTCGCGCCTCCCACCGACATTCCTTTTGGTTGGTATCCCATCGGATCGCTCACCGGGAAGCCCGTCAGTGGTGGCGCGGGGGGCGGGGGCGGCGCTAGCGGCAGCTCGGGAGCGGGCGGAACGGCTGGCGCGCCTCCTTCCGGCGGCGCGTCCGGCTCCGCCGGCGGTGGCGGCGGAGCCGGAGGTCGAGGAGGTGCGGGTGGAGGCCCGGTGGCTCCGCCCCCAACGCCGCCGGTCGTGACCGACGCACAACCCCAGGCCTTCCCTGCGACCTCGACCCAGGCGGACACGCAGCCCGCGCCCCTGCGGGTCGTCGCAACGATGTTGTCGAGCCCCAGGGGCGTGGACTGGAACACCTCGAACTACAGCGAGATGATCCTTCCCCCGCTGAAGGCCGGCAGCAACGGAACGACCTTCGAGCCCGGCTCGACGCCCTTTGGAATCTGGACCTTCACGAACCAGAGGACCACCGGCAATCCCTCGTCGGCCGGCGTTCCCGCCCCGAATGTCGCAAACGGCGACTACAACTACAGCGAAGACTCCCTCAACATCATCGGAACCTCGGCGCCCCCGATTCACAGACTTCGCGTCTATCCACTGAAGGACCGTGCCGGCGTCCTGGTCCCGAACAGCTACCTCCTCGGCTGGGAGGAGGCCTCGAACGGTGACTACCAGGACTTCGTCTTCGTCTTGAAGAACGCCAAGCCGGCGCCCTGAGGTCGGCCCGGCGCCCGCCGGTTCGGCCCTCCTGTCACATGCAGGTGCCGACCCCCGGGTATCTCGGCAGCGGGACGCAGAGGCTGGCGGCCAGGTCGACACACCCCGCTGCCGAGCTCGCGACCGGGGCGCCACCGGTTCCATCCATGTCGGTGCGACAGAGCCCGAGGCAGATCTTCCCGTTGCCTTTGAGATCGATGCAGACCTCGCCCGCGCTGCAGTCGTTCTGAAACTGGCACGGGAAGCGGCTGCCGCCGCCAAATCCGGGAGTGGCCGGGCGGCAGGTCGCGCCTCCCGACATGGCCTCGTCCGGGTAACATCCTTGATTCACCGGACAACTGGCCCCGTCGAGGAGGCCACACTCCGCGCTTCCCGTGCCGGCTTCCGAGTCGATGGCGGGCCCCGGTCCGTCGGCGACGTCCGTGCCGCTGTCGGTCGGACTGGTCCGGCCTGAGTCCTTGTCCGCGCCGGCGGCGTCACCGACCGCTGGGTTTCCCCACAACCAGGCATCCACGATGACCCGGGCGGGCAGTCCATCTCCGCCGGCGAGGTCGGCGTCGACGACGTTTTCCAGTCGCGCCGGCGAGACGCGACATCCCGGCGCCTCGATGCAGCACAAGATCGCCGCGGCGCCTCCGACAGCCAAGATCCCACGAAGCAGGAGGCGTCGTGCGGGACCTTGAGGTGAACGGCAGAGCGGCAACGCCAACGGATACTATCAGCCACGCCCGTCCCGGATCAGATGGAGATGCGCCGTCCCCCCGGGTAGGATGAGGCCTGGTTCCCCCCAGAACCGGGCTTGCCCAGCGATTGAGAGGTCCCATGCGCCCCAAAGTTGCAGTCCGGTCAGCGGTATCGGTGTCATACGCAGTCGCGCTGGCGTTTGCTGGAGCATGCGGTGGAGGCGGCGGCTCCACGCCGACCCCCACGCCAGCCGTGACCACAGACGCGGGCGTCGTCAACCCGGTCAGTCCAGGCGGAGGGCAACAAGCGTCGAGCGGAGGCGCCACGGGCGCCACGGGGACCTTCGGCACGGGCGGCTCGGTGTTTCCGCCTCCTTCGGCCGCCGGGACGGGAGGCACAGGCGGGGCGATGCCGCCACCATCGAGCGGCGGGGCCTCAGGCTCGGGTTCCGGCTCGGGTGGATCATCGACCGCGAAGGATGCCGGAATCCCTTCCCCCGGGGGGAACACCGGGGCTGCAGCGGGATCTCCTGGGGCAAGCTCGGGGGGATCTCCTGGGACAGCAGGTCCTGGGGGAGGTCCGGGCGGAGCCACCGGCGCCGCTGGAGCGACCGGCGCCGCACCGCCTCCCTCGTCGACGTTTGCCTGCACCCTGATGATCGGGATCCTGGCGACCGAGGAGTGGTACGACGCCGGGTTCGAGACCATGGTGGACAACTCCAAGTGGGAGCTCATCTACGTGCACAGCGGCTTCGTCGAGCTGTGGGCCAACCCGCAGGATCCCGTGTGGTCGACCGCCACGATGTCCCCTTGCGCGCAGAACCCGACCAAGCCCGATCGGGTGATCTTCGTGGCTCTGAACTTCGACTTCACCACGCTCGCCGAGTGGCTGCCTCCCGTGACCGCGAGCGTGAAGAACCTCATCGCCAAGTACCCGAGCGCCAAGCGCATCGAGCTCATGTCCTTCATCCGCGCGCCGGGAGACAACCCGTGTTCCCAGGCACCGGCCAAACGCTCCACCGTCACACCGGCGCAGGACGACGCGATGGCGATGGTCGCCGCGGCCAACCCGGGGCTCGTGTTCGTGGCGCCCAAGTTCGAAGCCAAGACCTGCGGCGAGTTCAGCTCGAACCCGCCGCACCCGAGTCCGACGGGCGCGACGGCGTGGGCCAAGATGATGGCCGACTACTACAAGTGACCGCCCTGCGGGGAGCACCGGACTCGCTTCTTCAATCGGCAGGTGTGGATGGCGTGGTTGGCGTGGTTGGCGCGCCGGTGACCTTCGCGGCCGGATTGGCCTGGGAGGTCCGAGGCTGGCGGCGGACGTGAAATCCGCGCCAGACGAGCGCGATGCCCTGCCACAATCCGATGAGCGCCAGGGGAAGCGCGATGACGCGCGGCCAGACCATCGCCAGGGCCGCCACGGCCGCCATCAGGACGCCACTCGTCGTGAGCAGCCTCCCCTCGGCGGGCCCCAGCATGCGATGGTTCGTCATCGCCGCCCCCACCGAGTTCGCCACGCGGATCGCGCCGGCCGCCGCCGCGGACCCCTTGCGTCCGCTGCCGCCGAAGGCGCGTCGACGACGCTGCCGTCCATGGCGGTCGCGGGTGACCCCTCCTGCCCCAGCACGAGCGGAGGGAGCCTGCCTCACCCTGACGACCCTGTCGCGCGACAGCAATATCTCCGTCGCGTTTGCCAGGTCGCGCTCGTACATCCCCTCCATGGTGCGCGCGACGCCCTCGTCATCGATGGCCACGTCGAGCTCGTAGTTGCTGAGGAAGCTGGCCACGTTCAGGTTGGATGAACCAATGCGGCTCCATCGTCCGTCGACCACCGCGGTCTTGGCATGCAGCATGGAGCCGTTCCACTCGAAGATCCGGACCCCCGCCTCGAGAAGTGGACGAAAACCGCCACGAGACAGGGGGCGCAGAAACGGGAGGTCGGTGCTCCGGGGGATGAGCAACCGAACATCGACGCCATCCCGAGCGGCGGCGCGGAGAGCCTGCACATAGGGCGAGACACCGACAAAATAGGCATCGGTCAACCAAAGAGAGCGACGGGCGATCGCCGCGATGAGCTGGTCCATCCGGAAGAGTCCCGCCGTGCTCGGCGCACCCGCCACGATTCTGAGGGCCACGCCCCCCGCCCCTTCGTCTTCCACCGACCCTCGTTCGTGACCTCGTCCCCGTGACGTTCCAGCATCTCCGGGCGTGCTCCCGGGGACGTGGGTGCTTCCGGGGGTGGCACACACCCAGTTGCTTGCGAGGGTGCCAGACACCGATCCGCTACTTTCGGGGGCCATTTCCAGGGTGCCAGACACCGACGGGCTGCTTTCACTGCCGGTGAAGAGGGGGGGGCCCATCGTCTCCCAGACCTGGGCAAACGCCGACGTGACGTCGGCGACCGCTGGGCCAATGATCTCGACGCCGGTGTCTCTCCACGGCGGAACGCCTCGGGATGGGTCTCCTTTCCACCGCTGACTGATGCAAAGGCCGGTGACGAACGCGACTTCCCCATCGACCACGATACTCTTGCGGTGATCCCGGCTGATCCATCCAAAAGGACTGTCGAGACGCGGCGGGTTGAAACAGCGAACCTCGACGCCGCTGTGCGCCAGCTTCCGCCAAAACCCGCGGGATGACCCCGTGCGCGTGCCCATCCAGTCCCGGATCAGGTGAACCCTCACGCCTGCTTGCGCCCGCTCCCGGAGCACCTCCGCGAAGGCAACTCCGACGTCGTCCTCCTCGAAGATGTAGTTCTCGAGACTTATCCAGCGCCGCGCGCCCCGCAGCGCCTGCAGCCAGACCGGATAGTTGCCGTCGGCATCCTCCAAGACCCTGACCCGATTCCCCACGATGAGGGGCGCACCGCTCGTCCGCGAGAAGGCGCGTTCCGCGAGCGCGCGCACCGAACGCAGAGCCTGGGGGTCCGAAATCTGCGGAGCTGGAATTCTTCCCATTCTGCGTCAGTGCTCCTCGCGCCGTCTTCGCAGCTCCCGTCCGAGGACCAGGAACATTGGCGCAGCGGCGATCTGGGTGACGACCGAGAAGACGACCATCGTGACCAAGGAACGCTGATAGAGCCACCCCATCGCCGCGCTACCCAGCCACCAGAAGAGCCCGAAGACCGCAAAGAACACTCCGTAGGCACGACCGCGCTGCTCTTTCGGCACCAGCTTGGCGATGGCCGCCTTGAAGACGGAGTCCTGAGCACCCATCCCGACCGCCCACAACACCGTCCCCCCAGCCAAGCCCCAAGGCCCCGGGCGCAAGAAGGCGAGCGGGGCGAATCCGGCCGACAACATTGCACTGACGGCCAGCACGGAGACACCGAAACGGTCGAACAGCGTCCCGAACCCCAGCGCCGCGAGGGCATCCACGGCCATCGCCGCCGCGTACAGCAGCGGCAAGTGCGCCACCGTCATGGCCCCCGTTTGGCCCGCATGAAAGGACACCAGCGCCCAGTCCGCGAAGCCGAGGCCCAGCAAGGAGACCGCAGCGACGTACCAGCCAAACAAGCCGCCGAGATACCCGCGCCCCGCCGACGACGCCGCCATCGACGTCGTCGGCCCCGATGGCTCGAATGACTCGGGTCGCGGGTACCTCCGCCGGGCGAACAGCACGGTGCCCACGTTCGCGATGACCGGGACCATCAGGACGCCGAACGCAATTCGATACTCCCTTGCCGGAGCCCGCCCCCTCACGACCCACATGGCGAGCGCGGCCAGCAGCGGGCCAGACACCGCCCCGATCTGATCGAGGGCCTCCTCGATGCCAAAGCTGCGGCCAACCCCCGCCTGCTGGGCGGCGTACGAAATCAAGGTGCTCCGCGCTGGACTGCGGACCGCCTTTCCGATCCGTTCGAGCAACAACATGGCCACCGCCGCCTGCCACGTCCCCACCAGGGCCAGCCCGACCACCACCAGGAAGTTCGTGGCATAACCAGCGACGACCAGCGGCCAGTAGGCGCGGGTGCGATCGCTCAGCCATCCCGAGACGAGCCGCAGCCCGTACCCCAGGAACTCGCCCAGCCCGGCTGTGAACCCCACCGCGGTGGCGCTGGCCCCCAGCAATCCGAGGTAGGGCCCCGCCAGGCCTCGCACGCCCTCGTACGTCATGTCGCCGAACATCGCCACCACGCCCATGAGGACGATGAAGGCACGCGCCGCCCGAACCTGGCTCTTCCCCCGCGGCTCCTCCTCCCGCTTCAATCGATTCCCATCCCCTTGCGCCCGCCTCCGCCCTGCCCTCGGCGCACCAAGAGCATCACCGCATCCTGCGGCGCAGGTGATTGAGGACGTCGATCCGGGTGATGAGCCCGAGGAAGTGCTCGCCCTCGACCACGATGGGGACGAGCCCCTGATCGAACAAGGCCTGCAACGATTCGATCGACGCGGATGGCGGCACGGTGGTCAAGCGGCGGGACATGGTCGCTCGCACCGGCCCACGGAAGGCTCCTTGATCGCGGGTCACAGCCAGAAGCAGGTCGGACTCGTCCAGCAGCCCCACGATCTTCCCCTGTTCGAGGACCGGCAACTGGGACACATCCGCGAGCTTCATGCGCGTATAGGCGATGAGCAAGGTGTCCTCGGGTCCGACCGACACCACAGCCCCGCTGCGGTCGGGGTTTCGGCCGATCACGTCGCGCAAGTCGAAGGTGGGCGGGTCGCGAAGGAACCCCTGGTCTCGCATCCAGAAGTCGTTGAAGACCTTGGACAGGTACTTGTTCCCGCTGTCGCACACGAAGGTCACGACCTGCTTCGGGCTGGTCTGCTCGCGACAGTAGCGCAAAGCGGCCGCCACCAGCGTCCCCGAGGACGAGCCGGCGAGGATGCCCTCGTCGCGCAGGAGCGCGCGCACCGTGAGCAGGCTCTCCTCGTCGGAGATGGTGTACGCCGCCCGAACGCGCGACAGATCGCAGAGGGGAGGCACGAAGTCCTCTCCGATCCCCTCGACCAGCCAGGACCCAGCGGTCCCAATCTTCCCGGTGTGGACGTAGTCCGCCAGGATCGACCCAGCGGGATCGGCGAGAACCATCTCGACCTCGGGGGCAACCTTCTGCATGTAGCGACCGATTCCGGTGATGGTCCCGCCAGAGCCCACCCCGCACACCACGGCGTCGACCTTCCCCTCCGTCTGACGCCAGATTTCGGGGCCGGTGCCGAGCTCGTGCGCAAGGGGATTGGCGGGGTTCGCGAACTGGTTGACGTAGGTTCCGCCGAGCTCGCCCGCGAGCCGGGCCGCCAGGTCCTGGTAGTACTCGGGGTGGCCCTTTCCCACGTCGGAGCGCGTGAGGCGCACGTCGGCGCCAAGCGCTCGAAGGTGGAAGATCTTCTCCTGGCTCATCTTGTCGGGGATGACCAGCACCAGTCGGTACCCCTTGCGGGCGGCGACCAGCGCCAGCCCGAGTCCGGTGTTCCCGGCGGTGGCCTCCACCAAGATTCCCCCTGGGGACAGGGTCCCGGCCTTCTCGGCGGCCTCGATCATGGCGAGCCCGATCCGGTCCTTGATCGAGCCGCCTGGATTCTGGCTCTCGAGCTTCACCAAGAGCTCGCACGGGCCGGTGTCGAAGGATTCCAGCTTCACGAGGGGCGTGTTGCCGATGAGAGCGAGGACGCCGGCACCCCGGGTGGTGGAGCGGGTGGAGCTCGCGCCTGGAGCGGTGGTCATCGGCTTGCCGTCGGGTCCCCGGAGACGCGGGGAACGGGGGAGGCGGCGGAGACAGGGGGGCGAGCCGAGGATGGTGCGGTCACGGCGCCTTCGCTGCCACCACCACTGGCCGCGGCGGCAGACAGCCCACCTTGGATGTCCGCCCACAGGTCGTCGACGCCTTCGAGGCCAACCGAGAGGCGGACCAGGCCGTCCCCGATGCCGAGCGCGCGACGGCGCTCGGCGGGGATCGAGGCGTGGGTCATGAGTCCGGGATGCTCGGCCAGGGATTCCACCCCGCCGAGGCTCTCGGCGAGGGTGAAGATTCGCAGCGCGCCGAGGAACCTGCGGGCCGCCTCCACGCCCCCGGCCAGATCGAGGCTGATCATCCCGCCTGGTGCCCGCATTTGCCGAAGTGCCAGGGCATGTTGGGGATGACTGGCGAGGCCGGGATAGTGGACCCGGTCGACGCCGGGCGCGCGTTCGAGACGGGCCGCGAGCTCGGCGGCGCTGGCGGAATGACGTTCCATCCGAACGGCGAGCGTCTTGATGCCGCGGAGAATGAGATAGCAGTCCATGGGGCTCGGAACCGCACCCATGGCGTTTTGCAGGAAGCCCAGCCGACCGGCGAGGTCGTCGTCATTCGTGATGAGGGCGCCACCCACCACGTCCGAGTGCCCGTTCACGTACTTCGTGGTCGAGTGCAGAACAACGTGCGCGCCGAGTGACAGGGGACGCTGAAGGGCTGGCGAGGCAAACGTGTTGTCGACGACCAGCATCAAGCGGTGGACGCGGGCCAGGTCCGCGAGGGCCGGGATGTCGACCAGCCTAAGCAGCGGATTGGTGGGCGTTTCCACCCAGATCATCCTGGTCTCGGGGCGCAACGAGGACAGCAGGTCCTGGGGGGCCCGCAGGTCGACGAACGAGGTGACGAGGCCCATGGGTTGCATGACCTTGTCAAAGAGGCGGAAGGTGCCGCCGTAGACGTCGTCTCCACAAACCACGTGGTCCCCGGGTCGGAGGGTGTGCAGGAGAGTGGTGGCGGCCGCGCAGCCACTGGCGAATGCGAAGCCCCGGCGACCAGCTTCGAGCTCCGCCAGGCAGGCCTCGAGGGCGGCGCGGGTCGGGTTGCCGCTGCGTGAATAGTCAAACCGCTTCGGGCGACCGGGGGCTGGCTGGGCAAACGTCGACGACATCACGATTGGCTCCATGACCGCGCCCGAAAGCTCGTCGGGACGCTGCCCGGCATGAACGGCGAGCGTCTCGAACGACACCGAACTTGCTGTCAAATCCGAAGGTGGCAGGTACCCGGATGGAGGGGAAGACGTGGGCATGGTGTCCCTTTACTTTACTGCAACGAGATTGACAAAGCGGCGCCTGCTCGAGAAAGCAGCCGAGGACGCCACACCAGAATCGGTTGCAAGAAGCGCGACTGCGCCCATCTGCGAAACACTGGTGCGCGCAGAGATACTGGTGCCGAGACACCCGTTTCGCGTGACACCGGTGCTGCCCGGGTGACACCGGTGCCGCGTGACACCGGTGCCAGACACTCGTCGCTGACATGGGTACCGTCGCTGACATAGGTGCCAGATACCGTGACACCGGTGCCAGACACTGGTGCTGCCCAGGTGCTGGCCTGCTGCCGTGCCAGACACCGGTGCTGCCTGCTGCCGTGCCAGACACCGGTGCTGCCTGTGCCAGGCACCCGTGCTGCCTGCCGCCTAGCAACTCGGGTCGATTCGAGCCGATTTCAGACTATGGCGCGCCCATTGCGTTTCATACCCCCGGGATCAGTGGTCGAGGTGACGAGTCGGACGGTGGGAAGCCGGTTTCTGCTCCGTCCAGGACCTGCAGCCAACTCGTTGATCGTTGGGGTCCTTGGTCGGGCACAGTCACTATTTGGCGTCCGCGTATTTGCAGTCGCGGTCATGAGCAACCACATCCACGCGTTGCTTGGCGTCGACCATGCCGCTCACTTGGCCACATTCATGCAGTACGCACTCGGCAACATTGCGAAAGAACTCGCGCGCCACCACAAATGGAAAGGCCCCTTCTGGGGGCGACGTTACCGCTCGATCGTGGTAGCTGACGATGCGAGCCAGGTCGCTCGGCTGCGTTACGTTCTCTGTCAGGGAATCAAGGAACGACTCATTGCTCGGGCGGCGCAGTGGCCCGGCGTCTCCTCCTTCGCCACGCTGGCGCGAGGGATGCCCATGCGCGGGATCTGGCGTAGCAGAACGGACGAAGAGCGGTCCAAGGAGAAGGAGTACGAACTGAAGCACACGCGACTCCCCGCGCTGAGCCACAAGACCGAAGATGATCACAAGGCGTACGTCGAAACGATCGTTCGCGCGGAAGAAGACGAAGCACAGGCTGAGCGACGTCGCGCCGCCTCCAAGAAGGGTGTTCTCGGTTCAAGACGCATCCTGGCTCAAGACCCGCATTCGGCACCCGAGGAAAGCAGTCATGGACCGGCCCCGCTGGTGCACGCCGCCTCCGCTTCAATGCGAGCCGCCTTCAGAGATGCGTACCGAGCGTTCGTCAGCGCCTTCAAAGCCGCAGCCGAGAGTTTGAGAGCCAACCTTCCGGCAGATTTTCCCGAAGGATCATTCCCACCCGGCTCACCTTTCATCAAACCGCAGTCAGCCTGAATCCACTCGCATCTCACCCACCTTCGGTGCCCTCGCTTTGCAATGAACCGACTGCTCATGTGCCGGCATTGGCCGCTGGCATTGGCGACGCCAGGCGTCATCAGCTGAACGCTGGGTGCGGACAAACGATCCGGCGGGCGTCGCTTCCGCCGGGTTCCGGGGGGACAAGCGCGACTGTCGGGCTGGCGCAGTCTGCTCATTGCGCCGGACCCCGAGCGGGCTGGCACGCAGCATCCGGCCAGCCTCAGCCTGTGACGCCACAGGGCAGGGAGGCCCGGGGCCGGGGCCTCGAGCGGGAGGCTTTGACAGAAGCGCATGGCTGTCACATCTTGAACCGGTGTCGCGTCCACATCGGCAGGCGATCGCTAACCCGCCATTTCGCCCTGAACCGACCGCACCCTTAGCGCCACGCGAGTCCGTGCCTGCTGACGTCGTCATCAGAGCGCGGGCGGGAGAGGCCGCAGCGGTACGGCGTTTCCTCGAGGAGATTGCCCCCATGATTCGGCGGACCTGTCGAGGTGTCCTCGGTTCCGGCCATGCGGACCTCGAGGACACCATGCAGGAAAGCCTGCTCGCCTGTGTCAGGGCCCTTCATCAATACCGATTCGACGGAGACATTCGTCATTATGTGACGAAGATCGCATTGCGAATCGCGATCGCAGCCCGGCGAACCAGCACCTCGCGCTGGCGGGCCCAGGACCCCATCGAGCTCGAACGAGCGGCGAATCAATCCGGGACCTCGGCGGAAGAGTGGTCACCCGACGAGATTGATCTGATCCAGCGCATTCTGGACAACCTGACTCGCGTTCAAAGCGAGGCGCTTTTGATGCGCGTGGTCCTGGGGTTCTCAATCGAAGAAATCGCCACCAAGACCGGGGTTTCACAGAATACCGTCAAGACTCGCCTGCGCCTCGGCAAGAACGTCCTTCGAAGGCATACGGGGCTCGGATTCTGGCAGCGGTTCTTGGGCAAGCGTCAAGCGTCAAGCGTCGGTCGGTCCGCGAAACCAGGAAACCCGAGGTCCTGATGGCATTTTCCATGGGCAAGTTCAGTAAAACATCCGTGAATCGATCGAAAGCGACGCCCGCGCCTGCTTCCCATTGCTCGGACTACTTCGAGGACTTGCTCGATCGCCTGGCCCGCGTAGGAATGCTCGGAGAGGAAGAGTGGGGACACCTCCAGGCTCACGTTGCGCAGTGTCTCCCGTGCGGAATGCAACTCCGATCGCCCGTCCATTTCCAGTCCGCCCGGCCATTGTCCGCATCGGCGGCCGACGCCCAGCTCGATCGTCGGGCCATTCAGGCCGTCATGCTGCGTTCGGACGATAGGTCACGTCGACCTGTGGCCCGCCTCTCCTTCGTGCGGCGCTGGGTCCCGATTGCAGTTGGCACATTGCTCCTCTCCGGAACGACCCTGGCAGCGACCTGGTGGTCAACCCACAGAGAGCCCCAATTGGTGGTCGGGGGCGGCCCCGAACCCCAATCCCCGGGTCAGCCCATGGCCAGAGGCGCATCACGGAGAGCGGCGCCGCCAGCCTCCGCGGCGTTCGATCCGGCGGCGGCGCCAACGCCGGGTTCCGTCCCGAAACCTGCCCCTTCGTCCGGGTGGGGCGAGCTGTCGTCGATGGAAGGGGCACCAGCCGCCCGCCCCCGCTTCGCTCCTCCACGTCGGAGCGCCTCCGCCACACCGGTCACTGAAGCGACCATCGCGACCGAAAGGGCGGCGGCAGCGAGGCTCTTCGCGCGCGCGCGACACGAGCGCGTCAGCGGACAAATCGACCAGGCGCTCGGCACCTACCAGCGACTGCAGCGCGGGTTCCCCGACTCCCGGGAGTGTCGTCTGTCCTACCTCGTGGCTGGACGGCTGTGGCTCCAGCGTGACCGAGCGGACTTGGCCGCCGCGCAGTTTCGACTGTACCTCGACAGCGACCCCGGGGGTGGCGCGTCGGAGGAAGCGTTACTCGGGCACGCGTCCGCCCTGGACCGTATGGGCCACTTCTCGGAGGAAGCCCATGACTGGAGATTGTTGTTGACCGAGCATCCGGGCTCCATCTACGCGAGGCGAGCGCGTGTCCGGTTGGACGCGCTCGAGACCAAGCAGGCCCGAAGGTCGGGTTCGACTTCGGCCGAGCCCCGCCTCTCGCCGTGAGGCTTCTTGCCCTCAGTCTCTCGAGACGGGCGTAAAGTTTCCGAGTGATTGTGCGTCTGCCCCTGATCTGTGGCGTCGTATACACCTTCGCATCCGGCGTACACGCCCTCCCGACCCCAGTGAACGCTCAGAGGGCTCCGGAGGGGACCAAGCATCCATCTGACGGTCAACACGGGGGCCGCCCAGAGCCGGGCATCCGAGACGCGAGCGGCGAGGTGAGAGTGGTCATTGCCGGACCGATGGAGGAGTCCGACCGAGCCGCAGAACATCGGGTTCTGGCTCAGACGCTGAGAAACTCTCTCGAACCATTGGGCGTTCGCCCCTTGTTCGCCGACGTGCCGGCGATGAGCCCACGCGACGTCGCCGCAACTGGGCGTGTGGCCAGCTTGTTGACCGTGCAGGTGTGGATCGATCTGGCCATCCGGGGACAGGCGACCGTCTATGTCACCGAGGGTCAAAATGTGTTCACGCGTCGGTTGGAACTCGGCGGCGTAACCCTCGGGCCGGTTGGCCTCGATCTGATCGATGTCGTCGTGACGGATTCGGTCCGGTCGGTTTTGTCCGGTCGCCCGGTCGGAATGACGCGGGAAGAGTTCACCCGCGCGTACGACGCGTCCGAGCCTCGCGCCGGCCCGGCTGACGCCAAGGTGTCTGGCACCAACGGCGACGCCAAAGTGTCTGGCACCAACGCCCAGGTGTCTGGCACCAATGCCTTGCGCAGCACCAATGCCTTGCGCAGCACCAATGCCTTGAGCACCGAAACGGAGGTGTCTGGCACCGGAGTGGATAGCAGCATCGGAGCGGGGAGGGGGGCGGCGGGTGGGCCGGGCCGGTCGCTGGAACCGCCCTCCCTGGCGATCCCCTCGGCCCGCTCCCCGGACTCGGTGCCAGACACCCGTCGAGATGTGCCAGAGACCGGGCGGGTGCCAGACACCCGTCGAGGTGTGGACACCCGTCGAGGTGTGGTGCCGGGCGTGGTGGGGCATGGTCGGGGTGGGGAGCAGGGAAAGTGGCGGGGGATCCTGACCGCCGACTACGAGGCCGCGCTCCTGGGAGCCTCCCGGATCGTCCATGGTCCCCGGATTTGCGTCGCAGTCGACCGCGGTTCCTTCCGGGCCTCTCTCGCTCTCGGAGGAAGGTTCCCGTATACCGTGTCGACCGCGGACGGGGCGAACGTGCATTTCGAATCGTTCACCCTGCGAGCCTCCGCGGCCTACCTCGTGGCTCTCTCCGAGCGCTCCAGCTTGGTTGGCTCCCTCGGGGCCGGCGTCGACCTCGGACGTGTCCGTCCCACCTCGGATCAGGTTGACATCGTCCCCGCGACCGCCTTCTGGACCCTCGATACCATCCTCCGACCCGCGCTCGGATTCGAACATCGAGCGGGTGCCCTGGTCGCCGGCCTGACCCTCGCCCTCGACCTCGACCTGCGCGGCGCCCGCTACGTCGTCGCCGCACCGCCCACCCCCCACCCCATCGTGACCCCCTTCCGTGTGCGTCCGGTCGCGGTCGTGTCCCTCGGCTCGACCTTCTGACCAGGCCGCCGCCCCCCCCCAACCCCCGCCCCGGGCCCCGACACCTTCGACCGCGGACCGCGCCGCGTTCCGCCGCTCAACGCCAAGCTTCGTACAGCCGCGACACGCCAGCACCACCCCGATCCGACGAGAAGACAATGTGTCGCCCGTCGTTCGACAGCCACGGGTCCCCCTCCGACGCCTTGCTATTCAGCTCGCTCAGCGCATGCGGCGCCGCAAAGGTTCCGCTGTCGCTCGCCGCCGCCGTCTCGAACAGATCGGACGGTTGGTTCTTGCTGCTGCCGCCTCGCCTCGAACCAAAGATCAGCCCGCGCCCATCACGGAACAACCCCGGATCCCAGTCGAACACGTTGGAGTTCACCTCGCTGAGGGCGGCAGGCGGCCCCCAACCATCCGCGGTGGACGCCCGCGTGATGCGGTACAGGTCGTAGTCGCCCTGTGCCCCGTCCGAATAGAAAACCAGCGCCAGCTGCTGCGCATCGATGGCCGGCCCGCGCGCCGTCATCGAGGTTCCGTTCAGCTTGAACTGCTCCGGCGCTCCCCACGGATCGGTCCGCGTCTTCCGGCGTGACACCCAGATGTGGGTATCGCTCTCCGCGCCCGGACGGTTGCTTGCGAAGTACAGCGTCAAGTTGTCCTCCGTCAACTCGGGCTCCTGGTCGTCGTAGGTGGCCGTCGACAGCTCTTGCACGACGCTGGCTGCTCCCCATGGCGCGGTGATCGACGCCCGCGCGCTCATGTAGATGTCCAGGGTCCCGGCCTTGGTCGACGCAAAGTAAATCTCCAGCTCGTCGCTGCTGAGGCTCGGATCCTGCAGGACATCCGTCGCATCGAGGAGCCCATCGACCGTCACCGGCGCACTGAAGCTCCCGAGGGCACCGGCGCCATCCGCTCCGTCCCCCACCACCCCGGCTGCGGCGTCGCCGCCAATCTGATAGGCCACCACCCGGTCCTGCGGGCTGCAGCCAACCATCGTCGCCAAGAGCCACCCCGCCGCCGCCGCCCCCACGCCCACCCCCACCCCCACCGCCTCCTTCGTCCGGTAATCGATGGCTGAAAGCGACTTCACGCAGGAACTATACAGTCCGCCACCCGCACCTGGCGACTCCCGGCCCCCGAGACGCGTCCGGTCAACCCGCGGCCCACGGCCATCCCCGATTCACGAAACACACCCCCGGGAGAGCCCGCCGCCGCCCCCCTTCACCGGCGCGCGCCCGCGCCGTCACCCCCGGATAGCGGCTTCCCCATCGCCGCCGCATCCGGCCTCAGCCGCACATCCCGGGCCGGCACCGCCAGGCTGGTGCCGGCGCCCTCGACGATGCCCATGAACCCGAGCAACACCTCCTGGCGAAACAGCATGAACTCTCCATAGTCGGTGGTCTCCAGGAACGCCTGGATCTCGATGTCGAGCGACGACGCCCCGAACTCCCGCAATCGCACCGACACCGAGTCCTGGGCCACCCTCGCCCACGTCTTCAACATGGCCTCCGCCTGGTCCAGCACCTGGCGCATCTGCCCCACCGTGGTGCCATACGCCAGGCTGAGCGTGCACGACAGACGGATCCGGTCCCGCGGCGCAAACGTCTCGATGCGCAGGTCGGCGAGCTTCCCGTTCGGGATGGTGATGATGGTCCGATCGAGCGTGCGAATGCGGGTCGAGCGCAGTCCGATCGATTCCACCGTCCCCATGGAGCTGTCGATCCGCACGAAGTCACCCTCGCGCAGCGGCTGATCCGCGCTGATCGAGAAGGTCCCGAACAGGTTCTCCACCGTCTTCTGCGCCGCCAGCGCCAGCGCCAACCCCCCGATCCCGAGCCCCGCCACCAGGCTGGCCACCGGGTACCCGAGCTCCGACAGCAAGCTCACCACGGCCAGCGTGAACACCGCCACCTTGGCCACGCGCGCCCCGAGCGGAAGCACCGACCTCGAGCTCGGTCGCCCCCGCGCCCAGCTCGACTGCACCAGCACCTGGTGACCGATGTCCACCACCCGCGCCAGGACCCAGAAGAACGCCGCCAGGAAGCCCCCTCGAACCCAGCGATCGACCCAGGCCGCGGTCGCCCCGGGTAGGTCCAACCACCCGTCGCAGAAGTCGATCGTCCCCACGGTCCACCCGAGGATCAGCGGCCCCCCGATGCGTGCGACGAGAGCATCGTCCCAGGTGACGGTGGTCCGGGCGGCCAGCCGCCGCAGCACCCCACGAGACAGGCGCGACAGCAACCTCCCCAGCCCCCACGCGCAGATCACCAGCGCCGGCAGCGCCAGCCACTGCCACCACGCCAGCCCGTGCGGGCCGACGTGACGCAGGCTGGACGACAGGTCCAGGAAATCCCCCAGGCTCCTCCTCTGCATGGTGACACCCATGGTCCGTGGCTCCGCCGACGCCGAGAACGCACCCCTCCCGCGTCAGGCCTTGGTCATTGCACCGTGATGGCGTCCTTGATCTTGTTGAAGATCCCCTGCTTGATGCCCGAGACCTTCATGACGTCCTCGGGCTTCGCGTACGGGCGTCCGGCGACGATGGCCTTGGCCTTGACCGGCCCGATCCCCGGCAACATCTCGAGCTCGGCCTCCGTGGCGGTGTTCAGGTTGACCTTGACCCCCGCGGGGAGCTTGCTGGCGCTGCGGGCGGCCGACTCCCTGGCCGTGGCCAGACTCGGGCCGCTGCCGCCCCCGGCCGGCGCTGCCGGTGCCGGCGGGACGGTCGGCAGGCCCGCGCTCGGCACCACGGGAATCGTGGCCTTCGGAATGGTCGTCACCGCCGAGGGCACGGCGGGCCTGGCTCCCGCGACCACCGCCGGCGGCGTGGCGATCGTCGTCGCCGGCGCGGCAGCCGCCGCGGATCGTCCCGCCCCCCCGACCGTGACCAGATTTCGCAGGGCTGCCAGCTTCGCGGGCCCGATGCCCTTGACCTTCGCCAGATCCTCCACCGATGCGAACGGGCGACCCGCGACGATCTGCTTCGACAGCGCGGGCCCCACCCCCGGGAGCGACTGCAGCGTGGCCTCGTCGGCCGTGTTCACATCGACCAGCGCGACGGCGGCCTTGCCCGGGACCCCAGGCAATCCCCCGAGCTGTGCCCACCCGCGCCTGGCCGGGAGCCCAACCGCCAGCACGACGACGACGACGACGAACGCAGCCACTCGAATCACCACCCGCTGGATCGCTCGGCTCGACCGGGGCCCCCCGGCGGTCCGCGACGCGGCTTCGAACCTGCTTGACGATGTCCTGGAACTCGACATGGATGGTGCTCCCTTGTTGACGTGACGTGATCTCGTGGGTTGCGAAGCAAGCAGACCCACCCGCGCGGTGCACGGGGGGCCGGCCCGTCGCCCCGGCATGAAAGCACACCGCCCGCGCAAATGCGTCATCCCGCGCTCGGTGCCAGACCCCGTCGAGCTCCGGTGCACGGCCCGGTTCGAGGCCGGTGATGCCGGCCCGACACCCGCGGCGATGCGCTCGATGGCCACGCGCCGGTTCCAATCCGAGGAAAACCATGTGCAAACGCCTGCCTACCTTCTCCCGACTCGGCCCCCCGACCCGGCCCCCCGGGCCCGCGCCCGTCGACCTTCCCCCCTCCGCCAGCCGCTTGCATTTTCGGGCGCTCCCCAGGCTCCCTCCAGGGTATATAGACGGGCGTTCTGCCAACTTCCATGGAACCGATCAGCAACCCCGCTCTGGTGACGTCGGCCGGCCTTTTCCCTTGCGCGTGAGATCAGCGTGAAACTGGAGCGGGGGTTGCGTATTTGCCAGGTCGTTCCCTATGACCTGACCGAGCGGGGTGGGGTCAAGCACCACGCGTTCCAGCTGGCGCAGGCCCTGCGCGCCCGCGGCGACGAGGTCACGATCATCGGACCCGCGCCCCGGCCGCTGCAGGATCCGAACACCTTCGGCTTCCCGGGGATCGTGAACATCCGAGCCAATGGCTCCGACAACCGGGTGGGGATGTTCGTCGCGCCCTGGCGCGTGCGGGCCTTCTTCAAGCAGCACGCGTTCGACGTGGTCCACGTGCACGAGCCGCTGACCCCGTCGCTGCCGTACTGGGCCGTGTGGTTCTCGTGGGCCAGCGCACACGTGGCAACCTTTCACGCCTTCTCCGAGCAAACCCGCCTGTCGCTCGACCTGCTGAGCCGGGTGGGCTCCGGCGTGCTGCGGCCGGCGTTTCAGTTCAACACCGCCGTTTCGAACGCTGCGGCCTCCTACGCCCCCACCCCCTGGCGACGCTCGCTGACCATCGTTCCGAACGGGGTGCCGACGGCGATGTTTCGCCCGCGCACCGAGCCACGCCCGCCCGGACCGATGCGGCTCCTGTTCGTCGGGCGGCTCGGCGACGACCGCAAGGGGTATCGTTACCTCGATCTCGCGTTCCGGCGCCTGCGCGCCCGCGGCTTCGACGTGACCCTGGACGTGGTCGGAGAGCTCGGCGGCACCTCGCGGCCGGAGCCAGCGCCCGGCCTCACCTACCACGGCTCGGTCTCGCTCGACGCGCTGGTGAGCCGCTACCAGGCGTGCGATCTCTTCGTGGCGCCCTCCACCGGGCAAGAGTCCTTCGGGATCGTCCTGCTCGAGGCGATGGCGACCGCGCTCCCCCTCGTGTGCTCGGACATCGACGGTTACCGGCACACGGTGAGCCCGGAGGGGGCTCGGATGGTGCCCCCGCAGGACGTCGACGCGCTGGAGGCGACCATCGCCAATCTGCTCGAGCGACCGCACACCTGGAGGGCGATGGGCGAGGCCAACCGACGTCGGGCGGCGCTGTTCGACTGGCAGCACATCGCGTACCAGGTGCGCGGCCTCTACCTGGCGGCGATCCGTCAGCGACGGATGGCCCGATCTGGCGCGCGGGCCCTCGGTCTCGCCAAGCCCGCCGTCCAGGCGCGGCTTCAGGAAGCGGCGTCCGCGGCGCCGCCGCTGTCGGCCTGGGGCCAGCGCAACCGGATCCAGGGCGACACCACGCTCGACGTGTAGCCGAGGAGCAACCCCGCCACGATGTCCGGGATCCAGTGGTGCCGCAGATAGATCGTGGAGATCCACAGTGACACCACGAGCGGCAGACAGATCCAGAAGTACAGGCGCGGCCGACGGGGAAAGATGCCGTCCCCGAAGCGCCAGGCATAAAAGAGGGTCAAGAGCGCGATCGAGCAGTGCAGCGACGGGAAGGCCGACCGCACCCGCAGGGGATCGGCGGTGTCGAACGCGCCCTGTTGAAGCTCGTAGAGCCCGAAGAACGAGTGAAGGTGCGCCGGCTGGAAGCCCGCCGAGCCCCCATGGAGGAGCGGTTCGTAGTAGCGCGGCGGGCCCGCCGGGAAGAACAGGAAGAGGATGAATCCGAGGCCCATCTGCACCACAACCGCCGTGGACATCTCGCGGAAATCCGGCCGGCGACCGCGGAGCGCGAGGCAGGTGGCGAGGAACATGGGCAGGATGAAATAGAGGGCGTAGGTGAATGACATCCAGTCGGTCAACAGCGGGTGGTGAAAGCGCCCGGCCCAGACGCTCGGCTCCGCACCGAACAGCCGCACGTCGATCCGGTAGAGGACATCGTCGATGGCGTTCTTGCGAATCACCCCGGTGTACGTCTCCATGCTCTCGAAGGCCCACATGATGACCGTGAGGGGGCCCCAGTCTCGGGCGATGCGCTTCACGGCGGTGAAGAATTCCTGGCCAGCCTTGGCCGAGCCGTTCAGGATGCGGGGCAGCCGATACACGAAGCTGCAGGTGATGAGCCCGAGACCGATGCCGCCAGCCACCACGATGGGACCTTCCGACCACACGAACGAGGCACCGTACGCCACCACCAGCCCGGCCAGCACGCCGAGGAACGCGAGCACGAGACCGAAATCGGGACCCACGGCGGCCAGCGCCGCGACGACCCAGCGTCGGCCGGTGCCGGGGACGGCGGGGGCCAAACTGGCTGCCGCCGCGGCCGCGGCCGCCGCGGAGGCGACGCCGACGACCGCGCCGACATTCCCGGAAGCCGGGAGTGTCGGCGCATCCAGGGCCGAGGAAGATCCAGGCTCGGGCGTCACGGAGGCGAAGCAAACGCCGCCGGCCCATCCATGTCAATGTCCTTCATGACGAACGTGGGTCACCGGGTGGCGCAGGTGGCGCGGTTCGTCGCGGTGGTGGCCGTGGGCGTGGCCGCATACCTCATCCTCCGGCGTCTGGACTTCGCGGCCTTGCGCGCGGCCTTGACGCGGGCGCGGCCAGGGTTGCTGTTGCTGGCCATCGGCTGCAACGCGGGGAATTTTCTGTTCCGGGCGGTGATGTGGCGGATCATGCTGCACGAGGAGCGGCCGTTGCCGATCGGCCGGCTGGTTCGCTACACCGTGGCCGCCTTCGCAGCCTCGGCGCTCACCCCGGCGCGCGCGGGAGAGGTCTTGCGGCTGTGGCTGCTGCGGCGCCACCACCAGATCTCGTACGCGCGATCGGCCGGTGCGGCCCTGGCGGAGAAGCTGCTCGACGGACTGGCGCTGGTGGTCCTCGTGGCCCCGCTGCCGTGGCTGGCCCTGCCGCTGCCCCCCTGGACCGCGCGGGCGGTGTTTGGCCTCGCCATCGGGGCCGTGACGCTGCTGGCGGGGGCGGTGCTGATCACCCGGTACATGAGGCCGGGGCGCCGACTCGGCGCGTTCCTGGGCCAGATCAGCATCCTCAGGGAGCCCGGTATCCTCGTGAAGGCGCTGGGGGCGGCGCTGGCGGCCGGGGTGTTCGACCTCGGGACGCTGTGGCTGACGCTCGGCGCGTTCCACATCTCGCATGGGTTCGGGGGGGCCGCGTTCGTGCTGCTCGTGACCAATGCCGCGCTGGTGATCCCATCGACCCCGGGAAACATCGGGGCGCTCGAGGCCGGAGCGGTGGTGGCGCTCGATGTGCTCGGCGTCCCACGTCCGCAGGGCCTGGCGTTCGCCCTCGTTTATCACGCGCTGCAGCTAGGGCCGCTCTTGCTGTTTGCGGCCTTCAACCTTCGGCTCATCCTCGGGGCTGGAGCCCTGCAGGGACCGGACCCGGAGGCGCGCACGGGCCTCGATCGTCGAGCGGAACGCGAGTCGCCCACCCCTGCGGAATGACACATGGCGTCGATTCGCGCATTGACTTTTTTTATTGCCTGACGATAAGAGCCTCACGGTACTGGGCAGGACACTGGAATCATGTGACTCCGGTTGCGTGACCGGACCCGCCGTTTCCATCAACAGGAGAGCCCCCATGAGCCGACCGCTCCCGAGACTTTTGCCCTTGGTCCTGATCGCGCTCGCGAGCTGCGTCCCATCCGAGGATGGCTCCTCGACGGACCCGCTGGGCTCGACCGGGGCTGGAACGGGGGGTATCTCGGTGTCGGCAGGAACCGGCGGGGCTCCGTCCGGCACAGGGGGTCAGCAGTTCACTGCAAGCGGCGGTGCGCCCGGGACCGGCGGTGCGCCCGGGACCGGCGGCGCGCCGGTCGGCTCCGGTGGCGTGACGGGAAGCGGCGGAAAGGTCGGGACCGGCGGCGCGATGGGAAGCGCCGATGCGGGAGTCGGCGCCGGGAGCGGCGGCATCCAGGGGGCGCCGGACGGCGGGGTCGGCGCGGGGACCGGTGGGCGAGCGACCGGTGGCGCGGCAGGGACCGGTGCCACGGCTGCGGTGTGCACCAGCAAGATGAACTACTCGGGCGGAAATGGTCAGAGCATGCGGCCTGGCGCCGATTGCAACGGCTGCCACAACTTCGCGATCGCCGGGACCGTGTACCCGACCGCCCACGAGCCCGACAACTGCATCGGGGTCAACGGCACGGCAGGGGTCAAGGTGGTCATCACGGGCTCGACCGGACAGGTCCTGACCCTGACGCCGAACTCGTCGGGCAACTTCTACTCGAACACCAACGTGACCACACCCTTCACGGTCAAGCTCACCAACGGTGCCAATTCGCGCATGATGGTGAGCCCGCAGACGAGTGGCGCGTGCAACAGCTGCCACACCGTGAACGGCTCCAACGCGGCCCCCGGCCGCGTCATGTCGCCGTAGGTCGAAATCGGTCCTCACCGAGCCTCGGCGAAGCTCTGGTGGTAATCGGGATCCTCGATGCTTCGCGCCGCCACGGTGCTGGTCAGCGGCGCGGAGCAGTCGAGCATGACCGCGAGCTCGCCCGTGTGGGTCCCCCCCGGTGCGAGCTCGTAGGCTCCGGGGTGCGGCCCGTGGGGGATCCCCGCCGGGTGCAGCGACAGGCTTCCACCGCCGACACCGGGGCGCGACGCGAAGCCATCGTTGGCGTAGAACAGCACCTCGTCCACGTCGACCGACGCATGGGGATAGGGACAGGGATTGGCGGCCGGATGAAAATCGAGCGGCCGCGGGACGAAGCTGCAGATCAGCGCCCCGCCCGCCTCGAACGTCGCGTGCACCGACGGCGGCAGGTGAACCTGCCCCACCCGGGGTGAGAACGAGAGGATCGGGAACGCGAAGGGGTAGACCGCGCCGTCCCAGCCGACCACGTCCAGCGGATCGTGGGGCGACCGGAAGCCGAAGAACCGATCGCCCCGCTTGACGAGGATGTCGCGCGGACCGTCGGCAGCGCCGATCGCCTCGAGGCGGGGATGGCGAAAGTCGCGGTGGCCATAGGGCGCGTCCATCCGCAGCTGGCCAGCCCCGTTCCGGTAGTGGCGCGGGAGATCGAGGCCGCGCTTGCACTCGATGGACAGCCAGGCCTGCGCGAGGGCGGCATCGGGCATGAAGCGGTGAATGGTGCCCTTGGGAACGCAGACGTAGTCGCCCTGCCGGAACGGCAACGCCCCGAACACCGACCGCAGGGTCCCGCCGCCGCGCCAGATGAAGAACAGCTCGTCGGCGTCCGCGTTCACGAAGTAGGTCGACGCCGCCCGGGTGGCCTGCACGAACCCGATGACCACGTCGCCGTTGAACAGCAAGGGGACTCGACCGTCGAGCGGCGTCGCGTCCGCCCCTCGACCGCCGGCGTCCCGCCGCGGCCCCGGGAGGCCGAGGCAGTGGAAGCGGCGCCGGCGCAGGTCGGCGCCAGCCTCGGCCGCCCCACCGACCGGGACTGGAAAGCCCGCCGTGGTCTCGACCGGCATCGCCTCGTGCGGTCGGTGGAGGTGGTAGAGGATGGAGTACGGACCCTCGAACCCGCCGCGGGTCAGACACTCCTCGTAGGTCCGCTCACCTGCCGCGGTCCGGAACACGGTGTGCGGCTTGGCTGGCAGCTCTCCGGCGCTGATTCGCTCGAGCATCGGTGACCATCCTCATCCCGAGCGCGGTGAGCCCTGCTCGCGCTCGATGCTCTCGAAGAGCGCGCGGAAGTTCCCGGCCCCGAACCCCTCGTCCCCACGCCGCTCGATGATCTCGAAGAAGAAGGGCCCCGCCTCGGGCGTGCCGTGGGTGCCGGCCGAGTCCTTGAGGAAGATCTGCAGCAGATAGCGTCCGGGCCCGTCTCCGTCGACCAAGATCTCGAGCTCCTCGAGCTCCCCGAGCTTCTCGCGCAGGGCGCTCGCGACCCCGATCTGTCGCAGCCGCTCGGGCAGCGCACGGTAGTAGGCACCCGGCGTGGGCATGAAGGACACCTGGCGCCGCCTCAGCTCCCGGACCGCCTCGGTGATCCGATCGACCAGCAGGGCTGCGTGCTGGACGCCATCGCCCCGGTTGTCCTCGTGAAAGACGTTGATCTGCGAGCTCTTGAAGCTCGGACGCTGGGGCTCGTTGTTCGCGAACTTGATGCCGCTCGCCGGATCCCACATCACCACCGACCGCAGGCCGGAGCCGGCGGGGTCGGCGGAATCGGCGAAATCGGCCCGACGGGCGTCGGGGGCATGCGCGGTCACGTCGTTGGTGTGAAACTCCACCTGCCAGAACCGCTCGAAGCCCATCACGTGCTCGAGCCACAGGAGCGCAGGCGCCAGGGTCTCGAAGTTGCTGGTGACGTGATCGAAGGCGGAGAAGCCGCACGCGTTGCGACCTCCCCGCGGGATCGGGTGGACGTCGAACCCCGGGTACAGCGGGAATTCGCCCTGGCGCTCGACGAAGCGGAAGGTGGTGTCCCCGAAGGGCGTGGCGATCACGAAGGTCTTGAAGACCCCACGGGGACCGGCGGTGGCGACGATGTCGTCGATCGGCGTGCCCCCGCGGGCCTCGAGCGTGGCGAAGGTGTGGGCGATGTCCTCGACCTCGAACACGATGCTCCCGATGCCGTCGGGGTGCTTGCGGAGGTAGCGATCGGCGCGGCCCCCCGCCGCCCCGGCCGGCGACGAGCAGACCACCCGACAGGCGCCCGCCTCGAAGATCACCGAGCGCTGACGCCCGCGCTGGTTCAGCGCCGCGCTGCTCTCGGCGACCTCGGCGAAGTCCAGCCGCTCTGTGTAGAACCTGCGGCTCCGCTCGAGATCGCGCACGTAGGTGTGAAGGGCTTCGATCCGACGAATACCGAGGCCTGCTGCATTCGCCATGCTGGAAAGTCTAGCAGGCGGAATCGACGGTGCGTCCCGCGCGCCCGCCTTCGCTCACGGTGCTGGCGGAGACGCCTCGCGGTCGGGCTGGGCGTCGGGGTGCGCGGCCACGAACGCCGGCAGGGCCGCGCAGGTCGATTCGACGCGCAACA
>Ga0265318_10000585_pt1 | contig 25569 bp, 20 predicted proteins | sample 4821metaG_FD_192431 | JGI IMG/M metagenome (GOLD analysis project Ga0265318, IMG submission 192431) | Rhizosphere microbial communities from Carex aquatilis grown in University of Washington, Seatle, WA, United States - 4-8-21 metaG | ecosystem: Host-associated > Plants > Roots > Rhizosphere >... | reverse complement strand
TTGGCACCTCAAGAACGTGCGCTTCGGGCGCGACTACACTGGGCACGTTGCCGACTTGAGACTCGCAGCGACGGGCGACCCATGTCCGCGCTGCGACGGCGGCACGCTGACGAGTTATCGCGGAATCGAAGCCGGCCACATCTTCGTCTTGGGAACGAAGTACTCGCAGGCGATGGGGGCGAATTTCATCGACGAAAAACAGCAGACAAGACCCCTCGTCATGGGTTGCTACGGAATCGGCGTATCCCGCCTCGTGGCGACCACCATCGAACAACATCATGACGAGAACGGCATCCGCTGGCCGATGAGCGTCGCCCCCTACCAGGTCCACCTGGTCACCCTCGGGCGCGACGGCGACGTGCTCGCCGCGGCGCGTTCCCTCTACGATGCGCTGGCGGCGGCCGGGATCGAAGTACTCTGGGACGATCGCGACGAAAGGCCGGGGGTCAAGTTCAAGGACGCGGACCTCATCGGAATTCCTCTGCGCATCACCGTCGGGAGCAAGGCGCTCGCCGGGGGCAACGTCGAGCTCAAGCCGCGCGCGGAGATCGATCCGAAGAAAGCCGAGCTCGTGCCGGTCGGCGACGCGGTGCGGCGAATCGCGGACCTCGTTCGAAAGGCGATCGGACACGTGAGCGAGCTCGTGCCGCCCGCCACGGCTTAGTGATAGGTACGAGATAGTGGCCCGCCTCGCCCGACTGCCTCCTCCGCCCGCCGTGCCCGTGCGGTCCCCGCCTGTCGTCGTAGCCGGCGAGGAGGAGACACGCATCGCCGGCGTGTCGGGTGGACCGTCGATAGAGGCCCGCGTGTGCGCGCCGCCCAGTGCCGTTCGCGTCGTGGTCATTTGTCATCCGCATCCCCTGTACGGAGGCAGCATGCACAGCCCGGTGCCGCTGGCCATTGCCAAGGCCCTCTCGGACGAGCCGCGCGGCCGCGTCGCTTGGGCGCGCTTCAACTTTCGGGGTGTCGGCGCGAGCGAAGGTTCGTACGACGAGGGTCGCGGCGAGGTGGACGACGCGCGCGCGGTCACCGAGCACCTGCGGCGCCTGCTCCCGGGCGCACCGATCTCCATCTGCGGACACTCCTTCGGATCGTGGGTGGGCTTCCGCGCCGCCGCCGCTTCTCCCGGCGTCGATCGCGTGCTTCTCGTCGCACCGAGCGCGCTTTTCTTCGCGGTCCGTGGCGACGGGCTCGGGTTTTCGGGGCAGAAGACCATCTTCGTCGGGACCGAAGACCAGTTTTGCGACGTCGACGAAGCGCGTACGTTGGCCGACGAGATGGGTGCCGAGCTACGCGTATTCGAAGGCTTCGACCATCATTTCCTCAAATCGCGGCGCGCCATGGCCAATGCCGCGCTGCCGGTTCTGGTTCCCGAGAATTCCGCACAATGAGCGACCGCAAAGGCATCACGTCGACCGAATCGGTGCACGCAGGCGACGACAAGCGAAAGCCGTACGACGCCGTCGTCACGCCCATCGTCCAGACGGCAACCTACGCATTCACCGACACCGCAGAAATCGTCGCGTATACCGACGGCAGCCACCCGATGGAGGACCGTGGCGAGTACGGGCGTTACGGCAATCCGACGGTCCGCGCGCTCGAAAAGCGCCTCGCCGCGCTCGAGGGAACCGAGGACGCGGCGGTCTTCGCCAGCGGCATGGCGGCGGTGACGACGACGCTGTTCGCGCTCGTGCGCGGCGGGCAGCACATCGTTCTCTTCCGCGACTGCTACCGGAGAACTCTAGAATTCGTCACCGATGTTCTCGGGCGGTACGGTGTCTCGCACACGCTCCTCGACAGCGGCGATCTCGACGGGCTGGAGAAGGCGCTGCGCCCCGAGACCCGCCTGGTCGTCAGCGAGTCGCCGACGAATCCTCACCTGTCGTGCATCGATCTCGAGCGCCTCGCGGCGATCTGCAGCGCGCGCCGGGGGGTCAAGTCGATGATCGACGCGACGATCGCCACGCCGGTCAACTGCCGGCCCGCGTCCTTCGGCATCGACCTCGTGATGCACAGCGCGACCAAGTACCTCGCCGGTCACAACGACGTGCTCGCCGGCGTCGTCTGCGGTTCGAACGGCCTCATTTCGATGATCCGCGATCTGCGCGGCATCCTCGGGGCCGTCTGCGACCCGCACGCCGCATTCCTCGTCGGACGGGGCCTCAAGACGCTGAGACTGCGCGTCGAGAAGCAGAACGCGACCGCGATGACGGTCGCCACCCACCTGGCGAAGCACGCGCGCATCGAGCGCGTTTACTACCCCGGACTTTCCACGCACCGCACGAACGCATTGGCGCGCGCCCAGATGCACGGCTACAGCGGCGTCATCAGCTTCGTCGTGAAAGGGGGGCTCGACGCGGCGAGCCGCTTCGTCGACACGATGAAGCTCGCGCGGATCGGTCCGAGCTTCGGCGGCGTGGAGACGCTCGTCGAGCAACCGGCCGTCATGAGCTACTACGGAATGACGAGCGACGAGCGAGCGGTGGTCGGGATCGCCGACGGGCTCGTGCGACTGTCGGTCGGCGTCGAAGACGCGGAAGACCTGGTCGCCGACATCGAGCAGGCGCTCGGGTAAAGCCCATGCCATGCTTTCGTGCATGGTGACGGCGACGCTGGCCGAGCGCGTGCGCGACACGCTCCTCGAGCGTCCAGAGGTCTTGGAGGCGTATCTGTTCGGCTCGCGTGCGCGGGGGGACGCTGCGGCTCACAGCGATATCGACGTCGCGGTCTACGTCGACCGCGATTACCTCGAAGAAGCGGATTTTCCCTTCGGCTACGACGCGGACCTCGCCTCACGACTCATCCGCGCTCTGGCGAGGAACGACGTCGACCTCGTCGTGCTGAACGCGGCCCCGCCCCTCCTTTATCACCGCGTGCTTCGCGATGGCGTGCGTCTCTTCGCGCGGGACCTTGCGGCCACGACGGTGCGAGAGGGCCGCGCCCTCTCGCGTTGGTGCGACTACGCGGAGCAGCTGGCCAAGATCGACCGAATCGTGCGGCCGGGGCGGATGCCCGAAGGCAGTCCGTGAGCCCTGGCCGCGTCGATCCGGCGGTCATCCGCCGTCATTTGCTCGCGCTCGAGCGCGCGGTCCAGCACTTGTCTCGACACACGGGGCGGCCGATCGACAAGTTGATCACGGACCTCGACGAGGCCTGGCTCGTCGAGCGTGGCCTCCAAGTCTGCGCGCAGAACGCGCTCGACGTCGCTACCCACATCGCCGCGGCGGGAGCAACGGACGCTCCCGATTACGGTGCGGCGATCGACGCTTTGGTCCAACTCGGCGCCCTGCCCCCCGATTTCGGCGCCCGCTTCCGAGCGGTCGCGGGGTTTCGCAACATTCTCGTGCACGGGTACTTGGAGTTGGATCCGTCGCGTGTCCACGCCGTACTCAACACGCGCCTCCAGGAATTCCGAGAGTTCGCCCGCTACATCGAGGAGTACTTGGGACGGGTGTAGCCTTCACCGCAAGAGCGCCAGGATCGCGCCCGCGTTCGCCGCCGCTTCTCTCGCCGTCGTCGGCACCTCGGCGGTGACCTCTTGCTCGTCGAAGAGCTCGGGCGGCACATCCATCAAGAAGCGACTCGGCGTCCGGGCGATCGGTTTGCCCCGCATCATCCGAGACTTCGCGCGGGACACCGCGAGCTGCTCGCGGGCCCTCGTCACGCCGACGTAAAGGAGCCGCCGCTCTTCTTCGATGTCGTCGCTCCCATCGATGACGTCCGTCGCTTTCGTATCTAGCGTACGGGCGTGCGGGAGATACCCCTCTTCACACCCGATGAGGAACACGCAGTCGAACTCCAGACCTTTGCTCCCGTGGAGCGTCGAGAGGGTCACGACGTCGCTCTTGTCCTCTCCTTCGGCTTCGAAGCCCATCGTCAGCGCGTGCAAGAAGGACGACAGCCCCTCCATCGGCGCACCCCCCTTTGCCTCTCGCCGCGCCAGCGCGCCGAACAGCCACTCGACGTTCGCCCAGCGCTTCGCGCCGACGTCGGCCGAAGGGGCGCTCGCGTCGGTCTCGCGCTTGTACTCGACCCGCTCGCAAAGCGCGCGCGCCACTTCGCTCGGAAGGCGCTTTTCCCCGAAGAGCTCCCGGCGCGTCGTGGCGACCACGTCGGAAAGCGAGCGGCAACCGTCGCGCGCGGCGCCCGGGACGTCGTCGAACGCATCGACGCGCTCCACCGCCTGCCACAACGTCCAGCCGCGCTTGGCCGCGTGGAGCGCCAGCTTTTCGAGCGTGACCTCGCCGATCCCCCTCGGCGGATGGTTGACGACGCGCCGCAGGCTGATTTCGTCGGCGGGGTTGAGCGCGAGCTTGAGGTACGCGAGGACGTCTTTCACTTCTTTGCGTTCGAAGAACTGAACGCCGCCGACAACGCGATGGGCGATCCCTTGTTCTCGAAGCGCTTCTTCGATGAGACGCGACTGCCCGTTGGAGCGATAGAGCACCGCCACGTCGCGCGGCCGCTTTCCGTCGTGATGAATCAACCGCCGAACTTCTCGCCCCACCCACGCCGCCTCGGCTTCGGGCGTCGGCGCCACGGCGAGCCGCACTTTGTCTCCGCCAGGGCGCTCCGTGAAGAGGACTTTGCGCCACTTGGCGTCAGTGCGCTTGGCGATGATCGCGTTGGCGACGGCCAGGATGGGCTCGCGCGACCGGTAATTGTGCTCGAGCTTGACGACTCGCGCCCGCGGGAAGTGCTCGTCGAACTCGAGGATGTTGCGCACGTCGGCGCCGCGCCAGCCGTAGATCGACTGGTCGTCGTCGCCCACCGCGCAGATATTCTTCCGCTCGCCGCAAAGAAGCCGCAGCATCTCGAGCTGAGCGCGGTTCGTGTCTTGGTACTCGTCGACGAGTACGTGCAAGAATTTTTCTTGCCACCTCGCGCGCACCTCGTCGCTTCCCTGCCAAAGACGGGCCACTTCGCAGACCAAATCGTCGAAGTCGTAGGCGCGGTATTGTTTCAGAGCGGCTTGATAGCGAGGAAAAACCGCCTTGCTGATTTCATCGTACTCGTCTTTCTCGGGAAGGTCCTCCGAGGCCAGAAACGCGTTCTTGGCGTTCGAGATCCGCGCGAGCACCGCCTGCGCGTCGTACGAGCGATCGACGCCTGCCGCGCGCAGGAGCTGCTTGACGAGCGAGGTCTGATCGCCCTGGTCGAAAATCGTGAACGCTCCGCCGATGGCCTGCCTCTCCCGGCCCAGCACTTGAAGGCCGAAGGAGTGGAAGGTGCACACGGTAAGCACGCGCGCGGCGGCGGATCCGGAGGGGCCGAGCATGCGCGCGATGCGGTCGCGCATCTCGGCCGCGGCCTTGTTCGTGAACGTCAGGGCCACGATGGCTTGCGGTGGAACACCCCGCTCGATGAGGCGGACGATGCGGTGGGTGACCACACGGGTCTTCCCGGAACCCGCTCCGGCGAGGACGAGAAGCGGACCGTCGCCGTGCTCGACTGCTTCGCGCTGGGCGGGGTTGAGGCTTGCCGCGAGCGTCATGGGTAGAGCCCCGTCACCAGGCCCTTAGCTATGCCTGCGGCGCATCATGTGCGCAAGCGTGCAATTCGACCTTTCCGCCGCGTGCAGCGATCTATGCTCGTCCTCCCATGAGTCTTCGCCGCGCCGCTCCGGTGGCCGCCGCTCTCTTTCTTGCCCCGTCCTGCGCCGGCGCCCCTCTTCCCCCGCTGGCGCCAGCGGCTCCGGTCAACTCCGCGGCCGCGGTCGCACCGCCGAAACCGCCTGACCTCTCGGCGGTTGCGGCCCCTCCCGCGCTCGTGGTTTCCGGTCGAGTCGCGAAGCCGAGCGCGACCCTCGCAATCGTACGCGAATGGTCCAATCTGCCCGAGCCGCAATCCGCAGAGGTCACCGAGTTCGTGGTCGGGGAAGCGATGGGCCCCCTCGTCGATCTCGACCAGCCCATCGACTTCGCAGTCGCCGTCGCGGGCTCGGGTGCGGCCATTCATGATCGAACGGCCGTGTCGGTGGCCCTCAAAGACGTGGAGCGCGCGAAGGCGGCCTTCCAAGACCGGTACAAGTTGATCCCGGGTGACAACGGCGCGCTCTTCATCCAAGGCCTCGGGCGAGGCGGGCACCACGATGCCGACGAGGCAGAGGACGACCGCGGCGAGGAACATCGAGCGTGCGAGATCGCACCCGCCTACGGCTCCACCCCCGTTCGCCTCGTGTGCGGCTGGGGAAGCCGAGCGCTCGTGGAGCTCGCCCCCTGGCTGACTCGCACGGCGACGCGCGCCGAGACGACCTCCGACCTGCACGCGGACCTCCGAATGCAGCCGCTTCGAGCCACGCTCTCGGCGGCGAAGCGCTTCATCGCGACCGTCCTCGCGAGCACCCTCGGATCGCGACTGGGCCTGTCGGGCGCGCGGGATCTCGTCGTGAGCGCCGGCGGCGACGTCGTCGATTTCGCGCTCGATCTCGAGACCGCGTCGGTCGACGTCAAGCTCGGCGATCCCGCCACCACCGCGACGGCGACGCTTCGCATGTCCGGCCGGGCATCGAGCTTGGCGCGCCTCGCCACGGCTCACCCCGAGCGAAGCGCCACCCCGCCCCCGTCGTTTTGGCAGCTCCCCGGCGACGCCGACTTGGCCTTCTTCGAGCGAGGAATCGACGATACCGAGCTAGGGCGCGGTCGCGACCTCTTGCTCCGTTTGGCGAGCGACGTGCTCGCCGACGGTGGCCTCAAAGACGTCGACCGCAAAGCGATCTTGGAACCCCTCGGGAAGCTGGCAACGGGCTCGCCGCTTGCCTACGCGAGCGGGCTCGATGCGGATGTGGCAGAGAAGGCGATGGCCGCGGAACGCGCACATCGCGACGCGCCGGATGCGGCTCTGCTCGAAGAAGCTCAGCGCGCGTCGACGGAGGCGCTCCTCGGCTGGCGCGTGATGGAGCTCGACGAGCCTCCGGCTCGCTTGGTCGGGGCCGTGAAAGACCTGGCGACCGCGTGGGGAAGGCCCGCGGTGGCGGCGGCCTTTCGTTCGAAAGGACGACCGGTCCCCGTCTTGCGCCCGCTGCCTTTGCCGAAAGGCACGAATCTTCCTCTCGGTGCGATGCATTACGTCGTCGAGTACCCGTTTGGCGAGCCGCGCCTCGCGGCCAAATCGAGCGGTGCGGCTTTGCCAGGCAAGCCCATCGCGGTCCAACTTTATATTGCCCCCGACGGAGAGCGGACCTGGGTGGGGCTCGGGGCGGGCGACGTCCTCGTCGCAAGGAAGCTCGCCTCCGCCATGGGAGCTTCACCGGACAGTCTCGCCGCTCGGCCTGAGATCGCACCGCTCAAGACGGCCACCGTCGGCGCGGCGGGCTTCTTGACGCTCCGTGCGATCCCCGAATCGGCGCTGCTCTTCGCGGGCCCGCTCGGAGGTCGGAGCACGACGGAGGCTTTCGACGAGCTGGCGCTCCTGCCGCATCGGGGCGGCGTGCCCATGTGGTTCTCCTGGACGGCGCGGTCCGAGGGGGGCGCGGCGCCTGTCGTCGCGACGCTCGAGATCCCTCGGGGAGCGATGGATGACATCGTCACGACGATCGTACGCCATGCGTTCTGACCCCAAGACGATCCTTCTTTGGGCCGTCGCCTCCGCGCTGGCGGGATGCAGTCGCCCGCCTCCGGACGCTTCGCCAGACGGGGCCGTGCGCGTGTTTCTCGACGACATGGAAGCCGCCGAGAGCGACGCGCGCGAGACCCGTCACGCTTACGATTTGCTCGGGCCCGTCGCCCGGGCGAACCTCGAGGAGCGCGCTCGGCGCACGAGCCTCCTTCAAGGGCGCCAGGTCCCCCCTTGGGACATGCTCGCCGCCGGCCGATTCGGCGTCGCCTTCCGCCCGAAGACCATGCGGTCGAAGATCGTCGGCGACCGAGCATCGGTCGAAGTGCTCGGCGCGGACCCACAGAACGAACGAGCGACCGTGTCCTGCATTCGCGAGGTGGGCGGATGGCGGATCGAACCCGAGCTTCCTCCGCCGTGACGACGGATTTGCCCGCCCCGGCCGAACGGGCATAAGACTGCCGACATGGTGTCTGAGTTCCAGGCGGGGCTCGCTTGCAGTTTCATTGCGCTGGCGGCTGCGTCGAGCGCGTGCGCGCGCCCGCGCGAACTGCCCGAACCGGCGATCCCGACCGTCGTGTCGATCCCCGTCGCACCGCTTGGGACCGCCGCGACCCAGTCTCCGACTACCTCCGCCGTAGCCCCGGAGGCGCTGCCCGCCGCTCCGCCGAGCCCGGGCGTGTCGCTCGCCCCGCCGCCACCGGCCGCGGAGCCCGCGCCCGCAGCTCCGCCGAAGCCGCTCGTCGTCCTGGCCGACGAGCTCCCGTACCGCTGGTCGCACTTGGTCGCCAAGGAAGCGTCCGAGCGACCCCACGGGTCGCGCGCGAAACGGAGTCACGGAGGGCGGCCCTACCATCCGGGGCCGGGAGTCGTCGTCGATACGACCGAAGACCAAGGAGGGCCGGGCACCGCCGAGGTGCAGCGCGTGGCGCGAAGTACGGGCTACTGGCCGTTTCGCCGGTGCTACGAGGAGGGACTGCGGCGCGATCCCGGGCTCGCCGGCAAAGTCTCCGTCGACGTCGCCGTGGCCGCAAACGGAGTCGTCGAGCGAGCCGAAGTGGTCTCGGCGACACTCCGCGACGAGAGCGTCGCGCTCTGCATCGGTCGCGAGGCGGCGCACTTGGCTCTTCCGCACGGGGAGTCGCCGACCAAGACGACGATCGACATCTCGCTTTCCGCGGGCGACGAGCCGGTGACGGTGCCGAGACCGGCTCCCCACGCCGACGAGCTACGCGAGGCGCTGCGTGCGTCGTGGCCAGCGGTGGAACGGTGCTACGCCTCCGAGCTCTCGAAGCGCCCGGGCGTCGGGGGTCGAATGGAACTGCGTTTCCGCGGGCGGTCGAGCGGCGAAATCGTGGAAGTCACCGAGGAGGGCGAGCCGCGCTTCGCGGACATCGACGTCACCCGGTGCGTGCTCGGCGTGTATCGAAGCACCAGGCTACCTCCGGCGCGCGTCTGTACGGCCCGTGAGACAACGTTCGGGTACGCGATCCACTTCGAAGCCAGGTAGTCGCAGGCCCCTCCGCGGCGCCGGCCCGGCCTTTGCTCGAGTCGCTCCGCGAGCAGTTTCTCAGCTCTCGAGCGGCGCGAACAAGGCCTCAATCTCCCCCTCGCCGATCGGAGCCGCAGTCCCCGTGTCGCCGAGGAGCGCATTCGACAGCAATCGCTTGCGCTGCTGGAGGGCGAGCACGCGCTCTTCGACGCTCCCGGCCGCGTAGAGGTTGTGCACGAACACCGGCCGGCGCTGCCCGATGCGGTGCGCACGATCGGTGGCCTGCGCCTGGGCGGCGGGATTCCACCAGGGATCGTAATGCACGACCGTGTCGGCGCTCGTCAGGTTCAGCCCCGTGCCGCCGGCCTTGAGGCTGATGAGAAACACGTCCGCTCGTCCCTTCTCGAAGGCGTCGACCACGCGCTGGCGTTCGCGCGTCTCACCCGTCAAAAGAAGATAGCCGACGTCGCGGGCGCGCAGCGCATCGGCGATGATCGCCAGCATGCTCGTGAACTGAGAAAAGATGAGGATGCGGTGCCCGCAGGCGAGCTCCTGACCCACGAGCGCGAGAAGGGCTTCGAGCTTCGCCGATTCGTTTACCGGTCGCGCCGCGTCCAAAGCGACCAGCCGCGGATCGCAGCAGACCTGGCGGAGCTTCGTGAGCGCGTCGAGGATGGCGATCGTCGAAGCCGCGATGCCTTTCACTCGGATGGCGCGGCGGACGTCGGCGTGCGCGGCGACGCGGATCGACTCGTAGAGTTCGCGCTGCTTTCCGCCGAGCTCCACCGGGGTGAAAAGCTCCGTCTTGGCCGGGAGCTCGCGCGCCACGTCGCACTTGAGCCTCCGGAGAACGTACGTCGAGACCGTCGCGCGGAGCGCGGCGAGCCGCGTTTGATCCCCGTCCTTTTCGATGGGCGCTCGCCAGAAGCGCCGAAACGAAAGCTCGTCGCCGAGCAGTCCGGGCACCAGCCAATCGAAGAGCGACCAGAGCTCACCCAGGTTGTTCTCGACGGGAGTCCCCGTGAGGCAGACGCGGTGTTCGGCCGCGACGCGTTCGAGCGCGCGTCGGGCTTGGCTGCGCGCGTTCTTGATGGCCTGCGCTTCGTCGAGGATCGCCAGATGAAAGCGGAGCTCCGCGAAGCGCTCTTCGTCGCGGACCAGGACCGGGTACGTCGTGATGACCACGTTCGCGCCGGAGACCTCCTGCCAGCGCGAGCGCCGGGCCGGGCCGTGCAGGACGAGGACACGAAGATGCGGCGCAAACTTCGCGATTTCGCGCGACCAGTTGCCCACGAGAGTCGTCGGCGCGACGACGAGCGCAGGCGCGTCCAACCTCCCTGCCTCGTGTTCCACGCAAATGTGCGCGATCGTTTGGAGCGTTTTCCCCAGCCCCATTTCGTCGGCCAAAATCGCGCCTTTTCGAGCCTCGCGCAGGCGCTGGAGGAAACACACCCCCTCGGCCTGGTATGCGCGGAGCGTGGCCTTTAGGCCGCGGGGCGTCTCCACGGCTTCCAGCGGAGCTGCTCGCGAAAACACGCGCTCGGTCAGCCGCGCCGGGTCCGTCCAGGCGATGGTCCTTCCCCCTTTGTGAAACGTGGCGTCGAGCTCGGCGAGCGCCGCCGCACGCGCCTCGGGGAACGCCCGCTCGAGGTGGTGGCCGCCCTGGTAGAGCTCCGCGACGACCCGCAGAAGCGCGCGCAGCCGCTCGAGCGGGATCGTCACGTGGTGGGTGTCCGTCACGCGAAGCGCCCAGAGCGGCCGACAGGAGTTCGCCAGACCTTCGAGCTCTCCGTCCGCGTCGGCGCGGTCCAAAAGCTCGAGCACCACGGGAAGCAAGTCCACGCGGATGCCGTCGACCTCCACGCCGAGCTCCAGGCCGAACCAATCGGGCCGCTCGCTCGACGGCTCGACGTGCGCGTACCAGGGCGGTTCGGGCTCGACGGTGCGAAACGGGTAGCCGTCGTCGACCACCACGTTCCAGCCGAGCGAATTCCACAGGGCGAGCGCGCGCGCGGTGAAACCACAGAACGAGTGTTCGTCTCCGTCGGCGCGAACGACGTAGTCCGCGTCGCAGCCTTCCGGTGGAGCGATCATGTCGCACATGGAGAGCTCGACGGCTCCGAGGCGTTCGAGCGCCCGACGCGCCTCGCTTTCGAATGCGCGGTCTCGCTCGACGGTCTCGACGGACCCGCCCGCAGCGCGAAGCAGGCGCGTCCGATCGTCGTTCGCGCGCAGTCGCGTGCCGCCGTATTCGAACGACAGCTCGACGAGCGGTACCAGCACTTCTGCCTCGTCGCAGGAGAGCTGGTTCGTGCTCGTGACGAGAACTCTGTCTGCGAAGAGCCGCACACAGGGTACGAGCGTTCGCTGGCCGGCCGCGGCCTCTTCGGATATCGGCGACGGAAGCGTCACACTCGCCTTACCCTTTCATCACATTCGGGAAAGCTTGTCGAACCTTTGGACATGCCGTCAGAACATTTCGCCTGCCGCGAAGTAGCCCCCGAGGGGCCGGGCGTCGGGTGACCAGGCGACGTCGGCCCGGACGACGAACGCGGTCCCCTGCTGCACACGGACACCAAGGCCCGTGCCCCATTTCAAACCGAGACCGGTGCCGTCCAAGATCGGCTGCGACGACCAATCGGCCCAGAGGCGCCCCGCGTCGAGAAAGGCGATCGCGGCGATGCCCCAGGGCTTGCCGACCGCGTGAAAGCGTGTGATGTCGGTCCGCACTTCTACGTTGCCGATGAGTTTTGCCTTGCCGTAGTAGCGCTGCGCGGGGACGCCTCGGACGCCCGCCGTACCGCCGATCGCGTACGTGTCGTCGTAGAGAGGGAGACTGAAGAAAGGCGGGTCGCCGAACAGCGCGTCGGCGAGGCCGCGCAGCGCCACGACCACCCGCGGGCCGACGGGGATGTAGTCCCGCGCGATGGCCAAGATCTCGGCGTATCCGTAGGGCAGGGCGCCGCCGACCTCGGGAGAAAGGCGCAGGTTCACTTCGTCCCACGTGCCCCGACGCGGAACGACTTCGTCGTCGCGGCTGTCCCAGCTCACCGACGCCTGGGCGAACGCTACGCCGGCGGTGCGTGCGGTTCCGAGGAGCGAGCGAACTTCGGGCGGCCCGGTGCGCATGTCGATGGCGAGCTTTCCGTCGGGCGGGACGTCGAGCCAGTTGGCGGTGAACGAGGCGCCGAGGGTGACGAAGAGGTGCGGGTCGAGCAGGACGCGCGCGTAGCTCTCCAAGGTCGGGTGCGTGCGCGTGTATTCGTAGCGCGGCGAGCTCCAATCGGGTGGGAGGGGGGTCGAGTTGCCGACGCCGTAGTAGCGCACGTTCGTCTCTTCCGTGAATGCCACGCGCGCCGTGAGTCGAAGCCTGCCGTCGTCGAGGTCCGGCAGCGTGAGCAGCAGCCAGTAGTCTTGGTAAGGGCTGGCGAACCGAGGCGATACCCGGACCGTCGCGAACGCGCTTCCCTCGAAGCGCCACGCCCAGCCTCCTTCGTTCTGTTCCGTCACCGGCGCGCCAAAACGGGTGAGCGCGCCTACCGCTCCGCCGCCGATGCCGATGTCGCTGCTACCGCCCGCGATGGGAACGATGTCGAATTCGGTGTCGCTCTTGGGCTCGTCTCGAGCGAGCGCTCCTGTCGGAGAAACGAGCACGAGCGAGACCCCGAGCGCGAGTGCAAGGATACGGCGCATCCGTTGCCGGTACCGGGCAAGGGCCGGGCCTCGGCCGCACGCGGCTGAGATGGCCCGGTCTTAAGCCCTATGCAGTCTGAGCCTGCCTCTCAGTCGAAGCTACGCGAGCGTGTGAAAATTCTGGCTCAACCAGGCGTCACGGCGTCCGCTTCCGAATGCCTCGTCGAAGTACTCCAGGAGCTTTTCGGCGCGCATCAACTTCCCCCGGACGAAGAGCACGCGCAAAGCTTCGATGTTGCGGTGGGCTTCGGCGACTCGAAGGAGTCTGACGATTTGGTGTCGATCGAAATCGAGATAGGTCTTGATCGTCCGGTCGTCCACGGGAACATCCGTCAGAGTGAACGTGAGTCCGATGTTTCCCGTGCACGGGTCCGAGCCGCACAAGCACGGAATCGGCACTCGGCGCTGCCAATGGTAATCGACGGTGATCTCCTCGCCGGCCTTGATCGGGCGCCTCGCGCGCATGAGGAGTGCGTCCCGATGCTTCTCGCGGACAAGGGTGTTCGGATTGCAAGAATGGTTGGCGATATGTCCGCCGATCCTGCTCGGGTCTGGGCTAATGGTGAGGTGGGCGCCGCTCGCCTCGTCCCATGCGTAGCTCATTGCGTATTCCCCATCGGAGGACTTGCTGAACGCATCCGCCTCTTCTTCGGTGTCGAAAGGAGGGATGGATATGACTTTACCCGTAAAAGCGGCCACGAGATCTCCCTTCTTGTGATCCACGAGCGAGAAGATGCCTCGACCTCTTTCCGTCTGCCGGATTTCGATCAGCTGGTGATCGATCACCTGCTTCAGTCTCTTTGCCTCCTGCCATGGACGACTCATCGTTTTTGCTCTCCCGTTCAGGGTACACCAACGAACGGCGAAAGCGCGCCGGTGCCCGCGGTTCAGCGCGGCGCGTCGGCGCAGCAGCGGAACCCTATCTGATAGTACTGGTAGGTGGGGTTGTGATCGGTCGTCATGGGCCTGCACCGATCGCGGACCGGTCCCCAATATCCCCCTTTGAGACCGCTCACGTACGGTCTTTCGGTCTCCCGCCCTCCCTCGTTGACGACCCACTCATCGACATTTCCAGTCATGTCGAACACGCCATAGGGGCTGACGCACGAATTGCGAGCGCCGCTGGGGTCGCGCTGATCGAGACGCGCGAGCTCGCCGCTGCGCGTCCGAGGGTCGCTCCACTTGGCTTCGTCGGGGACGATATAGGGCTTGTCGATGTTGCACGCCTCTGGATTGCGCGAATACCCGTACGGGTACGGAAGCCGCTCCTGGCCTTCGCAGGCGAGCGTCCACTCGCTCTCCGTGCACAGCCGCTTTCCGGCGCCCGCGCACGCCTCTCGCGCCGAAACCCAGTCGATGGCGACCACCGGTTTGACCCCGGCCTGGTTGGGCCACTCGAAGCGGTCGACACAGAAGTGCTTGTGGAGCTGCGTGCCCATGCATCGGCCGTTCGGCCCGAACTCGGCGCAGCGATCGTTCTCCGGGTGCTTGGGGTCGACTGGTCGAAGACAGAACTGCTCCATCCACGGACACCAATCTCCGTTGACGTCGACCATGTCCGCTGGACAAGGGGAGGGCGTCTCCGGCGACGGAGTCGTCGAGATGGCCGCGGCGAAGACAGCGGGGACGAGCAAGCGGGTCAGGGCACCGCCATCTTCGCAGCGGCCGCCACACGAGGCCAATTTCGGACGGCCGCCGCCCTGCGCCGCCGCCCTATGATAGCGTTGGTCGAGTGAGCGAGTCTGTCGTCGGAGACATCGTCGACGTCCGCTACGAACTCAAACGGCTCATCGCGCGCGGAGGAATGGGCCTGGTGTTCGAGGCGCACCACAGGTTCACGCGCCGCTCGGTCGCCATCAAGCTCTTGCCCGATGACCTCCTCCTGCAAAACGAGGCGAAAGAACGCCTGCTGCGCGAGGCGCACGCGCTGACGACCGTGCGCCATCCGGGCTTCGTCGAGGTCCTCGACGCGGGCGTGTGCGACCACCACGGCCCTTACGTCGTCCTGGAGATGCTCGAGGGGCGCACCCTCGAAGGCATCCTGGCCGCGCGCCGGCGCCTCACGATCGAGGACGCCGTGCAGCTCGGCCGACAGCTCTGCGACGCGATCGGCCACGCCAACGCGCGCGGCGTCATTCATCGCGACCTCAAGCCGAGCAACGTCTTCGTTGCGCGGAACGAAGTCGGGCTGGAAACGGTCAAGATCATCGATCTCGGCGTCGCCGCCCTGGCGGAAGGGCACCTGGCCGCGCACGATCGGAAGCTCACGACGGCCCATGCCGTCATCGGTACGCCCGAGTACATGGCCCCCGAGCAGCTCTTCGGCCAAGAGGTCGACGCGCGGACGGACGTCTACGCGATTGGCATGACGCTCTACGAATGTCTGACGGGCGAGGTGCCCTACGCCGGCAGCTACCCCGAAGTGCTCGTGCGCGTGTCGAACGCGGCCGACCCGCCCCGCGTGCGCGTGAAGCGAGCGGACGTCCCGGCCGCACTCGCCGTCGTGATTGAGAGCGCTCTCGAGAAAGATGCGATCGCGCGCTTTCAGACGGCGACGGAGCTTGGTCGGGCGCTCGTGGCTTCGAGCGGGCTCGCGCCGCACTGGTCGTCGTTGCTCTCGGCGCCGGACGAGGCGGTGTCGCCGCCGGCCCAAAAGAAACAGGAGTCCGAGCGCGCGATCAAGCTGGTGCGAAAGAAGCCGCGCCCCGGGGAGGGCGGGACGCCGGTGGCCGCGCCGGCGCCGGAGTCCGACAAGGGCCCTGCGGTCTCGCGTCGCCGGCAGTTCGTGCGGGCGCCGTATGTCACTCCTGTCGTGGTGGTTTCGCCCGACGACAGCTCGATCCACGCGCGCAGCGAGGAAATCAGCGAAGAGGGAATGCTGGTCGTTTCGCCCGTCTCCTTTGCCCTGGGGGCTGCGCTGCGTCTGCGCTTCGCGAGCCCGACGACGGGCGAGATGATCGCCATCTCGGGGAGCGTCCGCTGGACGCGGGAGGGACGTGGGCGGACCGCGATGGGGCTCGAGTTCATCGACGCGCCCCCGGCGCTTCGCGGGGTCGTCGCTCGCTACATCGCGACCCTGCCCAAAGCGCGGGGATGAGGCTCGTTCCCGGTGGCGCGCGGGCGTTGTACGCGTTCGCCCCTCACACTATGAACGCTGCCCGAGTGATGCGAGTGGCGTTCGTGTGTATGGTCCTAGAACTCGCCGCTTGCGAACCGATCGCTGCGGCCATCTCCCCTTCGGCGCCGCCCTTTCCCGGCTCCGTCGCGCGCGGTCCGGAGGAAGCTTGCAACGAGGCGTGCGAGAGGAAGGCGAGCCATTGCACCCGTAAGGATTGCTCGCGCGGGTGCAACCTCGTCCTCGATCGTCTCGCCGAAGGGGAAGGGGCCGGCGTCGTTGCGTGCGTGGCGAAGTCGGCGCCCCGATGCGACGACCGGGCGTGGGCCGCGTGCGCGGCACGGATCGGCGAGCACGCCGACGGCGGCCCACCCGCGCCTCCTCCACCGAGCGACGAGACGTTCGAAGAGTGAACGCCTCCTAAGTATTCGTCACATCATGTCGTGAACCGGCTGGTCCAGCTATTAAACCTCACCCCCCGGCCCCCTCTCCGCGTGCGACGCGTGCGGAGAGGGGGAGCAGCGCCGTTATCGCGAGACCCGCAGACACCCCTCTCCGCTTGCGGAGAGGGGCCGGGGGTGAGGTTCTCTGGGGAAGGAAGGGGCGCCCTGGCGTGGGCCTTTTCTCGAAGGCCGAGCACGATGTGACGAATGCTTAGGAACGCCTCACGTTCCGGTCGTGGCGCTAGAGAGACCTCCGATACAAACTCGCCAAATCGTCGCGCGTGACCGGCCTCGGATTGCTCCGGTGACAGGCGTCTTCGATCGCCTTGTCGGCCAACTTGGCCACGTCGGCTTCCGTCACTCCTTCCGCGCGCAAGCCGTCCGGCAACCCCACTCGCTTGCGCAGGGCGCGGAGGCCCTCGCCGCAGGTCTTCGCGTCGGGCGTCAGGATCGCACGAATTCGCTCGAGCTTGGCCGGCACGGCCGATTCGTTGAAATCCACGACGGCCGGCAGACACAGCGCGTTGGCGAGGCCGTGGTGAAGCCCCTTTTCGCTCGAGAGCGGGTGCGCCAGCGAATGGCACGCGCCGAGACCTTTCTGGAAAGCGACCGCGCCCATCATCGCGGCCTTCATCATGCCTCCCCGCGCCGATAGATCGTCGCCGTGCTCGACCGCGCGCACCAGGTGCTGGGCACATTGCTCGAGCCCCCCGAGCGCGATCGCATCGGCCATGGGGTGGTCCCCGGTCGAGCAAAATGCCTCGAGACAGTGCGTCAGCGCGTCGAATCCAGTGGCGGCCGTGATGCGCGGAGGCATAGACCGGGTGAGCTCCGGGTCGAGAAGCGCGACTTTGGCGAGAAGGTGCGGGCTGAAAATGACCGTCTTACGCCCGGTCGCGGCGAGCGTCACGACGCCCGAACGACCCACTTCGCTTCCGGTTCCGGCCGTGGTCGGGACAGTCACGATCGGCGGGACGGAGGACGTGATGAATTGCCCGCCGTCGACAGCGTCGTCGTAGTCGACCAGGGGCCGGTCGTGGGTCACTTTGAGGGCGATGAGCTTGCCGGCGTCGAGGGGCGAGCCACCTCCGACGGCCACGACGCACGTGGCCTTGTGGGCCCGGTACGCGGCGACGCCCTCGAAGATGTTCTTTTCGACCGGGTTCGGGTCGACCCCGTCGAAAACGGCCACGGCGATGCCGCCGGCGTCGAGGATCGCCCGTATTCGCTCGGCGATTCCGACGCGAACGACTCCCGGGTCGCACACCAGAAGCGCACGGCTCGCCCCGATGCCCTTCACCTGATCGGCAAGCGTCTGCACCGCGCCCGCCCCGAAGACGATTGTCGTCGGAAAGCTCCACGTCACGGCTTTCGTCATGGCTCGATGCCTACCACGTCAGACCGCCTCGAAGTAGCGTGCCAGCTCCCAGTCGGTGACCGCCCGTTCGTACTGCCTGCACTCCCATTGCCGCGTTCGGACGTAGTGATCGACGAACCCTTCGCCGAGCAAGGCGCGCGCGTGTTCGCTCTTGTCGAGCCGCTCGGTGGCTTCGCGCAACGTGCGCGGAAGCGGGGCGAAGTCCCCCCTGGCCGACGCGTCGCCCTGTGCCGGCGGCGGAGGCGACTTCCCCTGCTCGATCCCCCAGAGCCCGGAAGCCACCACGGCCGCCATCGCGATGTAGGGGTTGATGTCGGCCGCCGTCTGCCGGTGCTCGAGGCGCGTAGACTTGGCGCTGCCCGGGATTGCCCGGATGGCGCACGTTCGGTTCTCGATGCCCCAGCTTGCGTTGAGCGGCGCCCAGACCCCGGGAACGTAGCGTTTGTAGCTGTTCACGGTCGGCGAGACGAGCGCGGTCAGCTCCGGCATGAGGGTGAGCTGTCCGGCGAGGTACTGCTTGGCGAGCAGGCTCAGTTTGTCTTCGCTCGACGCGTCGTAAAACACGTTCTTCTGCTGCTTCCAGAGCGACTGATGCAGGTGCCCGCTCGATCCGGGAAGATCGTGGTTCCACTTGGCCATGAACGTCACCGAATAGCCGAGGCGCGCCGCGACGATCTTCATGGCCGTCTTGAAGAGCGCCCCTTTGTCGGCCGCGCGCATCGCGTCGTCGTACTTGATGGCCGCCTCGTAGACGCCTGGTCCCGTTTCCGTGTGCAGTCCTTCGATCGGGATGCCGAAGCGTTCCATTTGGTCGAGGATCGCGTGGCACAAGTCGGCGTGCTGCCCTTCGCGCACCCACGAGTATCCGAACATCCCGGGCGAGATCGGCTCGAGGCCACGAAACCCCTTGGCGTGAAGGGAGGTGGCCGTTTCTCGAAAGACGAAAAACTCGAACTCGGCGGCGAGCGACACGTCGTAGCCGGAAGCCTTCGCGCGCGCGATGACCTGCTTGAGCAGTCCGCGCGGGCAGGCGGGGTGAGCCGACCCGTCTTCACGCACGAAATCGAGCAAGAACGAAGCCGTGTCCGGCTCCCAGGGGAGCACCCGGAACGTGGACGGGTCGACGCGCGCTCGGGTGTCCGGATAGCCGGTGTGCCAACCGGTCAGCCGCGAGTTGTCGTACAGCACGTCCGCGGCGTCCCACCCGAAGATGACGTCGCAGAAGCCCATGGGCTCGTCGAGCGCCCCCCAGAACTTGTCGAGGGCGACGTACTTGCCGCGCAAGATGCCGTCGATGTCGTAGCCACCGACCTTCACGCGCCGGATTCCCTGCTCGGTGAACGCTTCTCGAATTTGCTTGGCGTCCATGGGAGCGAGGGTACTGCGTGTCCGGCTGGAAGAATGGAAAATCCCGAGCCGCGGCTCGTTCAAGGAGCCAGCTTTTCGTATGCGTCGATTATTTGCTCGAGCGCACTGGCGAGAAAAAGCCGCGCATCGGCAACGGATTCGGGCGGATCGCCCGGCCCGGGCGTCGAAAAGTCCTTCTGCTCCGCGTGAAACTGCGACGCGATGATCGGCCACCCCGGCGCCTTCGAGCGGAACGCCTCCGGCACCGTATCGCACGAGCCGGGACCGCTCGGGTTGGGAAAGACGCCGTCCCGAGGGCCGGCCGCGACCACGTCCGCGCCGCAGAACGCACTCGTGGCGAGCACTTCGAAGCGATCGAGCTCGCCGCCGGGGAGGAACACGTCGGGGCGGATCGCGTCGGCGTGCAATTCGGGCAGTGCTTGGGTCGTCGACCGCCGAAGCGGCCCGGCGAGGTCCTCGAAAAGCGGATCGCTCGCCAGAAACGCGATCTTCGCGCGCGCTGGATGCGGGTCGCTGGGCCACGCCCGCGCCACGTCGATCGGCGGGGCGAAGCCCCGGATCCGCCGACCGTTCGTGCGGCGGAGCACCCGGTCGATCGTTCGTAGGTCTTCCTCGGGGCAGGAGGGCGCGCCGCGCCTGGTCGCCAGCAGGGCGAGAATTTGCGCTCCGCCGCAGAAGCCGAGGAAGGGGGCGGCTTGCGCGCGGACCGCCGGCGCGAGCTGACCCATCCCTCCGAGACGGGCGTCGCGCAGGGGATCCCAATACCAGCGCTTCGGGTGCGCGGCGTCGGCGGCGGTTTTCCCCGCGTAGTCCCAGTCGTTCGAGCCGCTGAGCACCGCAACCGGCGGCGGGCTCTCCTGCGACAGAAACTGCGCGTCGAGAAGCGGATCGTCGCCCTCGATGGACTCGAGGGCCTCGCCGGCCTGGTCGCTCGGGGGGGCATCCAGCGGCTCTCCGTGGTCGCCGAGAGATCGCGCGTAACGGTCGTCTCGTCGAAGGACGGGGAGAAGCTGAGCGAAGCGCGATTGCAGGAACTTCGCGTGGTACGCGTCGTTGGTGAGTTCACCGCCCGGGGTCCAGTGCGACTCCGCGGACGGGTTCGCATTTACGCTGAGGATCCAGGGAGGGGCCAAAACGGGGCGCTTGTCGTCCGCGCGGTATGCGGCGATCTCGCGAACGACCGGGACCGCACCGGCGACCGGTACGCCGGTCGCCCCGGTCGCGCCGGTGATCACCAGCCGGAGCGAGCGCACCATCCGAGACGCCGGAAGCGTGACCAGTCGGCGGCGGAGTGGCAGCGCGCTGCCGTCGGCTCGCAGCGGGTCCGCCGCGACCGGCGAGAAACTCCGGCCGTCTTCGCTGATCTCGAGCCCGTAGTGAATGGGACCCCAGGCCATCGCATACCCTCGGCCCGTGCCCGCGTGCGGAACGCTCGTGGCGTCGAAGCCGAGCACCAGGCGGACGCGGTCGATCGGTTGTCGTTCGGGCAGGTCGACGCGAAGGGTCCACCGGGATTTGCCGGGAGCGCCCGCCCAGCGACCGGCGTAGGTCCCATCGACGGCGCCGGCCGCGCGAAAGCCCGGATAAGCCCCGTCGTCGCTGGCCTCGGCGCCGCGCAGCACGTCGCGCGCGCTCTCGATGGCCTGCACCTCGCGGAGGACGGGCGGGCCGGCGTTCGTCCGGTCGACGACGAGCCGGAGGCCGCACGTGTCCGAGTCGACGAACCAGGAACGCCGGGTGGGCTGAGCCAAAAAGTCGGACGGGGGCGCGGTTTGGTCGGACTCCTCCAGCGCGACCCAGCGCTCGTCCTCCGAAGGGGCGGGGCAACGCACGCCGTCGTCGGCCGGCAGGCGCGTCTCCCAGCGGAACGTCGTCGGCACGCCGCTGGTCGGCGAGTTCCCGAAACGAACGCGCAAGAGGCCCACGTGCATGGGCTGCGCGAAGGTCCCCGACCATCGCCATTGAAGTTCCCCCGCGCGCCCCGTCCACGCCGTTTCATCGCGCCCGTCGATGGCGAAGCGGGCGTCGTCGCCCGAAGGGTCGGCGGCTCGAACCTCGACGAGGCTCGGCGTCCGGAGCGCATCGAGGACCGGCGCTCGCCCGCGCGAAGAATCGACCGGGCGCGCGGAAGCCGGGGAGGCGGGCGAGAGCGCGATCGGCACGGTCCCGGCGAGCGCCCCGAGGGCGACCTGTGCGAAGGCGATCCGTCCCCTCCGGGCTGCCTTATCCGACTGCACGCCAGTGCTCTCTCATGACGTCGTGGCCCTTCATTTCTCTCATTTTTCCACGGCGCGCCAGGGCGCTGACGAGAAGCACGCCGCGCTATAGATAACTGACATCGCCCAGCCGCACGAGCATCGCGCCGCGCGCGTCCAGTTCGAACGTCGTCAGCGACGCCGGCGGACACGCGAAGCGCTCGCGAAAGCGGGCGATCGGCACGTCGAGGAGGGCGCACACGAGGATACGGATGGTCGCCTTGTGGCTCACGAACATCACGTGGCCGCTGGCATGCTCGCGACGCGCCCGCACGAGCACGGGCAGCGCGCGGGCGGCGACCGAGAACGCGCTTTCGCCGCCCGGTGGCGAGAAGAGCGCGGGATCGCGCATCCACGAAGTGAAGGCCTGGGGCTCGGTCTTCTCCACCTCGCTCTCGTTGCGCCCTTCCCACGAGCCGTAGGCTATCTCGCGCAGCCCGTCGTCGATGATGGGCTGCAGGGTGCACGCGCGCTCGATCGGCTCGGCGGTCATGCGCGCCCGCAGCTTGGGACTCACGTAGAGCGCCTCCAGGCCCAGTCCGGAAGCAACCCCCGCGACGGCGTCGGCCTGCCTGCGTCCCTCGCCCGTGAGCGGCGGGTCGATCTCTCCGGCGAAGCACCCCTGTGCGGCTTGGAGCGTTTCGCCGTGGCGTACTAGATGCAGCGTGAGCATGCGCGGCATCGTAGCGCGAAAGGAACTCCGTTCATGAGGCCGTCCCCTTTTGCGGTCTTCACCGCCGCCGTCCTCGCTTGCGGCCCCGCCCGCGCGCTCGAAAACGGCTTGGCCCGAACGCCCCCGATGGGGTGGAACAGCTGGAACAAGTTCCAGTGCGACGTCAGCGAAACCCTCATCGAGCAAATGGCCGACGCGCTCGTGGCAACCGGTCTGCGGGACGCCGGGTACGCGTACCTCGACATCGACGATTGCTGGCAAGGCGCCCGGGACTCAGGGGGTTTCATCCATCCCGACCCAGTTCGCTTTCCGAGCGGAATGAAGGCGCTCGCGAGCTACGTGCACGCCCGTGGACTGAAGTTCGGTCTCTACTCGGACGCCGGAGCCCAGACTTGCGCAAAAAGGCCGGGCAGCCGCGGCTTCGAGCAAGCCGACGCTCGCCAGTACGCCAGCTGGGACGTGGACTACCTCAAGTACGACTGGTGCTACACGGACGGAATGTCGGCGCCCGCCGCGTACGGCGCGATGCGGGACGCCCTCGCCCACGCGGGCCGTCCGATTCTTTTCAGCATCTGCGAATGGGGCAAGAGCCAGCCTTGGACCTGGGCGCCGTCCGTCGGCAATCTGTGGCGAACGACGGGGGACATCGGAATCTGTTGGGAAAAGAAGGCGTGCAAGAGCGAGTGGACCACCGGCGTCATGAACATTCTGGACTTACAGGTCGGTCTCGAGGACGCCGCCGGGCCCGGCCACTGGAACGACCCCGACATGCTTCAAGTCGGCAACGGGCTGAGCGACACCGAAGACCGCACCCACTTCAGCCTCTGGGCGCTCCTGTCGGCGCCGCTGCTCGCGGGAAACGACATCCGGTCGATGTCCGCGGCGACGCGCGAGACGCTCACGAACCGGGAGGTCATCGCCATCGACCAGGATCCGCTCGGCGTCCAAGGGCACAAGGTGCGCGATGACGGCGCGGAAGAGGTTTGGGCCAAGCCGCTCGCCGGAGGCGCGATGGCCGTGATTCTCCTCAATCGCGGCGAAGCGCCCGTTCGCATCCGCTTCGCCTGGATGGAGCTCGGCTGGTCGGCACGGCCGGTCGCGGTCCGCGACCTTTGGCGCAGGGCGGATTTAGGGCCATTTCGCGAGGCCTTCTCGGCGGAAGTCGCGCCTCACGGCGTCGTCCTGGTGCGACTCACCCCCTCTCGCTGAGCGCTCGCCGATCGCGTTCGCGGATTGGCTCGAGAAACTGTACATTCCCGGCCCCCATGGCCCGATTCATCGACGAACTGAAGCGCACCCACCACGCTGGCGAGCTCCGAGCCTCCGACGAGGGCAAGACGGCTGTCCTCTTTGGCTGGGTGGCGAGCTACCGCGACCACGGCGGCTGCGTGTTCATCGACCTGCGCGATCGCGAAGGCATCACGCAGCTCGTTTTCGACCCCGACCTCGTCGGCCACGGGGATCTCCCGCGCGCCGCGCACGACGTGGCGCGCACAGTTCGCTCCGAGTGGGTGGTCGGCGTCCGGGGCGTCGTCAAGGCGCGCGGGGCAAATCGCAACGCGAAGCTGCCGACAGGCGACATCGAAGTGCACGGCGTCGAGCTCTTCGTGTTCAACCGGAGCGAAACGCCGCCGTTCGAAATTGCCGACCAAATCGACACGAGCGAGGAAAAACGGCTCCAGTACCGCTACCTCGACCTCCGGCGCGCACCGCTCCAGCGGACGCTCCGCGTGCGGCATCGCGTTCATCAGGTCACGCGGCGCTATTTCGACGAGAGCGGGTTTCTCGAGCTCGAGACGCCGTTCATGGTCAAGTACACGCCGGGCGGCGCGCGGAACTTCCTGGTCCCGTCGCGCCAGCACGCCAACAAATTCTACGCGCTGGCCGAGAGCCCGCAGCTCTTCAAACAGCTCTTCATGGTGGCCGGGTTCGACAAGTACTTCCAGGTCGTCAAGTGCTTCCGCGACGAAGACCCCCGCCTCGACCGGCAGCCGGAGTTCACGCAGATCGACGTCGAGATGAGCTTCGTCAACCAGGACGACGTGTTCCGCGTCATCGAGGGGCTCGTCTTCCGAATCTGGAAAGAAGTGCTCTCGATCGACCTCCACGAGCTTTACCCGGGCGGCACCTTCCCGCGCATGCCGTTCGAAGAGTCGATGCAGCGTTACGGAAACGACAAGCCGGACCTGCGCTTCGGACTGCCGCACGTCGACCTCACGGACGTCGTCATCGAGCACGGGGGCGGCGGCGTTTCGTTCTTCAAAGCCATCGCCGACAAGTTCTCCCGCGGCGAGTACAGGCGCGACCTTCCGGCGGAAATCGTCAAGGCGCTCGTGGTCCCCTCCGACCTGGCCGGCAAGCTGTCTCGTACGGAGATCGACAAGTTCGAAGAGTTCGTCAAAGGGATGGGCGCCAAGGGCCTTGCCCGCGCGAAGATCGACGCCGACGGCGCGTGGGTCCAGTCGCCGCTCTCGAAGACGATCACGCCGGAGCTGCGCCAGGCGATCAACGCGCGAACGGGCGCAAAAGAGGGCGATCTCGTCTTCTTCCAGTTCGGCCGCGAGAGCGTGGTCCAAACGGTGATGGCGAATCTGCGCATTCACCTCGGCAAGAAGCTGGGACTCGTTCCGGAGAGCGGTCACGGCGGCCAGTGGAACTTCCTCTGGGTCGTCAATCCGCCGCTCTTCGAATACGACGACGAGAAAAGGACGTGGGTCGCCGCGCACCACGCGTTCACGCGCCCGCACGACGACTGCGTCGACCTTCTGGACAAGGACCCGGGCCGGGTCCTCTGCTGGCGCTACGATCTCGTGCTCAACGGGTTCGAGATCGGCGGCGGGTCGATCCGCCTCCACGACCCTGCCGTGCAAGCGAAGGTGTTTCGCGCGCTCGGCATCTCCGACGAGGAAGCGCGGAGCAAGTTCGGCTTTCTGCTCGACGCGCTCAAGCTCGGCGCCCCGCCGCACGGCGGAATCGCCATCGGGATGGACCGTCTCTCGATGCTCCTCAGCGGAGCCGAGAGCCTGCGCGACGTCATCCCGTTCCCCAAGACCCAAAAAGGCACGGATCTGATGACCGAAGCGCCGGGCACGGTGTCGCCGGAGCAGCTCGCCGAGCTACGCATCCGGGTCGTCGAATCGGGATAGTTTCCCGACCGAATGCCAAGTGGCGTGGGACGGGCGAAAAATCTGCCCTTTCCCGCGCGATCGAATCGCGCCCTTCCCGATTAAGATCGTGGAAGGAGCAAAGGCCGGCCTCCGGCGCGTTCTTCCTGGCGGGGAGGCGTAGCTCGCTAGGGCGCGGAGACGCTTCTTCAATGAGCAAAGACGCATTGCCAACGAACAAAGACGCTCTGCCGACTGAAAACGCGACTCTGCCAACCGGAAATGCGACTCTGCCGACTGAAAACGCGACTCTGCCAACCGGAAATGCGACTCTGCCAACCGGAAATGCGACTCTGCAAACCGGAAATGCGACTCTGCCAACCGGAAATGCGACTCCGCCAACTGAATCGGTCGCTCGCTCGGCCGAGAGCGCCGCATTTCTCGTTGAACGAGACGCTTCGCCAACGAGAAAAGACGCCGGACGAACTGAACGA
>Ga0265318_10000581_pt1 | contig 25684 bp, 31 predicted proteins | sample 4821metaG_FD_192431 | JGI IMG/M metagenome (GOLD analysis project Ga0265318, IMG submission 192431) | Rhizosphere microbial communities from Carex aquatilis grown in University of Washington, Seatle, WA, United States - 4-8-21 metaG | ecosystem: Host-associated > Plants > Roots > Rhizosphere >... | reverse complement strand
ACCCAGGGCCGTCCCGTACCGCTTGCTGCAAAACGTCCTCCAACGTGCTTCGCGCAAAAGGGGGGAGGTAGGTCTGGGCTTGCTGCGGCCCTCCCGAAGCGCGCAAGCTTTCCATGATGGATTCGGCCTTCGCGAAATCCGAACTTCGGCATGAAGCCCGCACCTGTCGCGCGGCGCTGGCTGCCGCCGCGCCGGATTTCGCGCAACGCCTCGCTGCCCATGCCGATGCGCTGCCGCTGACGCCGGGCATGATCGTCGGTGGCTATCACGCGCTTTCCAGCGAAGCCGATCCGGCGCAGCTATTGCAAAGGCTGGTGAGACGCGGCGCACACATCGCCTTTCCCCGCGTCATCGCCAAAGGCGCGCGGCTGGCCTTTCATCGCGTTCCCGATGGCGAAATGCTGCGCACCGGGGCCTGGGGCATCCAGGAGCCGGCGGCGCATTTCCCGCTGGCGGAGCCCGATCTGCTGCTGGTGCCGCTGCTGGCGTTCGACGCGAATGGTCACCGGCTGGGCTATGGCGGCGGCTTCTATGACCGCACGATTGCGGCGCTGCAGGTTCCGGCCATCGGCGTAGGCTTCAGCGCGCAGGAGGTGGCCTCGCTTCCGGTGGAAGCGCATGATATGGCCCTTTCCGGCATCCTCACCGAACACGGCCTCAAGCGTTTCTCATGAACCTTCTTTTCATCGGCGATATTGTCGGCAAGCCCGGCCGCGACGTGGTGACGGCGCATCTGCCGCGCCTGCGCCAGTCGCTGAAACTGGATGCGGTGATCGCCAATGGCGAGAATGCGGCGGGCGGCTTTGGCCTCACCCGCGCCGTCGCCGACGAATTGTTCGGCGTCGGCGTTGACGTCATCTCCACCGGCAATCACTGGGCCGACCAGCGCGAAATCTTCGCCATGGTCGAGACCGACGACCGCATCCTGCGCCCGGTGAATTATCCCAAGGGCACGCCGGGCAAGGGCGCCACACTAGCGACACTGCCGGGCGGTCTCACGCTGCTGGTGATTAATGTCATGGGCCGGGTCTTCATGGACGCGCTGGACGATCCCTTCGCCGCGGTGGAGCGGGAACTGGTCGCCTGCCCGCTGGGCGAGGCCGCCGACGCCATTGTGGTGGACGTCCATGCCGAGGCGACCAGCGAAAAAATGGGGATGGGCCATTTCTGCGATGGCCGCGCCAGTCTGGTGGTGGGCACCCACACCCACGCCCCCACGGCAGACGCGCAGATCCTGCCCGGCGGCACCGCATTCCAGAGCGATGCCGGGGCCTGCGCCGATTACGATTCCGTCATCGGCATGGACAAGGCCGAGCCGTTGCGCCGCTTCACCACCAAGCTGCCGGGCGCGCGCTACACCCCCGCCACCGGCCCCGCCACCCTCTGCGGTGTTTTTGTGCAAACGGGCGACAAGGGCCTGGCCACGCGCATCGAGCCGGTGCGGGTCGGCGGACGGCTGCTGCCGGCGATGCCCACGCTCTAACGAGCATGGTTGCAAGATGCCGCTACAGCGGCAATTCTCTCGCCGCCAAATGCGAGGGAGTTTTCAATGGAATATCGCCTGCTGGGCCGGTCGGGCCTGAAAGTCCCGGCCCTGACCTTCGGCTGCGGCACCTTTGGCGGCAAGGGAGAGTTCTTCAACGCCTGGGGCAACATCGACGCCCATGGCGCCACGCGGATGGTGGACATCTGCTTGGATCACGGCGTCAACATGTTCGACAGCGCCGACATCTATTCGGCGGGCGCTTCGGAGGAAGTGCTGGGCGCCGCCATCCATGGCCGCCGCGCCAAGGTGATGATCTCGACCAAATTCACGTTCCGCAGCGGCGAGGGCGCCAATGACGTCGGCTCCTCGCGCCATCACGTTCTCGACGCCACCGAGAAGGCGCTGCGGCGGCTGGGCACCGATTACATCGACCTGGTGCAGTTGCATGGCTTCGACGCCCTGACGCCGCAGGAGGAAGTGCTTTCCACCCTCGACAACCTGATCCGCCAGGGAAAAATTCGTTACATCGGCGTCTCCAACTTCTCCGGCTGGCATCTGATGAAGGCGCTGGCGACCTCGGACCGTCTCGGCCTCAACCGCTATGTCGCGCATCAGGCCTATTACTCCCTGATCGGCCGCGACTATGAATCGGAACTGATGCCGCTGGCGCTCGACCAGGGCGTTGGCGCGGTGGTGTGGTCGCCGCTGGGCTGGGGCCGTCTCACCGGCAAGATCCGGCGCGGGGCGCCGTTGCCCGCCACCAGCCGGTTGCACAAGACCGCCGATTACGGCCCGCAGGTGGAGGACGAATACCTCTACAAGGTGGTCGATGCGCTCGATGCGGTGGCCAAGGAAACCGGCAAGAGCGTGCCGCAGATCGCGCTCAACTGGCTACTGCAGCGGCCTTCGATTTCCACCGTGGTGATCGGCGCGCGCAATGAGGAGCAGCTCAAGGCCAATCTCGGCGCGGTGGGCTGGGCATTGACGGCGGCGCAGATCGCCAAGCTCGACGCCGCCAGCGATAAGCCCCGGGCCTATCCCTACTGGCACCAGGCGCAGTTCGAGGAACGCAATCCGCTCCCGACTTGATTTTATGAACCCCCATCCGTCGCAACTCGGGTTTGCGAAGACACAAACACCTCGTTGCGACACCTTCCGTCTTCCTGATGCTTCGCATCGAAGAGGGAAGGAAGCTAGCGGATGCTGAGGGTCGCCCGGCGGCTATGCTGCCGGGCTCGCGCTACTTCTTTTCCGCTGCCTGCTGCTTGGCCAGCGCGTCGTTGAACTGCCGCTCCATGTTGCCGACGACGCGGTGGAACTCGGCCTTGTCGATGAAGGGATTGGGCGCGTTCAGCACCTTCTTGTCGGTGTTCTCCTGTAGCGTCGCTGCCTTCTTCTCCAGCCCCATCTGGTCGGCATGCGGCGCCAGGAAGATGTCGGCGTCGATCGCCTTGAGCTTGGCGAAGCTGGCTTTGTAGTCGTCGGCGATCCGCGGATAGGCCTTGTTGCCCACCAGCGGATTGCCCGCCACGGTGGCCGAGGAGAAGAAGATCACAGTGTGGTTCTGGCCGCCCGCGACGATGGGCATGGTCCAGGAGGTCGCGCCCGGCGTGTGGCCCGGCGTGATGTGCGCCGTCAGCGTCACGCCGCCCAGAAAGACAGTGTCGCCGTCCTTGACCGTGCGGTCCACCTTCACCGGCGGGAAATCATCCTCGGATGCGGCGCTGGGGCCGAAGGCAATGCGGCCTTTCTCCAGGATCGGCTTGTCGCCTTCGCTGGCGATCATGCGGGCGCCGCTGTCGCGTTTCAGTTTGGCTAGGCCGCCGGCATGGTCGAAATGGGCATGGCTGTTGAGGATGATCTTCACATCCTTGATGTCGAAGCCCAGCGTCTTGATGTTGGCCTCGATCGGGGCGGCGGATTCCGGCAGGCCGCCATCGATCAGGATGAAGCCCTGCAGGGTGTAGATCAGCCAGGCGCTGGTATCGCCCATACCGACATAATAGATGTCGTCAATGACGCGGAATGGCTTCATCGGCTTGTTCCAGTTCAGCCGTTGCTGGCTGAAGGAATCAGCGGCCTTTGCCGGCATCGTTGCCGGCACCGCCAGCAGCAGCGCCAGCGCCGCCAGACGAATTGTTCTTTTCATCGCCGCCTCCCTTGTTGGCGCCGGAGGCTAGCACAGGCTTGGCGGAAAGCGACTGCTTGCGCGCCTGGACGGCGGCCAGGGCCTGCTGGAAAGCGGTGTCGGTGGCATGATGCGTATTGGCTGGCAGAACCTCGGCGCCAGTGCCGTGCTCAAACAGCGCGCTGCGATCGGCCTGGCAATTGCGCTTGGTGGTGTCGTCCAGTTCGGGACAGCCCGAGCCATGCAGGGCGTATTGGCGGGTCATTTCCGCCCCGTCCATCGGCTCCGGCATCGGCCCGGGCGTGTAGTTGCGCTTATCGGCGAAGGCCGAGGGATTGAACAGCAGCATCAGCGCCGCGCCGAAGATATCGCCGCCCGGCAGGGTCATCGGGGCATTGCGGCGCGCCACTTCGCCCTGCCAGACCGGCGCGTTCTTCACCGGCTTGTCCGGGGCCGGCGGCGCATTGGGGTCGCGCCGCACCATGTCGGGCGGCGGGCAGAGCAGCCGCTCGGCCGAGCTGAGATTGGCGTAATTCTCGATCCGGCATCTGGCGGCGTCGTGGTTCAACTCCCGCAGCGCCGTGGCGCCCTGCGGCGCGCTGAACTGGAAATCGGGACGGGCATAGGCGGGCAGCGCCGCTGAGGGCGGCGCGGTGGCGGCGGCAGGCGGCGGCTTGGCCATCCCGCCACGCAACGCCGGCGTGCGCGCCGGCGCCGGCGCCGGCCGCGTCAGTGGCCGCAGATTGAGGATGGTTTCTTTTTCCCCCGGCATGTACCGCACCACTTCGAAGGAAAACACCAGCAGCGCCAGCAGCCCGGCCTGCACCGCCAGGGCGACGGCGGCACTGGGCAGTCTTTCGCGAAGGCTGATGCGCAAGCGGGAGAACATGGTGCGCTATTCCGCCGGTCCTTCGATGGTGAGATGCCGCGCCTCCAGCTGTTCCAGCACCCCGCCCTTGCGCAGCAATTCGCGCATGTTGATGAACGCGATGTTCTTGCCCTTCTGGTTCAGGGCGGCCTCGATGCCTGCCGCTTCGGCGGCGGCGGCTTTGGCGCGCACCGCGCCCAGCGAGCCCACTGCGGTGGCGACACAGTCCAGTATGTCCGGCCGGTCGTCGAGATTGGCCTTGAGGGTGCGGATGTCGCCGATCGCCCAGGCCCGCGCCGCCGTCTCGGCATGGCTGGAAAGATAGTTGATGTCGTCGATCATCTGGCCCAGGCAGATGCGCTGCTTGTCGGTCGGCAGGGTAAGAACGTCACGCACCACGTCATAACCGCTGGTGTTCTCCGCCGCCGGCTTCACCGGCACTTTCTTGTCGCGCGCCAAGCGAAAGATGCCGTCGTCGCCGGTCAGCTGCATCTTGTCGCGAAAATCGGTGGACAGCCGGATGGCGGCGCGGAAGGGCGAGTCGGTGCGGTAACGCTCCTCGTCCTTGCCAAGCGATGTGCGCAGGGCGACGAAACGGGCGCGCATCGGCGCATCCATTGTTGTTTCCAGCGCCTGGCCGCGCGGCAGGCTGAGGCGGTTGCCGTAACTGATCAGCAGCCACGCCGCGTCGCCGATGCCGATGCCCACCCCGGGCGGGGTGATCACCGCCTTGGCGCCATCGAGCAGGTCGGCGACATAATCCTTGTTCCAGGAAAAGTTCTTGGGCAGCGGGCCGACCGTGCCCAGGATCCAGACTTCGGAATCGCCCTTGCTGACGCGCCAGACGGCGGGGCCGGGCTTGGTGGTGGCCTGGATGGTTTCGATATCGGCCTCGGTCCATTGCGGCGATGCGGGATCGGGTGCTTGGGGTGCCGGTTGCGCGGCCGCGCCGCCAAGAACGGCGCAGGACGCGGCAAGGAGGAAAGGCAGGACTCTACGCATGAAATATCTCCGCAACATCAGACACAGGCAAAGGCATCAAGCACGCCATCTTCACGCTGGTGCAGGCCGCAGACGCGTTCTCCGCTGGCGAATTCCGCCGCATAAACGTGGAAAAAGTTTGGCTCCATCTGCGGCAGGCCCCGGGTGGAGGGCAATTCCCGTGATGATGATCCGAGATAGACAATGGCCTGCAGCGCGCCGAGGGCGGCGATGTCGCCCGGCAGCGCCCCTCGGGTTTTCCCGATAGCGGCCGCGTCATGCGGCAGGGTGAGTGGGCCCTTCGCCATTTGTTCGAGGGCGGTGCGCAGCAGCGCGGCCTTCCCTGCCTTGTCCGGCATGGCTTCGGACAAGGAGAGTTTTGCCGCGTTCGAGGGCGTGGGGTTTTCCTGCTCGATGCCGGAAATTTTCACGCCCACATGGCCGGTGATCTCGGTGGAGGATTGCAGGGCGCCGTTGAGGACAAGGCGCAGCAGCATGTTGCCCCAGGCGAAATGAACGCTGGACCCATCGAGGCTCACCGTTCCGGCCTCAGCACTGCCGGTGTTGCCGCCGCTGCGGAAACAATGGATGGCAAGAGCGTCCCCGTCCCGCTCGATGCGGCAGAAACGGTCCGCCATCGGACCCCATGCGCCGACGCGGCCCCATTGCGGCCAGACGATCTTCCATACCCCGATCAGCGCGCTGGCATTGGACGTGACGGTTTCCACCGGCGCGTCCTGTGCCAGTGCAGCGGAAAAGGAAGCAAGCAGGCAAAAGGGAGCGAGCAATTTGCGCATGCGCAAATCTCCGACAGACTTAGGTCTTGCTCCCGCTTGGGAACTATCTACGACGGAACCCGAACTTTTGCCAAGCGCTGCTTGGTCCAGAACAGCCAAGCGACGGGCAGCAGCGCCAGGGCGTAGTGCACGGCGAGCCACGGCAGGTTCTTGGCATTGGCAAAGCCGCCGCTGGTGCTGAAACCCGCGCCCAGCGACAGCGACGCGCCGCTTTTGCGCGCCATCGCGGCGGCGGTGGGAAAATCAAACTCGCACAGAAAATCAACGGCCACAGCACCAGCAGCGATAGCAGCAGCCAGAGCGGCGAAAGCCGTTGCCGCCAGATGATCACGGCCATCAGCAGCACCGCCAGCGGCAGGGCCAGCAGATGGCCGGTCTCCAGCAGTAGGCGGATGCTGTGCTGAAGTCAGACCGGCTCGACGGTGCCCCGTTCAAATAGCGAAAGGACCGACGCCAGCTTGGCGAAGACGCCGACCAGCAGGACCGGAAAGGCCGTGCCGGCGATCGTGACCAGCAGCGGCACCAGGCTGAAAACCGCCCAGGGAAAGCGGGCGGGGAGGGAGCGGAAGTCGCGCTGCTTGAGCATGGCGTCGGCCAGTTTCTGGTCGGGGCCCAGGGCGGCGCGGGCGCGGGCAGCGGCGTCTTCGGCATCGAACCCGGCGTCACGCTGGGCCGCTGTCAGGTCGGCCAAATGTTCGGAAAGCTCGCGGAGGTAACGCTTCACATGGCGGGGGGCGATGCCGCCCCGCAGCAGCCTGTCTTCCAGATTGGCGAAGGCTTCAGATGGCGCGGGCATGGGCGCCTCCCTGCAGTACGGTCTGGATGGCGCCGGTCAGGGCGGTCCAGCTGTCGGTGAGGTCGAACAGCCGCCGCACCCCCTTGGCGGTCAGGCTGTAATAGACCCGGGAGCGGCCCCCTACTTCCCGCCGCTGGGACTTGAGGGCGCCGTTCTTCTCCAGCCCATGCAGCACCGGATAGACCACGCCCTCGCTGAGGCTGACCACGTCGCTGGTCTGGGCCTTGATCGCCTGGACCAGCTCATAGCCATACATTTCCCGGTCCTGCAGCAGCCGCAGAATCATCAGCTCGGGCACCCCGTCCATGAAACTACTATTTTTTCCAGCCATTTAGACATATACCTCGTATAACGAGGTATTTATACATTGTGATACTAGGTATGTAAAGTCGGATCAGGCCGGGGCGGGGTGATAGCGCTTCACCGCCAGCCAGCCGGCGGCCAGGAAGGCCAGCAGCACCGCGCCCTGCGCCGCGCCGAAGACGGGGCCGCCCGGAGCCGGGCAGGCGGGCATCAGGGCGCAGAGCGTCTCCACCTTGGTGAAGCCCTGGATCACCAGCACGAAGACATTGAGGTAGAGTCCCAGCACGGCAGTGGCGACAAAGACCGCCCGCCAGCGCCCGGCCATGTGTTTTGCGTAGAAGGCATAGAGCGCCACGGCCAGCGCCAGCAGCGCCACCACGCCGGTGATCTGGGCCGGGCTGGGCGGCGGCACCGCCGGGGCGATGAGAAAGCCGGTGGCGCTGGTCAGGAAGGTGAACAGCAGAAAGACCTGGTTGGAATGGGCCGGCAGCCGCCCCAGCAGCAGCGACCACAGCACAAAAAGCCCGCTCAGTATGGCGATCAGGGTGATGGCGACATGCCCCAGCACGATGGGGTCGTGGCTCAATTCCGTCATGGCGGTTCCCTCCGGCGCTCCCGGGCCAAGTCTGCGTCTGCTTGAAAGGGGCGGCAAGGCAGCGGGGCTTGAAAGCAGGGGATGGCTGAGGCTATCTGCCCGCCAAAATCACGCAATTTTCTTGCAGGAAACAGGCAGATGGCCGGCCATAGCCAGTTCAAGAACATCATGTTCCGCAAGGGCAAGCAGGACAAGGAGCGCTCCAAGCTCTTCGCCAAGCTTAGCCGCGAAATCACCGTCGCCGCCAAACAGGGCCTGCCCGACCCGGCGCACAATCCCCGCCTGCGCACTGCGATCCTCGCCGCCAAGCAGGAGTCCATGCCCAAGGACAATATCGCGCGCGCCATCGCCAAGGCGACGGGCGGCGATGCCGAGCATTACGACGAGGTCCGCTATGAAGGCCGCGGCCCCGGCGGCGTCGCCCTGATCGTCCAGGCGTTGACCGACAACCGCAATCGCACCAGCGCCGATGTCCGCGCCGCCTTCAGCAAGCATGGCGGGGCGATGGCCGAGAATGGCGCGGTCAGCTTCATGTTCGACCATGTCGGAATCATCGTCTATCCGAAGGAAAAAGGCAGCGAGGATGCGATGCTGGAAGCGGCGCTGGAAACCGGCGCCGATGAATGCGTCTCGACCCAGGACGGGCACGAATTCCTCACCTCGATTGAAAGCTTCGCCGGCGTGCGCGATGCGCTGGAGGCGAAGCTGGGCGCGCCGGCTTCCGCCGCCATCGCCTGGCGGCCGAAGACCAGCGTCGAAGTGCCGGACGAGGCGGGCGAGAGCCTGATCAAGCTGATCGAGGTGCTGGACGATCACGACGATGTCCAGAACGTCTATGGCAATTATGAATTGTCGGACGCGCTGATGGCGAAGCTGGGCGCCTAGCTGCCTTTAAGCGTCCCGCCATCCGGCACCATCACCTTGCTGTGGCCCGTCGCGATGGAGAGGGTGGGATTGGAAAGCAGGCCGCTGCTGATCACCAGCCGGGAATCTTCCGGCACCTTGATGTCGTCGCGGATGGCCAGCTTCACATCCACGGCATAGTGCTTCCTGTCCTGCACCAGCGCCATGCTTTCGACCGAGCCGACCTTGACCCCGGCGATCCGGACATCGGCGCCGGGCCTGACCCCATCGGCCGAACGCAGCCGCGCCGCCAGCTCATAGCTTTTCAGGCTGCCGCTGCCGGTCTGCCAGCTCAGGAAGGCGAGGAAGCCCGCCGCCAGCAGGATCACCGCCGCGCTGAGCATGGTTTCAAAGACGCCGATGCCTTTCATGGCGGCGAACCTAGCTGGCAAAACCCCGAACAGAAAGGGTACAAAAGCCGCATGCAGGGGACGATTCGCATCCTGGGCCTGGACCCCGGCCTTTCGGCCATGGGCTGGGGGGTGATCGCGGTCTCCGGCTCGCGCCTGGCCCATGTCGCCCATGGCGTCATCGCGACCAAACCCGCCATCGGACTGGGGATGCGGCTGCTGGAATTGCACCGCGTGCTGACGGGCGTGATCGCCGAACATGGCCCCGCGACCATCGCGGTCGAGCAGGCCTTTGTCGCCAAGGACGCTTCTGCCGCGCTCAAGCTGGGCCATGCCCGCGCCGTGGCGCTGCTGGCGGCGGCGCAGGCCGGGCTGGAGATCGCGGAATATGCGCCCAACCAGATCAAGAAATGCGTCGTCGGCGCCGGCCATGCCGGCAAGGAGCAGGTGCAGTTCATGGTCAGGCGGTTGCTGCCCGCCTGCGGCGTGACACAAGCTGATGCCGCCGACGCGCTGGCGGCTGCCATCGCCCATGCGCATCTTTCCACGACGCGGGCGCGCATCATGGCTGCGTTATGATCGGGAAACTGACGGGCATCGTTGAAAGCATCAGCGAGGATGGCGTGGTGCTGGACGTGAACGGCGTCGGCTATCTGGTGCAATGCCCCGCCTCCACCCTGTCGCGCCTCGCCGTGGGCGCGCATGCCAGCCTGCTGATCGAAATGAAAGTGAGCGACGACGCCATCCGCCTTTATGGCTTCGCGGCCGCGGAGGAACGCGAATGGTTCCGCCTGCTGCAGACGGTGCAGAGCGTCGGCGCCAAGGTTGCCTTGTCGGTGCTTTCGACGCTCAGCCCGCGCGATTTGCAGCGAGCGCTGGCCCTGGGCGACAAGGCGATGGTCGGGCGCGCCCCCGGCGTCGGGCCCAAGCTGGCGCTGCGCCTCGTTACTGAATTGAAAGACAAGGCCCCGGCGATGATGCTGCGCGGCGAGGCCGGTGACGCGCCGGTCCACGTCGCCGCGCCGCGCGGGCCGGAAGCCGATGCGGTGGCGGCGCTGCTCAAGCTGGGTTATTCCGAAGGCGTCGCCGCCATGGCAGTGGCCAAGGCGGCGAACGATCTGGGTGAAGCGGAAGCCGGTGTCCTGATCCGCGAAGCGCTGCGAGGCATGGGCAAGTAAAATGGCCAAAGCCAATCCCATCGTCACGCCCGAGCGCACGGAAGATGACGCGCTGGAAGCATCGCTTCGCCCCAAGACGTTGAAGGATTTCGTCGGCCAGCGTCAGGCCTGCGAAAATCTCTCCATCTTCATCGAAGCCGCCAAGGCGCGCGGCGAGGCGCTGGACCATGTGCTGTTCTCCGGCCCGCCCGGCCTGGGCAAGACCACGCTGGCGCAGATCGTGGCGCGCGAGCTGGGCGTGAATTTCCGCTCCACTTCCGGCCCGGTGCTGGCCAAGGCGGGCGACCTTGCCGCCATCCTCACCAATCTGGAGCCGCGCGACGTTCTTTTCATTGACGAGATTCACCGTCTCAATCCGGTGGTCGAGGAAATCCTTTATCCGGCGATGGAGGATTTCGAACTCGATCTGGTGATCGGCGAGGGGCCGAGTGCCCGCTCGGTGAAAATCCAGCTTGCGCCTTTCACGCTTGTAGGCGCCACCACTCGCTCCGGCTTGGTGACGCAACCTTTGCGCGACCGTTTCGGCATTCCGGTGCGTCTGGATTTCTACAAGCCCGAGGAACTGGTTTCGATCGTGGCGCGCGGCGCGCGGGTGCTGGGCTTCGATCTCACCGGGGACGGCGCCCGCGAGATTGCGGGTCGCGCCCGCGGCACCCCGCGCATCGCTGGACGGCTGCTCAAGCGGGTGCGCGATTTCGCGGCGCACGCCAAAAAGCAGACCGTCGATGCCGCCACCGCCGACGCGGCGCTCACCCGCCTGGAAGTGGACCATCGCGGGCTTGACGCGTTCGACCGCCGCTATCTGACCCTGATCGCCGAGCATTTCTCCGGCGGCCCGGTGGGGATCGAGACCATCGCCGCGGCGCTGGGCGAAGCGCGCGATGCCATTGAGGATGTTGTCGAGCCTTTCCTGATGCAGCAGGGCTTTGTGCAGCGGACGCCGCGCGGCCGGGTGTTGGCGTCCGCCGCTTACGGTCATCTCGGCCTCAAGCCGCCCGCCAATGCGGCGCAGACCGGCCTGTTTTCGGATGACGGCGAATGAGCCGGGCATTGGGCCGCTTCGAAGGCAAGACCCATGTCCTGCCGCTCAGCGTCTATTACGAGGACACCGATCTGTCGGGCTTCGTCTATCACGCCAATTACCTGCGCTTCATGGAGCGCGGCCGCACCGAATGCCTGCGCCTGGCCGGCGCCCAGCTTGCGGCGCTGGAGGCCGAAGAACCCACCGCCTGGGCGATTCTGTCGGCGGACGTGAAATTCCGCCGTCCCGCCCGGCTGGACGATGTGGTGGAGGTGCATACCCGTCTGCTGACGATCTCCGGCGCCCGCATGACGGTGGCGCAACAAATTGTCCTGGACGGCGCGGTCCTGGTGGAAGGACGGCTCGAGGCCTGCATCATCACCCTGACCGGCAAGCCGCGGCGCGTCCCCGAAGCTGTGCGCCAGGCGTTAACCCCTTTGCTTTACGAGCCCCCCACTTCCGATAAGTAGGCCTTGGCCCTTATGGTCAAACATTCGCCGAGATTCCCCGGCCCCCTGCCGCACAAGCGGCGCATTCACGCGCGAAGGTCCGCCTCATGATGTCCCGCTTTGCCGCCGCCTTCCTCGTCCTGTTCCTTGCCCTGGCGGCCCCGGCCTTTGCCCAGCCGCCCAGCGCCGCCCCCACCGGCGAGCCGGCGCAGACCCAGACCTTGGCCGCGCCCCCCGGCGTGATCGACGCCTCCGGCGGCAGCAACACCATGGTCGGCTCAATTCCCATCGTCTCCATGTTCCTGCGCGCCGACATCGTGGTGCAGACGGTGCTGGTGGTCCTGGTCCTGGCCTCGCTCTGGAGCTGGACCATCATCTTCAACAAGGGCGTGGCGGTGTCGGGCCTCAAGCGCAAGGCGAAGAAGTTCGAGAAAGTGTTCTGGTCCGGCCAGTCGCTGGACGAGCTCTATCAGCAATACGGCGCCGCCAACGACCATCCCATGACGGCGATCTTCATCGCCGGCTTGCGCGAATGGCGCCGCGCCTTTGAAGGCGGCATCCCGCGCGAGAGCCAGGCCGCCGGCGTCAAGGACCGCATCGACAAGGCAATGAACGTCACCATCCTGCGCGAGACCGACGCGCTGGAGAAAGGCCTGGGCTGGCTGGCCACCATCGGCGCCGTCGCCACCTTCATCGGCCTGTTCGGCACCGTCTGGGGCATCATGAACAGCTTCTCCGCCATCGCGGCGCGCCATGACACCACCCTCGCGGTGGTGGCACCCGGCATCGCCGAGGCGCTGTTCGCCACCGCCGCCGGTCTTTTCGCGGCCATTCCGGCGGTGATCTTCTACAACCGTTTCGTCAACGAGATCGGCCGCTACGTCAATTCGCTGGACGCCTTCGCCGACGAATTTTCTGCCATTCTCTCCCGCCAGCTTGACGAGAAGTTGCGCTGATGGCCGCAGGCGTACAACGGATGGGCGGACGCCGCCGCGGCCGGATTCGCCGCCAGGCCATGGCCGAGATCAATGTCACGCCGTTCGTGGACGTGATGCTGGTGCTGCTGGTGGTCTTCATGGTCACCGCGCCGCTGCTCACCGTCGGCGTTCCGGTGGACCTGCCCAAGACCCGCGCCCCGTCGCTGGGCCAGGACAAGGAGCCGCTTTCCATCACCATCGCCAAGGACGGCACCGTCTTTCTGCAGAAGCTGAAAGTGCCGCTTGACGAACTCGTCCCCAAGCTCACCGCCATCTCCAACAATGGCTACGACCAGCGTATCTTCGTGCGCGGCGACCAGACCGTGAATTACGGCAAGGTGATGGAAGTGATGGGAATGCTTTCCGCCGCTGGTTTCACTCGTATCGGACTTGTGACCGATGCCGTCCGCCCCAAGCCTGACGATCAGCAGCGCTAGGCCGCGCCGCCCGACCACCGCGCGCCAGCCCGTCATCGGGCTGCCAGCGTCTTTGCTGCTGCATGGCCTGGCCATCGCCTCGATCTTCCTGGCCTTCAACAGCAGCCTTGCCCCGCCAGAAGAAAGCCATGCCGTGCCGGTGGAGCTGGTGACGATGGCGCGCGAGACCAATGTCGCCGCCGCCGCGCCGCCGGTGGACGAGCCGATCAAGCGCGACCTGCCGCCGCTGGAGCCGCCGCCGCTGCCCGAGATCAGGGCCGAGCCGGTGCCCGATGTGAAGCCGCCCAAGATCGAGATCCAGAAGGAAAAGCCGCTGGACACCCGGCAGGACATTTCCAGTCTGCTCAACCAGCTCACCCGCCCGGACAAGCCGGCAAAGAACGCCGCCCAGCAATCGAGCGAGAGCGCCGGTCTGGCCAGCGCCATGATCGCCAGCTTGGCTGACATGCTGCGCAGCCAGATCCGCAATTGCTGGAGCCCGATCGCCGGCGCCCCCAACCCGGCCGACCAGATCGTCTCTTTCGACCTGCGCCTCAATCCCGACGGCACCGTCGCCAGCATCGAGACCCTGACGGTGTCGTCCAATCCCTATACCGCCGCCGCGGTGGCGGCGGCCGAGCGGGCGATCTATCAATGTTCGCCCTATCATCTGCCCGCTTCGAGCTACAGCCAGTGGCGCCAGTTCCGCCCCTTGCGGTTCGACCCGCGCCAGATGGTGCAACAATAGGGTGGTAAAGAACGTTGGAACGGGAATGCGTGTGGAGACGAGCATGAAGAAGCTGTTCCTGACCCTGGCTCTTTTTGCGGCGCTGGCGCCGCTGGCGCCTAGGCCTGCCGCAGCCGCCATCGCCGTGGACATCACCGCGGGCAACATCCAGCCCTTGCCCATCGCCATTCCCGATTTCATCGCGGCGGGCAATGACGGCGGCAACGCCGCCCGCATCGCCGAGGTGGTGCGCCAGGATCTCGGCCGCTCCGGCATCTTCCGCCCGCTCGATCCCAAATCCTTTGTCGACCATATCGTCGACATCAATCTGGCGCCCAATTTCGCCAACTGGCGGGTGATCAACGCGCAAGGGCTGGTGACCGGCGAGGTGGCGCAGATGCCCGATGGCCGGCTGCGCGTCGCCTTCCGGCTATGGGACGTTTATGGCCAGAGCCAGATGGACGGGCAGCAATTCTTCACCCAGCCGCAGAACTGGCGCCGCGTCGCCCATATGGTCTCGGACGCCATCTATGAGAAAGTCACCGGCGAGAAGGGTTATTTCGACACCCGCATCGTCTTCATTTCCGAGAGCGGCCCGGCGCTGAACCGGATCAAGAAGCTGGCGGTGATGGACGAGGACGGCGCCAATCCGATCTTCCTCACCAATGGCAGCTATATGGTGCTGACGCCGCGCTTCAACCCGACGGCGCAGATGATCGCCTACATGTCCTATATTGGTGGCAAGCCGCGGGTCTATCTGTTCGATCTGGAAACCGGTAAGCAGGAGCGGCTGGGCGACTTCCCCAACATGACTTTTTCTCCGCGCTTCTCGCCCGACGGCAACAAGGTGGCGCTGACGCTGGAGAATAACGGCAATTCCGACATCTATCTGATGGATCTGCGCAGCCGCGCCATCACCCGCCTGACCAACGATCCGGCGATCGACACCGCGCCTTCCTTTTCGCCCGATGGCAAGCAGATCGCTTTCGAAAGCGACCGTGGCGGCAGCCAGCAGGTTTACGTGATGAATGTTGATGGCACCAACCCGCACCGCATCAGCTTCGGTCCGGGGCGCAACGGCACCCCGGTCTGGAGCCCGCGCGGCGACAAGATCGCCTTCACCAAGCAGAATGGCGGCACCTTCGCCATCGGAGTGATGAACGCCGATGGCTCTGGCGAGCATATCCTCACCAATGGCTTCGAGGATGAAGGCCCGACCTGGGCGCCGAATGGCCGGGTTTTAATGTTTACCCGCCAGGGCCGTGGCGGCGGCGCGGCGCAGATCTGGGAGGTGGACGTCTTGGGGCACAATGAAAGGCGGGTCGCCACCCCTGACAGCGCCTCGGACCCGGCCTGGTCGCCGTTAATTCAGTGACTTAATTGCCGCTCAGGGCTGGGCCTTGATCGGCGGGTTGACAGAGAGCCCCATCGCCCGATTATGGAACTTTTCCGGGCCCATTTTTCCGCCTCACGCGTTCCGCTTCAGGACGCTTGGGGCAGGCAGCGGCCCCAAGGTTTTTTGCGTTCCGTTTTTCTTGCCTAGGAGAGAAAGCAAAATGAAAAGCTTCCCCCGTCTGACCCAGATCGCCTGCGTTTCGGTCCTGCTGTTGGCCGGCGCCTGCACGTCCAAGCCGGAAGCGGTCGCCACCGCGCCGCCGCCCGTGCCGCCGCCGGTCCAGGCGCCCATGCCGCGGCAACTGCCACCCACGCCGCCGCCGCCCGTGGCACGCGGTCCGCTGCCCGGCAGCGCCGAGGATTTCCGCGTCAATGTCGGCGACACGGTGCATTTCGGCTATAACGAGTACGGCGTGCAGGACAATGACAAGGCGACGCTGCAGAAGCAGGCCACCTGGCTGGGCCGCTATCCGCAGGTCCGCGTCACGGTCGAAGGCCATGCCGACGAGCGCGGCACCCGCGAATACAATCTCGCGCTGGGTGCCCGCCGCGCCAATGCCGTGAAGGAGTATCTGGTCAGCCTGGGCGTCTCGAACGCGCGGGTGGAAACCATCTCCTATGGCAAGGAGCGGCCGATCTGCACCCAGTCCGACGAATCCTGCTGGGCCCAGAATCGCCGCGGCGTCACCGTGGTGATGAACGGCGCCAATTCGTAAAGCGCCTTAAAAACGTCATGGAAAGGGCGCGGGGTCTTTTTCCCCGCGCCCTTTTTTGCCGGAAGCCTCACTTCCCAATAAGGTAAGGCCATGAAGCACCGTCTGCTCATTACCGTCGCCCTGTTCGCGCTGCTGGCGCTGCCCGCCCAGGCGCAGCTTTTCGGTCCCAGCGACGAGGAGAAGGCCGCCGAGAAGGCGCATGAGGACGGCCAGGATTCTCGCATCGAACAGAACGCCCAGGCCATCGATCAGGCCAACGCCCAGCAACGCCAGGGGCAGGAACAGCTTCAAGGCCAGTTGCGCGATCTCTCCGACCGGGTGCGCAGCATGACCGACAGCCTGACCCGCGCCACCGGCACCAATGAGGAGCTGGCGCACCAGATCAGCCTTTTGAACGCCCGCATCGAGCAGCAGCAAAAGGATTTCAACGTCCGGCTTTGCACCCTGTCGGCGCAGCAGCTTGGCGCTGACGCCGGCACCCTGAACTGCGCCGCCGCCGGCGCGGGCGGGCCGGTGCGTCCGGCGCCGCAGACACAGCTTCAGCCCGGCGTCTTGCTGGCGCCGCTTGGCGACGACAATGCCAATCGCGGCCGCGCGCCCGGCGTGCTGGGCACGCTGCCGGCGCCGCCGGAAACCCGCCAGGCCGCCGGTGACGGCGGCGATTCCCGCCAGTTCGACAGCGCCATGAATTTGCTCGGCCGGGCGCAGTATCCCGAAGCCGCCGCCGCCTTCCGCGCCTATGCCGACAACCATCCCGACGACGACCAGTTGTCGTCCCAGGCGCTTTACTGGGTGGGCAACATCGCCTTCATCCAGCAGGACTATCTCAACGCCAGCCGCGCTTTCGCCGAGGCGATCAAGAAATATCCCAAGGCCTCGCGCGCCGCCGAATCCATGCTGAAGCTGGGCCAGTCGCTGGTGTCGCAGGGCCAGACCGCCAACGGCTGCACCGCCTTCCGCACCATCACCAAGAAGCAATATCCCGATGCCTCGCCCTCGACCATCGACGCCGCCGTCGCCGCGCGCAAGTCGTCCAACTGCCGGTGAGCTCGAAAGCCGCTTCGCCGCGGCGATGGAGGAGTTCGCCGCCGGCGGCGCCTGGCCCGGCGCCGTGGCGCTGTCGGGCGGCGGCGATTCCATTGCCCTGCTGCATCTGATCGCCCGCTGGGCGAAGCAGACGAAAAAGACCGCGCCGCTGGCGCTGGTGGTGGATCACGGCCTGCGCCCCGAATCGGCGAAGGAAGCGCGCGGCGCGGCGAAGGCCGCGCAGGCGCTGGGCCTTGAAGCGATGGTGCTGCGCTGGCGCGATGCCCCACAGAAAAACCGCAAGGGGGGCATCGAGGCGGCGGCGCGCGGGGCGCGCTATCGCCTGATGGGCGAGGTGCTGCGCAAGAAGAAGCTCGCCACCCTCTATCTCGGCCATACCGAGGACGACCAGGCCGAGACCTTCCTGCTGCGGCTGGCGCGCGGCAGCGGGCTGGACGGGCTTTCCGCCATGCGGGGCCTGGCGCCCTGGCCGCTGCCGGATTTCCCCCACCTCTCGCTGGCGCGGCCTCTGCTGGGCTTTCGCCGCGAGGAACTGCGCGCCTGGCTGAAGGCGCGAAGGCTTTCCTGGCTGGAAGACCCGATGAACCAGGACCCCCGCTTCGACCGGGTGAAGATTCGCCGGCTTGCCCCCGCCCTGGCCGAGGCAGGTCTCAGCCCGGCGCGCATCGCCCTGGCCGCCCGCCACATGGCCGCCGCCCGCGAGGCGCTGGAACTGGTGACGGCAGCGGTGCTGGAGCGGGCGGTCCGCCCCACGCCGCAGGGCAGCTCCCAGCCCGGGCTGCTGCTGGACCCCGCCCCGCTGGCGGCGGCCCCGCGTGAGCTGGGTCTGCGGGCCCTGGCGACCCTGCTGCAATTGGTTTCCGGGGCGTCGTACCGCCCCCGTTTTGTCGCCCTGGAGCGGCTGCATGGCCAGATCGCGGGGGGGAGCCTGAAAGGGGCGACCCTGGCGGGCTGCGCCCTGCGTCCGGCCCCGGCCGGGGAGCGGCTTTTCGGCCCCGGTACCCTCAAAATTGTCCCGGAAATGCCGCGGAAAGGTTCCGTTTAGGCTTCCTGCAAAGGTTGATAGGGGGACTTAAAGAGCTTAACGTTTTTCTGGCTGGCAACAGGCTAAAAACGCCCTATCTATCAAGAGGGCGGATGGCCCCGGCTTTATGGCTCCCAACTGGTCATCAGTGGCGCCCCTGAAAGGTACGGCCCTTGAACAATCTCAAGAATCTCGCGCTCTGGATCATGATCGCGGTCCTGCTGGTGGTGCTGTTCAATGTCTTCCAGAGCACCGGCACGCGTCCTCAGAACGCGCCCATTTCCTATACCCGCTTCAGCGAGCAGGTGGTTGCCGGGCAGGTCAAGAACGTCACCTTCCAGGGCGACACCGCCAAGGGCGAGCTCACCAACGGCACGCCCTTCACCACCACCGTGCCGGCCAACGACCCCAGCATGTGGCCGACCCTGAAGCAGCACAATGTCGACACCAAGGTGATGCCGCCGGACGAGGGCACATCCACGCTGGTGAGCCTGCTGATCAATTCGCTGCCCTTCCTGCTGATGATCGGCGTCTGGATTTTCTTCATGCGCCAGATGCAATCGGGCGGCGGCAAGGCCATGGGCTTCGGCAAGTCGCGCGCCAAGCTGCTGACCGAGCGCCAGGGCCGCGTGACATTCGAGGACGTGGCCGGCGTCGATGAGGCCAAGGACGACCTCAAGGAGATTGTCGAGTTCCTGCGCGACCCGCAGAAATTCCAGCGCCTGGGCGGACGCATTCCCAAGGGCGTGCTGCTGGTCGGCCCGCCGGGCACCGGCAAGACCCTGCTGGCCCGCGCCATCGCCGGTGAAGCGAACGTGCCCTTCTTCACAATTTCCGGCTCGGATTTCGTCGAGATGTTCGTCGGCGTCGGCGCCAGCCGCGTGCGCGACATGTTCGAGCAGGCCAAGAAGAACAGCCCCTGCATCGTCTTCATTGACGAAATCGACGCGGTCGGCCGCCATCGCGGCGCCGGCCTGGGCGGCGGCAATGACGAGCGCGAGCAGACCCTCAACCAGTTGCTGGTCGAGATGGACGGCTTCGAGGCCAATGAGTCCGTGATCCTGATCGCCGCCACCAACCGGCCCGACGTGCTGGACCCGGCGCTGTTGCGGCCCGGCCGTTTCGACCGCCAGATCGTGGTGCCCAATCCCGACCTGGGCGGGCGCGAGAAGATCCTGCGCGTGCATCTGCGCAAGGTGCCGCTGGGGCCGGACGTCGATCCGCGCACCCTGGCGCGCGGCACGCCCGGCTTCTCGGGCGCCGATCTCGCCAATCTGGTCAATGAAGGCGCGCTGCTGGCCGCCCGCCGCGGCAAGCGCGTCGTCGGCATGGCCGAACTGGAAGACGCCAAGGACAAGGTGATGATGGGTGCGGAGCGCCGCTCCATGGCCATGACCGACGACGAGAAGAAGCTGACCGCTTATCACGAGGCCGGCCACGCCCTGGTCGGCATGTATGTCCCTCAGCACGATCCGCTGCACAAGGTGACGATCATCCCGCGCGGCCGCGCTTTGGGCCTGACGATGAACCTGCCGGAGGCGGACAAGCTGTCCTACACCCGCCAGTATTGCGTCTCGAAGATCGCCTCGATGTTCGGCGGGCGCGAGGCCGAGGTGCTGATGTTCGGGCCGGAAAACGTCACCAACGGCGCCACCTCCGACATCCAGCAGGCCACCCGCATGGCCCGCGCCATGATCATGGAATGGGGCATGAGCGAGAAGCTCGGCCGGGTGCGCTATCGCGCCAATGAACAGGAAATCTTCCTCGGCCATTCGGTGGCCCAGACCAACAACATGTCGGAAGAGACCGCCCATCTGATCGACAGCGAAGTGCGCCAGCTGATCGAGAATGGCGAGGAAACCGCCCGCAATATCCTGACCGAGCATCGCGACCAGCTCGACCTGGTGGCCAAGGGCCTCCTGGAATATGAGACCCTGTCGGGCGACGAGGTGTCGAATTTGCTCAAGGGCATCCCGCCGATCCGCACGCCTTATGAGGAGCCCGCCCCGGCGCGGCCGGAAGGGCCGTCTGTGCCCACCGTCGGCAAGCCGCGGCCGAGCGCCGGACCTGGGCCGATCATCAGCCCGGAACCGCAGCCTCGCTGAGTTCAGGCGAAACGAATAGGACAGGGCGGTCGCAAGGCCGCCCTTTTCTCTTGGCGCTTGATTGATGGCCTACCGCTTCGCTACTTGAGGCCGGAATGAAAATCCTCGGCATCCTCAACATTACCGAAGACTCGTTTTCCGACGGCGGGAAGTTTCTCGCGCCGGAAGCGGCAGTGGCGCATGCCGAAAAACTGATGGCCGATGGCGCCGATGCGGTGGATGTCGGTGCGGCGTCGTCCCATCCCGACGCCAAACCGGTGTCGCCCGAAATCGAGATCGCCCGCCTGGCTGCCGTGCTTCTGGCGCTGCAGGCGAAGGACATTCCGGTTTCGGTGGATTCGTTCTCATCCGACGTGCAGCGCTGGGCGCTGGCGCAGGGCGTGGCGTACCTGAACGACATTCATGGCTTTCCCGACGCCGCGCTTTATCCCGAACTGGCAAAGGCGGATTGCAAGCTGACCGTGATGCATATGGTGCAGGAACGCGGCGTCGCTGTTCGCACCGACGTGCCGCCGTCCGCAATCTTCATCCGCGTCACCGCCTTCTTCGACGGTCGCATTGCCGCGCTCACAGCAGCCGGCATCGCCCGCGAACGCCTCATCCTCGATCCCGGCATGGGCCAGTTCGTCGGCACCGATCCGGAGAACTCGTTGATCCTGTTGCGCCGCCTCTCCGAGTTGAAGCGCTATGACCTGCCGCTGCTGGTCTCGGTCTCGCGCAAGGGTTTCCTGCGCAAACTCACCGGCCAGCCCATCGAAAAGATCGGCCCCGCCAGCCTGGCCGCCGAACTTTTCGCCGCAAGCCAAGGGGCCGATATCATCCGAACCCATGATCCCGCCGCCCTTCGCGACGGGCTTAAGCTGCTGGAAAGCCTCAAGGAACCGCGTTAACCAACGGCAACCCGATTGTGCTAAAATCCCCGCCTCGTCCAGGACTTCCCGCATGACCCGCAAATATTTCGGCACCGACGGCATCCGCGGTCGCACCAATTCCAGCAAGCTCACGCCCGAGCTGGCGCTGAAGGCCGGCATGGCGGCGGGCCGCATCTTCACCCGCGGCGAGCATCGCCACCGGGTGGTGATCGGCAAGGATACCCGCCTGTCGGGCTACATGATCGAAAGCGCGCTGGTCAGCGGCTTCACCGCCGTGGGCATGGACGTCTTCCTCTTCGGCCCGCTGCCCACCCCTGCCGTCGCCATGCTGACGCGGTCCTTGCGCGCCGATATCGGCGTAATGATCACCGCCTCGCACAATCCCTTCACCGACAATGGCATCAAGTTCTTCGGTCCCGACGGCCAGAAACTTTCCGACGCGGTGGAGATGGAGATCGAGCGGCTGATGGATGGCGGTCTTGGCGAAGGCCTGGCGCAGGGCGCCGGCATCGGCCGCGCCAAGCGCGTGGACGACAGCCAGGCCCGCTATATCGAATTCGCCAAGCGAACCGTTCCGCGCAATATACGCCTCGATGGCCTGCGCATCGTGATCGACTGCGCCAACGGCGCCGCCTACAAGGTCGCGCCGGAAGTGCTGTGGGAGCTGGGCGCCGACATCGTCACCATCGGCACGTCGCCCGACGGCCTCAACGTCAATCTTGATTGTGGCTCGACCGCGCCCCAGGCGATGTGCGCCAAGGTGCGCGAGGTTAGGGCCGATTTCGGCATCGCCCTGGACGGCGACGCCGACCGCGTGGTGATGGCCGACGAGAAGGGCAATATCATTGATGGTGACCAGATCCTGGCGCTGATCGCCAAGAGCTGGTCGGCCAACGGCAAGCTCAAGGGCGGCGGCCTGGTCGGCACCGTGATGTCGAACGCCGGCCTGGAGCATTATCTGCAGACCCTCAATCTCACTCTGGCGCGCTCGGCGGTGGGCGACCGCTATGTGCTGGAGGCGATGCAGAAGGGCGGCTTCAATGTCGGCGGCGAGCAGTCCGGCCACATCATCCTCTCCGACGTTTCGACCACCGGCGACGGCTTGGTCGCGGCCTTGCAGGTGCTGGCGGTGCTGGCGGAAGAGCGCAAACCCGCCTCCGAGACGGCGCATCTTTTCAATCCGCTGCCGCAGGTGCTGGAGAATGTCCGCTTCAAGAAAGGCGTGCCGCTGGAGGACGCCCGCGTCAAATCCAGCATCGAGGCCGCCAACCAGAAGCTGGGGGCCCATGGCCGCGTCCTGGTGCGCAAGTCCGGCACCGAGCCGCTGATCCGCGTCATGGCCGAGGGCGAGGACGAGAAGCTGGTCCGCGCCGTCGTGCGCGACATCGCCCAGGCGATTGAAGAGGCCGCCGCCTAAGTGGCCACGCCGCGTCTGCTGGTCATCGCCGGTTCGGATTCCTCGGCCGGGGCGGGGCTGCAGGCCGACCTCAAGACCGCGCAGCATTTCGGCGTCTATGCCCAGACCGCGGTGACGGCGGTGACAGTGCAGGACACGACGGGGGTCAAGGCCATCCATCCTGTGCCGCCTGAGATTGTGCGGGCGCAGATCGAGGCGGCGCTGTCCGACATCGGCGCCGATGTGATCAAGATCGGCATGCTGGGCAGCGGCGCCATCGCCGCCGCTGTGGCGGACATTCTCAAAAGCGCGAAACTGCCCCTGGTGCTGGACCCGGTGATGACCGCCAAGGGCGGCGCGCCGCTGCTGGACGGCATAGCGGCGCAGGTCCTGAAAGAAAAACTGCTGCCGCTGGCCATGCTGGCCACGCCCAACCTGCCGGAAGCCGAGGCGCTGGTCGGCATCGCCCCGCGCGACGAGGAACAGGCCGCTGCGGCGGCGCGCAAATTCGCCGCCCTGGGTGTTGCCAATGTTCTCTTCAAGGGCGGGCATGGCCAGGATGATACCGTGCGCGATTTCCTGGTGGAAAAGGGCGCCGTCACCCTGTTCGCGGCGCCGCGCCGCCACAGCCGCCACACCCATGGCACCGGCTGCACCCTGGCCACCGCCATCGCCTGCGGCCTGGCACGTGGGATGTCGCTGGTGGAGGCGGTGGGCGAGGCCCATGCCTATGTCCAGCAGGCGATCCGCAGCGCCCCCGGTCTCGGCAGCGGGCATGGCCCGCTCAACCATTCCATCAAGCCTGTCTGACGGAAGTTACACCAAAGGCCACTTGCGCCGACCCTGAGGCTGCGTCAGCGTTCGCCTGAGAGAGGTAACGCCCATGCCGCATCTGTTCGCGCCGGATGAGAAAGTCCCGATCCTCACGTTGCTGGAGCGCTGGTCGGGCGAGGAAAACACTTATGCGGTGGGGGCGGAGCCGATGTCCACCCACACCTGGCACATCAGCCAGGTGGTGCTGGGGCCGGAATGCAAGACCCTCGAGGAGCTGGAACAGGTGGTGGCGAAGATCCGCGCCGACCTTGACGCCATGCTGGCGGCGGCGAAAATCCGCATCGCCGCCAGCAAAGCCTGATTAGCGCCGCCGCGCCAGCGCGACTTCCTTGCGAAAATCGATCGAAGCGGATTCGCTGTCCAGCAGCTTGCCGTTGACGATGAAGGCGGGCGTCTGGAAAACGCGGATGCCGCGCGCCAGATTGAAGACATTGATGACCTGATCGGAAACCCAGGGCGCCACCATGTCACGCTTCAGGCGCGCCGCATCCAGACCGGCGGCTTTTGCCATGTCGAAAATGTCCGCCTCGGCTAGCTTGCCTTCAAAGCGCATCATCGCCTGGTGATAGGCGGCGTATTTGCCCTGCCGGGTGGCGGCCAGGGCGGCGCGGGTGGCGACCAGGGATTGCGGCGTCAGGATGGGAAACTCCCGCAGTACCAGCTTCACCTTGGGATCGGCCTTGAGCAACGCTTCCAACTTGGGCTCAACCGCCTTGCAATAGGGGCAGGTGTAATCGAAGAACTCGACAATGGTGACGTCGGCATGGGCGCCGCCGATCACCGGCGCGGCTGGATCATTCGCCAGCGCCTCCCAGCGGGCGGCGATGCGCTGGCTGACATCGGCCTGGGTATGGGCGTCAAGCTGCGCCGCATAGGCTTTTTCGATGGCGGCGCGGTCGCCGGGCGCCGCCATGGCGCTGTTAGCGATGACAGCGAGTGTCAGACAGAGCGCAACAAAGCGGAAAGCCATGACAGTTCCTATACGAACGGATCCCTGACCATGATGGTATCATCGCGGTCGGGTGAGGTAGAGAGCAGCGCCACCGGCGCACCGATCAGTTCCTCCACCCGGCGGACATATTTGATGGCGTTGGCCGGCAGCTGGGCCCAACTGCGCGCCCCCGCCGTGGTTTCCTTCCAGCCGTCCATCGTTTCGTAGACCGGCTCCAGCCGCGCCTGCTGCGTGGCGTCTGCGGGCAGGTAATCGAGCGCCTTGCCGTCCAAGCGATATCTGGTGCAGAGCTTGATGGCCTCAAAACCATCCAGCACATCCAGCTTGGTCAGGGCGATGCCGTCCACGCCGCCGGTGATGCAGGTCTGGCGCACCAGCACGGCGTCGAACCAGCCGCAGCGGCGCTTGCGTCCCGTCACGGTGCCGAATTCATGGCCGCGCGCGCCCAGCATTTCGCCGGTCTCGTTCTTCTGCTCGGTGGGGAAAGGGCCCTCGCCGACGCGGGTGGTGTAGCTTTTGACGATGCCCAGCACGGTGCCGATGTCGCGTGGGCCGACGCCGGCGCCCGCCGCCGCCTGACCCGCCACCGTGTTGGAGGAGGTGACGAAGGGGTAGGTGCCATGGTCGATGTCCAGCAGCACCGCCTGGGCGCCTTCGAACAAGATCCGCTTGCCCGCCAGTTTGGCGGCATGCAGTTCGCGCCAGGACGAGCCAATGAAGGGCGTGATCTTCGGCGCCAGCTCGGTCAGCGATGTGAGCAACGCCGCCGCATCCGCCTCGGTCTGGCCGAAGCCGCGCCGCAGCACATTGTGGTGCGACAGCAGCTTCTCGATCTTGCCCGGCAGCGAGGCCGGATCTTTCAGGTCGATGGCGCGCAGGGCGCGTCGGCCGACCTTGTCCTCATAGGCCGGACCGATGCCGCGCTTGGTGGTGCCGATTTTCTGGGCGGCGGCGTCCTCGCGCATAGCGTCCAGCTCGAGGTGTAGCGGCAGCACCAGCACGGCGTTCTCCGCCAGCACCAGCAGTTCGGGCGTCACGCTGAGGCCGGCCTGGCCGACGCGGGCGATTTCGTCCAGCAGTGACCAGGGGTCCACCACCACACCATTGCCGATGATGGAGCGCTTGCCCTGCACCACGCCGGAAGGCAGCAGCGACAGCTTGTAGGTCTTGTCGCCCACCACGATGGTGTGGCCGGCATTGTTGCCGCCCTGGAAACGCACCACCATCTCGGCCCGGTTGGCGAGCCAGTCGATGATCTTGCCCTTGCCTTCGTCGCCCCACTGGGCGCCGATCACGGTGACGTTTGCCATGCTGTTCCGGACGCAAAAACGCCCGCAGGTCGCGGGCGTGGCGCTTTATAGCAGGTTA
>Ga0265318_10000580_pt1 | contig 25711 bp, 16 predicted proteins | sample 4821metaG_FD_192431 | JGI IMG/M metagenome (GOLD analysis project Ga0265318, IMG submission 192431) | Rhizosphere microbial communities from Carex aquatilis grown in University of Washington, Seatle, WA, United States - 4-8-21 metaG | ecosystem: Host-associated > Plants > Roots > Rhizosphere >... | reverse complement strand
CCCGCGCCGCCACCGCACCCGGCGCCGATCGCGAAGACGAGCCAGGCTTCGAGGCAGACGCGCGGAAGACGCTGGACACCTTGACGCATTCGGCAAGCTCCTTTGGGTACGGGCAGGGGCGAGCGGGGCTGGGGCTGGGGCTGGCGCGGCAATCCGGCGGCAACGCCACGGGGAGGACGGCAAAGAGACGTGACCCCCGCAGTCTGATGGATCTACTAGACGATCTGTGGGCTGTCATATGTCGATGTCATTAAACATAAACATTCACCCGCCCTTCACCTGACCTCTCGCGCCGCCCCAACCTTCACGTGGCCGCGACGCGTGGCCGTGGCCCATGCCTTTGACTCGAGCTGGCTCAGGGCGCGGCGGAGCGGCTCATCCGCGCGATGCGTCCGGCCATGGTGGGATACATCACGGCGAGCTCCGGTCCCTCGGCCAGCTCGAAGTCGGCAAACTCGAACCCGGGAGCGACGGTGCAACCCATCAAGGCGAAGTCGGGGCCGAGCTCGGCGCTGGCACCGAGCTCGATACCAAACCAGGTCCCCGCCGGAACCACGAGCTGCGGGCGCTGCCCGGCCGCCAGATCGCGCCCGAGACGCGCCACGTCGCAGCTCGAACCGGGGCCGAGCCGCAGGATGTCGACCGGCCCGCCCTCGTACAGGTGAAAGACCTCGTCCGACTTCAGGCGGTGAAGGAGCGTGGCGGGAGCCGCCGCGGTCACCAGAAAGTAGATGGCCGTCGACGCAGCCCGGGGACCGGGGTGCGTGGCCGCGACGACGGCGGTCTCCGCGCGATGGGTCTCCAGGTAATGGCCGCGCTCGGGATGCGGCACGAGCCCGAGGGCGCGGATGATCTCTCCGGCGCGCGGGGACAGGACGACGGGGGTGGCGGCGGTGGTGGCGCGGTCGGGCGGCGAGCTGGACATGGGCTCGCGTGAGATTACCGCGCGGCGAGCGAGATTGGAGCCGCCGGCAGGCCAGGGAGTCTCGCCTGGAGGTTCGACGCTTGCGTTTTTTTGTGCGAAGGGGGACCGTGCCACATCCAATGAACAGATCGACCAAGCACCTCGACGCCCGTCATGACCGACACCGAGACCGACAGCGACATCGACACCGACATGGCCAGAGCGACGCGCGCGCGCCGAGCCTGGCGCGGACGCCGCGCGGGCTGCCGTTCCTCTGCCGGTCGCTGTCGTGTTTGGCGGTGGTCTGTGGGCTCTTCAGCGGAGCCTGGGGGTGTGCGACCCCGTCCAAGGCCAGGGCGCCGGCGCCGGCCTCTCCGGCCCGTGAGAAGGACTCCACCGCCGAGAAGGCGGCTGCCCTGCGTTCGGCCTCCGGAGGGTTGCAGCTCGACGCCGAGGAGGAGCGCTGGGGCTTCGAGGAGGCGCGTGAGCGACGCAGGCGCGCGGACGCTGCTCGCGCCGCGGCTTCCGGACCAGCGCACGTCCCCCTGCCGCCCCCACCCCCTTCCGCGCCTCAGCCGTCTCCCGCCGTTCCCCCGGGTCCCACCGTGCCTTGACCGTCCTCGTCCCACGTCGCGTCCGGTCGCGGAACGAGGACGGCGACGAGGACGAGGACGGGACGTGGGAACGGACCTGAGGGGGGCGTGGCAATGAGCAAGGCCCGGATCCTCGTGGTGGACGACGCCAGCCAGGCCCGCGCCGCCCTCTCCGAGCTGTTGCGGGTAGAGGGCTACGCCGTCGAGACCGCCGCGGACGGCTTCAAGGCGCTCGGCAAGCTGGCGGACTTCGCGCCGGATGTGGTGCTGACCGATCTCAAGATGCCCGGGATGGACGGGATCGAGCTCCTGCGCAAGATCCGGAGCCAGGACGTGGACGTGTGCGTCCTCATCATGACCGGCTTCGCGAGCGTGGATAGCGCCGTGACCGCCATGAAGGATGGGGCGGCCGACTACCTGACCAAGCCGCTCGATCTCGCCGAGCTGACCGGGGTGCTGAAGCACGAGCTCGAGCAGCTGCGCCTGCGGCGCCACACCCGCACGGTGGGGCCAGCGCGGTCGAGATCGCGCGCGCCCGAAGGGGTCGGGCGTCTGCCCGAGCTGGTCGGCGATTCGCCGGCGATGCAGCAGGTGGCCGCCACCGTCGTGCAGGTGGCCGGGGCCCGCAGCAGCGTCCTCGTCACCGGGGAGTCGGGGACCGGCAAGGACCTGATCGCCACCGCCATTCATACCCGCAGCCCGCGGGCCGACGGCCCCTTCGTGCGGCTGTCCTGCGAGGGGTGGGGGGAGGCCGCCCTCGAGGCGGCGCTCTTCGGTGTGGCGCCGACGGCGCGGGCCCGCGCGGGCACCCCCGAGCCCCCCGGCCGCGCCGACGGGAAGCTGCGCCAGGCCGACGGCGGGACGTTGTTCCTCGACGAGATCGCGGCGGTCCCGCTGCCGCTCCAGGCCCGGCTGCTCGGATTCCTCGAGGCCGGAACCTTCGAGCGCGTGGGGGGAACCGAGCCCCAGCGCGCCGATGTGCGGGTGCTGGCAGCCAGCCGCCACGACTTGAAGGCCGAGGCCGCGACGGGGCGTTTCCGCGAGGATCTCTACTACCGGCTGTCGGTGTTCAGCCTGCACCTCCCCCCGCTGCGCGAGCGCCCCGAGGACGTCGGGCCGCTGTGCCGCCACCTGCTGGGACGGCTGCTCGGTCTGGTGCACGGCAAGTCCATCACCGGATTCTCGTCCGACGCGCTGCTGGTGCTGGCCGCCCACGCGTGGCCTGGCAACGTCGGTGAGCTGGAGAACGTGATCGAGCGGGCGGTGGTGCTGTGCGACGGACCGTGGATCTTGCCGCGGCACCTGCCGCCCGAGGTGCGGAGCCCGACGCCGCGCGATGGGGTGACCATTCCGGGCACCACCCTCGAGGAGATCGAGCGCTACGCCATCACCAAGACCCTCGAGGCGACCGGCGGCTCGACCAGCGAGGCAGCGGAGGTGCTCGGCATCAGCGCGCGCAAGATCCAGTACAAGATGCACGAGTACCGGAGCGCGCCCAAGGCCCCCATGGCGGTGGTGCGGCTCCCGCCGAGCGCGCCGCCTTCGAAGTAGAACGGGCGGGCGGCGCGAACCAGGGGCGGGCGCCGGTGCCGGGGCCGCGCGCCCGGTCCTTGTGGGCCGGGGATTCGTGCTTAGGTTCCGGGCGGCTGACACATGGGCTCCGCCTCTCTCTCACTCAGGGACCTCGAGGACCTCCGGGCCCACCGCCGGTGCGCCCGTCCATGACCCGGCGGCGGTGGGTCTCGCCCCTGTCTCGGGCCGGCAAGCGGCTCGGCCCGAGCCCGCTGTGGTACAAGGACGCCATCCTCTACGAGCTGCGCGTGCGCTCGTTCTTCGACAGCAACGGCGACGGAATCGGGGACTTTCGGGGGGTGGCCTCCAAGCTCGACTATCTGCAGGACCTCGGCGTCACGGCCCTCTGGCTCCTGCCGTTCTATCCCTCCCCGCTGCGTGACGACGGCTACGACATCGCCGACTACACCGACATCCACCCCGACTGCGGCACCCTGGCGGATTTCACGGTCCTGCTCGAGGAGGCCCACCGTCGCGGCATCCGGATCATCACCGAGCTCGTCCTCAACCACACCTCCGACCGGCATCCCTGGTTCCGGCGGGCGCGCCTCGCGCCGCCGGGCTCGGTCGAGCGCGACTTCTACGTGTGGAGTGACTCGCAGGAGCGCTACCGCGAGGCGCGCATCATCTTCAAGGACTTCGAACACTCGAACTGGACCTGGGACGGGATCGCCAAGGCCTACTTCTGGCACCGGTTCTACGGGCACCAGCCCGACCTCAATTTCGCCAATCCGGCGGTCGAGGAGGCGCTGCTCGGCGTGGTGGACTTCTGGCTGGACAAGGGCGTGGATGGGCTGCGCCTCGACGCCGTCCCCTACCTGTACGAGGCCGAGGGCACGAGCTGCGAGAACTTGCCGGAGACCCACGCCTTCCTCAAGCGGCTGCGCGCGCACGTCGACGCCCGCTATCAGGATCGCATGCTGCTGGCCGAGGCCAACCAGTGGCCCGAGGACGCCGCCGCCTACTTCGGGGCCGGCGACGAGTGCCACATGAACTTTCACTTTCCGATCATGCCGCGGATGTTCATGTCGATCCACATGGAGGATCGCTTCCCGATCATGGACATCCTGGCCCAGACCCCGCAGATCCCCCCCAGCTGTCAGTGGGCGCTGTTCCTGCGCAACCACGACGAGCTGACGCTCGAGATGGTCACCGACGAGGAGCGGGACTACATGTACCGCGCCTACGCCCGCGACACCGAGATGCGCATCAACCTCGGCATCCGGCGGCGGCTCGCGCCCCTGGTCGGCAACGATCGTCGCAAGATGGAGCTGCTGAACGGGCTCCTGCTGTCGCTGCCCGGCACCCCGGTCCTCTACTACGGTGACGAGATCGGCATGGGCGACAACGTCTTCCTCGGGGACCGCAACGGGGTGCGGACCCCCATGCAGTGGAGCGCCGACCGCAACGCCGGGTTCTCGCGGGCCAACCCCCAGCGCTTGATCCTGCCCATCACCATCGATCCCGAGTACCACTACGAGGCGATCAACGTCGAGGCCCAGCAGGACAACTCGAGCTCGCTCCTGTGGTGGACCAAGCGCTTGATCGCGCTGCGCAAGCGCTTCTCCGCCTTCGGTCACGGGAGCATCGCCTTCCTGACGCCGGTCAATCACCGGATCCTGGCCTTCACGAGGACGTTCCACCCGCGCACCGATCACCCGGCGGACGACGAGACGGTGCTGGTGGTGGCCAACCTGTCGCGCTTCGTGCAGTACGTCGAGCTCGATCTGTCGGCCTGGAAGGGCACGCGCCCGGTCGAGCTGGTGGGCAACACGGAGCTCCCGGCCGTGGGGGTCGCGCCTTACCCCCTCACCCTCGGTGGACACGCGTTCTACTGGTTCTCGCTCGAGCCGCAACAATCGGCGGACGACACCCAGCTGGCCGCGGCGCAATACCGACCACCGGTGGTGGAGTGCGCGAGCTTCGAGGGCCTCTTCACGGGTGAGGGACGCCTCGCGCTCGAGGATGCCCTGCCGGCCTTCCTCGCGACCCGTCGCTGGTTCGCGGGTCGGACCCACCCGGTGACCGCCGTGCGCATCGAGGAGGCGGTCGCCCTCGGCGAGACCCAGGTGTTGATCGTCGCCGTCGACGACGGGCAAGGGGAGCCGGAGCGGTACGTGCTGCCGGTCGCGACCGCCGCCGCCACCGACGGGCGCGTGGTTCCGGCCATCGCCCTCATCGCCACGCTGCACACCCCCTCGGGGGACCTGCCCCTCGTCGACGCGCTCGAGGATGGTCCGTCCTCGCGGCGCCTGCTCGAGGTGGTGGCGGCCGAGCGCCGCTTCGTGCGCGGCGAGCTCGTGGTGCAGGCCCGAGCCTTCGTTCCCCTCGACATCCCCGACGCCGAGCCCCGAAACATCAGCGCGCAGCACGTCGCGGCCGCCATCCGCTACGGCGATCGCTACCTGCTCAAGATGTTTCGGAGGCCCGAGGACGGGGTCAGCCCCGAGCTCGAGGTCAACCGCTTCTTGAACCAGCACGCGCCCGGGCTCTCCCCCGCGGTGGTCGGCGCCCTCGAGCTTTGGCGCGGGCGGGCGGAGCCGAGCACGCTTGCGGTGGTGCAAGCCTTCGTCCCCAACGAGGGGACGGCCTGGACCCACACCGGGGAGGAGCTGCGTCGGTTCTTCGAGCGAATCCTCACGCGCCACCGGGAGACCGCTCCTCCGCCGAGCGGCGGGGGCGCGGGGCCTTTAACGCCGCTCGAGGCAGCACGGGCCGAGCTTCCGCCTGTCGTCGCAGAGGTCATGGGCACCTACCTCGACCTCGCGAGCAAGCTCGGTCAGCGCACGGCCGAGATGCACCTGGCGCTGGCCAGCCGCTTCGACGAGCCGGCCTTCGCGCCCGAGCCCTACACCCCGCTCGACCGGCGCTCGAGGTACCAGTCGATGCGCAACCTGGTCGGCCGGACCGTGCGGCTGCTGCGCAACAGCCTCCCCCGCATCCCGGCGGCGGTGGAGCCGGACGCCCGGCGCCTGGTCGAGCACGGCGATCGGGCGCTCGCGCGCTTCGAGCCGCTGCTGAGCCAGCGCCTCGGAGGACTGCGTATCCGCACCCACGGGGACTTCCACCTCGAGCAGGCGCTCTACACCGGGAAGGACTTCGTGCTCATCGACTTCGGAGGGCTGGCGAGCCAGACCCTGGCCGAGCGGCGGCGCAAGCACTCGGCCCTGCGCGACGTGGCCAGCATGCTGGCATCGTTCCGGTTCGCGGCCAGCATCCCGCTGCTCGACGCCGCGGTGATCCGGGTGGAGGACCGGGCGCTGGCGGCGCCATGGGCCGACGCCTGGCAACGCTGGGCCTCGGGCGCCTTCCTGCGCACCTACCTGCACGCCACCGATGGCGCCTCGTTCCTCCCGCTGCCGGAGGATCTTCCCACCTTGCTCGACACCTACCTGCTCGAGCGGGCCTTCCAGGAGCTGGCCGACGAGCTGGTCGAGGCCGGCGAGACCCTGGCGATTCCCCTCCGTGCGATCGTCGAGCTGTGCGGCCTCTGAGGCGGTCCTAGGCCTTTGGCGGGGTCACGAGCGCGAACGCGGCGCCCTGTGGATCCAGCAACTGCACGATTCGCTGACCGCCCGGGACGTCCATGGGGCCGTTGAGCACGCGCGCACCCTTCGCCTTGGCACGGGCCAGGGCTCCGTCGAGGTCGGCCGTCGTCACGTAGTACATCCACGACGGTGGAACCTCGCGCCCGTCGGGCGTCGTCATTCCCTTCGGGGTCGTCATCATGCCGCCGAGTTGCTTGCCCCCGCGCCCCCACAGGAGGTACTTGCCCATGGGGCCCATGTCGAATTCGCCGAGCCGCTCCCAGCCGACGATCTCATGATAGAAGTTGAAGGCCGCCTCGTGGTCGGTGGTGTAGAGCTCGTGCCACGAGAATTCACCGGGCTTGCTGCTGTCGTGCGCTGGCATGTCGCTCGACGGGGTGAAGATCGAGATCACGGCGCCCTGCGGATCGCCGATCACCGCGAAGCGTCCGACCGACGGCACGTCCTCCTGATGGTGGATCTTTCCCCCCAGCTTCTTCACCTTGACGACGGACCCGTCGAGGTCGGCCACCTCGACGTTGGCTTGCCAGTATGGCGGAGCGCCCATCTGTTTCGCGGCGGCGGGGAGCAGGGTCAAGCCGCCGAGAGGACCCTGGTCGCCGACCCACATCGTGTAGTCGCTGCCGTCCCCGAAGGGCTGGGTCCTCCACCCGACGACCTCGGCGTAGAAGGCGATGGCGGCCGGCAGATCGCTGGTGAGAAGCTCGTACCAAACGAAACGTCCCTGGTTGTTCATGGCGCGGAGCATGGCCCAGGGGACCTCGGGTTGTCGAGGGCTCCGCGCTCCGCAGCCGGTCGGCGGACGCCTGGTCGGCGCCCTCTCGAGCGCCGACCAGGGTGGAGCTGACGAGGCCTTGGGCGGGGTCCCGGCGCGCCTACCCCCCGGCCCTCCTCAGATGGAGGCAGCCTGGCCGGTCTCTGCCGGGACGGCGTTTCGTGGATCGCCCTGCTCTTCGAGCTCGACCTGCTCGTCGCTCATCTCCTGCCCGATGGCCTCGAGCTGGTCCTCGTCGATCACGGCTCGCACCTTGGGAAACAGATCGCTCTCCTCTTCCCCGACGTGATGCTCCACCTCCTCCTTCAGCACCTTCAGCTTGGCATCGAAGGTCTCGTCACCGGCGTCCAGGTCCAGCAGGTCGGCGAGGACACGCTTGATCGCGAGGTGCTCCTCCAGCGATTCGAGCAGGATGTCCTCGGTCCGCTTCTCCTTCACCGCGGGGTAGAAGTGGTGCTCTTCGATGGCGGCGTGGACCGCCAGCTTGTCCGCAATTTGCTCGAACAGCTTGGTCTTCGACGCCGACGTCCTGGCCTTTTCGATCTTCGAGAACAGGCTCTCCACTTCGCGATGCTGCGACTCGAGCAATTCTATGGCGTTCATGATTGGGTTCCCTTTCTGTGATGGATCAGACTCTTGAATCAGGCTCTTGGATCAGGCTTTGCCAGCGTCGTGCCAACGTCGTACCCGAGCACCTTCATCCTCACTTTCATCCTGGTACAGCCGCATCTCGTGGCCTCCTGTCACCGACCGGACACCTGGGGTGGAGGCCCGTCACCCCGAGCAGACAGCCCGGGCGGTCCGCCCCGGTCAAGGGGAGAGGACGACCTTCTCGCAGTTGTCTCGCTTGGTCAGGAACATCTCGAAGGCCTCTGGCGCCTGATCGAGGCGCATGCGATGCGTGATGACGAAGCTGGGATCGATCTCGCCGCGCTCGATGCGGCCGAGCAGCGGCTCGAGGTAGCGCTGCACGTGACACTGCCCACCGCGCATGGTCAGGCCGCGGTTCAGCAACGATCCCATGGGGAACTTGTCGATGAGCCCGCCATACACGCCCACCACGGACACGATCCCACCGTTGCGGCAGGCGCGGATGGCTTCACGCAGGGCGATCGGCCGCTCGGTCTCCAGCATCAGGGCTTGCTTGGCGCGGTCGTAGGCATACTGGAGCCCGTGGCCATGGGCCTCGGCGCCCACCGCGTCGATGCACGCGTCCGGGCCGCGGCCGCCGGTCAGCTCGCGCAGGGCATCGTGGACGTTCTCCTTCTCGTAGTCGATGGTGTGGGTGGCGCCGGCCCGATCTCGGGCCATCTTCAGCCGATAATCGAAGCGATCGATGGCGATGACCCGCTCCGCGCCGAGCAGCCGCGCGCTGGCGATGGCGAACTGGCCCACCGGCCCCGCGCCCCACACCGCGATCACCTTTCCCGGCGTGATCTCACACATCTCGGCGCCCATGTAGCCGGTGGGAAAGATGTCCGACAGGAACAGCACCTGCTCGTCGGGGAGCCCGGCCGGGATCTTGATCGGGCCCACGTCGGCGAAGGGGACCCGCACGTACTCCGCTTGCCCGCCGGCGTAGCCGCCGAGCACGTGGGAGTAACCGAAGAGGCCGGAAGGGGAGTGGCCCCACAGCATCTCGGCCATCCAGGCGTTGGGGTTGCTGTTCTCACACAGAGAGAAGAGCCTCTCGTGGCACATCGTGCACTGGCCGCAGGCGATGGGGAAGGGGACCACCACCCGGTCGCCGATCTTCAGCTTCTTCACACCGCGTCCGGTCTCGACGACCTCGCCCATGAACTCGTGGCCGAGCACGTCGCCCTTCTCCATCGAGGGGATGAGGCCGTTGTAGAGGTGCAGATCCGAGCCGCAGATCGCGGTCGCCGTGACCTTCACGATCGCATCCCTTTCGTTCAAGATGCGCGGGTCCGGTACCGTCTCGACGCGGACCTTCTTCTTGCCTTCCCAGCAATTGGCTCTCATGTCTCGGGCCCCCCCGTGGCGGCGGCTCGTGGTCCATTCCCGGGCGACCAGGCCGCCCGTGGTCCTCGATCCCCATCGGGACGTGCCGGATGCATGCCCTCGTGGATGCTGGCGTCGGACCTCGTGATCTCGCCCGTCTCCAGCAGCTGCTTCAGGCGCTTCAGATCGGCGGCGATGAGCTGCTCTGGCAAGCGGCGGACCAGCCTCCCCAGGGTGCTGGCCGCCTTCTCGAGGTTGGCCGCTCCGGTCAGCTTGGCCGCCGCGCCCGCCCCCGGGAGGAGATTCATTCTGAGGTGCACCTCGGTGCCTCGGCCACCGGGTGCGCTCACGAAGCGCACCTCGCCCGTGTGCTCGAAGGGCGCGCCCTCGACCGAGTGCCAGGCGATGCGCTCGCTCGGTCGATCCTCCACGATGACGGCGTCCCACGCCAGCGCGTCACGGCCCGTCACCGAGGCGTGCCAGCGGGAGCTCAGCGGATCGCGGACCTCGACGCGCTGGAGGTGGCTCATGAACCGCGGCAGGTTCTCGAAGTCGCGCCACAGGTCGTAGATCTCGGCCGCCGGCCGCTGGATGGTGATGACGGCGGAGATCGGGACGCCATGGGCGGTGGTGGACGACGTGGGGGATGAGGACCGCGCGACCGCCGTCGCGCCATGGCCTCGGTCCGGATCGCCTCGGCGAAGGCTGGCCCAGAGATCGACCGCCGTCACGACCGTCACCGCGGCGAGACCGACCGACGCTCGATCGGCACGGGTGCGCCGATCGGCGAGCGCGCCGCCGCCGATGAGGGCCAGATCGACGAGGTCCCCGGCGACCCGGGACCAGAGCCATCGGCCGGGCCTGGGTGAGGTGAGCAGCGCCAGGCTCGAGCCGACCTCACGGGCCCCGAGGGCCCTCAGGATCCGGCGACGTCTCCGCGTGCTGCGGAGACCGAGCAATCCCAGGAGGGCGGAGGGCGCGAGCAGCTCGGCTGCCCCTAGCCCGACGCCGAACCAGCCGAGACCCCGCGCCCAACCGCCGGTCGCGCGCGCGCGGGGCGCGCCCCGGGTGTCCGCTTCAGGAGCTCGGGCCGCCAGTCCGCTGGCTCCGGCGTCGGTCGCCGGCTGCCTCGCGGCAGAGATGATCGGTCGGTCGACTTTCGTCCGTTCAGGTCGTGTTTCCATGTCGTTCCTCCTTCGAAACGGCTGCCCAGCTGCAACCACGGTGCCCGGCGAAGGCCGTGGGAAGTGGAAGGTGGAAGCTGAGCCCGCCGAACGAGTGTTCGTTTTCGAAACCCCGGGGAGAACCAGGCAGCCCCGTCGTTTCTGTGAAGTGACTGCGGCGCTCGCCGCTCCAGGGGCGGCGCAGGAGACCAGCAGGCACGGGACGGCATGGGAATTGAAGGATCTGGCGCTCCGATGTGCATGGATGAGCCGCTGCAAGATCCGCCCGCCGCGCCCGCGGGAGCTCCCGCTTGCGGACGGGCCGCTCCACCATTTGCCGTCTCCGTCGGCGGTCTCGACGCCATCACCCTGGCGAGCTTCACGGGGCAACCATTGGTCCTGGCGTTCCTGACCGGCTGGGACCCGACGTGCGCCGCCGATGAAGCCCTCGGCGGTGCGCGCGCCGAGCTGCGCGGCCTCGGCGCGGTGTTGCTGGTCGCGGCCGAGGACGCACTGTGGTGCTTCCGACCCGACGACGAGCTCGAGCTGTTCGCCTCGGTGGACACCGGGAGCGGCCCGGACCTCCTGGCCCTGCGCACCCGATACGGGGTTCACCCGGGCACGCCCTCGGCCCTGTTCGTGATCGATGACGCGGGGATCGTCCGCTTCGTCCACGCACCGAGCGTGGGGGCCGATCGGGATCCCACGTTCGCCTCGGTGGTGCAGGCGCTCGAGCTCGCCGGCCGGGCGCTCTGCGCGCGCGATGGGCTGGGCGATCCGCAGGTGGCGTCCCGGGACGACCATCGCTCCGACGCTGACGGCGGACCGACTGCCCCGGTCGGCCGCTCGGGCTGGCAGCCGTCGCGCCGCGAGCTCGTGGTCGGCAGCCTGGTGACGGCCGCGTGGCTCGTCCTGGGGCGCGATGGGGCTCCCGCGTCGGCCGCCGGAGCCGGAGTGACGAGCACGTCTCCGCCCGATGACCGCGCGGCGGGCGTGCCTCCCGAGGTCGAGATCACCTGGCGGGTCAATGATCACACCCACACCCTGCGGGTCGACGCGCGGGCGAGTGTGCTCGATGTCCTGCGCGAGCGCCTGGCGGGCACCAAGAACGGCTGCGATCATGGGCAGTGCGGCGCTTGCACCGTCCTCATCGACGGACAGCGCGTCCTTGCGTGTCTCACCCTGGCGGTGACGGCGAACGGAGCGAAGATCACCACCATCGAAGGCCGCCCACGGCGATGCGCTGCACCCGATGCAGGAGGCCTTCGTCGCGGAGGATGGCCTGCAGTGTGGATACTGCACCCCCGGGCGGGGCCACCGTGGTGGATCTCATGCGCCTCGAGGTCTCCACGCCCGGCAGGCTGGTGGAGCTGCGGCGACTGCCGCTCGACCGCATCGAAGATGACCCGAACGGTCTTAGCGTGGGGGCAAGGGTCACCAACTCCGCGCTGGCGCATCATCCCCGCGTGGTGCAAGGCTGGCCCGCCCTCTCGGAGGCGCTGCTGTCGGGCGCTTCGCCGCAGCTCCGCAACATGGCCACCCTCGGCGGCAATCTCCTGCAGCGGACGCGCTGCGCGTACTTTCGCGACCTCGCCTGCCGGTGCAACAGGCGCGATCCGGGCGCTGGATGCTCGGCGCTCGAGGGGTATACGCGCATGCACGCGATCCTCGGGGCCAGCGAGCGGTGCATCGCGGTTCACCCCTCGGACATGTGCGTGGCGCTCGTGGCGCTCGACGCCGTGGTCCACACCCGGGGCCCCTCCGGTGCGCGGAGCATCCCGGTGGGCGAGCTGCACACCCTGCCGGGGGAGCACCCCGAGATCCACTCGCGCTGCGCCTGCGCGACCACGCCGATCGCGATCCCGACGAGGACAAGCCCTGGTCGAGCAAGTCGTTGCGGGAGTGCTATGCGCAGGCCGCCGAGCGGTTCGGCTGGAGCCGGCGGCCCGTGGCGCCGCGCGCCCAGCGCGACGGTCGGTGGCTGGTGGGGTGGGGCATGGCCACCGCCACCTATCCGGCGGGCCAAGGCACCGCGGCGGCGGTGGCGCGGGTTCGGCTCGATGGCAGCGCGCTGGTCCAGACCGGCTCCCAGGACATCGGCACGGGCACGTACACCATCCTGTCGCAGATCGCCGCCGACGCCCTCGCCTTGCCGTTCGCGCGGGTGAAGGTCGAGCTCGGCGACACCAAGCTCCCGGAGACGCCCGTCTCGGGGGGGTCGCGCACGGCGGCCACGGTCGGCTCCGCGGTCAAGGCGGCGGCGCTCGCGGTCCGAGGCAAGCTGGCGGAGCTGGCCGTGGCCGACGCGCGCTCACCGCTCCATGGCCTTCCGCCTGCCGAGCTGGAAGCGCATGCAGGCGTCTTCACGGCGCCGCGCGCCCGGCCGGGGAGGCGGGACCTCTACACCGACATCCTCGCGCGCGCTCGGCTCGGCCAGATCGAGGCCCGGGTCGAGACCAAGGAGAGCGAGTCCCGCAAGCCATTCTCCACCCACGCCTTCGGCGCCCAGTTCGCCGAGGTGCGGGTGGATGCGGAGCTGGGCGAGGTGCGCCTGTCGCGGCTGGTGGCAGCCTTCGCCGCGGGAAGGATCCTCAATGCCAAGACCGCCCGCAGCCAGTTCCTGGGCGGAATGGTCTGGGGGATCGGGTTCGCGTTGCACGAGCACACCGTGCGCGATGCCCGGACCGCTCGCGCGGTGACGCGCGATCTGGCGGACTACCACGTCCCGGTCCATGCGGACGTCCCCGCCCTCGAGGTCATCATGGTCGACGAAGACGATCCGCACGTGAGCGGCGTCGGCGCCAAGGGCATCGGCGAGATCGGCATCACCGGGTCGGTCGCCGCCATCGCCAACGCCGTGTTTCACGCCACCGGCCGGCGGGTCCGCGATCTGCCCATCACCCCGGACAAGGTTCTCTGAACTGGCTGCGCGGCCGAGACCGGTCGTGGGTGGTCCGGTGCGACTCGGGCCATCCGCCGGTTGGCACGGCGATTGAAGCATTCATGCGGGGAATCGAAATCGAACCACCGCATCGCCCGGCGGATCCGCCGGGACACACAAGGAGAATGTGAATGACCGTGAACGCGAACATCATGAAGAAGGCACTGCTGGGCGGGCTGCTCGCGCTCGGCCTCTCGATCTCGGATGTCAGCCTGGCGCAATCGGGGAGCGGCACCGGAACCGGAGTCGGGACCGGGTCGAGCCCATCGACCGGTAGCGGCACCGGAACGGGGATGGGAACCGCGACTGGCACGGGCACCGGCACCCGCGCCGGTACGAATTCTCAGACGGGCAGCGGGACCACGGGAACCATGGGCCGGGATCCGGGCACCTACGGAACCGGGAGCTCGACCACCGGCGGTGCAGACGTGGGCACCTCTGGAACCGGGAGCCTCGGAACCGGGACCGGCAGCGGCAGCGGCGGATCCGGTGGCGGGCGGACGACGACGTCTGGCTCGGGAAGCTCGGGCCTCGGAACATCGAGCGGCAGCGGGCTCGATACGGGCTCGAGCTCGGACACCTCGGGGAGCAGCCGCTCATCGTCCCCCTCACGTCGCCGGTCGAAACGGTCGTCCCCGGGGAGCAGCCTCGACACCGGCACGGGCATGGGTACCGGAACCGGGACGGGTACCGGAACCGGAACCGGAACGGGGACCGGCACCGGAACTGGAACGTCGTCGCCGTAGCCCGGTCGGTCGGTTGGCAACCGTCGGTCGACGGGCGCGGGAGGCTCGGCCTCCCCCGCCTCTCGGTCGGGGTTGAACCCGTCGAGGCCCGCGGTTCGGCTCAGAGCCTCACGGTCGCGACGAGAGGCAGGTGGTCGGAGGCGTGGCGGCTGTGGTCGACGTGCACGACCTCCAGGGAGACGAGAGCGGCGCGCGGGTGGACCCACACCCTGTCGAGAGAGAGGAACGGAACCCGTGCCGGGAAGGTGCGGGGCGCGGGGCTGGTGCCGAAGCGACGATGGAGCCACCGCAGCGGCCGTCCCCACAGCCACCACTCGTTGATGTCACCGAGGAGGATCGTGGCATCGGCGCCCCCGTCCCCGACCACCGAGAGCAATCGTTCGACCTGCCATCGGCGTTCCCCCGCGCGGAGCCCGAGGTGGGTGACCACCACCCTCAGCCGTCGCCCCTCCCAGGCGACCATGGCCTCGAGCGCGGCCCGCGGCTCGCGGCGAGGCAGCGAGAGATCGTGGGTGCGAACGTCGGTGACGGGGAGCCCACTCAGCAGAGCGTTTCCGTGCTGCCAACCGCCCCCGGCGCGCGTGGTGACGGAGGACCACGTCAGTCCATTCGCCTCCCCGAGCGCCGCGACGTCGCACGCACCGCCAGGGCCGGCGCACGAGACCTCCTGGAGCGCGACCAGGGGCGCTCCCATGGCACCGATGACCCGCGAGATCCGCGCGAGATCGCGCCGCCCGTCGGAGCCGATTCCGTCGTGAATGTTCCAGGTGGCGATGCGCAGCAGCGTGTCACGCTCGTCCTTCACGAAGGCGGCTCCAGCGCGGGGGGGCGCGGCGGCTGCGCCGCGAACAGCCGACGCTTCAGCAGGACGGTGAAGGCCGCGGTCGCCCCGGCCACGGCGGCGGCTGCCCCCACGTTGGCGAGGGTGGGGTGCCGCAGCGCCGCCAGGGCACGGTTCATGATGAGCCCGAGGCCGAGGAGGCCCGGCGCCAGCCCGACCGCGTTTCCGAGCAGGAACGAACGCAGCGGCAACTTGAACGCCCCCGCGATGAGGTTGAGGGCGCCGAAGTTCCCCACCGGGAGCAGGCGCATGAACACGACGGTCCAGAACGGGCTGCCGCGCAGGAGCCGCCGCACGGTGTTGCCGATCTTGCCGGGCAACCAGCGTTTCACGTCCGCTGCCCAGCGCACACCGATGGCGTGCGACACGCCCGAGCCGAGCAGCGCCCCGATCCAGACCACCGGTATGCCTGGCCACGCTCCGAACACGGCGATGGCCGAGGTCCCGAGCAGCGTGAAGGGGACGAAGACGACCCCGCCGAGGGCGATCCCCAGCGCGGCCAGGGCGGGACCGCCCGGTCGCGAGGCGAGACCATGGAGGACGCGCCACACGGTATCCCCCGCGTGAAGCGCGCGGAACGGTCCGTTGCGGAACAGTGCCCACAGTGCCACCACCGTCGCGGCCAGCGCCAGCCGCAGGGCCCAGCGCCGGGCCAACCGCCGCCGCAGCGGAACGGGGACCGCGCGGGCCATCAGCGCATCCAGGTCCCAGGGCTCTTCCGGATCGACCAGGGCGCCGTCGAGGACCGTGAAGTCCAGCGCCGCGTCCGAGAGCCGTGGGACCGGCGCCAACCGCCGGCCCGCTGTTCCCGAGTGCCCATCGATGAGACGGCAGAGTGAGCCACCGCCCGCCAGTCGGGCAGCGACCTCGTCCGCCGTCAGGCCGAGGTGCTCGGCGACCAGGCGGTCGCGCACGGAGGTCACGAAGGCCGCGCTCGGGCCGTCAGCGGCCTCGATCGCCAGGTCGCACTCGGTGTCGAGGCCCATCGAGCGGTTGCTGAAGTTGGAGGATCCGACCTTGGCCAGGGTGTCGTCGACGACGAGCACCTTCGCGTGCACGCTGACCGCGCCCCCCTCGGTCCCCTCGGTCACCCGGGGCGCCAGCAAGCGAAGTCGGCCGAGATGATCCTTGGCGCGCAGGTGGGCGAGCGATCGCTCGCGCAGCAAGCCCATCGAGCCCCGCTCCATCCAGCCGGACTCGCTCTCCGGCAGGACGATCACGATCTCCGGACCGTCCACCTCGGCCAGCCGGTGGCCGAGGGCGCGCACGACCGCCACGGACGTCAGGTACTGATTCTCGGCGTAAAGACAGCGCTGGGCCGAGGCGATCGCGCGCAGGGTGAGCGCCTCGACCTCCTTGACCGGGGGCCGGCCGCGGGCGATCACCGTGCGGGCGAGGCCCACCTCGACGTCAGATACGTCCTTGGCGAGCACGTCGGGCCAGGCGGTGATCGCGCGCGGCGCGGCCACGGGAGGCGTTCGCGCCCGTCCACGGCGCACGCCCCATCGGTCGCGGGCCAGCTCGCCGAGCGCGGCGGCCGCCGGCCCGGCCACTGCCGCGTGCACGTCGTGAAACGGGCCATAGGCTACCCCGGCGGTGTTCCGCCGGCGCGGGTCGTGGAGGGTGTGCGTGGGCCGATCCCAGCGGTGCGTGGTCAGATCGATGCCGCCGACGAACGCCACCTCGTCGTCGATCACCACGACCTTCTGGTGATGCGAGCCTCCGGTCGCATGATCGGCGTCGAGGGAGAAGTGCAGGCGCGGGTGGACCCCTTCGAACTGCTCCCGGGGACGGGGCTCCCGCTCGAACGCGTAGATGAGCGAGAAGTCCCAGATCAGCACGAAGATCTGCAGGCGGGGCTGTCGCGCCAGACAGGCGAGGAGCAGGCGCAGGAGCGGGCTCTCGTCGGCCACGCTCCCGTCGGCCATGGCGGGGCGCAACAGGGTGCGGCTGTCGATGTCCCATCCCAGGATGAAGATGGTCTCGCGCGCCGCCTCCATGGCCGCGGCGATCGCCGCAAAGGTGGGACCGGCGTCCTGGAGCAGGGACAGGTGGCGGGCGCGCACGGTCCTCCAGCAGGTGACCCCCGGCATGAGGATCCGCATGGACGACGGCGACGGCAAGCTCATCTCCCGGCTCATCCCCGTGTCACCTCCCGTCTCGGCTTGCCCGGGGCGCCGAGCCGCCCGACCTCACGAGGTCGGGTGAGTGTTCTTCTCGTAGGTCCCGACGGTCTGCGTCTCACCGAGCACATGGCCACGGATCGCCTCGAGGAGCGAGGTGCGGTCGAAGCCCCCGGCCTGCTCGGGCAGCAGGGTGTCGAGGGCATAGAGCCGGAAGAAATACCGGTGGCGGCCGATCGGTGGCGCCGGTCCCGTGTAGCCCGAAGTTCCGTGATCGTTCCGTCCCTCGCGGGCCCCGCCAGGCAGCTGGCCATGGGAGGCCCCCGCCGACAGCGAGCCCGTCGACGGGGGAAGGTTGACGATGATCCAGTGGGTGAAGATCCGCTTCGGCGCCTTTGGATCGGGGGCATCGGGATCTTCCATCAGCAGGGCCAAGCTCCGCGCGCGCGCCGGTACGCCGGTCCAGCGGAGCGGCGGAGACAGGTTGCTCCCGGTCGCCGCATGCACGTCGGGCATGGACGTACCGTCCTCGAAGCTCGGCGCAATCAACCTCAGTGACGTGGCCGCGTCGTCGGCGCGCAGGCTCTCCTCGGCGAGCAGCGGAGCATTCTGGGCTGCCGTTCCCTGGCGGCCGAGGCGGGCATTCTCCGACCTCGGATCGGCGCCGGTGGACTCCCGCGAAGGGGCGCTCTTCCAGCCCTCGGTGTTCGGTGCGTCCTCCGGGGGGATCCAGGTGTTGCCATCGGGATCGCGTGCGGGGGTCGTCTTGGTTTCTCGCGCCATCGGAGGCATAATGGGGACGACGGGGCGCGATCGCAATCGCTGACCCTGTCCGCTTGGTCCGCTGTCGGCATTTCGGGGGCGCATTCGAATGTGCGCGGAGGTGCTGGCGTGCGGGTTTCGGTCCGAAGCCTTGGCACGCACCCTGCCAGGCCCCAGCTTGCTCGCATGAGCCAGGTCATCTACCCCTACAAGCCCCTGCGGTCGCTGACCGACAACCTGTGGCAGGTGGAGGGCTCGCTCAGGTTGCCCGTTCCGCGGAACATGACCGTCTGGCGGGCGCCCGACGGTCGACTGGTCCTCTACAGCGTGGTGGCCATGTACGAACAGGGGATGCGCGCCCTCGAGGCCCTCGGTACCCCCGCCTTCATGGTCATCCCGCACCGCCGCCACCGCATGGACGCCCCCTTCTACAAGGCCCGCTATCCGAACATCCGGGTCCTGGCCGAGAGCGCCAGGGTCCTCGAGGGCGGCCCCGCCGGGCTGGTCGTCGAAGGTGCCCTCGCCGAGTTGAGCGAGCTCGGGGTGCGGGCCGAGCGGATCCCAGGGACGAGCTCCGACGACATCGCCATGGATGTGCCCCTCACGGGTGGGCAAGAAGGTGGACCCGCAGGTGGACGTGGGCTCTGCGTGTGCGAGCTCCTGACGAACTTCGAGTTGCCGGGCGCGTTCGGCAGGCTCGCCGGTCGAATCCTCGGCCCACCGGGCGGAGGCCTGGGGATCTCGCGCGTGGTCCGGTTTCGTGAGGTGGTGGACCGCGCCGCGCTCCGCGCCTGGCTGACCGGTCAGGCCGAGCGCGACGATCTGCGCCTGCTGCTGGTGGCCCACGGTGACCCCACCCTCGGCAACGTCAGCGACGCGCTCAGGCGCGCGGCGACCCAGATCTAGTGCACCGCCGTCGAAATAGCGTCAATACCGAGGCCGGCTCGGATCGTCGGCCGAATATGATGCTATTTCGACGGCGGTGCACGAGTCAGTCCGTTGCCTCCGCCGGGCCGGCTCAGCGGGCACCGTCGTACTGCACGTGAACGTAGGTCCCGAGCCTGACGTTGTACGCGAGATAGAAGCCCGGGTGATCGGGATCGTCGTACAGCACCACGTCGTCGCTCGCCCAGTCCCAGTCGTCGACGTACGCCGAGTCGGGCTCGGCCAGCACGAAGTAAGAGCCCGCGAACCACAGGCGCCGGTGCGGGGCGTCCCAGCCTCCGATGCGATAGACGTGGCCGCGACCCATGGGCTGCTTGAAGCGGCCGTGCGGGAAGGGGTGGTCCACGTGGTAACGCGGGTCACGTCGGCCCGAATCGTGCCCGACCCAGCGCGCGTCCGGGTCGACGTGCGGGCGCTCGCCACCCCGCTGGCCGACCTCGGCGTGGGCGTGTGGCTCCCCGCGCTGCCCGAGCGCGCCGGAAGCCGGGACCGGCGGAGCATGTGATTCCGGCTGCGGGCGGATGGGTTCTCGCAGGTGGGCCGGCGCGGGGCCGCGGGGCGGGCCGGCCGGAAACCGCGTCGGCGCTGCCCCGACCACGCGGTTGTCGCCGCCGTGCGCCTGCTCACGCGGCTGCGCCTGGGCCGGCCGCATCCCGAGCGCACCGCCAAGCACCATAAGGGCCAAGGTCAGGGTGCGGGTCGCGCCCACCTCGAACCACCACCCGCGCCCGAGCGTCGTGCCAGTTCTCGTCATCCTCATCCCATCAACATAGGGACGTCGCGCGCGGGGTCAAGCCACCCGGCCGTTGTCAGAGAGCCAACCGCGCTCACGCGCGAGCCGATTCGACCGCGGCGAGGATCGCGTGCAGCTCGTCGTCGGGGGCCGGCGTGAAGGCGCGCGCCGCCTCCAGCAGGCGGCCGATCGTGGAGCGGATCGTGCCACCCCGGTCGATGATGGCCGCGCCCGTTCGGCCAGATCCCGCCGTGAGGGCCAGGGCCAGGGCCAGGGGCACGTTGAGGGCCAGGCCCCGCGCGGCGCTCACCCGATAGACCTCCCGCCAGTCGGGCGGAAGCCGCAGGGTCCAGTTCGCCGCGTCCACGATTCCCGGTCGATTGTAGGTGTCCGGCAAGCCGAAGAGATCGGCGAAGAACACCGAGATCCGGCGGGCCCGGGTGGTGAAGAGCTCGGCCATCATGGCCTGGAACAGGTGGGCGGGGTCGGCCGCCACCCAGCGCGCGAAGCGCGGTTGAAGGCTCGGCACCGGCATCAGCCGTCCGCCCAGGTAGGAGGCGCGCGCGATCCCCGCCGCGCTTCCGTGCCAGTCGAGGACCAAGCTGCAAAGCGGCCTCGTGTCGTGGTTGCCGACCATGATCCAGTCGTGCTCCGAGGCGTTCTCGCCGCGATAGACGTCGTCGGGGCGCGCGAGGTCGGCCTTCTGGGTGACCACGAACCGCCCGAGGCCGTGGCGCGCCATCACCCGCCGCAACGGCCGCGGCCAGGTGCTGAGGACCTCGCACACCACGTCGCTCGGCTGACGACCCGCCGCCTGCACGCGCGCCATGAGCGCGTCGAACAGGACCGCGTACCGGGTCACCTGATCCTCGCGGAGGGTCCGCACCCAGTCGTCGGCGTAGCGGGGCAGGCCCGGATCCCGCGTGAGCTGGTCGGCCTCCACGATGGCCAGCGGGGCGAGGGCTGGGTGGTCCGGGAGATTGGGCGAGCAGAAGAGGCGCGCGCCACGGGCGACGGCGGCCTGCGGGTCGGGCGCGTGCGCGTCGTAGACCCATGGGCAGACCCAGCCGTGCGGGTGATCGACGCGGAGCCCATCGAACTCGACGAGCGCGCGATCGATCCGGGAGAGCAGCAGCTCGAGCACCGGACCCGGTGCGCGCTGACCGGCGGCGGAGGCGTCGGCGGCGTGGGGCACGGCGGCGCGAAAGACCTGCGCGGGGTCGAGCACGGCGAAGCCCCAGGCTTGACCGTCCGGGTTGGTGCGGCTCGGGGGCGCCCCCATGAGATAGTCCGCCCAGAAGAGCCCGCGCCGGCTCCAGACGTCGCGGTGGGAAAATCCGATCTGCAGATCGCCGTAGAGCCTGAGCCCGGCAGGCTCGGTGAGCGTGCGCCGGAGCGCCCGGTGCTGCTCGTCGAGGATGAACTGGCCGAAGAGGTGGCGCTCGATGACCTCGGCCGAGGAGATCGCGAGCGCGGCCTGGCGCTGCCTGGCGAGCTCGCCCAGCCCGGCCGGAGGAGCGAGGAGGCGGCGATCGAGCGAGGCCGCCGGTGCGTCGACGTCCGCCCCCGCCTCGACGTCGGGCCAGCGTTGCCAGTCGTCGGTTCCATGAACGTCGGTCAACGCCTCGAACAGGCCGTCGGCCGCGAGGCGGCCGCCATTCGCCTCCACGAAGGCGCGGAAACGGCTGGCGAGCACCGCGGGGGCGGTCGCGGTGAAGCGGGCGTGCAGCTCGGCGACCACCGCCCGGGTCGCGTGCCACGCGTGGGCATAGCGGGTGCGCGACGTCGGTCCCGGGGGGAGGGCGTCGACATGCGGCGCGAGGAGATCCGTGGCGAGGGGCGCCCAGTCGGGATCCTCGATCAGGGTCGCGGGTGCCACGGCGAGGAGGCTCTTGGTGAACAGCGCACCGTCGTACGGTGACGGGTTCGCGAGCGAGGTCGCGCCCTGCGGGCCGAGCTGGACACCGTTGAAGCCGAGCTCGCGGACGAAGGTCAAGAGCCCGCGCGCCTCGCGCCCGTAGGGTGAGCCTCGCCCCAGGTCCTCGTCGGGAGCGCTCGGAAAGCTCGCGTCGTGGATCGCGAGCACCAGCCGCTCGATGCCGAGGAGAGCCAGCCCGGCGGCGATGGCGCTGGTGCCGGTGCTGGGCTCGACGATGGAAGGTGAGGAGGAAGGTGGCATGCGGACCGCGGGTTCAATTGCGTCCGGAGTGGAGTTTAGGGCCCGCCCTTGAAAAGGCGAACGTGGGACCTACGTTTCCACGGTGGTGTCGTCCTTCGCAACGTCTGCCGGATCCGCAGAGGATCGCGCGCGCATCGCGTCCGCGCCGCGCGTGCGCATCGAGGGGCTCCGGCCCCAGGTGGATGGTGGGCGTCACCCCATCAAGCGTGTGGTGGGGGAGTCCGTGTTGGTGGAGGTGGACCTGATCACGGACGGCCATCAGCGGCTGGCCGGCGTCGTGCGCCACCGCCCGGTCGCGGTGACCTCGCCGTCACCGTCGGCCTCGCTCTCGCCCTCGCCCGGAAGAGCCGCCGCGATCCCCTGGCGGGAGAGCCCCCTCGTCCCGGTCGTCGCGGGCGGTGCCGTGAACGCCGCGCCGCCCGGGATCGATGCTGCGTCCCTCGGCCCGGTGCCGGACAACGACACCTGGCGTGCCGTCTTCGTGGTCGATGCGATCGGCCGCTGGGAGTACACGGTCGAGGCGTGGGTCGACCCGTGGACCACCTGGGCCTCGGCGTTGTGGCGCAAATGGGAGCCGCTGTCGCGAGCGGACGGCGCGGACGGCAGCCAGCTGGGCGCGGCCGCCGAGCTGGATCTCGAGCTCGAGCTTCGCGCCGGGGCAATCCTGGCCGCCGCCGCGGCCGGGCGCGCCTCCGGCGCGGATCGGGCGGCGCTGCGCGAGCACGCCGAGGCTCTCGAGGGGGGCACCGGCGCGGCGCTGGCGGCGCGGGCCCGGCTGGTGCTCGACCCGCGGCTGAACGCGCTCATGCGCGCCCATCCCGACCGCGCGCAAGCGACCACTTACCCGGGCGGCGGCACGGCGGACAATCCGGGGGAGACGCTGGGGGTGACGGTGGATCCCCCGCGGGCCGCCTTCAGCAGCTGGTACGAGATGTTTCCCCGGTCCTGTGGCCCTGCGGGGACGCACGGGACCCTGCGCGATGCCGCCCGCCGGCTGGATTACGTCGCCGACATGGGGTTCGACGTGATCTATCTGCCCCCCATCCACCCCATCGGGCGGACCCACCGCAAGGGCCCCGACAATCGCCTGCACGCGGAGCCGGGAGATCCCGGGAGCCCCTGGGCGATCGGCGCCGCGGAGGGCGGGCACACCAGCTTGCACCCGGCGCTCGGCACCATCGATGATTTCCGCTTCTTCGTCGCGGCGGCCCGGCAGAGAGGGCTCGAGGTGGCGCTCGACATCGCCTTGCAGGCCTCGCCCGATCACCCGTACGTGCGGGAGCATCCCGACTGGTTCGGGCACCGCCCGGACGGGTCGATCCAGGTGGCCGAGAACCCCCCGAAGAAGTACGAGGACATCTTCCCGTTCGACTTCTGGGGCGCCGGCCGGGAGAGCCTGTGGCTCGAGCTGCAGGGCATCTTCCTCTACTGGATCGGGCAGGGCGTGCACCTGTTCCGGGTCGACAACCCGCACACCAAGCCGATCGCCTTCTGGGAATGGTGCTTGACCTCCATCAAGGCCCGCCATCCCGAGGTGATCTTTCTCGCCGAGGCCTTCACCCGGCCGAAGCTGATGAACCTGCTGGCCAAGGTCGGCTTCTCGCAGTCCTATACCTACTTCACGTGGCGAACGACCAAGGCCGAGCTCACCGCGTACGTCAGGGCGCTGGACCGGCCCGACGTGCGGGAGTACTTCCGCCCGTGCTTCTGGCCGAGCACGCCCGACATCCTGCCCGAGCAGTTGCAGGTCGGGACCCGCGCGACCTTCATCGCGCGCGCGGTGCTGGCGGCGACGTTGTCGGGCAACTGGGGGATCTACGGACCCGCCTTCGAGCTGCAGGAGCACGTGCCCCGGGCGGGCAGCGAGGAGTACGGGCAGAACGAGAAGTACCAGCTGCGAACCTGGGATCTCGAGCGCGCCGACAGCCTGCGCCCCGTCCTGCGGCGGCTGAACGTGATCCGGCGCGAGACGCCCGCCTTGCAGAGATCCGGGGGCACCGTGTTCCATGAAACCGGGAACGACGCCCTGCTGTGCTACAGCCGGGCCGACCCGAGTGGCCGCTCGGTCGTGCTGGTGGTGGTGAACCTCGATCCCCACCACCGGCAGAGCGGCTGGCTGTCGCTGGATCCGGTGGTCCTGTCCCTCGCGCCCGGGGAAGCCTTTCAGGTGCACGATCTCATCGGGGACGCGCGCTACCTGTGGCAATCCCCGCGCGCGTTCGTCGAGCTCGACCCCGGCGTCATGCCGGCGCAGATCTTCCAGGTCCTGCACCGGGTGCGAACCGAGCACGCCTTCGAGTACTTCGCGTGACGACTTCGGACGCACGTCGAGAGGGGGACCAGGCGGCGGTGGACGACGTCCTCGCGCCAGGAGCGACCGCGCGCGCCGCCCTGGCGCAGGCGACCTGGGTCGAGCTCTTCGAGCCGGCCTGGCGCGAGCGGCTGGCCGCGGCGCTGCTGGAGTACGCGCTGCCGCGGCGCTGGTTTCGCGGCAAGGCCCGGCGGCCGACGGGCGCGCGGCTTCGCGACCTGGTCGGGCTCGGCGCGGCCGCCACGCCCGGGGATCCGACCGGGGGCGCGGGAGCCGGCGCGGTGGCGATCGTCGAGGTTGCCTACGCGGACGGAGGGGAGCCGGAGCCGTACGTGATCGGGCTGGTGTGCGTCGATGCGGTCCGCGCGGCCGAGCTCGATCGCGAGCGGCCGAACGCGCGGATCGCGCGGCTGTCGACCGGGGAGGGGCTGGTGGATGGGCTGGCGACGGGCGAGGTGGGGCTCGCCCTGTGGCGGCTGATGGGTGAAAGGGGTGCCGGCGTGCGGTACGGGATGAACGGTGGGCGGCTGCAGGGCCTCGATGTGGGGCGCCGCTCGTTCGCGCGGCCGCATGTCGTGGGCTCCGAGGACCCAGGGCGGGCGCCGGTGCGGGTGCCCGAGGTCGAGCAGACCAACTCGATCCTGGTCCTCGGAGCCGAGGTGCTGCTCAAGGTCTATCGTCAGGTGACCGACGGCCCGAACCCCGAGCTCGAGCTCGGCGGGTTCCTGACCGAATGCTGCCGGCCGCCCATCGTGCCGGAGGTGCTGGGCGCCCTGGCCTATGTTCCCGGCGACCCGTCGAACCGCGAGCTCAGCCTCGCCATCGCGCACGCCTTCGTCGCCAACGAGGGCGACGCCTGGAGCGTCGTCCTGCGGCTGCTCACCCCCGCGCTCGGCCAGGCGCTGGGCGAATCGTCGGCGGTGTCCGCGGGCCGAGGACCCGCCGCGGAAGCCCGCGCGGAAGGTCGCCTGCAAGCTCGCATGGAAGCCTGGATCGAGGCCTCGACCCGCGATCCGCTCGCCATTCCGGGGGCTACCCTCGCCGCGGCCATTGGCCGGCGAACGGGCGGGCTCCATCTGGCGCTCGCCTCCGCGGAGCCCCTCGTGACGGCCTTCGCGATCGAGCCGTTCACCGACGAGGATCGTCGCGCCCTCGCAACCCGCACCCTCGGCATGCTCGAGGCCCAGCTGGCGGCGCTGGCGGCGCGGCGCGAGCGCCTTCCGCCCGCCGCCGCGACCGTGGCCCGGCGGCTGGCGGAGCCCGAGGCCGCGGCCGCCGCCCGGGCGCTGGCGGACCGCTTCGCTCATCCGCGACCCCCGGGGGTCGCCGCCGCGCTCGCGCGGCTGGTCAAGCTGCGCCTGCACGGCGACCTGCACCTCGGGCAGGTCCTCGTTCGCGGGGACGACGTGATGATCATCGACTTCGAGGGGGAGCCTTCGCGTCCGCTCGCGGAGCGACGCGCGAAGGGATCGCCGTTCCGGGACCTGATGGGAATGGCGCGATCGTTTGACTATGCGGCGGAGTCCGCCGCTCGCGCCTACGCGGCGGAGTCCGCCGCTCGTGGGGCGTCGACCGCCCTCCTCGCCGGTGCGGCCCCGGCCCGCGCCATACTC
>Ga0265318_10000577_pt1:17500-25745 | contig 25745 bp, 21 predicted proteins | sample 4821metaG_FD_192431 | JGI IMG/M metagenome (GOLD analysis project Ga0265318, IMG submission 192431) | Rhizosphere microbial communities from Carex aquatilis grown in University of Washington, Seatle, WA, United States - 4-8-21 metaG | ecosystem: Host-associated > Plants > Roots >... | reverse complement strand
CCCGATCGTGCGCGGCTCTGCCTTGATGGCGCTCGAGGACAAGGAGCCCGTGCTCGGCCATGACGCGATCCTGGAGCTGATGACGCAGGTCGATGCGTACATCCCCCAGCCCGAGCGCGCGGTGGACAAGCCGTTCATGATGGCGATCGAGGACGTGTTCTCGATCTCCGGCCGCGGCACGGTGGTGACGGGCCGTATCGACCGCGGCATCGTCAAGGTTGGCGAGGAAGTGGAGATCGTGGGCATCCGCCCCACCACCAAGACGGTGGTGACGGGGGTGGAGATGTTCCGCAAGCTTCTGGACCAGGGCCAGGCGGGCGACAATGTGGGCTGCCTGCTGCGCGGCGTGGACCGCGAGGGGGTTGAGCGCGGCCAGGTTCTGGCCAAGCCCGGCTCGATCACGCCGCACACCAACTTCAAGGCGGAAGTGTACGTGCTGACGAAGGACGAGGGCGGCCGTCACACGCCGTTCTTCACCAACTACCGTCCGCAGTTCTATTTCCGCACGACGGACGTGACCGGCATCGTCAAGCTGCCCGAGGGCACCGAGATGGTGATGCCGGGCGACAACGTGTCGATCGAGGTCGAGCTGATCGTCCCCGTCGCGATGGAAGAGAAGCTGCGCTTCGCCATCCGCGAAGGCGGAAGGACCGTCGGATCCGGCGTCGTGGCAAGCATCATCAAATAGAGAACGCAGAAACCCTCACCCTTCGACAAGCTCAGGGTGAGGGAATGAGAGAGTCGAGACTGAAAGGAGCCTTCATCCTGAGCCTGTCGAAGGATGAAGGCGGAGAAGAAAGAAGGGCTTGGTTTTTGAATCGCAGGGCGAGGGCCGCCGAAGGCGAATAGCCCGAGACCCTGCATGAAGGAGTGTAGCTCAGTTGGTAGAGCGGCGGTCTCCAAAACCGTAGGCCGGGGGTTCGAGTCCCTCCACTCCTGCCAACCGATCGAGAAGGACGACATGGTAGACGCGACGAAGAAGACGTTGGATGCGCAAGGGACCGGCAAGGAATTGCCGGCGCCGCCCGCGCGCCCGCGCCGCGGCCTGTTCCAGTTCTTCCGCGAAGTGCGCCGCGAGGGCATCGACAAGGTGACCTGGCCGACGTTCAAGGAAACCTATCTGACGACGATGATGGTGTTCATCATGGTGGCGCTGACCATGGTGTTCTTTTTCGTCGTCGACTGGCTGCTCAACTACGGCGAGCGGCTGATGATCGGCGCGGTGAGCTGAACCATGAGCGAAGCTGGAACCACAACGACCGTCCATCCCGACGCCAAGTGGTACATCGTCCACACCTATTCGAACTTCGAGAAGAAGGTCGAGCAGGAGATCAAGCGGCAGGCCAAGCTGCTCGATCTGGAGGAATTCGTCGCCGACGTGATCGTGCCGACCGAAGAGGTCATCGAGGTCCGCCGCGGCCAGAAGCACAATGCCGAGCGCAAGTTCCTGCCCGGCTACGTGCTGCTGCACGCCAAGCTGACGGACGAGGTCTATCACCTGGTGAAGAACGTCGCGAAGGTGACGGGCTTCCTGGGCCAGGGCAACAAGCCGATGCCGCTGCGCCAGGCCGAGGTCGACCGCATCCTCAACCAGGTGCATGAGGGCGTCGAGCATCCCAAATCGACGATCACCTTCGAGATCGGCGAGCAGGTGAAGGTGGCGGACGGCCCGTTCACCTCGTTCACCGGCGTGGTCGAGGAAGTCGACGAGGACCGTTCGCGCCTCAAGGTCGCGGTGTCGATCTTCGGCCGCGCGACGCCGGTCGAATTGGAATTCACACAGGTCGAGAAAACCTGAAGGCCTGTTTTTACTGGGTGGCCGGGACAAGCCCGGCCATGGACGCGGGAGGGCCGGCCAGGCCCGTTCGAACCGCAAACCGCTAAGGAGGCGGACTTAGAGTGGCAAAGAAGATTACAGGTTACATCAAGCTGCAGGTGCCCGCGGGCGCGGCCAATCCGTCGCCGCCCATCGGCCCGGCGCTGGGCCAGCGCGGCCTCAACATCATGGAGTTCTGCAAGGCGTTCAACGCCAAGACGCAGGACCAGGAAAAGGGCATGCCGATCCCGGTGATCATCACCGTGTTCTCGGACAAGTCCTTCACCTTCGCGATGAAGACGCCGCCCGCGTCCTATTTCCTCAAGAAGGCGGCGAAGCTGTCGAGCGGCTCCAAGGCCCCCGGCCGCGATTTCGCGGGCTCGGTCACCAAGGCGCAGGTGCGCGAGATCGCGCAGGCCAAGATGAAGGACCTCAACGCCAACGACATCGACAACGCCATGCTCCTCATCGAGGGCAGCGCGCGGTCGATGGGTATCGAGGTGAAGGGGTAAGCCATGTCCAAGAGATTCAAGAAAGCCGTCGAAGGCATCGACACCAACAAGGCCTATGCGATCGAAGAGGCCGTGAAGCTCATCAAGTCGCGCGCGACCGCGAAGTTCGACGAGACGATCGAGCTCGCGATCAACCTCGGCGTCGACCCGCGTCACGCCGATCAGATGGTGCGCGGCGTCGTCTCGCTGCCGAACGGCACGGGCCGGTCGCTGCGCGTCGCCGTGTTCGCGAAGGGCGCGAAGGCCGAGGAAGCCAAGAAGGCAGGTGCCGACATCGTCGGCGCCGAAGAGCTGGCCGAAGCCGTCGCCAAGGGCGAGGTGGATTTCGAGCGCTGCATCGCGACGCCCGACATGATGGGCATCGTGGGGCGCCTCGGTAAGGTGCTCGGCCCGCGCGGCCTGATGCCGAACCCGAAGGTCGGCACGGTGACGATGGACGTCGTCCAGGCGATCAAGGACGCCAAGGGCGGCGCGGTCGAGTTCCGCGTCGAGAAGGCGGGCGTGGTCCAGGCCGGCGTCGGCAAGGCGAGCTTCAGCGAGGATGCGATCGTCGGCAACGTCAAGGCGTTCGTCGACAGCGTCATGAAGGCGAGGCCGACCGGCGCCAAGGGCACCTATATGAAGAAGATCTCCATCTCCTCGACGATGGGTCCCGGCGTGAAGATCGCGCTCGGCTCCGTCGGCGCGGCGGGCGCGGAGGCGCACTGACGAGTTTCGCGCCGCCACTCCACTGTCATCCCCGGCGAGCCGCGAAGCGGCGAGGGAAGGGGACCCAGGTGGTGAGAACCGGCGCGGTGTTGATGACCTGGGTCCCCTTCCCCTCGCGACGCTATCGCGTCGCTCGGCCGGGGATGACAGGTGGAGCAAGTAAGTGAGTTTCGGGCCGGCGATGGCCTGAAAGACTGTCCGAGACTGCTGGAGTGCCCAATCTTATGGAAGAGGGGGCACTTAAAAGTTCCAGCACAGACAGGGTCGAGTTGGACCCTGGGGCAGTGAAAGCAACAGGGGACTGAGGGATCGCCACCTCGGTCGTTGTAAGGAGAAGCAAGTGGAGAAAGCCAAGAAGGCGGAAGTCGTCGAGGAGCTGCAAGGCGTCTTCGCGAAGGCCGGCTCGGTGGTTGTCGCCCACTATAGCGGCATGACGGTTGCCCAAATGAGCGATCTGCGCTCGCGCATGCGCGCGAACGGAGCAACGTTCAAGGTGGCGAAGAACCGTCTTGTCATGCGCGCTCTGAAAGGCACGCCCGTAGAGGGGATCAGCCATCTCTTCAAAGGCCCGACCGGCATCGCGGTGAGCGATGACCCGATCGCGGCTTCGAAGACGGCTGTCGCCTACGCCAAGGACAACGAGAAACTCGTGATCCTCGGCGGCTCGATGGGGACGACGATGCTCGATGCGAACGGCGTGAAGGCCGTCGCGGCGCTGCCGTCGCTCGACGAGCTTCGGGGCAAGATCGTGGGTCTGCTTCTGGCACCCGCGACCAAGCTTGCGGGAGTCATCCAGGCCCCCGCCGGCCAGCTTGCCCGCGTCGTCGGCGCGTATGCCAACAAGGAAGCCGCGTAAGCGACACAACAACATCCAGACTCGAAACCGAACCAAGGAAAGAAAGAAATGTCGAAGATCGAAAAGCTTGTCGAAGACCTCTCCGGCCTCACCGTTCTGGAGGCCGCCGACCTGGCGAAACTGCTCGAGGAGAAGTGGGGCGTCAGCGCCGCTGCTCCGGTCGCGGCTGCCGCGGCTCCGGTTGCGGCCGCCGCCGCCGCGGTCGAGAAGACCGAGTTCACCGTCGTCCTGACCGAGGCCGGCGACAAGAAGATCAACGTGATCAAGGAAGTCCGCGCGATCACCGGGCTCGGCCTGAAGGAAGCCAAAGACCTCGTCGAAGGCGCCCCGAAGGAAGTGAAGGCCGATGTGAGCAAGGACGAAGCGGCGAAGATCAAGAAGCAGCTCGAGGACGCAGGCGCGAAGGTCGAGCTGAAATAAGGAGTGCTCGCGGGGTTGAAAAACCGCGAAACGTGCATATTTCGTTCACACACCAGCTCCCTGGAACCCGGTTCCAGGGGGCCGGTGCCATTCGCTTTTGACGGATCGTTTTTCCATTGCGGAACGGCCGGTTACGGCCAAGTAGGGAACTGAAGACTCATGACACTCTCCTTCACGGGACGCAAACGCCTCCGCAAGTACTTCGGCAAGATCGTCGAGGTCGCGGAAATGCCGAACCTCATCGAGGTCCAGAAGACCTCCTACGACCAGTTTCTCCAGGTGGCGAAGCCGGATGCCGGCCGCGTGGACGAGGGCCTGCAGGCGGTGTTCTCGTCGGTGTTCCCGATCAAGGATTTCAGCGAAAGCTCGCTGCTCGAATATGTCGACTACCATTTCGAGGAGCCGAAATACGACGTCGAGGAGTGCCAGCAGCGCTCCATGACCTATGCCGCGCCCTTGAAGGTGACGCTGCGTCTCATCGTGTTCGATGTGGACCAGGAAACCGGCGCCAAGTCGGTCAAGGACATCAAGGAGCAGGACGTCTATATGGGCGACGTCCCCTTCATGACCGACAACGGCACGTTCATCGTGAACGGCACCGAGCGCGTGATCGTCTCCCAGATGCACCGCTCGCCGGGCGTCTTCTTCGACCACGACAAGGGCAAGACGCATTCGTCCGGCAAGCTGCTGTTCGCGGCGCGCGTCATCCCCTATCGCGGCTCGTGGCTCGATTTCGAGTTCGACGCCAAGGACATCGTGCATGTGCGCATCGACCGCCGCCGCAAGCTGCCGGCGACGACGCTGCTCTATGCGCTCGGCCTGACGCAGGAAGAGATCCTGGACAATTTCTTCTCCAAGATCGCCTTCAAGCGCCACAAGGACGGCTCGTGGACGACGCCGCTCGATCCCGCCTGGATGCGCAACGCCAAGACCACGACCGACTGGAAGAACGCCAAGACCGGCGACACCATCGTCGAGGCCGGCCAGAAGATCACCGTGCGCGGCCTGCGCAAGCTTCAGGAAGAGGGCGTCAAGCAGGTCTCGCTGTCCGAGGAAGAGCTCATCGGCCGCTACAGCGCGCTCGACATCGTCAACGCGAAGACGGGCGAGATCTATCTCGAGGCCGGCGACGAGATCACCGCCGCCCATCTCGAGGCGCTGCACGAGCACGGCTTCAGCGAGGTCGAGGTCATCAACGTCGACGGCATCACCATCGGCGCCTACATGCGCAACACGATGGCGGTCGACAAGAACCACAGCAGAGAGCAGGCGCTGATCGACATCTACCGCGTCATGCGTCCCGGCGAGCCGCCGACGCTCGACACGGCCGAGACGCTGTTCGGCCAGCTGTTCTTCGACAGCGAGCGCTACGACCTTTCGGCGGTCGGCCGCGTGAAGATGAACATGCGGCTCGGCCTCGACGCGCCCGACACGCTGCGCACGCTGCGCAAGGAGGACATCCTCGCGATCCTCAAGGCGCTGTGCGAGCTGCGCGACGGCCGCGGCGAGATCGACGACATCGACAATCTCGGAAATCGTCGTGTCAGGTCGGTCGGCGAGCTGATGGAGAACCAGTTCCGCGTCGGCCTGCTGCGCATGGAGCGCGCGATCAAGGAACGCATGAGCGCCGTCGACATCGACACGGTCATGCCGCACGACCTGATCAACGCCAAGCCCGTGGCGGCGGCGGTGCGCGAGTTCTTCGGCTCGTCGCAGCTCAGCCAGTTCATGGACCAGACCAATCCCCTGTCGGAAGTCACCCACAAGCGCCGCATGTCGGCGCTCGGACCGGGCGGCTTGACCCGCGAGCGCGCCGGCTTCGAGGTGCGCGACGTGCATCCGACGCATTACGGCCGCATCTGCCCGATCGAGACGCCGGAAGGTCCGAACATCGGCCTGATCAATTCGCTCGCGACCTATGCGCGCGTGAACAAGTACGGCTTCATCGAGAGCCCGTACCGCAAGGTCGTGGACAAGAAGGTCACCGACGAGGTGATCTATCTGTCGGCGATGGAAGAGGCGAAGTACACGATCGCCCAGGCCAACGCGACGATCGACGCGCGCAACCGCATCACCGACGAGCTCGTCTCCTGCCGCAAGGGCGGCAACTTCGTCATGACCACGCCCGACCAGGTCGAGTTCATCGACGTGTCGCCGAAGCAGCTCGTGTCCGTGGCCGCGGCGCTCGTGCCGTTCCTCGAGAACGACGACGCCAACCGCGCGCTGATGGGCTCGAACATGCAGCGCCAGGCCGTGCCGCTCCTGAAGCCGGAGGCGCCGCTCGTCGGCACCGGCCTCGAGGACGTGGTGGCGCGCGACTCCGGCTCCGCCATCGCGGCGCGCCGCTCGGGCGTCGTCGACCAGGTCGACGCGACCCGTATCGTCGTGCGCGCGACGGAAGAGACCGATCCGACCAAGCCCGGCATCGACATCTACCGCCTGAAGAAGTTCCAGCGCTCGAACCAGTCGACCTGCATCACGCAGAAGCCGCTGGTGAAGGTGGGCGACCAGCTTCAGAAGGGCGACATCATCGCCGACGGTCCGTCGACCCAGCTGGGCGAGCTCGCGCTCGGCAAGAACGTGCTCGTCGCGTTCATGCCGTGGAACGGCTACAATTTCGAGGACTCCATCCTCATCTCCGAGCGCATCGTGCGCGACGACGTCTTCACCTCGATCCATATCGAGGAGTTCGAGACGATGGCGCGCGATACCAAGCTCGGGCCTGAGGAGATCACGCGCGACATTCCCAATGTCGGCGAGGAGAATCTGAAGAACCTCGACGAAGCCGGCATCGTCTATATCGGCGCCGACGTGAACGCGGGCGACATCCTGGTGGGCAAGGTGACGCCGAAGGGCGAGACCCCGATGACGCCGGAAGAAAAGCTCCTGCGCGCCATCTTCGGCGAGAAGGCGGCCGACGTGCGCGACACCTCGCTTCGCGTTCCGCCGGGCGTCACCGGCACGATCGTCGAAGTGCGCGTCTTCAACCGTCACGGCGTGGATAAGGACCAGCGCGCCATGACGATCGAGAAGGCGGAAGAGGATCGTCTCGCGGAAGACCGCGACGACGAGCTCGCGATCCTGGAGCGCAACATGTTCACGCGCCTCTCGGACCTGCTGCTGCACAAGACCGCGGCGTCGGGCCCCAAGGGCATGGCGGCGGACACCAAGATCACCCAGGCCGTGCTCGACACGATCCCGCGCCATCAGTGGTGGCAGATCGCGCTGCGCAACGAGAAGGCCATGGGCGAGATCGAGGCGCTGCGCAAGCAGTACGACGAGTCCAAACAGCGCCTCGACAAGCGCTTCGCGGACAAGGTCGAGAAGCTCAAGCGCGGCGACGAGCTGGCGCCCGGCGTGATGAAGATGGTCAAGGTCTTCGTCGCGGTGAAGCGCAAGCTGCAGCCCGGCGACAAGATGGCCGGCCGTCACGGCAACAAGGGCGTCATCAGCCGCATCGTGCCGATGGAGGACATGCCGCATCTGGACGACGGCACGGCGGTCGACGTCGTGCTCAATCCGCTCGGCGTGCCGTCGCGCATGAATGTGGGCCAGATCCTGGAAACGCATCTGGGCTGGGCCTGCGCCGGCCTCGGCCGCCAGATCGGCGACGTGCTCGACAAGGTCGCCCGCGACGGCAAGCACGAACCGCTGCGCCGTGCGCTCAAAGGCGTCTATGGCGACGACGAACGCCTCAAGGAACTCGACGACAAGGGCATGGTGGAACTCGGCGACAATCTGCGCGCCGGCATTCCGATCGCGACACCCGTGTTCGACGGCGCCAAGGAAGCCGACATCGTCGAGATGCTGGAGCAGGCGGGGTTGACCTCGTCGGGCCAGGTGACGCTGTTCGACGGCCGCACGGGCGAGGCTTTCAAGCGCCAGGTGACGGTGGGATACATCTATATCCTGAAGCTCCACCATCTCGTGGAC
>Ga0265318_10000577_pt1:0-15000 | contig 25745 bp, 21 predicted proteins | sample 4821metaG_FD_192431 | JGI IMG/M metagenome (GOLD analysis project Ga0265318, IMG submission 192431) | Rhizosphere microbial communities from Carex aquatilis grown in University of Washington, Seatle, WA, United States - 4-8-21 metaG | ecosystem: Host-associated > Plants > Roots >... | reverse complement strand
CAGGTCGTCGACTACTGGTCGAAGTGCACCGACCTGGTCGCGGCGGAAATGATGAAGGAGATTTCCGAGCCGCGCATCGATCCGGAGACGGGCCGCGTGTCGGAGATGAACTCGATCTATATGATGTCGCATTCCGGCGCCCGCGGCTCGCCGCAGCAGATGAAGCAGCTCGCCGGCATGCGCGGGTTGATGGCGCGTCCGGACGGCTCGATCATCGAGACGCCGATCCTGTCGAACTTCAAGGAAGGCCTCACCGTGCTCGAGTACTTCAACTCGACCCACGGCGCGCGCAAGGGTCTGGCCGACACCGCGCTCAAGACGGCGAATTCGGGCTATCTCACCCGCCGTCTGGTCGACGTGGCGAACGACTGCATCATCACGGCCGAGGATTGCGGCACCAAGAAGGGCGTCACCGTCCAGGCCGAGATCGACGGCGGCCAGGTCGTCTCCTCGCTCACCGAGCGCATCCTGGGCCGCACCACGGCTGAAGATGTGAAGCACCCCGAGACCGGCGACGTCCTCGTCCGCCGCAACAAGGAGGTGACCGAGGACCTCGCGGAGAAGATCGAGAAGTCGCAGGTGCAGAAAGTGCGCGTGCGTTCGGTCCTGACCTGCGACCTGCCCGAGGGCGTCTGCGGCAAGTGCTACGGCCGCGATCTCGCGCGCGGAACGCCGGTCAATATCGGCGAGGCGGTCGGCGTCATCGCCGCCCAGTCGATCGGCGAGCCGGGCACGCAGCTCACCATGCGCACGTTCCATATCGGCGGTGCGGCCCAGGTCGCGGGCTCGTCCAAGATCGAGGCGTCCTATGACGGCAAGATCAAGGTCGTGAACCGCAACGTCGTGAAGAACTCCGACGGCGAGCTGATGGCGATGGGCCGCAACATGCAGCTCGTCATCACCGACTCCAAGGGGCAGGAGCGCGCCTCCTACCGTATCGTCTACGGCGCGCGCCTGAAGGTCGACGAGGGTTCGCCGGTCAAGCGCGGCGACAGGCTGGCGGAATGGAATCCGAACAGCCTGCCGGTGCTCACCGATGCCGACGGCACCGTGAAGTTCGAGGAGATCGTCTCGGGCGTCTCGGTGAAGGAAGTTGCGGACGAGAAGACGGGCGTGACCAACCGCGTCGTCATCGACAGCCGCACCGGCACGGGCTCCAAGGCGACCGAGCTGCGTCCCACGCTCGTCGTCGTCGACAAGCACGGCAAGACCATCCAGCTGCCGAACGGCGGCGAGGCGCGCTATGCGCTGTCCGTCGATGCGATCCTGTCGGTCGATGAAGGCTCGCACGTCAAGGCCGGCGACCTGCTGGCGCGTATCCCGACGGAAGGCGCCAAGACGCGCGACATCACGGGCGGCCTGCCGCGCGTGGCGGAGCTGTTCGAGGCGCGCAAGCCCAAGGAATGCGCGGTGCTGGCCGAGACCGACGGCTTCGTCGAGTTCGGCAAGGACTACAAGAACAAGCGCCGCGTGATCGTGAAGCCCAAGTCGGACAAGATCGAGCCGACCGAGTACCTGATCCCCAAGGGCAAGCACATCAGCGTGCGCGAGGGCGATTACGTCGAGAAGGGCGATTACATCGTCGAGGGCAATCCGTCGCCCCACGACATCCTGCGCATCAAGGGCATGGAGGAGCTGGCGACCTATCTCGTCAAGGAGATCCAGGACGTCTATCGCCTGCAGGGCGTGAAGATCAACGACAAGCACATCGAAGTGATCTGCCGCCAGATGATGCAGAAGATGGAGATCACCAACGGCGGCGACACCACGCTGCTCGCGGGTGAGCAGGTCGATCAGCTCGAGCTCGACGAGGCCAATGCCAAGGCCGACGAGACCAGCGGCAAGCACGCCGAGGGCCGCCCGGTGCTTCTGGGCATCACCAAGGCGTCGCTGCAGACGCGCTCGGTGTTCTCGGCCGCGTCGTTCCAGGAGACCACGCGCGTGCTCACCGACGCCGCGGTCAACGGCAAGGTCGACACGCTGGAGGGCCTCAAGGAGAACGTCATCGTCGGGCGTCTCATCCCGGCCGGCACCGGCGGCGCCATCGCGCGCCTGCGTCACGTCGCGTCGGAACGCGACCGCGCCATCCAGGAGGAGCAGGCCAAGTCCGTGCCCGCCCAGCTCGAGCCGCCCCAGGCCGCGGCGGAGTAGTCCGCGTCCTCACAGCAATGCAAAAGGGCCGGTGGAAACAGCGGCCCTTTTGTTTGGACCTCGCGAAAATCTTACCGCACAACACGAGGTTGTGAGCGGCGCTTTCTCGCCTGCATGTCACCCTTACCGCGCATGTTTGCCGAAAGGGTCAGAGATGCGTAAAGCAACGGTGCTGCTTCCAGCCTTGATATTTTTTGCCGCGACGGCCGGCGCCATGGCGCAGAATGCCACGGACCCGAAATCGGTGCCGGTCACGCCTGAAACCGCGAAGATCGAGTCGAAGGACTGCCCGGAGACGTCGCAGGACTGCAAGATCATCTGCAAAAAGTTCCCTCCGAAGACGGGCTCGCTCCTGGGCGGCCACACCGAGTGCCGCACCAGGCACTTTTGGGACGACCGCACGCGCCAGGACCAGGCCGCGATCGTCAAACTCCAGTTAGACGCCACGCATCTGGCGATCTTGCATTAGATCGGAGAGGGGCCGATGGAAACGCCGGCCCTTCTTTTTGGTGGTTATAACCAAATCGGTGGTGCGCTTTTGGCGATCGGCTGAGAGTGCCGCCATGGCTTCACCGCTTCAAATCCGCGCGGCGCGCTTTCTCCTCGGCTGGTCGCAAGAGACCCTGGCCGGAAAGGCGAACGTCTCGTGCAACACCGTCGGACGGATTGAGAGCGGCTATGCTCTTCGCACTGCGACGATGGCGGCGCTGGAGCGGGCGCTTGTCCGAGCCGGGATCACATTCATTGCTCCCGACGAACATTACGGTGAAGGCGTCCGCCTCGCGCGACCGGATATGTAGAGCAGATTGCGACCGGATTGAATCGTCCTACCGATCTCCAATCTCGTCATGCTGAGGTGCACCGCGAAGCGGTGCCTCGAAGCACGCACCGTAGCGATGTCATCCTTCGAGGCCCGGCTGTGCCGGGCACCTCAGGATGACGACGTGGATCAGTGCAGCATCTCCATTCACGAAAATCTGACTGGTCAAAACCTCGAACCCATTGCCTCACACGCGGTTGTGAGTGGCGCTTGATGACATTTCTGCCATCTTTCCTCTCGACATATCCTTGCTGAAAATGGGGCTGAAGATGCGTAAAATGACGCCATTACCTTCGGTTTTGGTATTCTTGTGTGCAACGTCCGGTGCCATGGCGGCGGATCCGGTCGACCCGAAGACGGTGCCGCTCGCGCCCACCTTCGAAGTGAAAAGCGCGGACGAATGCCCGGAAGGCATTCAGAACTGCAAGCTCGTCTGTAAGGCCTTCGCGCCGCCGACCGGCACGCGCCTGGGCGGTCACACCGAGTGCCGCACCCAGGCGTGGTGGGACACCCGCATGCGCCAGGACCAGGCCACGACCGTCAAGATCCAGGAGAACTCCTACAAGCAGGTGCGCCCCGGCGGCTGAAGGAGCGAAGGCCGCCGGCGATCCCTGCCTTTTTCATACCGGCGGCATCACGCGATCAGCCACGCAAACGCGCGGCGCAGGAATGGCCGGGCACCGTCTTCCACGGGCGTGCCATGGGCCATCAGCACTTTTTCGGCAGGCCAGGCGAGAACGCGCTCGGCGGCCGCGCGCGCGATGCGGCGGTTCGTGAAGGCGATGCGGAACTTGCGCGGCACCGACGGCTCGGCTTCCGTCAACAGGTCCAGCTTCGCGACAGCGGCGCGCCAACCGGAATGCGCGCCGGCCGCAAGCTGTTGCAGGAGGTCGGTGAAAAGCACCGTCCCGCTCTTCGCGTGGAAGAACACGACCTCAGTCGTGATGAGGTTGCCGCCTATCACGACTTGATCGATATCCCCGCCCCAATCGGGACCGCGCCTGTCTTCGAGATCGGCGTCGAAAGCGATGTCCGCGCGCTTCTTCCGCAGCCCCGGCGGAGCATGGACCCTGGCCTCTGGGTAAGCCGACTTCCACGGGACGAGAAACAGGTGATGCAGGGAATTGGGGGCAACGACGTGCTGCACCGGACCTAAGATGTCCACCGCTGCCCGCAAGTCGTCCGTCAGCCGTATCGGCGACCAGATGAAAAGGCCTCCGTCGGGCAATCTCAGCACGGCCATGCGCGTCGGGTAGCGAAATCCGGCCACGGCCACCTCGGGCCCGTCGGCGATCCAGATCTCCTGCCCGAATTCCTTCAGCATGGATGCGGCGCGCTTACGGCGCGCCGCTGGGCGAGATCACCAGGCTGTAGGGGATGTACAGCGACAGGTCGAGCTTGCCCGATTGAAACCATTGGACCGCGTGCTGCAGCCCTTCGATCCGGACCTGGTAGCCCGCGCCGAACAGGGCGGCGGTGTGCTTGGAGTCGTCCGCGATCTTGCCGACGAGCTCGGCGCGATAGCGCTCCGGCTTCATCAGGCCGAGATTGTAGGGCTCGTTGTTGAGGATTTCCGTGCGGCCCGATTTCGGCGTATGGAGGATGAATTCGAGGATGCGCTTCGTCGCGGCCTCGTAGGTGTCGGTCTTGGAGAGCTCGGTGCGGATGACGACGGAGGCGTCGCTGGTGTCGGCGCGCGCATCCGCGACGATCGTCTTGTCGACGGATTCCTCGGTGAATTCGTAGAGCACCTCGTCGCCGATGCCGAGCGAGATCGAGCCGCTGTTGCGGGCCTGGACGATCATGTCCCTGAGCGTCTGGCGCAGCTCCTCCTTGCGGCGCACCGGATCGCGCGTGTCGCAGGTCACCTTCACCTTGGTCACGAGATGGTCGGCGCGCTCGACCAGCGTCACCCCCGGCGCGTCGCCGCCGTAGTTGCGCTCCGCGGACACGACGACGGTTTCGATCTGGGCGGCCGCCGCGAGCGGCCAGCACGCGGCCACGGCCGCAGCGAACATGAATTTGCGCATGGCAATTCCCCCTTGATTGCCCGCGCATCATAGCACGAAAAAGGGCCGCGCCTTTTGAGGTGCGCGGCCCTTTCGCGAGTGACGGCTTGTCAATTGACGGCTTGTCAGTGGCTGACGTTCTCCGTGCGGCGGATGAAGTCGGCCACGTTGTCGTGGATCTCCTTCAGCGACTGCTCGTGCGCGTAGACCATGTGGCCGGATTCGTACTGCTTGTACTCGATATTGGCCTGGAGCTTGCGCGGGATCGGGAGCTGGCGCATCTCGTAGATGCCCTCGTAATAGGGCGTCGCCAGATCGTAGAAGCCCGCGTTCAGCATCACGCGCAGGTTGGGGTTGGTCTTCATCGCGACCGCCAGGTCCGGCATCACGTTGGGCGAGGACTGCAGCGCCTGGTTCGAGCCCGGCTGGGTGTGCTTGAAGTCCCAGTCCTTGAGCGGCGCGAACAGGAAGTACTTCCGCCCGTCGCCGTATTTCAGCGCCGTGCGCGCATAGTCGTTGAAGGCGCTGATATAGGCCGAGCTGATCGCCGCCGACTGCGGATCGTAATCGGCTTCCTTGTCGAGCGGATCGAGCGAGGGCCCGGAGAAGCGCGTGTCCAGGCGGCCCGTGGTCATCTCGTTCGTGTCCTGCAGGTTCTGCTCGAACATGCCGCCGTCGATGCGCAGATCGGCCTTGAGGATGTAGTCGACGCGCAGGCCGGTGTAGCTATGAAGCTTCTGCGCGATGGTGTTGCGTTGCTGGTCGTTCAGCGCCGCGCCCGCCTGCAGCGCCATGGCATAGTCGCCCATCGCGAAGTGCTGGACTTCGCCCAGGAACTTGCGCAGGTCCGCGGGCTTCTGGCCGGGAAGCTTGTTGTGATACCACGCCGACGCCGCATAGGTCGGCAGCGCGAGCTGATAGGGCAGGTTGACGCCCGGGTTGACCTGCGGCCCGTCGGCGCTCATGTCGAAGTTCAGGATCTGCGACAGCATCACCACGCCGTTCAGGTCGATGGCGTAGTTGCTCGCCAGCATGTTGGAGAGCACCGCGGCGCGCGTCGTGCCGTAGCTTTCGCCGAAGATGTATTTGGGCGAGTTCCAGCGCGAATATTTGGTCAGGAACTGGTTGATGAACTCGCTGAAGGCGCCGGCATCCTCGTCGATGCCCCAGAACGCCTTGTCCTTGTCCTTGCCCGCGACGCGGCTGAAGCCCGCGCCGGGCGCGTCGATGAAGACGAGATCGGCCGCATCGAGCAGGCTGTAGGCGTTGTCGACGACGTTGTACGGCGCCGCCGGCGTGTGGGAATTGTCTGTGGTGACGACGCGCCTGGGCCCGAACGCGCCCATGTGCAGCCAAACCGTCGCGGAGCCCGGTCCGCCGTTGAACAGGAACATGATCGGCCGCTGTCCCGCGCCCGCGCCTTTCTTGAAATAGGCGGCGTAGAACATCGAGGTCTCGGCGTCGGGGTTCTTCGCGGCGGCTTCCTTCTGGTCCTTGTCGGCGTCTTTCGGCACCGGCACGTCGTCCCAGTCCTTGGCGTGGATGACGAGCGTGCCGGCGACGGCGGTGTAGTTCACGCGGCCGCTTTCGGTGCCGACCGAGCCGTCGGTCTGCATCGCGTCGGGCTTGAAGTACTTGCCGGCGCCCTGCACGGGCGCCTCGGCCGGCTTGTCGGGTGCGGCGGCATAGACGAAGGCGCCGACCAGCGCGGTACCCAGCGCCAGCGTCAACGCGAAATTTTTCAGGCGAGCTGTATTGGAGTTCATATCCTGTCCCCTCGGTTCGGGCGCATTTTAGAAGCGATGGCGCGGCAAAGTGCAATGTCCGGCCGCGCCATGAACCTCACATCGGCGCGAGGGTGGAGGAGGCGCCGATTCGCGCAGCGCCTCCTCCAGCATCAAGCCCGCCACCGCCGCGCCCACGCAAAGCGCGAGCGCGAGCAGGGTCGGGAGCAGCCATGCTCTCGCGGCAGGGCGCCTGCGCGGTCTGCGCATCAGAGCGCCTTCGACAACCCGACGAAAAAGCCCCGCCTGGGTCCGAACTGCGGCGCGCCCACGCCGACGCCCGTGCCGTCGCGGATTTCGTATTTTTCATCGAACAGGTTGATCACGTCGAAGCGCGCGGTGAGTCCTTTCGAGTCCCACAGGTTGAACGCCCGGCTGATCCCGAGATTGACCTGGACATAGCCCGGCACGTGATCGCCGTTCGGCGTCGCGCCGTCCTTCCTGAGCCCCGAGCCGTAGATCAGGTCGGTGCTGAAGCGCGTGCCCAGCCACAGATAGGACGCGCCCGCCGACACGGTGACGATCTGCTGATGGTCGAGCGGGATGAAATGGTCGGCGATATAGGTCAGGTCACCCGGATCGAACTGGAACTGGCTCGAGACGATGTCGCGGCCGTCGGCGCGCTCATAGGCGGCGTTGGCGTAGCTCGAGAAATCGCCTTGGCTGTAGGTGCCGGTCAGTTCCAACCCGTATTGCCGCCCGGTGAGGTAGTTGAACGGCGTGAGGATGATCGGCGCGCCGAACTGGCCCTCGTCGATCATGTCGTGGGAGGCCTTGTAGAAGCTGTCGAGCCCGAGCGTCACCTGATCGCCGAGCTTCTGGCTGACGCCGATGTCGTAGTAGTCGGCGCGCTCGGCCTTGGGCGTGTCGTCCTGGTGGCTGGCTTGCGCGGTGGTGCCGTCGAACAGCGCGATGTCGGTCGTCCCCACCAGCTCGATCGGCGGCGGCGAGAAGTAGCGCGCGAAGCCCGCATGCACCGTCGTCGTGTCGTTCGGCGTCCACACCATGTTGAGGCGCGGGCTGATCTGGTTCTCCGCGTCGAACGCCTGGAACTGGTCGAAGCGCACGCCGTAATTCATGGTCAGCGTGGGGAACAGCTTCCATTCGTCCTGCACGTAGACGCCATAGCTCCACGCATGCTTGGTGCCGTCGTCGAGGATGGCCAGCGGCACGTCCGAGGTCTGGTTGCCGGAGCCGTCGACCGGCAGGACCACCGACGAGGTATCGCTCACCAGATCGTCGGCTTGGTAGACGACGCCGAAGCGCACCGTGTGGCTCTCGCCCGCATGCCACGCGGCTTCGGCCTGCACGCCGTAAGCCTCGTCGCGCTTGTAGGCGGTCTGCGCGATGCCGTCATAGAGCAGGTCGCCGACGCCGCCGCCGGGCGTGTAATAGAGGCTTGAATAGCGCCCGAACGCGCTGACCTGGAAGTCGACCGGGCCCTGCGAGCGCAGATAGCTCAGGATCGCGTAGTGCGTGAGCTCGCGCTGGCGTTCGTCGAGATCGTTGCTCGGGAAGGTGGATTGCCCGTTCACCTGCAGCACGCCGTTCGGACCCAGACCGTTGATGCCGTCGAGGCCGGTGGGTTCGAGACCGCGCAGGTTCGGGATCTCGAACATGTCGTTCGAGCTGCCCAGGATCGCGGTCACGCTGCTGTTCTGGTCCAGGATGTCCTGCAGGAACGCGAAGCCGTGCCATTGCTTGGTGCGGTCGTGCAGCGGGTCGACGCTGCCGTCGGGGGATTCGATGCCCAGCGTGTCGGTCGTGTAGTCGCCCGAGACGAAATAGTTGAACCCGCCCGACGAGCCGCCGTAGTCGAAGCTCGGCGCGATCTGGCCGTGGCTGCCGCCATAGATGCCGACGTCGCCGCCGGGCTCGAACAGCCCGGTCTTGGTCTGCACGTCGATGATGCCCGCGGTGCGGTCGCCGTATTCGGCCGGCAGCGCGCCGTCGATCAGCTTCACCGAATCCGCGAGACGGGGATCGAGCGTCTGCCCGAACACCGAGATGCCCTCGGGGATGATGATGCCGTTGAGGCGGTATTGCAGGCCGTTGTGCTCGCCGCGGATGTGGAGCTGGCCGAACGAATCCTGGGCGGCGCCAGGCGCCTGCAGGATCACCTGGTTGAGCAGCGTGTTCTGGCCGCCCGGCTCGATGTCGATGTCCTTGGACGTGATGGTGTAGGTCGAGGCGCCCGTCTGCGTCTGGATGCCGTTGCGCGCATTGGCGAGGCGCTGGGCGGTGACGACGACGGTCTCGACGGGCTGTGACGTGCCGCCCTCGACCTGCGCGAGCGCAGGCGTGAGCGGGCTGAGCGCGGCGAGCGCGCCCAGGATAAGACTGCGATGCATGATCTGAACTCCATGACATTGGGAATGGCGAACGGCCGCCGCGCGGGAAACCGCGCGCCGTTCACGGGCTCATCTGTGCAATGTCAGGCTTTGGGGGGAGCGCGGCTTCGCCAGCTATGCGAGATCGCGCGCGCAAGCACCGGAACCGCTGCGGCGATCCTGACGACGGAAACGGTGAAGGTCGGCGGCAGCAGCGACGCGGCCGACGGCGTTACGAACTGCCCGTTGTGCAGGACTTCCTGGCAGATCGGGCAGTTCGCGGGATCGCCGTTCGCCGGGAACTTGTCCGGCGCGTGCTTCTGAGACGCCGCGGAATCGGGCGCGAGATGGATATGGATCTGGCCGATATAGGTCTGAAACGAAAACGCGAACAGCGCGAAAAGCGTGACCAGCAGCCTCAGCCGCGTGCTCCCGCTTGAAACCTTCGCAATCTGTCGCCTGCGCGCCAAGGGCCGTTCCCACCGTCAGGACGGCGCAAGCCTAGTCCGCTTCGCCGCCCGCGCGCAACGCGTCAGTAGAAGTCGCGCGTCACGCGCAATCCCACGCGGAAGCGCTCGGAGTAGGCCAGGTAACCGTGCTGGACGCCGCCATGCGCCGGATCCTGCGACCAGGGAAGCTGCGCCTGGAAGCCCAGGCTCGCGGTCCATGGATGCGCCACGTACTGCACCGTCGGTCCGAAATAGTAGGTCGTCGGTCCCGGCACCGCGTTGCCGTCGAGAAGCAAGCCGTCATAGCCGTGCTCGACATTGAACTCGAGGCCCGCCGACCATTCCCAGGTGATGTTGTAGGCGGCGCCGAAATCGGCGGTGAGGGCGCTGACGTCGCTCCACGTGCCGTCCTTCTCCTGGCCGAACTCGCCGCCGATATTGGCCGCGAACCGCAGGCGGTCGTTGTCGAAATTCTTCTGCAGCAGCACGCGTGCTTCGATCCCGCGCTCGCTCGGTCCCGCGACCGCGTTGAACTTGAAGCCCAGGCCGATGGGATCGAAATAGACGTTCATCGCCTGGTAGATCGCTTCGCCCTCGATGCCGCCCCAAGCGCTCCCGCTTTGCGCGTCGACGTCGGGAAACGCGTGATAGTGCTCCCGCTCCCAGGCATAGGACGTCGAGACCGCGAGCTGCAGCTTGTCGCTGAAGCCGTACTCCCATTCGCTCTCGCCCTCGAATTCGCTGTAGGCGCTGTGGGTGAGGCCGGTGTTCCAGCCGAAATTCTGCTCGAGCTCATGGCCGAATTCGGGCTCGATGTCGGTCGTGTCGAGGGTGAGGAACGGCTGGTCGTCCGCGCGCGCAGCGGCCGGCGCCAGAAGCAGTGCGGCGAAGACGAATTTGGACAGCGCCACGAACGGACGCGCGATGGACGACGACATTGGTTCCCCAGTGGTCTACTTGATAATCGTTCGCAAGTTACACCGTAAACGGGCCGGCGCCAATAAGAATTAGTCGCACATTGCCGCAGTCCCCCTCCGGCGCTTCGCGCCACCTCCCCCGCTTCGCAGGGGAGGATAAGAAAATCCTCCCCCGTACTTACGGGGGAGGTGCCGAGCAAAGCGAGGCGGAGGGGGACTCGCACTATGCTCCAGCGGCGAAATTGGAGGGACACATGCTTACACCCGTGCTGACGCTGATCGTCTGGTCGCTTCTGATCTGGATATGGATGTACGCGACGCGCATCCCCGCGATGCAGAAGGCGCGCATCGCGCCGCAGGACGCGCGCTTTCCGGGCTCGCTCGACAAGCTGCCGGATCACGCGCGCCAGGTGGCCGACAACTACAACCACCTGATGGAGCAGCCGACGATCTTCTACGCGCTGTGCTTCACCGTCGTGCTCGCGGGCCATACCGACGCGCTGAACATGGAGCTGGCCTGGGCTTATGTGGGCCTGCGCGTGCTGCACTCGCTGATCCAGTGCACGGTCAACATCGTCAATCTGCGCTTCGTCGTCTTCTCGCTGTCGACGCTCATGCTGATGGCGATCGCGGCGCGTCAGGTTCTCGCGCTGATGTGAGAAAGCGCGCGCAGGATCGTGGCGCGCGTGGCAGGCGTCGCGTCGGACGCGGCGCGCTCCAGCCACATCGCCGCCGCGGTGATGCAGCCCTCGCGCGCCAGTATCGTCGCGTAGTTATAGGCGCCACGGAAATATCCACCCTGCGCGGAGCGGCGGTACCAGACGCGCGCGACGGCTGTGTCGCGCGGCGTGCCCCAGCCTTCTTCCAGGCATCGCGCAACCAGGTTCATCGCGCGCGCGTGGCCTTGGGCGGCGGCGCGCATGTACCAGATGAAGGCTTCGTCGAAGCGCCGTTTGTCGAGCAGGATGTGGCCCAGATTGTATTGCGCCCAGTCGAGGCCCGCTTCGGCGGCGGCGCGATAGTGCTGCGCCGCGCGCTCCATGTCGCACGCCGTGCCCCAGCCGTTCTCGTAGCAGCGGCCGAGCATGTTGCTCGCGTCGGGGTCGCCGTCCTCGGCGGCGCAGAGGAAGCAGGCGAATGCCGCGCGCTCGTCCTTCGCCACGCCCTGGCCTTCGAGCAGCATGCGTCCGAGACGGACCTGCGCCTCGACCATGCCGCAGGCGGCCGCGGCCTCGACCCAGGACGCCGCCTCCTCGCCCGACAGGAGTGCTGCGAGTTGCTCCGGGCTCATCATCGTGAGCGCGGCGACGCGCCAGGTCTGGGCGTTCATACCTCGCCCCATTTCCGCACGAGGTTGTGGTAGACGCTGGTCAGCCGCGCGACGGAAGGATGATCCGGCGCGCCGCGGCCGAGCTCGACGATGGCGCGGTCGAGATCGAAGAGCAGGCGCCGCTCGCCTTCGTCCTTGACCATGCTCTGCACCCAGAAGAACGCGGCCAGCCGCTGCCCGCGCGTCACCGGCGCGACGCGATGCAGCGTCGTCGCGGGATAGAGGATCATGCTGCCCGCGGGCAGCTTCGCGGCTCGCGAACCCGCCGCATCGTCGATCAGAAGCTCGCCGCCGTCATAGTCGTCATTGAGGAACAGCGTCGCCGACAGGTCGGTGCGGATGCTGCGCTGCGAGCCGGGCAGGGGACGGATCGCGTTGTCGACATGGGCGCCGAACGACATGCCTCGTTCGTATTTGTTGAACAGCGGCGGGAACACCGCGCGCGGCAGCGCCGCCGTCATGAACAGCGCGCTGCGCCCCAGCGCCTTGAGCACGATCTCGCCCAGCTCGCGCGCCTCGGCACCGGCCTCTGGGAGCTGGAGATTGTGCTTCACGCGCGCCGACTGATGTCCTGCCGTCGCGCGTCCGTCCTCCCACGCGGCGCCGGCGAGGCGGCTCTGGATCGTCTCCAGCTCCGTCTTCGTCAGCACCTCGGGGATCGGGATCAGCATGAGGTCAGAGCGATGCGTTCAGCGTGAGGAGGACGGTCCGTCCGGGGGCGGGAACGGTATGGTTCTCGCCCGGCCGCGTGAAGTAGGAGTTCACGAAGTAGTACTTGTCGGCGAGGTTGTAGCCGTTGAGGTCCAGGGTAAAACGATCGTCGATCTTCATCTCGCCCATCGCGTCGAAGGTGACGGCGCCGGGCACGTGCGCCACGACGATCTCGCCCGGCACGGTCGCGTTGTCGGTGCCGGCGTTGACGCGGCCGATGTAGTTGATGCCGCCGCCGACCGTGAAGCGGTCGTCGAGCGCATAGGTCGACCAGAGATTGGCCTGGTTGTGCGCCGTGTTGGGGATGGGACCGTGCACGCCCACACCCGCGAGCCCGACCGCCGTCGGATCGAGATAGGTGTAGCCCGCAAGGATGCTCCAGCGATCGGTCAGATGGCCTTGCGCGTCGAGCTCGAAGCCGTGGACGCGCTCGGTGCCGGCCAGCGTCTGCAGCGTCGGATTGGTCGGATCGGTGATGCGCGCGTTGGTCATCTCGGTATCGAACGCGGCAGCCGTCAAGGAAAGCATGCCGTCGAGCACCTGCGCCTTGCCGCCGATCTCGAAGGTGCGGTCCTTCTCGGGTCCGAGGTCCTTGTTGCTGGCGGCGAGCGACAGGTTCTCCGCCGAGGGATTGAACGAGGTGCCGTAGGAGAAATAGACGCTGGTGTCCTCGCTCGGCTTGTAGACGAGGGCGGCGCGGGGGCTGACGATGTCGTCGGTGTGCGAGAAGTGCGACGGCGTGCCGATGGGCTGGTCGAACTTCGCGTCGAAATGATCGTAGCGCACCGCGACGGTGAGCAGCCATTGCGGGCCGAACGCGATCGTGTCGTTGGCGAAGACGCCGATGGTCTTTGTGCTGGTGACGGGCGTCTGGCGGATCGCCGTCTGCCGGCCCGGGAACGCCTCATACGGATCGGGACCCAGCAGCGGCGTCGGCAGGATGACCGTGTTCTGGTTGATGTAGCGCGTCAGGCTCGCGATCTCGGAATCCTCTTCCACGCCGGTGACGAGCGTGTGGTCGAGCGCGCCGGTCGCGAACTTCGCGGTCAGGTCGGTCTCGTTCATCATCGTGGTCTCGACGCCCTTGGAGCTCGGCCGGTCGCGCTCGACCCAGATGTCGGCGAGCGGCGTGCCGAGCACTGGATAGAGCGGGTTCTCCAGCGTCACCGGGACGGGATTGGTCACGGCCGGGCACAGCGTCGCGCCCGAATAGTAGTAAGGGGCGGACGGATCGCTGAAGCAATTGGCGCTGCCGTATGTCGCCGCGGTCTGGCGCGAGTCGAACCAGTACGAGCCGAAGCGCGCCGTGTCGCTGATCGAGAAGACGTCGTTGAACTTGTGATTGACGCGGCCGGTGACGACGTCGACGTCGGTCTGGAAGCGGTCGTCCGACGGCAGGCCGTAATAGGTGTCGCGCGCGACCGGCGCCGGCTTGTCGAACAGGAACGGGATGCCGTAGTCGGGGATGTTGTCTTCCTGCTGGTGCAGGTATTTGAGCGTGAAGGTCGTGTCGGTGCCGAGGCCATAGGCGAAGGACGGCGCCGCGCCCCAGCGCTGGGTGCGCGTGAAGTCGCGGTCCTCGAAATTGTTACGCTGGCCCATCAGGTCCAGGCGCATCGCGCTCGTGTCGCCGAGCACGGTGTTCACGTCGGTGGTGGCGCGAACTTCCGCATCCGTGCCGCCGGTGAGCGAGAAATCGTCGACCGGGAAAAGCTGCGGCGTCTTCGTCACCTGGTTGACGACGCCGCCGGTCGAGCCGCGGCCGAAGAGGGTGGAAGCGGGCCCTTTGTAGACCTCGAGATTGTCGATATCGAAGACGTCGCGGTCGTAGAGGCCGGTGTCGCGCAATCCGTCCATGAAATAATCGTCGCCCGCGGGGAAGCCGCGCAGATTGACGAGGTCGCCATGCGTGCCGCCTTCGCCGGCGTTGAGCGTGATGCCGGGCACGTTCTTGAGCGCCTCGGTCAGCGCCGCGGTGCCTTGCTCCCTGATCACCTGCGCCGGCACGACATTGATCGATTGCGGCGTGTCGAGGATCTTCTGCGGCAGCACGTCGAGCGAGGAACGTTTGGAGGTGACCACGACGGTCTCGACGTCCTTGCTCTTTCCCGTGTCGTTGCTCGCCACCACCGCCTGCCCGAACGCGGCCGAGACCGCCGCGGCCGAAGCCAACCCGAAACTCGCGGGCGCGAGCGCCTGTCGGCTGATGTTCCTCATTGCTGTCCCGTCTAAGTGATAATCAGTCGCAACTAGACAGGACCATAGCGCGGAGCAGGTGGGAGTCAATGCGAATTAGTCGCAAAATAAATTCATGCGGAACTGTCGTCCTCCCCCGCTTCAGCGGGGGAGGTGGCGCGCAGCGCCGGAGGGGGTAAGTCCCCATAGGCGCTGACTTAGAGCGCCAACAAGCGGCACGTCGCCCTTCGAGGCTCGCTGCGCTCGCGCCTCAGGGTGACGTACCTACTGCAGCAGTAGCGTCATGCTGAGGTGCCCGCCGAA
>Ga0265318_10000574_pt1 | contig 25871 bp, 20 predicted proteins | sample 4821metaG_FD_192431 | JGI IMG/M metagenome (GOLD analysis project Ga0265318, IMG submission 192431) | Rhizosphere microbial communities from Carex aquatilis grown in University of Washington, Seatle, WA, United States - 4-8-21 metaG | ecosystem: Host-associated > Plants > Roots > Rhizosphere >... | reverse complement strand
GGGCGCGCGGTCCGATCCACGGGAGGATTTCGCAACCGGCGCGGACGATGCATCCGGGCTTTTCGGTCACATAGCGGTCGCCGCGGCATCTGACGTGGAGTGATTCCTAGCCGAGAGCGTGGTCGGGCCTGGTTGCTGCCCGCGTTGGGGGTCGCTTCCATCGTTGCGCCGCTCTGTTGGCCACCGACCCGCGCTCTCGCGGATACCGCCCAATCCTCCACGGCTGAGTCGGCCGAGAACGAGACGGCCCCACCTCGTCGCTATCCCGGCAAGCGGCTGTACTGGGACCCGAAGTTCGACCGGATGGATACCCCGGAGATGGTCATGACAGGCGTGGCCGCGAGCATCGCTCTCGCGACGAACGTCATGCATCCGCTGAACACAGGATGGAAGGGTGGGTTCTTCGTCGACGACCAGGTGCGGTCGGCGCTTCGCCTGCCGACGCTTGACGCGCGCCTGGAGGTCCGCAGCGCAACCGACGTGGGCCTTGCGCTGATGACGACGTATCCGATTCTGGTCGACTCGATTATCGTCGCTTACTGGTATCGGGGAAGCGACGATGTTGCGCTGCAAATGGCGCTGATCGATGCCGAGGCGTTCGCAATCACGGGCGCCATAGAGGGAACCGCGAACATTCTATCGGGGCGCGAGCGTCCTTATGGACAAGACTGCGGCAAGAGCGTTCCGAGCAACTCGACTGACTGCGCGTTCGACACGCGCTACCGGACCTTTTTCAGCGGCCACGCCGCCGTAAGCTTCACGGCGGCGGCGCTCATCTGCGCGCATCACGAAGAGCTCGATCTCTTCGAGAGTTCCGCTGACCACGTCGCGTGCGCCACGGGTTTCGTCGCGGCGGCGGCGATTGGAACGCTCCGCATCGTCGGAGACGCGCACTATTTCTCCGACGTCCTGGTCGGCGCCCTCGTGGGCACGACGGTCGGCCTTGGTGTTCCGCTCCTCCATCATTACAAGCGGGCGTCGGACGCGGGGAAGTCGGCCTTCCGAATGAACCTTCTGCCGGGGTTGACCGGCGCCCAGGTCGTGGGGACCTTCTGATGACGGGGCGGGCGCTGGCCATCGCGGGCATCATGGCCGCTTCGGCTGCCACGGGCATCGCGCGCGGCGATGTCCCCGCTCCGGCGCCGGATACGCACGAGGCCTGGATCCAATGCCCGCGATGCCATCCCTCCCACTGGACGACCGAGGAAGCCCGCCCGTTCGTCTCGCTGCGAATCGACGCCGGGTACCTCTACTTCAAGCCGCGCCTTTCGTTCGGCTACGGCAAGCCGTTTGCGCTTTGGGCCGGTATCGACGTAGCGCCCCTGGCGACACCGGATTACGCAGGCGGCTATTCCGGCTTACGCCTGCAGCTCCCTTGGTTCGACATTCGTGCTGGCGCGCGCGCAGTTCACGCGTTCTTGCACCAGTTTCTCAAGCAGCAGGACTCGTACACCCTCGTCGATTTGGCCGAGATCACGGGACACGCGACGAACTACCTCGATTTCGAGGCGGAGCTCGCCGGAGCCATTCCCCTCGGGCCAGGCAGCATTCTTCTGCTCGCCACGGCATCGGCGATCCAATCCGTGCCGACGGGGTACGACGTCTACGATGAGAACCTCCGAGTCATCGTGCGGCCCCCTCCCGTGTATCGAGCACGGGCCGGATACGCACTGCGATTCCTCCCGGAGAAGAACGCGCAGGTCGCGCTGGTCGGAGAGGTGCTGGAAATTCCGGATCGCAAGACGCAAGTCGTCCGCGCGGGCCTGGTCGCGACATTCGACATCGACGATCACTTTCAGGCGATCGCAACCCTTGTAGCTCCGATCGTAAGCCCAGATTCGATAGGCCTGGCCGGAGCAGACTACACAGAGCTGGGCATTCGGTACCGGTGGGCGACGGGACACTCGCATTCTCCGCAGGAACGAATTCCCGACGAGATTACCGCGATCGCGGGCAAGCGATGATACGGGACGCCGCTGGCCGCCCAATGAAGTAACGCGTCAAAACATCTCGCCAGCCGAGAAGTAACCCCCGACCGGAGTCGCGTCGGGCGACCAAGCAACGTCGGCACGGAGCACGAATGCCGTCCCCGACTGAAGGCGCAGCCCCCCGCCGACGCCGTACTTCAGGCCCAACCCCGTCCCGTCGAGTTCCGGGTGGGGCTTGATGTCGGTCCAGACCCGCCCGCCGTCGAGAAAGGCGACCATCCCGAAGATGAAAGGCTTCCCCAGCGCGCGAAACGAGGCGATCTGCGTACGGAGCTCGACGTTTCCGAACGCTTTGACCTTCCCGTAATAACGCTGCGCCGGGACGCCTCGAACGCCGTTCTGACCACCTATCGCGTAGGTCGAGTCGAATGTGGAGAGTTCGTAAAACGGTGGAGTGCCGATGAGCCAGTCGCCGACCGCCCGCAGCGCAAGCGTGATGCGAGGCTTCCATATGGGAATGAAAACCCGGGTCGTCGCCATGGCCCGCCCGTATCGGTAGGGCAACGGATCGACGCCGCCCGGGACGAGCCTCGCATCGACCGACTCGTATGAACCCGAGTGCGTCGACACCTCGTTGTCGCGATTATCGAATTGTAGTCCATACTGAAAAGCCATGACGGCATTCGGACGGGTCGAACCCAGCAGAGCCTTGACGTCGGGGCTTCCGGAGCGCAAGTCGGCCGCGAGGCGCGAATTTTCGTTGACGTTCACCCACGTCTGAACGTAGCGAAGGCCAATCCGCCAAGCCACGTGGTCGGCGATGCGCCCGCTCAACTTGAATGACATCTCGGGATGGATCCGAGTGTACTCGTGGTAGGAGAACATGGAGCCGACGGGCGTCGCCGCGGAGGAAGCGTTGCCGATACCGTAATAGTTGAGCGTCGACTCGTAGCTGTACGAGGGGCGGATCTCGAGATGCAGCGGGGCATCGAGAAAACGAGGGACGGTCAGAGTCACGGAAATGTCTTGATACGGAAGAACGAGCCCTCCCCCTTGGCGGCTCTTGAACGTCACGAGCCCATCGGACTCGATATTCCACTCGTACGGGTCGTAGCCTCTTCGCACGCGGACGAGGCCGATGAAGAACCCGCCTCCGAAGCCGATGTCGGTTGTCCCGCCGGCAACCGGCAAGACGTTGAATTCGGTGCTGGAGCCGACCGGCGCCTTGGCGTCTCGAGCCGGCTTGTCGCTAGAATTCAGCGGGTCGGAGGCCAACGCTCCGATCGGCGAAAAGGAGGCCGCCAGTGTGGCCCACAGCGAAAGGACGAGGGACCGACCTCGACGGCGCGGGCGCACCGGGGCCGCCTCGTTCAAGGCTCGCCCGGGCGGTCCGACGCGGACGTCGACCCTTCCGTACGGAGCTCCGCGACGGTTTGATCTGCCAGAATATCGACTGAATCGGCAAGAGCTCTGGCCAAGGCAGCGACGATGGCATCGGCGGCGGCGTCACCGGCGGCATCTGCTATCGGGCGCTCCACCGTGATCGAGCGAGAGAATCGAACGAGGCGGTGGTCCACCAAGGAGTAGTCCAGCTGGACGCGGCCGACGTGCGCCGGCGCACGGACCTCCTCGAAGGCGAGAACGTCGACGTCGAGCGTGATCCCGACGCCGTACGCGATTTGCCGAATGCCGCGTCGGTCGAAGAGCGCGCGGCCGAGCGCGCGTCGAACGTAGAATTCCGGCTTCTCCGTCCACCGCCGCCCGTTGTAGAAGCCGACTTCGTACCCCGAGTCCCGAAATACGATTTCGTCTTTCAGGTAGGCGGCCGAGCCGACACGCCCGAGCCTCAGCTCGAGTCCCGACGGTGCCGCCCGGTCTGCGGGGCCCGCCGCGCTCTCTGGACTGAAGTATCGAGACACGAAGGCGTCGCTCTTCGAAAAGAATGCGCAGCCCACTTGTGGCAGCAGCGCCGCCGCGAGACACACCGCAATCGGGCACTTCATCGGAGTGCCTTGGTGCGGCCCTTGACGAGCATGTCGGAGTCTCGATCGAGAGCGTCGCCCAGCCTCTGCACCGCCGCCGCAGCGCTTTGTACGTCGCGAAGGGTCTGTTCGAGATTCTCGCCGAGTCCCGTCGCGCCGTGCGCGACGTCGCCCACGGCGCCCGAGGCGCGCGCAACGCTGGCAATCAACCCTTTCTCTCCTTGGAGGTCTGCGAGGAGCCCGTTCACTCGCGTCATCGTTCCGCTCAATTCGGACAACGTTCGCTGCGCGTCTTGCGACAGCTTTTCGACGTCGGCGCGCTTCAGGGTGCGCTGCACGTCGACGAGGACGTCGTCCACGTGCCGCAAAGTTGCACTTGCCTTGTCCGCAATGTGCTCGGCGGTCACGTCCTCCAGCAAATTGCTGATTTTGGCCAACAAGACGACAATCTGGTCGGCCAGCTCGGGGAGGCGGTCGACGGCTTGAACGACCGAATCCTCCAGGTTTTTGATTGTCGAACGAGCCGACGGAATGTAGTTCTCCGGCACCGGGAACGGCAACTGAATGATTGGATTGTCCTCGATCCGGAAGAAATCGATGGATATGAACATGACACCCGTGAGACCCGAGGAGCCGAGCTGAACGCGCAGGTCGGGCGGCACGGCGATGCGTGCGTTCGCACCTCGAACGGTCGAGAGCCCCAGGTCGTTGAGTTGGCCGACCGCCAGCTCGCAGGTGATCGCGACGTGGCGGTGGTCGGGAGCAATGTTGATGACCGATACGCTGCCGATCGTGACCCCGCGAAATTTGACCGGCGAGCCGACGTCCAGCCCCTGCACCGACTCGTCGAAGAACGACTGATAGCTGACAGTTTTCTTCTGCAGGCTACGAGCTCCGAGCGAGACGATGCTCGCCAGCGCCGCGACCACACCAACCACGACGAAGAGGCCGAGCTTCCAGTGATTGGTCGGAGCGGGCATTTACTGCGCTTTCGGTGTTCGGTTGAAGAACTGCTGAACACGGACGTCGGCGCACGAGTCTCGGAGGTCGCCCGGGCTGCCGGCCGCGATGATGCTCTGGCTTTCCTTGTCGAGCATGATGCAGCGCGTGACTATTTTGAAGACGCTCGGAAGCTCGTGGGTGACGACGACGACGGTCAGGCCGAGCACGCGATTGAGCACGAGAATCAGCTCGTCGAGCTCGACGGATGTGACCGGGTCGAGCCCCGCCGACGGCTCGTCGAGAAAGAGCAGGCTGGGCTCCAAGGCCATGGCGCGCGCGATCGCCGCCCGCTTTTTCATGCCGCCCGACAACTCTGAGGGCAGTTTCTCGTCCACCCCCCGAAGACCGACCAAGCAAAGTTTTGCGCTGACGATGGCGCCGACCGCCTCGGGCTCGAGGTCGGTCCAGGTTTGCAGCGGCAGACCGACGTTTTCACCGACGGTCATCGAGTTGAGGAGAGCGCCGGATTGGAACACGACCCCGAAAGGAGGGCGACCGACTTCAAGGTGCTTTCCGGAGACGCCCTCGACGACGACGCTTCCATGGAGAGGCGTCTCGAGACCGACGAGATACCGCATCAACGTGGATTTTCCACACCCGCTCACGCCGAGAATGGCGAATATGTCGCCGCGCGCGACTTCGAAGTTCGCGTTCTTTTGGAGAACCGTATCGTCCCAACCCATCGTGAGATCGACGACGCGGACCATGGGTTCGTCAATCATCGGTGCAGCCCATGAAATAGGACGGTGAACGCCGCGTCGAGAAGAACGAGTACGAAGAAGGTGGTCACGACGGCCGACGTGGTGCGGCGCCCGACGCCTTCGGCGCCTCCCGTCGTCGCAAGGCCTTGCTGACACGAAATGAGAGCGATGGCGACGCCAAAGACGCCGCTCTTGATGACTCCCGAATAAACATCCCAGAGGGAGACCGATTTTTCGGTTTCTCTCAGGTAGCCGGTGATGGTGAGGTCGAGGCTCGTCAGACCGACGACCAGCCCCCCCAGGATGCCCACCACGTCGGCGAGGAGAACGAGGATCGGAATCGCAAGGAATAGAGCGAGGGCGCGCGGCAAAACGAGATAGCGAATCGGGCCGAGCCCCATCGTGCGCAGGGCGTCGACCTCTTCCGACACCGCCATGGATCCGAGCTCCGCGGCAAAGGCTGCGCCCGACCGTCCGCAAAGGATGATGGCGGTCATCAGCGGTCCGAGCTCGCGAGTAACCGAGAGACCCACCAAATCGGCAACGAAGATGTTGGCGCCGAATTGCTTGAGCTGGACGGCGCCCTGATACGCCATCACGAAGCCGATGAGAAAGTTTATCAGCACGACGATGGGTACGGCGTCGGCGCCCACGCGCTCCATGGTGGGCAAGACTTCCTTCCAGTTTCCGGTGCGCGGTGAGCGGAGCGTTCCGGCCACCGATAGAAGCATCTGGCCGAGAAACGCCAAGACCAACTGAGTTTCAGCGAAGACGGTCCACGTTGCGCGGCCCACCTGAGCGAGCACACCCTCGGGCCTTCGCTTCGCGAGCGGACGGCGGTGCGCGTCGCCTTCATAGAGGTGAACAATCTCTTGAACGCCAGGACTTGCGCCGACGAACTCCGACCCGGCGCCGCGCGCGCGCAGACGATTGCGAAGATGAACGAGGAGAGCCATCGATCCGCCGTCGATGGCTTCGACGTCGGTGAGGTCGAAATCGACTTGCTGCGTGGACGCAGAGGCGAGGAGCACTAGCGCTTGCTCCCAAAGTGCCGCAGCTTCGGGAAGTTCGAGCCTCCCGCGGACCTGCAAGGTCCCGGGGTTGCCACTCGACCCGTCGCGCGTGATCGAAAAGCCGGGAAGACTTTCCGCTGCGATGCTCAGTCGCACGCCGCGTGTCGAGCAACAACCGTTCCGAGGTCTCGGCCCTTGGTGCGCAGGCGTTTGTCCGCTGCATTTTGCGGTTTGAGGACTTCGTTTGGCAAAACGCAAATCGGCTGCCGGCTGCGGGTCACCCGGGTACGGCAGCGCAGAGCAGGCCGCGCCCTCGATTCCAAGTTGGCCGCCAATTTGCGACCGGGTCGAAAGCGAGCCCCTACGCCCCGAATCCGGCGTCGCAGGACACCGGCGCGCGCGCGCGAACCGCCGTCGCCAGCTAAGATGGTGGCGGAGTCGCGTAACGCGCGGCAAGGAGCTTCGGATGTTCTCAGTCGGCGCACGGCGCAACGGATCTTTTGGCGCTTTCGCATGCCTCGCGGTCGCCTTCGTCTTCACAGGCGCCCGAGCCGAGGCGCACTTCAAGATCGACGCCCCAGCGAGTTGGATGTCCCAGGATACGGCCGGAGGCCCTCAGAAGAAGGGCCCCTGCGCCTCCATGGCGGATCTGGCCCTTGGCGATCCGCAAGGAACGCCGACCAACACGGTGACGGTGGAACAGGGCGGAACGGTCACCGTCTCGGTCACCGTCACGATCGCACATCCCGGGTGGTTTCGAGTCTCGCTCGCCGAGGGACCCAGTTCGAGCCAAACCCTTACCACCCTGCCCGATCCGGTGGCGGTCAATGGAACGAGCTGCACTCCGGCGCTGATGCGCAATCTGACCTGGTCGTCGACGCAGCCCATCATCGCCGACGGCTTGGGGCTGCCCGCCGGATCGACGTCGACGACGACGATGCAGACCGGCAATCAGACGTTCCAAGTCACGATTCCTCCGGCTGCTACCTGCACGAGCGCGCGTCCGTGCACCCTTCAGGTCATCATGATGATGACCGATCACCCGGTGTCCGATTGCTACTACCACCACTGCGCCGACATCACGTTCGGGGGCAGCTCCGACGCGTCCGCGGTCGATTCCACGGTGGAAGACTCCGCCCCGGGAAAGTCTGGCGAAGTCGATTCGTCGGTCGAAGCCCCCGATGCGAGCGGGTCGGGGGGCGGCGGGATGGGCTCGAGCTCTTCCAGCGGCGCGACCGGGTCGAGCAGCTCGAGTTCTTCCGGCGGATCGAGCGGTGCGGGAAGCACCAACGCTTCGTCGAGCGGTGGGGGGGGAGGGCCGGAGGGCGCCGCGAACGGGAGCAGCAGCAGTGGCTCGCCGGCTTCGAGCGGCAGCAACGCGGTCTCGGGGTCGGGCAGCAGCAGTTCGTCGGGGGGCAACACGGAAACCCAGTCTCCCTCGAGTTCGAAGAGCGGCTGCGGCAGCACAGGGGCGTCGCCTCGCGGAGAATCTACGGCGATTGCCGCGCTGGGCTTGTTGGCCTTCAGCTCGCTGAGACGGCGGGCGCGGAGGCGCTGACGATTTCGTCCCGCTGGCGCATCCCGTTCGAAGCCATGCGTGCGCGGGGCAAGGCGGCCAGCGCGTCGTTCGCGGTCGCCGCCGTCCTCGCCGCCATCGTGATCGTGCGGGGAGCGGTTCGGCATCCGCCGATCGGCGCAACCGGCGCTTCCGTCGGCAAAGCTGCGGAAGGAGGGCCGCCCGTCCTGTGGGACGTGCCCCCCTTTGCCTTCGAGGATGCCGAAGGCCGCGTCATTCGCAATGCGACGCTCCGCGGACACGTCTGGGTCGCGGATTTCGTTTTCACGCGATGCACGAGCATCTGCCCGCTCATCACCGCCGAAATGACGCTCTTGCGGAGGAGAATGCACTCGTTCCGCATTCGCTTCGTCTCATTCTCTATCGACCCGGACTTCGACACGCCGGAAGTGCTCAAGGCCTACGCGGCCCGCTGGGACGCCGACCCTCGTTGGCTTCTGGTGCGCCCTGAGCCGCCGCAAGTCGGCGATTTCGCGAGGGCAATGCATGTGCCCTTCGAACGAAGCTCCGACCCGGAAGAGCCTCTCTTGCACACATCGCTGTTCTTCCTGGTCGATGTCGCGGGCCGCGTCCGGGGCCTCTACGGCAGCCTCGACGAAGCGGCGGTCGCCCAACTCGTCGCCGACGCAAGTCAGCTCGAGACGAACGCGGAGGGCGCCCCCCGGTATGCCGAAGTTGCGAAACTTCGCGAGTCACCGGCCGGGACGAGCCTCTCGCGCGGCTTCGATCTGTTCCGCTCCGTGGGGTGTAGCGCGTGCCACTCCGATCCCCACGTTGCCCCCAAGCTCAACGGCCTGATCGGAGCGACTGTGGCGATCGGTCGCGGGGAAACCACGGTGGCCGACGATGCCTACGTGCGCGAGTCGATTCTCGACCCGGCGCGCAAGGTCGTGGAGGGCTACAACCCGCTCATGCCGCCGTACCGAGGGCACCTCACAGACGCAGAGGTCGACGACCTCGTCGCGTACGTGCATTCCCTCGAAGTGCCGACCGGCGAGCCCGAGAAACGGGCGGCTGTTCCGCGCGACGCGAGCGCCGAAGAAGTCCGCGATCCCGTCTGTGGAATGCGTCTCGCGCCGTCGGTCGGCTCTCCGCGGGCTGAGTACCTTGGAAAGACGTACTCCTTCTGTAGTGATCGATGCCGCGATCGATTCGAGCGCGACCCCGCCCACTACGTTCCTTGAGCCATCACCCGAGGCCATGCTCCTGCGCGATCTTCGCGTTCCGCTCATCAGCGCGCTGTGCCGCCGGACGCGCCGCGAGCCGCTCCGCGTACGCGACGAACGTCGGCGTCGGCTCGATGATCTTGAAGCGCAGCATGAACCGGATCGTCCCCCCGAAGATGGCGTCGGCCATCGAGAAGCGATCTCCCAGGACGTAGTTTCGCCCCGCGACGGCGCTTTCCATGGCGGCGATCATGCTCTCGTAGGAGCCCCAGCCCGCCTGGCTCGGCTTGAACTGCCAGCCAGAACTCTTGGCCATCGTTCCGGGCTCGATCACCGACGGGGCGAAGAACGACCAGCGGAGGTACGCGGCGCGCGCAGGATCGTCGGGAGCCGGCGCGAGCTTGCCGAGCGAGTAGCGGTCCGCAAGGTAGAGACCAATCGCGGCGGCCTCCGTCACGACGACGTCGCCGTCCGTGAGGATCGGCAGCTTACCCATCGGGTTTAGGGCGAGGATCTCCGGTGCTTTCTGCGCGCCCTTGAGAACATCGACGAAGCGAAGCTGGTAGTCGATACCGAGCTCCTCGAGCATCCAGATCGCGTTCGCGGCGCGGGAGTACGGGTGGTGATAGAGCGTGATCGACATGGGCGGCCTCCGGGATGCCGGGGATACCGCGGTCGTCGGAAGTTCGCAATGCGGCGCGCGACCCTCGAAATTTGCCGTGACCGTGACGGCCAGCCCGGGCTTTCGGTCCGGGCTGGCCCGAGTGCACCGAACGTTCGTTCGTCAGAAGATGCCCGGGCCGGGCGTCAGGATGTTGGCGGGGTCGAAGATCTCTTTGATCACTTTCAATACCGGATAGAGAAGCCCGTATTGCTGCGCCCAGTCGGCCTTCGACATGGGCGTGCTGCCAATCGGGTAGAGCGTTCCGCCGATGGCGCGCGCCGCCTCGAACCGAGCGCGCGCCTTGGGAGCCTGCGTACTCGCATAGGTGGGGTCCGTCGGACTGCCGGACGTGAGAACGTCGAACAGATAGACCATCTGTTCCTGCGGCAGTCGAAAGGCGACCGCCTTCGGGAAGAGGTTCTTGACCGGGAAAAAGAGGACGAACCCGGGGAACCCCGGCGCCGAGAGATCCGCCGCAGTGATCTGGGCGAGCGTGGCCGGCACGAAGCTCGACGCCTGCGACCCGGGGATGAACAGGTCGCCCCAGACGTGGGGGCCGACCGGCAGACTCGAGAGCGGCCCGTCGTTCGCGGTGTCATACTGGAATGCGGTCATATCGGTCGTCGCCAGCTGGGGCGGCGCGAAGTTCAGACCCGCCAAGAGCGCGGTGTCGTTCGGTGGAGCGCTTGGATCGTAGTATTTGACCACGTTGAGCACGTACGCGAACCCGCTCGGCGTGGGCGCCGGTGCACCGAAGAGCGAATAGATGCCGTCGACCTGGTTGGCGGCGACCAGCGTGTTCATGTCGCCGAAGAACGTCGGGAAATCGAAGTAGGTAATGACATAGTTGCGTGCCATCGAGGCAACGCTCACGAGCTTGATTTTGGCCCGCACGATGATGCCGTATTGCCCAACGCCCCCGACGACCGCCGCGAAGAGAGCCGGACTCTGGGTGAGCGAGCATGTCCGAAGGACACCGTCGCCCGTGACGACATCGAGCTCGTAGACGTTGTCGACGATTGCCCCGTAGCGAAAGCTCGCCGGCCCAATGCCCCCCAGCGAGAGCGTTCCCCCGACCGAGAGCCCCGTGAAACCGGTGATCACCGCCGGTCTTTGGCCGGTCGGCTCGACCTGGGCCAGGAAATCGTGCCAGACGACCCCCGCCTGCACGATCGCATAGCCGGTACCGACTCGTTCGATCGCATCGAGGGTCGAGCTGTCGATGACGAGTCCGGCGAGGACTTGCGACTGGCCGTTGACGCTGTGGCCCTGGCCTCGCATGGCGACCTGAATGCCGTGCTGACGGCAAAAGGTGACCGCGCGGACGATGTCCTGCACGGACCCCGGCTTCAGGACGGCGATCGGGACGTGGTGCACGATATGACCGTAGTCGTCGCCGAACGCCGCCAGGGTCGCGGGATCCGTGAGCAGGTGCCCGTCGAGTTGGGGTATCGAGATGCCTGGGTTGCCTGCGTACGCAGCGGTCACCCAGGAGCGCCGCGCAGGGTCAAAGCCGAGTACGAGCGTGCTCGCTCCCGCGACGAGTCCGGTGACGAACGTGCGACGAGTTCCACGGATAGGTTCCATATCGCGCTCCTTGTGTGCCCGAACTCCTGCCGCGGAGCCCGAACGCATGGGTTTCCAAAAAACCTCATCCCACGGACGCCGTCCGCCAGCAAGGTCTTTTGGCGCATGCCCGCTTCGACGAGGGCGCCCAGGGGTCTCTCACGAATTTCACAAATCTCACAAAGGCAAACCCGCGACCGCAGGATTTCAATGGGGCCGAAGAACTCCATCCGAGATGGGCCAATCGTTTGAGTACACACCGGCTGCGGCGCTGCACGCGGCTCCTGGGCTCGCCCGGTTTCCCGAGCCTCGCCAAAGCCTCGCCAAGAGGCATATCGACTGCTGCTCTCGGTCCTCGAGGCACTGCACACGAGAGCCACGGCAAAGTTGACCCACCCGGGAGGGAGCCCACCCGGGACCCGAGTCAATGGCTCGACATCTGGTCCGGCAGAAGCCTCACCTTGAGCCAGCGCAGCGCAGGCGGCATGCCGGTTGCGTCCTCGACGGTGGTACCCGAGGGATCCACCGATGAAGGCCGTGAGCACCACCATAGCCGACGCTCTCGTATTCTTCGGCGCTACCGGCGATCTCGCGTACGAGCTCGTCTTTCCCGCGCTCCAGGCGATGGCGAAACACGGGACGCTCGACTTCCCCGTCATCGGCGTCGCCAAAAGACCGTGGACTACGGACCAGCTCCGGGCACGCGCGAAGCAGAGCTTGGAGACGCACGGCGGGCTCGACGACGCCGCCTTCTCGAAGCTGAGCGCCAAGCTCGGGTACGTGAGCGGCGACTACAACGAGCCGTCGACGTTCCAGGCCATCCGAGGGCAGCTCGGCGCCGGGCGCAGGCCGGCCTACTACCTCGCGATCCCGCCGACCCTTTTCGAGGTCGTCGTCGAGCGGCTGACCAGCTCCGGCTGCGCCAGAGACGCGCGAGTCATCATCGAGAAGCCGTTCGGGACAGACCTCGAGTCGGCGCAAAGACTCGACCGCATTCTCCGGCGTTCGTTCGACGAGGCCTCGATTTTCCGGATCGACCACTTCCTCGGCAAGCGAGCGGTGAACAACCTTCTCTTCTTTCGCTTCGCCAACATGCTGCTCGAGCCCATTTGGAACCGCACGTACGTCGAGAGTGTTCAGATCACGATGTCCGAAACGTTCGGCGTTCGGGACCGAGGGGCGTTCTACGAGCAAGTGGGCGCCGTCCGCGACGTCGTCGAGAACCACCTCCTTCAAGTCCTGAGCAATCTCGCCATGGAGCCACCGGTCGGGACGGACGCCGAGAGGATTCGGGACGAAAAAGTGAAGGTCTTGCAGGCCGTCGCTCCCGTCGCCCCCAAGGCTGTCCTGCGGGGTCAGTACCGGGGTTATCGGCAGGGAAAGGGCGTGGCGCCCACTTCCCAAGTCGAGACGTTCGTGGCGATGCAGCTCGCGATCGACTCCTGGCGCTCATGAACGCCATCCGGTTGCTCATCGCGGACGTGGACGGGACTCTCGTCACGCCGGACAAGAGGCTGACGACGCGCGCCTGCTCGGCCGTCGAGCGCCTGCGCGAGGCCGGCATCGCATTCACCATCACCAGCGGTCGACCGCCGCGCGGGATGGCGATGCTCATCGAGCCGCTGCGGCTGGAGGCGCCGATCGCTGCCTTCAACGGCGGCCTCTTCGTGAAGCCGGACCTCTCGACCGTGATCGAGCAGCGGACGCTTTCGCCCGCCGTCGCCCGGGAGGTCGTCGCACACCTCTCCGAAGCCCGCCTGGACGTCTGGGTGTATTGCGGTTCGGACTGGTTCGTCCGCGACGCGGGCGCGCCGCATGTCGCGCACGAGCAAGCCACCGTGCGGTTCGCGCCGACGGTGATCCGCGATCTCGGCGACGTGCTCGACGGCGCCGTCAAGATCGTCGGCGTCAGCGACGACGGGCCCCTCGTCGCGCGTTGCGAGGCCGAGCTTCGACGCAGAATGGGCGCGCAAGCGTCGGCGGCTCGGTCGCAACCCTACTACCTCGACGTCACCCATCCCGACGCCAACAAGGGAATGGTCGTGCGGCTCGAGTCACGCTTCCTCGACGTCCCGCTCGAACGGATCGCCACCATCGGCGACATGCCGAGCGACGTGCTCATGTTCGGCGTCGGCGGCATGAGCATCGCCATGGGCAACGCGAGCCCGGAGGTGCAGCGCGCAGCCCGCCACGTCACCACCACGAATACCGAAGAGGGCTTCGCCAACGCGGTCGAGCGCTTCGTCCTCGGCCCATAACGAGTAGATTCGCATGGCCTACGACACCATCGAGAGCTACGGCGTCATCGGAAACATGCGCACGGTGGCGCTCGTGAGCCGGAGCGGCTCGATCGACTGGATGTGCTTTCCCCAGTTCGATTCTCCGAGTGTTTTCGGCGCTCTACTCGACGATGCCAAAGGCGGACGGATGAGCATTCGCCCTTGCGGAGAGCCCGCTGCTTCCAAGCAGCTCTACTGGCCCGACACGAACGTGCTCGTGACCCGGTTTCTCTCGGCCGACGGTGTCGCCGAACTCCACGATTTTATGCCGTGCACGGGCCGGGCGCGGCCCTCGGACAACCAGATCGTCCGCCGCTTGCGGGTCGTGCCGCCGTCCTTCGGCGGACGGCGAGCGCCAGGTGAGTTCAGCTGCCGGGCGATCGTCGCACGCTAACGTGTCCCGCCGGCGTGGCCGGCGACCGTTCGATTGTTGCCGTCGACGATTGGCAGCCTGCGGTCGGCGCCGAGCGGCACCGGCTTGTTTCCGGCGTAAATGCGGTGCCTGCCGCGCGTCTCGAACCATTCCTTCGTCGTGGCCACGGCGTGCATGTTTTCGACGACCTGTCGCCAGCCGACGCCTGTATTGTATGCGCAGAAGGAGATCTCACCCTCCTGCGTGGCATACGGAATGACGCACATCTCCGTTCGGCGGAAGTCGTAGGTCCAGAGATCCTGAAACCACATCCCTCCGACCCAGAGGATTCGCCAGTCTTGCTCTTGGATCTCCTTGCCCATGGCGCCGCGCATCTTGCCGTAGAAGAAGAGCTTCACGAACTCGACGAGCGAGAAGCCAGGGGGAGCTTTCGTGGCGTCGTAGTTGCGAACGAAGGAGAGCGCGACCTGAGCGAGACTCAGCTCTTTGCCCCGCGCCGTGTCGCAGATGACCATGATGTCGTCGAGGAACGCGCCGAGGTCGAAGAATTGCGTAATCGTCGACCACTGCTTCGTCTTTCGATTCGCCACGAGGATTACGCTCGATCCGCAGTTGGGGTGGCAGGAACAATTGACGGAGCCGAAGCTGTTTCCGTCGGGTCCGTTCAGCGACCGCAGGTGGTCGGCGAGTGCGCCGAAGACCCCCATGGCGCCCAGCGGGTACCAGTCCCGGTAGGGGTCGATTTTGCCTCCCGTATGCTTGGCGAGTGCGTGCGCCAGGTGGGAGATCGTGTAGCGCCGGGCACGCCGCTCTTCGTCGGTCACGCCTTCGTCTCGGCCGGTGAACGAGACCGGCTGGAACGAAACCCCGTCGAGCGAATCGCAGTTGTCGAGCGCGAAGTCGAGGATGGGACCGACCTGGGCGTCGTTCACGCCGTTGACGATGGTCGTCACGGGGAGGATCTGGATCCCGGCGGCGCGCATCACCTCGATGGCTCTCTGCTTGACGTCGAATAGATTCGAAATGTGCCGGTGGCTGTTCCCGTCGTTCGTCACGCCGTCGAATTGGAAGTAAGCGAGGTCGAACCCCGCTTCTTTGGCCCGAAACGCGAACTCCGGCTCGAGCGCGAAGCGAAGTCCGTTGGTCGCGGCCTGAACGTTGAAGTAGCCAACTTTCTTCGCGTAGGTGCACGCTTCCAGAAAGTGGGGAGACAGGGTCGGCTCGCCGCCGGAAAACTGAACTGTCATCTGACGCCGCGGTTTGAACGAGATGGACGCATCGAGGATTGCCTTGATGTCGTCCATCGTCAGCTCGTGCACGTAGCCGACCTGGTTGGCGTCCATGAAGCACGGATTGCACATCATGTTGCAGCGATTCGTCAGATCGACCGTCAGCACGGTTCCGCGGCCGTACTTGATCGACGATGTCCCGTGCCGATGGACCAGCTCGTCGCCTAGCGTGCGATAGTCCCGTCCGTAGTAGCGTGTCTCGATGAGACGGCTGAACTCCGGGTCGAGCGAAAGAAGGTCCTCGAAAAGACCGTGCTCATGGCACTCTTTGCGAATGACGAGGCGCCCGTTCTCTTCGCGAATGTGGGCCTTGATCTCGCCCACGTGGCCAGTCACGAGCTCCGAGACGCTGCGCTCTCCCCGCAGAATGGCCTCGCGCGTGTCGATGACGCATCGCGGGCACAAGGAGTCGGTCTGACGGGGCCAGCCGAGCGGCGGCTTGGTTCGCTCCCGGCTCTTGGGAAGCGGACCGGGAGCCCACTCCGGAGATGGAGAGGGACTGTCGGGGAGCCGCGTGTTGACCGACTGGAACCCTCGCCATCCAAGCTGCGCCAGCTCGCGGATCACGGCATTGACATGATCATTCATTGGTTTTGTCCCCACGGGTCTGTAATGACGTCGTCGAACGCCTACCCCGCATCCGTAAGGTACGGTGACACTGCGAGGAGCCCGAAACCCTCCCCGGATTCGCTTAGGCATGCAGACGAGATTGGGGACCTTTGCGCGATCTCGCCCGTTCGGTGACCGTCACGTGTCGAGCGAAGTCAGCCCTTCTCGAATTGCGTACTTGGTGAGCTCGGCGACCGAGCGAAGCGAGACCTTGCCCATGATCTGCCGCCGGTGCGTCTCGACGGTACTCACGGCAACTCCGAGCTTCACCGCGATCTCCTTCGAAGTGCGGCCCTCGGCGAGGAGCTGCAAGACTTCGCGCTCGCGGCTCGAGAGGGTCGTGGCCTTCGCGCGCGCGTCGGCGCCCGCCGGCTCGCGAAGAGCCGACTCGATCACGGCGTCGCCGACGAGCGGACTCACGTATTTCTGGTTTGCGGCGACCACGTCGATGGCTCGCGTCAGCTCCTCGGACGCGGCGTTCTTGAGTAGGTATCCCGAGGCCCCCGCGGCGAACATGGCGAGGACGTACCTCCGGTCGGAGTTCATCGACAGAGCGATGACTTTCACTTCGGGCATCTCGAGCGCGAGCCTGCGCGTGGCGTCGATTCCGTTCATGTTCGGCATCGTGATGTCCATGACCACGACGTGCGGGTGCACCTTGCGGGCGAGCGCGATGGCCTCGTGACCGTCCGGAGCCTCACCGACCACCGTCATGTCGGCGCGCTTCTCGAGGATGGCCCGCAGCCCGTCCCGCATGATCTTGTGATCGTCGACGATGAGAATCTTCATGGGCGGTCCCCCTTGGACGGCGGCTCCGAAGCGGGCCGCGATGCTGGAACGAACATGCTCACGCGCGTCCCGTACTGGGGCGCCGACACCACATCCACCGAACCGCCGAGGCGCTCGATTTGTTCTCTGATGCTGAAGAGACCGAAGCCGGTGCTTGCCCCCGCTCCTTCCCTCGCATCGAAGCCGGCCCCGCTGTCCTCGACCATGATCCCGACGCGGTCGCCTTCCTGGCGCAGAGTCACCTTTGCAGCCGAAGTCCCCGCGTGCTTGAACACGTTGGTCAGGAGCTCGCGCACCGAGCGAAACGCCATGGCGGCCGCCTCGGGTGCGACGTTCAGGTCCTTGTCCCCTTCGACCTCCACCCGCATCCCGTAGCGTTCCCCCATCTCCTCGGCAAGCCATTGGAGGGCGGGCTCGAGGCCCAAGTCGTAGAGGATCGGCGGACTCAGATCGAACGTGAGCGAGCGCGTCTGGACGATGGACTCGTCGATGAGATGCACGCACTCCTCGATCGCCCCCCGAACCGGACCTTCTACCGCGGTGCGCGCGGCGGCGAGCTTGTTCTGCGCGAGGGCGAGCGCCTGCCCGACCCCGTCGTGCAAGTTGATCGCAATTCGCCGGCGCTCGCGCTCCTCGGCGAGCGCGGCGTCGAACGCCATGTGGCGCAGCTTCTCCTGGTATTCGAGGAGCTTCTGCTCGCCCGCCTTGCGCGCGCTGACGTCGGTGACGAACGCTACGACGACCGGCCCGTTTGCCCCCTTCATCGGGGTGAGCGCGATTTCGATCGCGAACTCGCTTCCGTCTTTGCGCAGCCCGGCGGTTTCCACCGCGCCGTCGCCGATCGGGCGCGCCTCCAGGGCGCCCACCGCCGCGCGAGCTTCCTCGCGGACGGAGCGCAAGCGCTCGGGAACAAGGTTCTCCGCCGGCAGTCCGAGCAGTACGCCTTGCGGGTAGCCGTAGGCCCGGTGGGCTGCGGCATTCGCAAAGACAATCTTCCCCGTCGTGTCGCTCATGAGAATCGCCTCGGCCGCGCTCGTGAGCATGTCCCGCAGCGCCTCCTCGCTGCGCGCGCTGTCGGTCACGTCCTCGATCGCGAGAAGCAGCCACGCAGCGGGAGCGACAACTCCCTCGAAGCGGCGCGCGTTGAGGAGCAGGACGCGACGCCCAATCTTCGCGAAGTCCTGTTCGAGCCGGAACCCGTCGAGCGCGCCACCGAGCCGGACGCTCTCCAGTTCCCGCAGAAGAGCCGGATGGTTCCATTGGCCGTTGCCGAGCTCGGGCAGCGGTCTCCGTACGACGTCGTCCGGAGACAGGGCAAAGTGGTGGTAGAAAGGCCGATTCGCGGAACGAACGCGTAGGTCTTCGTCGAGGACGACGAGGCCCTCGCGCACCGTGTCGACAATGCTCTCGGAGAAGTCGCGCGCGGCAGCGATCGCCTGCTCGCCCTTCTTGAGGGCGTCGACGTCGAGGAAGACGATGACGGCTCCGTCGATGCGGTTGTCGAGCGTCATGTAGGGCCGCGCGACCACGCTGTAAAAGCGGCCGTTCGCGTCCTTGACGCTTCGCTCGACAGGTACGAGCTGATCGATCACTTCGGCGACGAGCGCCATGAGATCCGCGCCGTCCAGCGCAGGCTTGATGTCGCCCAGGGGGCGCCCCACGTCTGCGCCGATCAAGTGAAGGAGCTTGCCGGCCGCCGGCGTGAACCGGCGAATCTTTCCGTCCCGACTCAGGATCACGATGGGGATGCTCGCGCTGGTCAGCACGTTGGCGAGGTCGTCGCTCAGGCGCGTCGCCTCGCGATTTCGCACCATCATCTCCTGGTTCACGGTCGCGAGCTCCTCGTTGGCCGCCTGCAGCTCTTCCTTGGCGGTCTGAAGCTCTTCGTTGGTGCTCTGGAGCTCCTCGTTGCTCGAGACGATTTCTTCATTCGCCGCCTTGAGCTCCTCGTTGCCCGCCTCGAGCTGCTCGATGACCGATTGGAGGTAGTTGCGCGTCTGGGCGAGCTCGCTCCGGAGCGCTTGCTCGACGTCGCTGGCCTCGTGCGGCGAGGAGACAGCGCCTGCGCCGTTCGACGAAGGCTCGTCGAAGACGATCGCATAGAGCGGCCGCTGGAGTTCGGCGGCCGTGAACGGGACGACCCCGATCTCGACGGGCTTGCCCGGGCCGCCGACTCTTCGATGCGCGGGCTTGCGCGTCTTGCGCGCCTCGTCGAGCGCCTGCCGGAGCTCGAGCCGAAGCTCTTCGCGGACCATCCGGAGGAGATCGAACGTGGCGGCTCCCGGCGGCGGCTGAAGGTACGCGCCCGTCTCTCCTCGAAACTGGACGATGACCAGATCGTCGGTGACGATCACTCCCCGAGGCGCGTACTCGCTGATGACGGCCCGGTCGGCCGCTTGTTGGATCTCGATCTGCGTCGTGACGTGGGGGCCGGGCCGGGTCGCCAGGGACGCGCCGTACACGCGGCGCGGATCGGTGAAGTCGAGCACCGGATGGAGCTGGACCGGGCTCCGGGCGAAGATCTTGTTCTTGGCGTCGACCACGGTGAAGCCGGGGTAGGCGGTCACGCTCTCCGAGGCGCCGAGCAAGAGAAATCCCCGCTCGTGGAGAGCGTAGTGAAAGACCGGCAAGACGCGGCTCTGGAGCGCCGGCCCGAGGTAGATGAGCAAGTTGCGGCAGCTGACGAGGTCCATGTTCGAGAACGGCGGGTCGCGCGTGACGTCCTGCTTGGCAAAGACACACAAGTCGCGAACGCCGCGCTGAATTCGGTAGCCCCCGTCCGTCGCGACGAAATAGCGCCGGAGACGCTCCTGCGAGACATCGAGCGCGATGTTCTCGACGTACCTGCCCGCCCGCGCCTTTTCGAGGGCGATCTCGCTGATGTCGGTCCCGAAGAGCTTTACCGGTACGTCCGCTTTCGAGTCGCCGAGAAACTCCGCGAGCGCAATGGCGATCGAATAGACTTCTTCGCCGCTCGAGCAGCCAGGTACCCAAATCCGGATCGGCATGCCCTGCGGGCGATTGGCAAGAAGACGCGGGAATACCTCGGTCTTCAACGCTTCGAAGGCCTCCGCGTCGCGAAAGAAGCTCGTCACGTGGATGAGGATGTCCTCGGCGAGCGCGACGGCTTCGGAGGGTGAATGCGCGAGAAGATCGGCGTACGCGCGGAGGTCGTCGATGTGCTGGACCACCATGCGCCGCTGGACGCGCCTCCGAACCGTCGTGCGCCGGTACTGGCTGAAATCGATCGCCGTACCCTTGCGCAAGGCGGCGATCACGGCCACGAGATTTTCTTCTTCGTCTCGCGAGGCCACGTCGGTGGCGATCGCGACGTTCCCTGGTCCGGCGAGGTGGGCAAGCTTGCGGCCGATTTCGTCGGGCGGGAGGACCAGGTCCACGCAGCCGGCGGCGATCGCGCTCCTGGGCATCGCGTCGTATTTTGCCGTCGCGTCCTGCGCGAACGTGATGCCTCCCTCTCTCTGAATGGCGCCCAGGCCCAGCGTTCCGTCGGACCCGGTCCCCGACAGCACCACCCCGATCGCGCGGGCGCCGCAGTCGACGGCGAGCGACCGGAAGAAAAGGTCGATGGGCATGTGCTTGCCCCCCCCTTCGAGACGCTGCGTCAGTCGCAAAGCGCCCTTCTCGATCAGCAGGCCGGCGTTCGGCGGGATCACGTAGACGCAACCCGCGCGCACCGGTTCGCCCTGGGTCGCGGTGACGACGCGCATCGGCGTCACTTTCGCGAGAAGCTCGCCCAACTTGCTCTCGTGCTTTGGATCGAGGTGCTGGACGACGACCACGGCGAGCGGGGCGTCGGGCAAGTGCGCAAGCAGCTGGAGGCACGCCTCGAGCCCTCCCGCCGAGGCGCCTATGCCGACGATCGGGAACGGAGGCCAGACCTCGCCCGACGGTTTCTCTTCGGGTGTGGGCGCCATCGGCCGATACGATAACCCAATCGACGGAGCTCCTCGCGGCCGACGATTCAGGATTCGTGCGTGATTCCTTTCCCTGCGAGGGCCTCGCGAATCTTCCGGATGAAAGCGTCGGGCGTAATGGGCTTCTGGAGAAACGCCACGCCCGAATCGAGGATACCGTGCTGGATGATCGCCTCGTCCGTAAAACCCGACATGAAGAGCGTCTTTATTTCCGGACGGGAAGCGCGCAGGCGGTCGGCGAGCTGCGGTCCGCTCATCCGCGGCAGCACCACGTCCGTGACGAGCAAATGAATCTTGGCGCCGTATTGTTCGCTGATGAGGAGCGCGTCCCCCGCGCTCGGCGCCTCCAGCACGGCATAGCCGGTTCGGCGCAGGATCCCTCGCGCGACCAGGCGAACCTGGTCGTCGTTCTCGACCAAGAGGATCGTCTCCGACCCTCGAACGGAATCCGGCGGAGGCGGCTGGGAGGCCGGTCTTTCTTCGTTTGCGTCCGTTCTGGGAAAGTAGACTTTGAAGGTCGTCCCCCGGGCCGGCTCGCTGTACACCCAGATATGTCCGCCGCTCTGTTTGACGATGCCGAACACCGTCGAGAGCCCGAGGCCGGTTCCCTTGGTCCCGTCTTTCGTCGTGAAGAAGGGTTCGAAGATTTGCGACTGGGTTGCCGCGTCCATGCCGATTCCGTTGTCAGTGACGGCGAGCATGACGTACGCACCCGGCACGACGCCGAGGTGTTCGCGCGCGTAGGTGTCGTCCAAGTCGACGTTGTTCGTTTGGATCGTGAGCTTTCCCCCTCGCGGCATGGCATCGCGCGCATTGACGACGAGGTTCATGACCACCTGCTCGACCTGCCCGGCGTCGGCCTTGACGCGCCCCAAACCAGACGAAGGAAGCACGGTGAGTTCGACGTCGGCGCCGAGGAGGCGTCCCAGCATCCTCTCCACTCCCGCGAGGACATGGTTGAGGTCGAGCACCCGCGGCTCGAGCACCTGCTGCCGGCCAAATATGAGCAGCTGCCGGGTAAGTGCCGCGGCGCGCTCGCCCGCCGTGCGGACTTCTTCGAGATCGGCGCGGAGTGGATCGTCCGACCGGAGGTCGCCGAGGATGAGGTTCGTGTAGCTGAGGACGACGGAAAGGAGATTGTTGAAGTCGTGCGCCACGCCTCCCGCGAGCCGGCCCACGGCTTCCATCTTCTGGGCCTGGCGAAGCTGCTGTTCGGTCCGGGCGAGCGCCGCTTCGGCGCGCTTCCGGTCGGAGATGTCGAGAGAGAGGATGCACACGCCCTCGGGTACCGGAACAAACCGGAGCTCGAACCAACCCTTCGATCCGTCCGGGAAGGTGAACTCGTTTTCCAGTCGCTCGTGCCGGCGCTCGCTCATGCACCGCCGGAGGCCCGTGAACATGGGGGTCTCGTCGATGCCGGGGTAACATTCCATCATCGTCCGGCCGAGGAGCTGCGCCTTGGACCGGCGGCCTTGGCTCGCGACCGTTTCGTTGACGTAGAGATACGTCCAGTCGAAACCGATGACCTGACAGCCTTCGAGCAGAGCTTCCAGAACGTCGCGCGCGACTCGATCGAGCGACGCGTCGTCCCGTTGCAGAGTCCCCATGAATCCCCTGACCCCTTACACTCGTCTAGAACCGCGGTTCGCACAAGACAGGAGCCAGGGTGGCACAGGTCTCGCTAGCGCCCGTTGCATCATGGACGCCAACCCCGAACCCGCGAAGGTGAAGGTCGTGACGATTCTGGCCGCTCGGGAGCTTCTCGACGGGATTGAGCAAGCGCTCACCGCCAACGGCGCGAGCGGATATACCGTGGGGCACGTGGACGGCCGCGGCCGCCACGGCGCTCGTTTCCACGGTTGGCTGTCGATGGGGAACGTCCGGGTCGAGGCGCTCCTCGCGTCCGAACGGGCCAAGAGCCTCCTCCAGCAGCTGCTTCGCGAGTACCGGGGACGGGAGCTCGTGGCCTTTGCCCAGGACGTCGAGGCCATTCCGCCGGAGCACTTCGACTGAGTCGCGTTCGTCGAAGGGTTGCCCGCGCGAGTCTGCGCGAACCGGCACGAATTGCGTCGCGCGCGCTATGGGTTCTTCGGAGACCCGGATCCGACCCGCGTCTGCGCCGAAGTCGATTCGAGCAAAGACGATGAGGCCTTTTGCTCGGACGAGTGCGTCCAGACGGTCGATGGTTTCGGCGACGGAGTGGCGGCTGGGTACGTCCAACGTTCCGGCGGTCGCTTGGGGCATGGCGGTCCTCCTGGGCGGGCGATGTCGAGTGGCGTTCGTGATGCCGCGAACGAGGGCGTGCGTCCAGAGGTTCGGACCCTGGGCCTCGGAGTGAAGCGCACCGCATCACGACGGCGGTGGCGCGGCTCAGTTTGCCGACACCGACCGCCCCTCGCGAGCAACCGAAGCTAACGCTTCCGAGAACGAGGCTCACTGCCCAACGACCTAAGCTCGCCCATCGAAGAGCGGGACTCATTGCCCAATGACCGAAGCTCGCCTTTCCGAGAGCAAGGCTCACCGCCCGATGACCGAAGCTCGCCCTTCCGAGAGCAACGATCACGGACCAATGACCGAAGCTCACGGTCCACAAAGCGAGATTCACTCCCGGAGGAGTGAGTCTCGTGTTCGCGAGACCAATCGTCCGTGGCCGACCACGGAAGCGCACGACTCACGGAGTGAACCTCGCTCTCGGCCGAGGGTGCTCCGGGAGCCGACAACCGAGCGCCGCCAGTGCGAGAACGAGGCTCGCTACGCCGCGTGCGAAGCGGGCTCCTCGACAGGCGAAGTTCAGTATTCGAAGACCAATCGGAGCTCGTCGCAAAGGGAAGCTCGCGCGTCGCGAAGCGAGCCTTCCTCGCCGAGGAGTGAACGCCGCATGCGGGGGCGCGAGCGGCGCGGTTCGATGAGCGGGCTTTGCCCGTGGGCCACCGAGCTTCACTCGTGACGAGGCGAGTCGCGACGGTCGCTCGCCGAGAGCCGGTCGTCGGCGGACGCGCGCGCGTGGGCCGCCGCCCGCGTCAACTCACGCGCGCTCGGGCTTCTCCGCGGGCCTGGTAAAGCTCCCAGAACTTGTTCGCGATCGCCGTGCTTTCGAGGCTCGCCTGGCCTTGGTCCCAGGCGGTCCCCTTGACCGTGCCGGCGACCATGACTTCGCCGACGTAGACGCCGTCGCCCTTCAGCCGCTGCGCCAGGAGGCCGACGAGCTTGTGCTTTGCCGCGTTGGCGAGGGCGAGCCCCATGGAGCCCGACCGAACGGCAAATTCATCCATCTGCGCACTGAGCTCGCCGAACGCGCCGTTCGTGACGAGGATGGCGCCTTCCTTCGTCTTCTTCAGATCGGGGAGCGCCTCCTGGACGGCGGCGAGGAGCCCGACGACGGCGACGTCGAAGACGCTCCGAACCGCCGCGGGGTCTGCCGTCACGATGTCTCCGGCCTGCGCGCCGCCGTAGGCGTTCCACTGGACGACCGTGATCGGTCCGAGCGCCGTGCGCGCCTTGGCGATCGCCGATCGGATGGCGGCGGGGTCGCCCGCGTCGGCGGCGAACGCGGCGGCTTGAACGCCCTTCGCCTGGAGGGCCTTCACTCCCGCAACGACTCGCTCTTCGCGGCGCGCGACGAGAGCGACCGAAAACCCGCACGATCCAAACTTCTCCGCCACCGCTGTCGAAATGCCGGGCCCGAATCCGACGACGACGATTGTTTTTCCCATCGAGCCCCTTCGATGATCACGCCGATCGCACGGTTGCGTCGCTAACGCGTTGCGGACGACCCGGCGGGCGCGGGAGGGTCGACGCAAAGCTGGTCCCACACGACGGTGGCCTGTGCCGGTCCCAACGCGAGCCGCTCGGCCGAAATGGCGCGTTCGACGCGCGAGAGCCGGAACTTGGCCAGGAGGAGTCGACCGGCCGGACGATCGTCTCGATTCCAGTGACGACAAATGAACCGACCGAACTCGAGAAGAACGTTCGGGCTTCCCCAGGCCAGCGCCCGCGTCACGTTGAACCAGCGATCCGCGATGAAGCGGTGAGCCGGGGGTGGTAGCGGGCCGTGGGCCTCGTCACCGTAGAGCACGTCCACGTTGGTCCCGTCGATCAGCTGGCCGTCGCCGCGAAGCTCCAGATCGGTGTTGTAGGGGTCGGGCGAGAACATCGACCACTCCTGCCAGAGTTCAAGCCTTTGAACGAGCTGCGCGAGGCGGGCGGGAGGGGCGAACTTGTCCGGCACCGGCGCCGACGACCAAACGCAGGCCGCGAAGAGCGCGACCAGCGCTCCCTGTCCGCATCGACGGGCCACGTCCACGATCGGGGGCGGAAAGAGCAGCGACCAAGCGAGCACTCGCGTGCCGCGTGAACCGGCCTCCGTTTCGCGCGGATTCTCTGCAACGCCCGCCGTGAACGCGCGGAGCCGATCGCCCCCGGGGAGCGAGAGAACCGCGCGCACGAACCATTTTCCGACGGGAGCGGCGCGGACGACGAGCCAATCGACCCATGCCGGTTCGAACAGGAGCGGGTACGCCGCGACCATGACCCAGGAAAACGCGCCGATGCACATCGTGACCCAGATGCCCGCGTGAAACAGGAAACCCGATACGAGCGCAATCGCTCGTGCCCGCGGCTGCCCGAAGGGCAAGAGCACGAGGGGCACGAACGCGCCTTCCACGACGAGCGTGAGGTACGTGGCGGCCGTCGTGGCCCACGGCATCGTCCGCATCAGATGCCCGAGGGGCCGGGCGTACTCATGGTCGAGGCCGAGGGCGAAGCTTACGGCAGTTCCGTTGCGCCAGGTTTCGTGGGGGAGCTTGCGCAGGAACGTGCAGAGATAGATCCAACTGAATTGCAGTCCGATGAGCCGGAATGGCAGCGCGCTGCCCTGCGCGGGCAGCGGGCGTCCTTTGGCCCGTGCCAGGGCGGCGTCAACCGAGTACCAGTTGCCGACCGGCGCAAACAGACTCCAGAAAAGGAGCACGCGGATGACCTGATCGGAGCCCTCGAAGAT
>Ga0265318_10000572_pt1 | contig 25957 bp, 16 predicted proteins | sample 4821metaG_FD_192431 | JGI IMG/M metagenome (GOLD analysis project Ga0265318, IMG submission 192431) | Rhizosphere microbial communities from Carex aquatilis grown in University of Washington, Seatle, WA, United States - 4-8-21 metaG | ecosystem: Host-associated > Plants > Roots > Rhizosphere >... | reverse complement strand
TGCCACCGCGGCCAAAGGCCTCGAACGACCCGAACACCCTCGTGGGCACCACCGGCACGTGGGCCCTGCACGCGAGGAGCCCGACGCCGGGCCTCGGGGCCTGGAGTTCGCCGCTTCGCGAGCGCGTCCCCTCGGGAAAGAGGATGACGACCCTGCCCTCGGCGAGCGTGTGGAGGACGCGCCTGATCGCGTCGAGGCTCACGCCGCCGTCCCGGTCGACGGGAATCGTCCCGACGGCGTCCAGCCACCACGCGGCAAGTCCGGGCTTCCAGAGCGTCTTCCGGGCGAAGAAGCTCACCTGACGGGGGAGAAACTGGCCCACGATGGGGGGATCCAGTAGGCTAGCGTGGTTGGCCGCGACGATGTAGCCGCCGGTCTCGGGGAGGTTCTCGAGGCCGGCGACCTCCCCGCGGAAGAACGCCTGGTGGACCAGGGTGCAGAGGCCGCAGAAGAAGCCGTAGACCGGCTCCATCTCGAGGTGGGTGTGCTTGCGGCTCATCCGCTTTCCAGGCGCCGGGCGATGACGGACGCCATCCGCTCCGCCACCTCCGCGATCGTCAGCAGGGTCGTGTCGATCGGGATGGCCCCGGCGGGCTGGGAGAGCGGCGCCGTCTTCCTGGTCGAGTCGATGCGGTCGCGCTCCGCCACCCTGTCCTGCTGGCCCTCCTTGACGCGGCGCCGCTCGCGCTCGGCGGGGTCCGCGTGGAGGAAGAAGCGGAAGTCCGCGTCCGGGAATATCACCGAGCCGATGTCGCGCCCCTCCATGACCAGCCCCGCGAACCCGCCCTTTCTCGCCGCGGCGGCCTGCCCCCTCTGGTAGGCGAGGAGCGCCGACCGGAGCTCGGGGATCGCCGCGAAATGGGAGACGGCCTCGTTGACCTCCCTGCTCCTGATCTCGGCCCCGGGCGACCGCCCTCCGATCTCGATCTGGGCCGTGCGGCCCTCGATCCTCGTGCCGAGCCGGAGGTCGGCGAGCGCGGCCTTGACCGAGCCGAGGTCGCCGGGCGACGCCCCGCGCCGGAGCATCTCGGCCGTGACGGCGCGGTAGTAGGAGCCCGTGTCCGCGTGCAGCAGGTTGAACCGCCTGCTCAGGGCGTTCGCGGTCGAGGATTTCCCGGCGGCCGCGCCGCCGTCGATCGCGACGATGATGAAGGGTTTGCCGGGCATCGGGCGGTCAGGGCTCCGAGGACTTGGCCCGGATGGCGTCCAGCAGCTCGAAGAACCCCGGGAACGTCTTCGCGCTGCACGCCGGGTCGCCGATGGAGAGCCAGGGCGTCCCGTCGCCCCGGACGTCGCGGCACCCGAGGATCGCGAGGCTCATCGCAAACCGGTGGTCCCCATGCGTCTCGACTGTCACGCCCTTTCGCAGCGGCCTCGGGTGTATCTCCAGGGAATCCTCCGTCTCCACGACCTCCTGCCCGAGGCGCCTGAGCTCGGCCGCCATCCCAGCGACCCTGTCCGTCTCCTGCTTGCGCGTGTGGGCGATCCCCTGGATCCTCGTGGGCCCCTCGAGGAGGGGCGCCACGGCTGCGAGCGTCAGGAACGTGTCCGAGAACTCGGAGAAGTCGTACGAGATCCCCCGCCTGCGCCCGTACGGCGCGAAGGAGACCGAGATCCCGTCCTCCACCACCTCCACGACGGCCCCGCATTTGGCAAGGGCATCGAGGAACCTGACGTCGCCCTGGAGGCTTGCGCCCGCGCGGACGAGCCCGTCCAGCCGCAGGGATCCGCCGGCGACAAGCGCCAGAGCCGCGAAGTAGCTGGCGGCGGTCGCGTCGGGCTCCACCGCGTAGGAGCCCGGCGAGCGGTACGCCGCCGGGTCCACCGCCATGGATCCGGCGCCCTCGTCGGCCCTGGCGCCGGCAACGCCGAACTGCGCCATCTGGCGGGTGGTCATCCGCACGAAGGGCATCCGCGTCCCGCCTGCCGGCGTCGCCACAACGGTCCTCTCGGCGAGGGGCGCCACCATGAGGAGCGCCGAGAGGATCTGGCTGCTCTCGGCGGCGTTGACGGCGACCGGTCCGCCCCGCAGCCCCGCGGCGCGGATCTCCAGGGGGAGGAATCCCTCGGAGCCCGTGCACCGGATGTCGGCGCCCATGGCGCGCAAGGCGTCGATCAGCCCCTTCATGGGCCTCCTGCGCATCTGGGCCACCCCGTCGATCCTGTACAGGCCGCCCTTCGAGGACGCGCAGAGGGCGGTGAGGAAGCGCGTGGCCGTGCCCGCGAGGCCCGTGAAGAGGTCCGCCTCGGACGCCGGGATCCTTCCGCCGAGCCCCTCGACGCGGATTCGGCGCGAGGCCTCGTCCTCCTCCACGGCGAAGCCGAGCCGGCGGAGCGCCTCGGCCATGATCCGGGTGTCCTCGCTGAAGAGCGCCCCCGCGAGCGTGACGGGGCCGTCGCAGAGCGCGGAGAGCAGCATCGCGCGGTTCGTCAGGCTCTTGGAGCCCGGCAGGGCCACGCCGCCGCGGACCGGCCGCTCAAACGGCCTCACTGCAAGGATGTCGGGGAGTGGCTGTGTCACGGCGCGGGTCGGAATTTGTCGCGGTACGCCCGGCCGCGCTCGAGCCTGGCCGCGACCTCGACGAAGTCGCGGTTCGCCAGGGCGGCATGGAACCCCTGGAGGTCGTCCTGGAAATGCCGCAGGGCCCGCAGGACCTCGTCCCTGTTCTCCTCGAGTATCGTCCTCCAGAGCTTGGGATCGGACGCCGCGATCCGAGTGGCGTCCCTCAGGCCCCCGCCGGCGAAGTTCCGCCAGGCCGGGTCCCGCGTGGAGAGGTAGGCGCACAGCGCGGATGCGAGCACCTGGGGCAGGTGGCTTATGTGGGCGACGATCTCGTCGTGCTTGTCGGGGTCCATCGTGACGACCTCCGCCCCCAGGTCCCGCCAGAAGGCGACGACCCTGGCCACCGCCCTTGGGTCGGTCGAGCCCGCGGGGGTCACGAAGCACGGCCGCCCCTCGAAGAGGTCGGCCTTCCCATGCTCCCAGCCCGACTTCTCGGAGCCCGCCATCGGGTGGGCGCCGACAAAGTGGGCCTTCACGTTGAGGGCCTCGTGGCCCAGCCGGGAGATCTCGCCCTTCACGCTCCCCACGTCGCAGACCACCGCACCCGCCTTCACATGCATGGAAATCTGGCGGACAAGGGCCACGATCCGGTCGACCGGAGCCGCCACGACCACCATGTCGGCCTCCCTGACGGCCTCCTCGGGCGTCTCGCACGCGATGCTGCACCAGGCCTGCTCGGCCAGGGCGAGCCTCGTCTCGGGGCGCCTCGCCCAGATGACGATCCTGCGGGCGACGCCCCTGGCCCGCGCGGCGCGGGCCACGGAGCCCCCTATGAGCCCAGGCGCAAGGATAGTGAGCTGATCCATCATTGACTCCGAAAAGACGCAAAATCCACCCCTTCTGTCGAGCCGTTCGTGGGGTTGCGTTTTTGCCAGCGCTCGGGTTGGCTGAATTCCCGTCAAGATGGATACAAACCCCCACGAGCTGGCAAAGCCTGATGTGCGCGCGCGCCGCATCCGCGCGCTGATCGTCATCGTTGCCCTCGTGTTCATCGCGGCGCCCTTCGTTGTATACCTCCTTGTCGGCAAAGGCGTCGCTCCGGCACAATGAACAAGACGCTGCTCCCGATCCGGATAGTGTTCATTGTCCTGTGCACGGCCGCGGGCTGGCTTGTCTGCTACACGGTCCGCGAATGGGACGCCTACCGGGTGACCGCCGCCTCCATCGGGTTCTTCATCGGGGCCCTGGTGGTCCTGGTCGACGTGATGCTCAAGGGCTTCTCCCTCAGGGGCCTGTCCGCGCTGACCTTCGGGATCGCGGTCGGCTCCATCATCGCGAGCCTGGTGGCGACCTCGCCGCTCTTCGCCGAGGGGGACCCGGAGATGATCTTTCTCGCCCGGCTGGCGCTCTTCATGATCTGCCCCTACCTCGGCACCGTGATCGCCCTCCGGGGGAAGGACGAGTTCAACCTTGTCATACCCTACGTGCGGTTCGTCCCGCACGAGGTCGACGTTCCCCTCGTGGTCGTCGACACGAGCGTCCTGATCGACGGCAGGATCGCCCGGGTGTGCGAGACGGGCTTCCTGAGCGCGGCGCTCGTGATACCCCGGTTCGTCCTGAACGAGCTCCAGTCGATCGCGGATTCGACGGATCCGCTCAGGCAGGCGCGCGGGCGCCGGGGCCTGGACGTGCTGAACGCCCTGCGCGCGATCAAGACCCTCGACATCCGGATAACCGAGAGCGAGGTCGCGAAGAAGGAGGACGTGGACGCAAAGCTCGTGTTCCTCGCCCAGTCCATGAGGGCGAAGCTCCTGACGACCGACTACAACCTTGCGAAGATGGCGGAGTTCCAGGGCGTGCCCTGGCTCAACCTCAACAAGCTTTCGAAGTCGCTGCAGCCCGAGCTCATGATCGGGGAGCGGCTCGAGATCGAGCTTGTGAAGCCGGGCAAGGAGGATGGCCAGGCAATCGGCTATCTCGCAGACGGCTCGATGGTTGTGGTCACCGGCGGCCGGCCCCACATCGGCCAGCATGTCGGCGTCGAGATCATAAGCCTTTTGCCGACCGGCGCGGGGAAGATGATCTTTGCGCGGATGGGCAGCGAATCGGACCATTCCCGGACGGCCTAGGGCGGTCCGGGAAGATTGGAGTGGACTTGGCGGCGAGGGATTTTAGATAAATTCCCTTCCCCACGGGGCAGTAGCTCAGTTGATAGAGCGCGTCGTTCGCAACGACGAGGTCGTCGGTTTGATCCCGATCTGCTCCACCATTTCCTATTTAACACGAACCTAACGGGTCGGATCTGGGTCTGCGGGTCTAGCGTCTAACTGCGTTGATCAGTGGAGGATTGGCTTTTCTTGAATAGGCGGTCTTAGAGAACCACGCGGAAAGTCGCGCTCCGGTTCCCGGACATCAGCACGATCGCGCCGGGCTCGAGCACGCGGCGCCCGTCGGCGTCGGGAAAGGAGAGGTCGCGTCGCGGTTCGATCTCGAAGCGGAACACCCGGCTGGCTCCAGGGGCAAGTGAGGCCTGTTCGAAAAATTTCAATTCCTTGAGCGGCCGAGTGATGCTGGCGACTGGATCACGGATGAACCAGAAGACCGTTTCCGTGCCTTCGAATGCTCCGTTATTGGTGACCGTGACCTCGGCGACCAATTTGCCACCTTCCGCGACCTCGGTTCGGTCGATTCGAATAGGGCTGTAGGTGAACGTGCTGTAGCTAAGGCCGGAAGCAAATTCATAGAGGGGCGTTGCAGGTATGTCCTGATAGGCGCCCTGGTCGCCGAGGCGGGCACGAGGGCGCATGTTGTGGTAGATTGGGATCTGGCCGGTGGTGCGTGGCCAAGTTACAGCCAGACGGCCAGAGGGATTGCGGCGGCCAAGCAGAATGTCTGCCAGCGCGGCGCCGGCGCGGATACCTCCCTGCCAAGCGGCCACAACGGCACCCATCTTTTCCTCAAAATCCTGAATCTCAACGGGCCGGCCTGACACGACAACAAGCACGACGGGCTTGCCGGTGGCAGCGACGGCAAGGGTGAGTTCCTCCTGTCGGCCAGCGAGGCGAAGCGTGGAGCGAGAAGCATTCTCACCGGTCATCCAGGCTGCCTCGCCGACACAAAGGATCACCAGGTCCGACTCGCGGGCGGCGTCGATCGCGTCCGCAAAGTCATCCGTGCCCTTTCCGTCGACCGCGCAGCCTGGCTCAGTGCGGAGGGTGACTTTGGCGGGAAGGCACTGTTTGAGCGCGTCCTCAATACTGGGTGTCTCCTCAGGCCGACCCTGCTGTGACCACGAGCCAAGCAGGGCGCCATGGTCGCGCGCGAGGGGGCCAATAAGCGCAATGCGTTTCACGGTGGCGGCAAGCGGAAGAACGCCGTTGTTCTTCAGCAACACAATGGAACGGGCTGCGAGTTCCTCGGCGAGATCGAGCTGCGCCGGGTTCGGTGCGGCAGCGGTGAGGCCTGATGACTCAGTGAACGGATGATCGAAGAGCCCGAGTTCGAACTTGAGCCGTAGCACCCTGCGGACAGCCTCGTCCACGGCTGCAATTGGCAAGCGGCCGGAAGCCACGAGGGCGGCGGCATGTTTGCGATAGAGGCCGTCGTTCATGTCGATGTCCACACCGGCGGCCAATGCCTTCTGCACTGCGTCGGCCTCATCGGCGGCGTAGCCTTGGTAAGTGAGCTGGAGCACGGCCTTCCAATCAGAGACCACGGGGCCGGTGAGGCCCCAGCGGTGACGCAGGATCTCGGTAAGCGTGTAGTGATTGGCACTGGCGGGTACGCCGGCGAGGTCATTGAACGCACTCATAACGGAGCGGGCGCCTGCGCGCACGCCGGCTTCGAACGGTGGCAGATGCATTTCCCAGAGGGTCTGAGTGTCGATCTCGGTATAAGAATAGTCGCGGCCGCCCTCGGAGGCGCCGTAGCCCGTGTAGTGCTTCAGGCAGGCGGCAATAGAGCCGGGACCGCCGAGCTGCGAGCCTTGGAAGCCATGTACCGAGGCTGCGCTGTAAACAGCCGAGGCGTATGGCGACTCGCCGAATGTTTCGGCAATTCGGCCCCAGCGCGGGTCGACGCAGTGGTCCACCATCGGGGCAAAAGTCCAATCGATGCCATGCGCCTTCGCCTCCGCTGCTGCCATGGCGCAGCCGCGCTGGACCAAGGCGGGATTCCAAGAGCAGGCCTGTGCGAGCGGAATGGGCGTGATGGCGCGATAGCCATGGATCACGTCTGCGCCAAATAACGCGGGGATGCCGAGCCGTGACCCGGTGACGGCGCGGCTCTGGATGGCGTTGCGGGTCGCCAGCATCGTTGCCCACGGGCCGCCAATAATGTACGAACCATAGGTGGGCTGGATTTCATCGGCGCATGTTGCTAGGTTATTTGGGTTGGTGTCGGGTATTCCGTATTGGTGGAGCTGGTCGATCTTTTCCGCGAGGGTCATGCGGCCGAGGAGATCGGCGGTACGCATTTCAAAAGGCAGATCGGAGCGCCGATAGGGTGGCATGTCTGCTTGAGCAGGCGACGTTGACCCGGCCAGGGCTGAGCATACAACAAATGGGGCGGCGGATATCGTGAGCAGGGAGTGATTCATGATTCTCGATGCGGTTGCGGATAAACCTAGAACTAGTGCAGGGTCAGCGGGGAGTCCCGATACGGAGGAAAGGCGTTGGGGGAGAAGGAGGACAAAGCATGGAGGTCGACTGTTCGCTCCGCCGCCAGCCATAGAGTTGTAGTCCGATCGTCAGCCGGTGACAAACATGGCGCACTCGCTTTGAACTTTTCCATTCTGAAGTTGCTATTGTCCGTCGCTGTAGTAACCATACAGTTACGATGTAGATCCTGGCGTCTGCAGCAAGCTTTCCTCATGTCGTCGGTTGTCGCACAAAAAGACCCTATGCACCGTATATTCGCCATACTCCTCGCCCTGGGCTCTATCGGCGCCGCGCAGCAGGCGTCACCGGTTCCCGCTCTGGCCGGGCGCACGGTTGAAGTGAAGGTGGATGCACAGACCACCCATCAGACCATCCAAGGGTTCGGCACCATGTGGAACGAATATCAGGACCTGCCCGAGTATCGCGATCCCGCCTTTTTCGACATGGCCGTGAACGACCTGGGACTAAGCATCCTGCGTATCTTTGCTCCCTCGGACGTGGAGCCGGTCAACGATGACGACGATCCGAACCACTTCAACTGGCCCGCTTTCAAGACCGCCACTATGAACGACCGAATGACCTTCGCGCAGGAGTTCAAGAAGCGCGGCGTGGAGCGGTTTCTCCTGACGGTGCTCTCTCCCGGCGAGTTCCTCAAGACCAACCGGTCCGTGGACTGGGGCGGCGCTTTGCGCGCGGACGGGTACGACGAATACGCCGAGCAGGTGGCGGCTATGATCATACTGGCCCAGAAGAACTGGGGTATCAACATCACCGACGTGACGATCCAGAACGAGCTGCTCTTCACCGAGTTCTACGGGTCGTGCGTCTACCACCCCGAGGGCGCGCGCGAGGCAGTGCGCGCCTTGATGCATAAGTTTCGGAAGGAGGGGATCAAGACCCGGATCTTCATGCCCGAGGACATGATGGTCTACGACCGCATGATGGCTTACATTAAGCCTACGATGGCCGATCCGGAAACGAGCAAGTTTCCCGGCGGCTTCTGCACCCACCGGCTAGGGGGCTACGATGTGGTGCAGCGCTGGTACGAGAGCACCAAGCAATATGGTCGCGAGAATTGGATGACGGAGACCGGCGGCCATCCGCAGACTTGGACCGGAGCCATGAACATGGCGGAGGACATGTACGACTATCTCGTGGGCGGCAGTTTCAACGCCTGGATCTACGAGCGCCTCACGGGCGATGCCGGAGCGGATTCCACACTTTTCACCAACGGCAAGCCCGCGCCCAAATACTACGCGGCGAAGCACTACTTCCGCTACGTACGGCCCGGCGCCGTGCGCGTCGAGGCCCAGAGCCCCGACGGCGACCTCCTCGTTTCGGCCTACCGCCACGACGTGGACGGCACGCTTACGGTCGTCCTGATCAATCGGTCCGACGAGCCGATGGCCGTGCAGCTTGCGATGTCGGGCAAGGGGCTGCCGCAGACCTACTCTGTCTACCGCTCGACCGAAATCGACCAGTGCGCCGAACAACCCCAAGCCGCGGCGGCTCCGAAACTCGACATGCCGCCCAAGAGCATCGTTACGCTCTACGGCAAGTGCGACAGTATGAAGACGCGCCAGGCCCTCGACCCCATTCCCATCGCCTGGATCGACCCCAAGCTTTCCCAGGCGGACAAGACCGAGCACTGGGGCGATCCTACCCCCGTCGTTGCACCTCCCTTCCTCATCGCCGCCGGCTGGCAACGCCACCCCGGCGACCCCGATAGGATCCGCCAAATGGTCGGCGCCGGCACGTCCGTCAATACCACCGACTCGCGTGGCTGGACCGCCCTGCACATGGCCATTCTTTGCGGCAACCAAGGCAACGCCATCCCGACCCTCCTAGGCCTCGGCGCCGACGTCAACCAGGCGGCCAAGGACGGCTGGACCCCCCTTCACGCAGCTGCCGCCAGCTTCCACAGCAATCGCTACCCCGTCTTCCGTCTTATCATGGGCGCCAAGCCCGACGTGAACGCGAAGGCACTGGACGGCTTGACGCCGTTGCACGCGGCCGCCATCAGCGCTTTCGTGGGCTACCAGCAGACGGAAGAGGACGTGGTGAACCGCGTACGCGACTTGATCAAAGCGGGCGCCGCGCTCGAAGCGCAGGACGCCAACGGCCGTACCCCGCTCCACTGGGCGGCCATGCAGGGCGCCATGATCGACATGAGTATTAGCGACTTCATGGTCAAAGCCCTTCTAGAAGCCGGGGCGAATGCAAACGCCGTCGACAAGCTGGGCCGGACCCCGCTGCACTACGCGGCCGAGCAGGGCTTCATTCCAATTGTGGAGGCGCTGCGCCAAGCCGGTGCCAAAACCGGTGCCAAGGACAGCCAGGGCAAGACTCCCGCCGACTTGGCCACTCCGCGGGCTTTGACCGCCACATTGGATCTTCTGAAGGTAGGCTTGGACGCCGGAACGGCTGTGGGAACTGGGATGGGCCCACCTGGGAACACCGCCAAGGGGACGGGAGTTCTTGGAGCGGAATTAATTCGCGCCACCCGCGCCGACGACGTCGAAGCAGTTAAGTCGCTTCTGGCTCGAGGGGCCGATGTCACGTATATGGACAGCGATGGGTTCCGTGCCGTGGACCGTGCACGTGACATCGGCAACGCCGAGATCCTCAAGATGCTGCAAAAGGCCGAGAAGAAACTGCCGGCGCCCGCAACAGTTCCAGCCACTGGCAAGTAGAAGGCAAACACCAAGACGGCGTCTTGGAATGGATCGACCGCCGAAGGCGGTCCGAAAAGAAGGATCCGTTCACCAATGGTCTCCGAGGACTAGGGTTTCTATGAAATAACTAACTGGTGAGTGACTTGAGGGATCACCAGCGCCGCAGGCGCGAACCTTGGCCGGATGTTTCATGAAGGGGTCTTTGCCGGGTCATTTTTGATGACGCTCCTTAAAGGCATGACCCACGTATGAAAAGAGCCTCTTCGGCAATTACGTCAATTCGCGGGGAATGCACGGTAACTGCGTGTCCGTGAGGGAACGTTGAGAGAAATCGCAAGCTAGGCAGACAGCCGGTAACGAAAGGAGGGCCCATCCGATGAGCCCCGACAGACCGAAAATTCCACGGAGCCGAGCCTCTTGAAGACAGGTAAAGTTTCCTCCCCGAGGATTCCAGCCTTCCCGTGATTTCAACGGGGTCGGCGTCTGCATCGCCCTTTTCGGAGCTTGCCCGCTGTTCAATCACGGTGCCGCCTGAGGACTCCCTGACCCTCCGACGGGAACTATGTCCCTAAGTGCCTGATCGGCTTCGTTGCCTCTGCCGACCCTCCGGACGGTATCAGGCGGAGCGACCCTTCCCAGGCAATGTTTGTTGTATTCACTGAGGCCTGGTGGTTCTTCACGGCGCACGAAGGAATTTAGGTAGTCCCGGCTATTGGTCGCCTAGCAACTGGTTGCCACTACTATCCGCGCAGTCTGCTAGTGATCGATTACTCGCCCGGTGTCCGCGTCAAAAATGACCGTGGCCCCACCGGCTGGAACCAGGTATTCGGAGACCTTTCCGTTCTTAAGAGTGATTCGATGCAGCCCCTGCTTTCCAGTATGCATGATCACCATCCCGCTACCGACGTAGAACACCTCTTTGTCGGTTCCATAGACATGCGCTGGAGTCTGTTTCAGCACATATTTCATTACGCCACCACTTTGGTCAGGTAGACCGACAAACCACGCTTTGGATTCTGGAAGCTCCTTCCGAGCAATCGCCACAGCACCATTTTGGCTGTAGACCCCCATGGAGGTAACGTCTCCATCTGAGACAAAGAATAACGGGCTGACTGCTTGGGCTCCAAAACTGTATTGGTAGGAGAGGGCATCATGCCCGATCGATACCCCTGCTTCCCCGCCCGACGAAAGGATTCCCAATTTGATTCCGGTCGTAGCCTCCATGTTCTCCAAAGAATGGATTCGGCCATCTGAGTATCCCGGGGCATAGAACCAGATCAAATGTCGCCCCTCTTTGGCCACACAGCTTCCTATATATTTACGTTGTTCGTCGGTAATCCTAAAGGTATTGTTGAATACAATCACTTTGTATTGCTTCAAATTGACTAAGTGCAGGTCATCTAGGTGGACGTAGTCCGCCGCAACTCCCGCTTCCCAGACCGATGAAGGGTTGTATCCAGTAATGGCCGACACTGGGGCCAACAGCGAAATGTCCGTGCTCAGCTCGTAATAGACATCCGTATCAAAGACCATCAGCACGTCAGCATCCGACCGGTATGGCTGACCTGATTCCCTGGTGAAGACAACTCTAGTCTCTTCGATGGCCTTCAGCAGCGGTGGGAAATCCCACCAACCATTGCTCCCATTATCCTTTGCCTCGGCATATTGTCGCCCGCCCGCAACACCAAAATCGAAGAACCAGAATCCCTGGCCCTGAACCGCGGAAACAGCCATGTTTCGCCTAACGATGGCGACCGCGGTGTTGATCGTTTGGTCGTATCCCGGAGTCCTCGAACTGGCTCCGATTGGCGTTAGCGCCGAAATGTTCGGTTGGGTGTCGTATTCGTCTAGCCATAGCTTTCCGTGCAGACGACACGTAGCAGGCAACCCTCGAGAGCGCGCAGGCTCTCCCAATTCGAATGCATCAGGGAAATAACATTGGGGACCGGCCAAGAAATCAACGTAACGCGAGTTCAAAACCCTCTCCAAGGCCAAATGCCCTCCAAGCGTCTCCTTGGAGAACATCGGGAAGAAATACCCATAAAACGCGCCGACCACTATTGGGCGCCCCCAATGTTCCTTCACCGTTTTCGAGAATTGAATCAGGCAATCGGCCACCAGCGCATGCTGACACTGGTAATAATCCACAAGGTTTCGGTGATTTGATAGGTCGAGGAAAAGACTCTTGTTCGCCTCTGCTCGATCCTTTGCACTCGGCACTTCGGCCGAGTCGAACGAGACATCCTTGCGGTTCCACGCATCCCGCAGGCGGTCTTCGGTACCATATTTCTCTCGAAGCCAGTCCTCAAAATGCGCCTGCATGCTGGAGCTTACATCGGGTATGTTCTCAATGAAGCCCCAATAGTGCCATTCGCCGTATATGCCTGCGGCAACCTGAATGGCGGCTACAGATTTCCCCTCCTCAGTTCTTGCCAATCTCTCGCAAAACTCCGCGACTTTCCCAGTCATGGTATCCAGCCATAGTTGTGACGCGAAGCTATATCGAATCACGCCGCTCGCGGGGTCATTATGCTGATATCGCTTGAATCGGGCTGCTTCGTCATATTCCACGTGTTCGCCATCTGCATAGCTCGCACATTCGCCACGGTGCATCTTGTACCACCATTGAGGGGGATGTACGTGTAAGCGGATCATGATCGAAGCTTCGGGGCATACGTCGGTGACGCCCCTGATGAGCTTTTGGACAACCGTGAGGTCGAGCGGGGTTCGTTCATCCGACCAGATCTGGTCGAAGAACAAGGGAAACTGGAAAATGCGAACTCCTTTTTCAGCCATCCGCCTAATATTGTGCTGCGGCATCTCTTCCCACGTTAAGCGACCGCCGGGCAAATCGGTCAGGGCGTAGATAATCGGATACTGCTCCCGTCCATTGATGAGAAGAGTGGGCCTCCCGTTCAACAACCTGATTTCTGATGACTTCGTCTCTGGGGCTTCCGACGCGAAGCAGCAGATTGTGGCCGATATCATGGCCAAAGAACCGGTAATATGGCGGAACCTCATCGACGGGAGGGCCAGGATGGAAAAGGACCCAATGATTACGGAAGCGCTGCCGCTCCGGCCATTTCGACGAATGTGTCGCGGACATCCTGGCGGTTGTTGCCGGACCACTGGATGAGAAATACGCCGACTATGTTCTTCTTCGGATCGACCCAGCCAAAAGTGCCGAAGGCACCGCCGTGATGGAAAGCCCCGGGCGAGAGGAAGGTGAGTTCGCCAATGGGATCCTTGGTGACTTCCCATGTAAGTCCGAAACCTGAGCCAAAGCGCCATCCGGCATGGAGTTCACCGGTTTGCACCGTGGTCATGACTTCGACGGAAGCTGGAGAGAGTAAGCGTCCGCCGTTGTAGGAGCCATTGTTTAACATCATTTGATAGAAAGCGGCAAGATCCTGCGCCGTGGAATAGACGGCAAATTCGGGGCCAGAATATTTGGCGCCTTGACGATAGTTATGGGGATCACCGGCGAGAAGGTCATTGCCCGCTTTAACCATTTTTCCGTCTTTTGAAGTATATACAGAGACGAGACGGGATCGCTTATCAGCGGGAAGGAAGATGCAGCTGTCCTTCATTCCGAGAGGCTGGAAGATGCGAGTCCGGACGAATTCCTCATAGGGCATCCCAGAGGCGACTTCGACGATGCGACCAAGGACGGCGATACCCAGACTAGAGTACTGCCATCTCGTTCCAGGTTCGAACTCTAGAGGTTGCTGGGCATAAATGGCGACGGCTTCGGCCAGAGTGCGGTCCATCTTGATTTTCACTTCCTGTATACCCGGCGGAGGGTCGTCGCTCATACCCGACGTATGGGTCATGAGGTCACGGATAGTAATAGGACGTGAAGCCCGCTTAAGGACGCGGCGGTCCTCGGATCTGGAGTCAATCATCCACTGACCACGGAATTCTGGCAGATGCTCTTCAACAGGGTCGTTGAGACGGATCTTCCCTTCCTCGACCAACATCATGGCGGCGACGCCAGCGATGGGCTTGCTCATCGACATAATCTGAAAGATGGAGTCGGAGCGCATGGATATCCCAGCTTCAACATCCTGCCAGCCGAAGGCTGAGAACTGAGCCACGATTCCTTTGCGTTGCACAAGGGTGACTACGCCTGGAATGTGGCCTTCATTGACGTAAGTTTGCATCCGTGCAGTAATGGCAGCGACGGCTAGGGGATCCATGCCGGCCTTGATCGGATCACTACTAACGTTTTCTCCTGCGAGGGCAGGAGCCCAAAGAAGAAGCAGAGAAATGAGGGCTGGAGCAGAATTGGCAATGAACCTTGATGAGAACATAAGCGGAATTGGGATCCTTCTGAATGGGCGTTTGGTGTGGGGTTTCATGACAGTGAGGAGGAATTCTGTTTGTCCCGGGCAAACCGAGTTTGTCGATTAGCTTCGTTATGAGTAATCTGATGGGGAATGCCTCATGCCAGCCAGCGCGCAAGATTCGCCGAGACGAAAACGTCGTCCACAAGCCATGGGTAGGCCTTTGTCACGCGGGTGATCTCGGCTGCTTGGCCGGGGGATAGCTGCTCATGTTTGTCTAGGCATAGTGTGTTCTCAAGAAGGCCCTGCCGTCGCAGCACCTCATGGATTCCGGGAATACAGCCGGAGAAATTATTCGCTGCATCGAACAGCGCGGCGTTAGTGTCAGTGAGCATGGCATTCTTCGTCGCCCAGGACGCGTCGAGACGGGATCGTTGCCTGGCCTTCTTGATGTCGCTATACAGCGCCACCGCTCGCTCGGTCCACACGCTCCACTGTCCGAGTAATCCTCCGTCAATGAATCTGATGCGCCCGCCAAATTCAAAGGGTGTCAGTAAATCCGCGATGATGTTGTCGTCGTTACCTGTATAGAGTGCGACGTCGCCACGTCCCGATTCGAGCACAGCCCGCACCACATCAATGGTGCTATAGCGATTGAAGGCGGCGATCTTGATAGCTACCAATTCGGGAATCTCTGCAAGCTGGCGCCAAAAACGATAGGAGAAAGGGCGTCCGCCGACAGCCAGCTGCAAATAGAAACCGATTAGCGGAATTTCAGTCGCAATCTGCTGGCAATGGCGCAGCACCACCGTTTCCGAATCATGTTGGAACGCGCCGAGGCTCAGGAGGCCTGCGTGATAGCCGTGTGCGCGGGCAGTGGCCGCCTCACCCATAGCTTGGGATGTGCGCCCGCACAGCCCGGCAATAAGCACAAACGGCTGCTCCTTTGGCGTTGGCCATGAACTGGCGGTATCAGCGCCGAGTGCAAGCATCGGCGCATACAGGCCGATTTTCGGATCACGGATAGCGAATTGTGTCGTATGCACGGCGACTGCAAGTCCTCCCGCACCGGCGTCCAAGTAATAGCGGACGAGTGCGCGTTGCCGGGTTTCGTTCCACCTGCGGTCACGCTTCAGGGCCAGCGGCAGAGTTGGAATTACCTGCCCGGCAGCTAAATGAGCGCGAAGATCAAATGACATGCGAATAGTTTCAGAGAATCTGCTGGTCAAAAGCGGCCGTCGCGCCTCTCAAAGCCGGTTGGTTTACCCCAAGTGTGGCCTCCGATCAAAAGCCAGGCAGCGATCCATTGCATCATGTTCTCGAGCGAAGTGGGGGGCGGGCCAAAAAGGGCGTGAGACCGGCTGGCATCACTCAACCAAGCGGTCTTCTCTTCCGTGCCAGTGATACGCACCTGTCGGCTGAATAATTCTCCAAAACGCAACGCCAACATTCGGACGGAAAGGATCTCGGCGCCGGTGATATTAATGGGCGTGCTGGATGCCGCGGCCAAATCCGCCGCCTGAATACAGTGAGCAACCGCGTCGCTCTGCCAGATGGCATTGACATACCCCGTAGTTACGTCGATGCGTTCGCCGCGAAGGACTTTTTCGGCAATGTCGACGAGCAAGCCATAGCGAAACTCGACGGAATAATTCAGGCGTACCAATGCCGTGGCCGTTCCGTTTATGCGTGAGGCTTCGGTGAAGGCCCGTTCCCGGTCTACACAGGAAGTGGCGTAATCACCTAAAGGTGCGACGGGCGTAGCTTCGGTGGCGCCCCCGGAACCAGCGGACACGAAGGGGTAGACGCACCCTGTGGAGAAGGCGACGATACGACTGCGCGCGAAGCGGTTGGCCACAAGGCGCGGCAGCTCCACGTTAATCATTCGGAGCTTCTCTGGGGATTCCGCAGTTCCGAATTTTACTCCCGCCAAAAAAAAGACGGTCGCTTTGTCGGGCAGCGAGGCCAAATCCGCGGGGTTTGTTAGATCGCAAGTGTGGGCTGTTACCCCAAGGGTCTCGAAAGACTCGCGGCTGCGTAGTGTCTGGAAACGGGACACAGCGATGACCGAGTTTGGTTTGCCGATCATATCGAAGGCGCGACGCAACATGAGGCTGAGGTGCAGACCAATCTTACCCCCGGCCCCCAATACCAGAACTGGCCCGCTCATTCCCGCCACCACTTGGGCCACGGCGTTGCTTGGGCGGCTGAGGAATTCGTCAAGCTCCTCAGGATTGCATGGCAGTTGTCGGGAAATGGGCGAAAGGGATTGATTTGTCGACATCAGGTAACTAATCAGTTACTGAAATTTGAAGATACTCAATTCTAAATTGCAGCAACTTCTGTTTCTACCCCTTAATGTATCTTATGGTTGGGCGCCCTGCCGATCCTCGTGAGTTGCTCGCCGCATTGGTGGCGATGCCCAGCGTGAACCCGGAGGGGGATTTCGGTCACTCCTCGCCCGGTGAAGCTATGATCGCAGGTTGGGTTGCAAACTATCTTCGCCATTTGGGAGCGGGTGTTGAAACGCCTATGATGGCAGTGGGCCGGCCAAATATATTGGCGGTCTTTGAACCGGTCGCGCCTGCTGCAGCTACCATCGTGCTCTGCCCGCACCTGGACACTGTTGGGGTCATGGGGATGACAGTGCCGCCTTTCAAATTGACTCATCGTGGGGAGCGGCTCCACGGACGCGGGACGTGTGACACGAAGGGTCCGATGGCGGCACTGCTGGCCGCTTTGCGCCGATGGACGCGATCGCCTGCACGCCGAAAGAACCGGATCCGATGGGTCGTGGCAATGACCGCCGGTGAAGAACAGGGTAGCCTAGGCGCGCGATTTTTGATCGAGCGTGGGCTCCATGCCGACTTCGCGGTAGCTCTCGAGCCTACGGGATTGCGGATTGTCCACGCAGCCAAGGGAGTCTTACGGCTGTGGATCGAAACACGGGGCAGGGCCGCACACGGCTCGCGCCCAAATCGTGGGCGCAATGCAATCTATTCGATGCTTCCGCTTGCGATTGGATTACGCGACAAGACCGCGCCAGCTTTGGCCTCCAGGCGCCACTCGGTGCTAGGGGCGGCCAGTCTGAATCTCGGAGTAATTACGGGTGGGCAAGACTTGAATATCGTTCCTGACTATTGCCGGTTGGGTCTGGATATCCGGACGCATCCCGCTTGCGGCAACGACGAGGCGTTAGAAATGGTCGAACACATGCGATCGAGAAGCGCACCCGATGCGCAGCTTAAGATTCATTGTCGCGGCGAATCCTTCATTACGGCGCGGGACAATCCTTGGGCGCGCCAACTTCGCGGAGTGGCGAGAGGGTGGGCTGCCGCCGATTGGTTCTGCGATGCCAATGTTTTTGCGGCACACGGAATTCCAGCTGTCGCCTTCGGTCCTGGGAGCATAGTCCAAGCACACACGGACAACGAGTTTATTACCCATCGCGAGCTCGATCTCGGCGCGGATGCGTTCTATAGGTTGCTGGAGGGGGGCTTTCGCTGAAGGGAGAACGAAGCCCGGCACTAGCGAGGTTACATGCTAACTGAAGCGTCAAATTGAACACACCACATTGTCATCATGGCTTCCTCTGAATCACCCGCTCCCCTTCGCACAACCCTGATAGGGTTGGGGCGCATAGGCTTTGGATATCATGCTCCGGCTATCGCCAATCATCCCGGGCTGGTTTTCGTCGGGGTGGCCGATCCGCTCCCGGATAGGCGGGCTGAGGCAACCGATCAATGGAACGTGCACGGCTTTGAATCGGTTGAGGATATGTTACGGGAGACGCACCCGGATTTGGTCGTCGTTGCTTCTCCTACGTCCTTTCACCAGAAGCATGCGTGTGCGGCGTTTGCCCATGGTGCGCATGTTTTATGTGACAAGCCTGTGGCGCGCTCTGTGGCTGAATTCGACTTGATGCTGGCCGCTGCTGCAAAGACTAAGCGGCGGTTTCTCGCCTACCAACCCTATCGCCTCAAGACGGAGCTGCGAATCCTGCGCGAATTGTTGGCCCGAAACGTGATCGGGCCGATTTACGCCGTCAAACGGGCCAATTCCAGCTACGTGCGGCGCGCGGACTGGCAGGCGTTTCGCGCCAACGGTGGAGGTTTATTGAATAATTACGCGTCGCATCATCTCGATGAAATGATGGCCCTGCTGGCTCAAGATCCGATTCGTAGCGTGTTTTGCCAAACCCGTAGCGTGGCCACGATTGGCGACGCAGAAGATGTCGTAAAGATTGTCCTTGTTACGACAAACGGAGTGCTGGTCGATCTGGACATAACCCAGGCATCCGCTCAACCGATATCTCCATGGCAAGTCTTCGGGTCTCATGGTGCAGCCACGTGGGATGCCGCCGCTGGGCTCTGGCGGGTCCGATACTACATTCCCGAAGAGGCACCGGTTCTTAGCGCAGAGCGTGGATTGGCTGCAGCGAACAGGAAGTATGCCCATGAAGATCTGCCGTGGCGAGAGCTGACGGTAGAGGCTGACAGTGCCAGCGAGGTTGACTACTATGAGTTGGCTTGGCGGCACTTTGCCCTGGGTGAGGCTCCTCCTATTACGACTGATGAGATGCGTCAATTACTCCGGCTGATCGAGCGATGCCGAGAGAGTGCTAACACCGGGAAAGTGGCGTAAGGCGCGCTTTGCTTGGAAGTTCGTTTTGGCAATCAAGCCCGAGTGACCTGACTTCCTGCATGTCGCCACCATTCTGCCGCGCCGTGTCCACAGTAGATTGTCCGTCCAAGCGAGACCGACTACGCGGCGCTACTCTCATAAGTGCCTTGGGCCGAAACGCTTAGGGTGCCATGTCTCCGCGTATTTGACGGCGGCGAAGTCTCGGATAGCGGGATAATTCCATCGGCCGCTGAGACGCTTCGATGGGCGCGTCAGTTGCGCAGCAAGCACGGCTGGAAGGCCGATATGATGGTTGAAACCGATGATGGGCTTGTAACCCGTGAGGCGATTCGATGGCTCTGTTTGCAGGCAAAGGATGTCGCGATGTTGTGGGATGCGCACAGCATGTGGCGCACGATCGGCATCGATTCAGTTGCGTAGTGGCCTCGCATCGTGGAAGATGTTGTTCATATCCACGTTAAGGATGGTGTTAGTCGCGCTTCGGAACGCCCTCCTTATACCCTTGTATTACCGGGAGATGGAGAGTTTCCAATGCGGCGATTGGCTGACGCGCTCAGACGCGACGGATATGGCAGCGCGGTCAGGCTCGAATGGGATCGGCAATGGCATCCGAATTTGCGCCCGATAGAAATGGCTCTGCAAACCGCCGCCAATCGTGGATGATGGTGAATGCCAATCGCAGCAAGGTGACCTTATCGGAAAATGATCAAAATTTTCGTCGAGCACATTACTTTGAGAGTCGTTTCAGTCGAAGGCAGTGACACTGCTCGTCCACAATTTCCGATGAAATATAATGTCCTTGTCAGATTGAGTGCCCGAAAACTAGCTACCGTGCAGTGAAGAATGACTCAAATCGGCCACTTCGGCGAAATCCCATCCGGACGCGCCGCCGGCTCCTAGAAGCGGGCATTCGTTTCTTCTCGGCACAAGGCTATCACGCTGTGTCTGTGGATCAAATTGTGGAGGCCGCGCGAGTAAACAAGCGGATGGTTTATCACTTCTTCGGGAGCAAGGAGGCATTGTTTCGGGCGGCGCTCTTGGATGTTTATCAACGGATTGAGAAAATTGAATTTCATGCTATTGAACAGGGGGAATCCCCCCAAGAAAAACTGACGCGCGTCCTTGAAGGTTATTTTGAGTTTCTGGACCAGAATCCGGAGTTCGTCCGACTATTGCTGTGGGAAAATTTGGAAAAAGGACGTCATCTAGCGGTCGAGGATCACCGGCTAACCAAGGACCCTTTCATGAGCCGATTCCGACAGATTGTCGAAGAGGGCATTGCCTCGGGAGATTTTCATGCCGGCATCAACATCCAGCACCTAATGGTTCATTTCATTGGATTGTGTTTCATCTATCATTCTAACCGTTTTTCATTATCCCAAAGCTTGGGGATCGATCTTGGTGACCCGAAGGTGAAGGCGCGGGGTCTTGCTCAGGTATTACATCTTGTATTCGAGGGAATCAATGTGCGGGAGGCCCCTGTTGGTGGCAAAGGCTCGACAAAAAGAGATTAGCACTACGTTACGGAGTGGTGCTAGTCGGTCCGCTCAAGCCGTCACGGGACTGTAGATCGGACGCCGTATTAGAAGGCAGATGAAAGCGGCCAATTGGAGACAAGGCGGAGATTGAGAGGTTTAAGAACCTCGTTGCACGAAACACTGCGACATCGAAAGCGGTGCTATTTGTCGGCAGTTCCAGCATCGTCCTGCGGGAAACTGCGGCGGTGTTCCCATATTGCCCTTTTATTGATCGAGGTTTCAACGGTTCAACGCTGATTGAAGTGAATCATTTCTAGAACGAGATCGTTAAGAAAAATGCGCCCGCGATCATTGTGCTCTATTGCGATAGTGATGAGATCAAGCTGCCCAAGCTGCACTTTGCCGTGCAGAATGGAATGCTGTGGCAAGCAGCGATATAGAATGCATAACTCTGATTGATTCGGGAGGCGCACTCCAAAGCAGAATATGCCATCCGGGATTGGCGGTGGCGATATCGTGACAGGACACAGTTCACCACCGGCTCTGACTGAATCTCGATGGTTTCGTGTGGCGGTCAATTCGACAGGCAGCCGATTGTCGCGGGCTCCTCGTGCATCGCCTGCTGGCGCAGATGCCCAGGAACGGCCCGATTCCCAGATCGCGCCTGTTATGCTCTCCTAGTGTCAGTCGGCTGCATACGCCCATTTCTAAATTGACATTACTCGAAGTGCGGCCACCTATGCTGTCGCTGATCCGTACAGTCGGGATGACATAAGTAAGCCGAATGGAACCACTTGAAAAATTGACCGACGCCGAGTCCACCCGTTGGCTAACCGAAGAAGTCCGACCGTTCGATCTCCCGTTGCGTGCCTATTTAAGTCGGTCACTGCCTTCTCAGGCCGATGTGGATGACCTGGTTCAGGATACCTATGTTCGTCTGCTGAAAGCAAAGGGAAAGGGCTCGATCCGGCATATTAAGGGCCTGTTTTTCGCCATTGCGCGCAACTTGGTACATGATTTTTTTCGCCAAAAGAATGATGCTAACGTTGTTTCCATCACGGAAAATGGCGTGATTCCCGTCTTCTTAAGCAATGACGAAGGTTTGGTCGAAGGCGTCTGTCGGCGAGAGGAATTGGCGCTTCTATGCGATGCATTCAATTCCCTTCCTGAACGCTGCCGCGAGGTGATCATGCTCCGAAAGATCAAAGGCCTCTCCCAGAGAGAGATCGCCGAACTACTCGGCATTGCGGAGCATACGGTTGAGTCGCTCGCTGCAAAAGGGGTGCGCCGCTGTGCTGACTACCTGCGCGCAAATACCGATAGACAACAGCCATGATCCGGAACCCTGAGTCTACCGATTTCGGACAACCTCAGTCCACGGACCCTATCGCGCAAACTGCGGCGGCGTGGGTGGCCCGGCAGGATCGTGGCTTGACCGCAGAAGAGGTAAGAACTGTCACGGAATGGCTCAACGCGAATCCGCGCCATTCTGTAGAATTCGCGCGGATTGCCAACAGCTGGCAGAGACTCGATGTCATCGGTGCTGTGCCGGGGTTGGCCGCCATGGCCGATTCGCTCGAAGTGCGCGCCAGAGCCCGGCGACAGCGCCGTCGAACCTGGGTTGCAGCAGCGAGCGTCGCAGCGGCAATCGTGGCGGCATTCGGGCTGTGGAGATCGGTTCGTTCTCCCGGCTCAGCCGGGCCCAAGAATGGGGATTACATCGTGCTTGCTAGCACCGCGCGGCACGTGACGATGCCCGACGGTTCCATGGCGGAATTGAACGGGGACAGCCGCATCGAGATGGACTTCAATCCTGCGGAGCGCCGGGTCAAACTCGTGCACGGCGAGGCTCACTTTAGCGTAGCTAAGAATCCCGCCCGCCCATTCGTCGTTTCAGCCGGGCCGATTGCGGTGCGCGCCGTCGGCACTGCCTTTGACGTGCGTATCGCTGCAGACTCTGTTGAGGTACTCGTAACTGAGGGCAACGTGCATCTGCAGGAATCGGCGCATGCATCCGGGCAGCAGCCGCTACCGGAAGAGCTTCTCGATCCAATGTCCGCTGGGCGGGCTCTAAGCGCTGGCGAACGTGCCGTTGTACGGGCGGCGGTCGCCGGCAGGGTCAAAGTTTCCGTCGAGTTGCCGTCCAAGAGTGAGATCGACCAAACATTGGCATGGGAAGGGACACAGCTTGCGTTCGACCGCACGCCGCTGGACCAAGTGGTTGCCGCATTTAACCATTTCAATTCGCGCCAGTTGGTACTCGCAGACCCTAAGGTGCGGAGCCTCACGTTATCGGGTGTATTTCGCGCGGACAATCTTGACGCGTTTATTCATCTGTTGCGAGCTAGCGTGGATGTGGTCGCCGAACCCCAAGACGATGGCCGCATCCTCCTTCGAGCGGCGCCTTGACTGCGCCCCGGCCGCTGGAAGATGTGCGGGAACGGTCCGGGCTTGCCATTGGGCTCGGACCCGCGCAAAAGATTTTCAGCGAAAACCGTAACGGAATTTCCCAAAATCCAAGTCTTGTGGTTGTAAGGCGCGTTCCATGCGACGCCTGACACCCAAGAATGCCTGAGAATGTTCCCCAAATCGTGCGGCCCCCGGTCGCCATGGTGTTGCCGATTGCTCGGCGTTGCCATCTTGTTCATGACCGGAACCGCTTTTGGGGCGCCGACAACGGCGGCTGTCGAGAGCGCCAACCACGCGTTCGATATCCCCGCCGAGAATGCCGAAACGGCCCTCCGCACTTTTGCGGAGCAAGCCGATACGCAGTTTGTCTATTCTGCGGACAAGGTGACAGGGGTACGCACGAATGCGCTGAGAGGCAGCTATGCGCCACGAGAGGCGCTCGACCGCCTTGTGTCTGGCACGGAATTATTCGTCGTGCAAGACGACAGGACGGGCGCGCTCACGGTGGATCGGAATCGCTCCCGGGCGATTTCGCAGAACTCCCCAACACACCAAAATGAGACCAATGTGAAAACCTATACGCAAACCCGTAAGACTCTGCTCGGTTGGCTTGCCGCGCTATTCGTGGCCACCGGTTCTGCTTCAGTAAATGCTCAGGAGGTGACGCCCGTCGCTCCTCCTTCTCAGCAAAATCCCCCTGAGGAAACAACGCAAATTAGAGATGAAGCGATCATACTGTCGCCGTTTGTCGTTTCAACCGATAAGGACAACGGGTATATTGCTAGCAATACATTAGCCGGGAGCTTCCTCAATACCCCGCTGGCCGACACGCCGCTGGCCGTTTCTGTTTTAACGAAGGACTTCATTGAGGATATCGGTGCGTTGAAAATCAGCGATGCGATCGAATATGCGACGGGCGCCGGCAACGACATCGGCGGCGGCGGCTACCAGGTCGGTGCCACGACTGGCAATGGTTTGATAGAGAATGATTACAATTTCATGATTCGCGGGTATCGCCTTGTGCAGACGACGCGTGATTTTTTCCCCACGATTCTGCAGGGGGATGCCTTTAATCTCGAGCGTATCGATATTTCCCGCGGGCCGAACTCGACTTTGTTCGGCGTCGGTGGCGCGGGGGGCATCGTAAATTTCACGCCCAAAAGCGCCCAAATTGGACAAAACATCGACGAGCTGGACTTGCGAGTGGAGAGTTATGATTTCACTCGAGAGGCTCTGGATCTCAATCGCACGCTGATGGGTAATAAACTGGCCGTACGCATCAATCTGATGAACCAGAGGGCGAATGGCTTTTTCGACTTTGAGACTGACAATGAGAGAAAAGGCGCGGTAGCGGTCACTTGGAGGCCGACAAATTCATTGACGATTCGTCTCGATGGCGAATTTGGCGAAACGCACCAGAATAAGGTGCGGCCATGGGGACCCTTCGACAGCATCACTCCCTGGATCAGAGCTGGCAGCTATTTTTCTCCTTATGGCACCGGTCAGTATGCAGTCACTCCCGGGGACAACAACTACTCCCAGTCCAGTCCATATTCAGGCATCTTCGGTGAGCGCCGGGAAGGCAATGATGGAAACGAGACCACGTTTACCAATGGACCGCTTGCGGGCGAGCCAATGTGGATGGGAACGAGACCCCTCGGTCAGCGATATTTCCGGACGTCCATGGGTGTGAATATCGCCAACTTCAACACCAATGTTAATTACGATAACCCTGGTGTCTTCCCCGAAAACGGCAACGTGACCGGACCTGGTGCATATGTTGAAACAAAATATCACACCAACGGAGCCACGATTGAGCAAGCGATCGGCAAGAATATGTATCTCGCGGTGGCCGTCAATGAGTCCAAGGTGACCGCGAATATCCATAATTCAATGGGTTTCGCTTCGGATGCGATCGAGTATGATGTGACCTCCACCCTGCCGGTCTATAATAGCGATAGAAGTTGGGCCGCCACTCCAGGCAGCACCACGGAAGCCACCGGCACAATTCACTTTGGCCAGCAGATCGCTAATCCAAACATGGGCAAGCTAATGGTCGGTGACTATCAGCCTTACGGGGAATTCACCGGCACGCTTCAGGATGATGCGCGGGTGAGCTTAACCTACCACTTGGATTTGGGGCGGCTGGCGGGCGATCACCACTTCCTTGCGTTCGTCAGTCGTTCTGACCAGAAGACGGAATACAAGGATACCTTCGAAACCAACGTGGCCCCGAACCGCCCTGATCCTTCCTATTATTATAATGGGATCAACTTCAGCGGTCGCTCTACCTACATTGATCCCTTCAGCTCAAATCTAAGCCTGCACGGGGTGCCCGATCCTTGGAGAACTCCACTCCCTAGTGGCGCAATGTATGGCAGTCCCCAATTCGGATTCATTGATGGCTGGATTCAGGACAATTGGACCAGGGAGAATAACCGCATCGATTCGGTTGCCCTTGCCGTCCAAAGTTCTTTCTTCGCTAACAGCCTCTTCACGACGCTCGGTGGTCGCCGTGACCGAGCGATAGTCTACCAATCCGATTTTAACGCCACTGATGACGGGATTGCGCTTCCACCAACTCTGCACGGCACACCTGATATCGACCAATCTGCAAATACTTATACCATAGGTGCTGTCTATCGGTTCCCATTCGCCAAGTGGGTTAGTGTCTTCGCGAACAAGTCTACAAATTTCCAGCAGCAGAATGGCGCGCTGCTTTTCAATGATCAACACCAGCAAACAGAGGCCGGTCCGCTGCGTGGCCTAGGCAAGGATGCGGGTTTGAAGTTCGATCTTGTGCAAAACCGTCTTGTTGCGACCGTCGACTTCTTTCAAGTCGACCAGAACAATCTTGCATCGGGCTTTAATGGCGCGATCCCCTTTTACATTCAGTCGATTTGGGATGCCATCCTTAACAGGGGCCCAGGCGAGCTGCAGGATAGCCAGCAGCCCAACGGGCACAACCCAGGCGGTGGCGACACGGTAAGCGCGAAGTCGACAGGCGTTGAACTCGAGCTGACGGCCAATCTTACGAAGGAATGGCGCCTATCATTGAATGTAACCAAGGCAAACAACGTCACTGGGAATGTAGACAGCGTGATACAGGGTTACGTCAACACTCACTTGGCTGAGTGGAATTCCAATTCCTCGCTGCTTATCAACACCGACCGGTACGGCCTGTTAGGCGGAACGAAGACACCGTCGATCGCGAACGCGATCGCAGAGATCCAGGGGGATATTGCACAAGACAAGACGCTGGATGGAGCCATGCAACCCAACCTGCGTCCTTGGAACGCCAATC
>Ga0265318_10000570_pt1 | contig 26016 bp, 23 predicted proteins | sample 4821metaG_FD_192431 | JGI IMG/M metagenome (GOLD analysis project Ga0265318, IMG submission 192431) | Rhizosphere microbial communities from Carex aquatilis grown in University of Washington, Seatle, WA, United States - 4-8-21 metaG | ecosystem: Host-associated > Plants > Roots > Rhizosphere >... | reverse complement strand
GTCGACATCACGGGCGACCCAGCCCTCGAGGCCGAGTATCGGGAGTGGCTGCCGGTCGTCGAGATCGACGGCCGGCGCCGCTTTACGTATTACGTGCAGCCGGACGCCCTCCGGCGAGCGGTTGCACAAGCGGGCAGCTAGTCCTGCCTGGTACAAAGGCATCAGCTGTTACAAACTCGACCGGAGGAGGACGCGTGGCGGATCGGCTGACGGTGGGTGTTGCGGCCCGTCTGTCGCGGTACCTCCAGGTACTGACACAGGCGCGGAAGATGGGCAAGACTCGGATCTCCTCCCAGGAGATCGCGGAGTACACGAACATCAACGCGACCCAGATCCGGCGCGACCTCTCGGCCTTCGGCAAGTTCGGCAAGCGCGGGGTGGGCTACAACATCGACTCGCTGCTCGGCGAGATCCGGAAGATCCTGCGCACCCAGGGGCAGCACAACATCGCCCTGGTGGGCGCCGGACGGCTCGGACAGGCGATCGCGAGCTCCCCGATCTTCGCCGAGCACGGGATCAACATCGCTGCGGTCTTCGACACCGACCCCGACAAGATCGGGCTGCCGATCGGCCACGTGGCGGTCAGCGAGTACGGCGGGCTGCCCGACGCGATTCGCGACAAGAACATCCTCGTCGGGGTCCTCGCGGTGCCGGCGGGCGCCGCGCAGCAGGCCGCGAACGACCTCATCGGCGCCGGGGTCCGGATCATCTTCAACTACTCCGAGGCGCTGCTCGAAACCCCGGCCGACGTCACGGTGCATACGTCGAATCCCGCCGTGGAGCTGTTGTATGCCCTCTACTTCCATTTGACGTGACTCGGGTGCCTGGCACCGCGGAGCGGTGCCAGGCACCGGGGGTCTAGTGTCGCCCGCATGCGGATAGTCATCTGGCACGGCTACCTCCTCGGCGGTACCGGCTCGAACGTCTACACCCGTGCCCTCGCGCGCGAGTGGAGCCTCGCGGGCCACGACGTCACGATCGTCTGCCAGGAGCGGCACCCGGAGCGCCACGACCTCGGGACGGCCGCGATCGTCGTGCCGGAGCTGCCCGACCGGCTCCTGCCCGTCTTCGTGCTCGACCGCTACGAGGGTCTGGAGGCGCGGCTTCTCCAGGACTTCACGCCGTCCGAGCGCGATCGCTACGTCGACGCGAACGCATCGGCGCTCCGCGCGCTCCTGCCGGCCGACCTCGTCTTCGCGAACCACGTCCTGCTCGGCGGTCCGGTCGCCGCCGCGTCCGGCGCGCGCTTCGCGGTCAAGGCGCACGGATCCGAGCTCGAGTACTCGATGCGCGGCCGGCCGGAGCTCGCGCGCTGGGGCGCCGAGGCGCTCGCACACGCCGACGCGGTCTTCGTCGGGTCGGCGCACATCCGTGCGGTGCTCGAGGAGGTGGTCGGTCACGTCGACCGCGTGCATGAGGTGCCGCCGGGCGTCGACGTGGAGGAGTTCCGGCCGGAGGCGCGCGGCGAGGCGCTGGCCGCCCTGCTCGCCGAGGCGCGGCGCGACCCGCCCAACCCCGGCAACGCGGACGAGCGGCACGCCGACGACGGCAACGCCGGCCGCTTCGCCGCCTTCTTCGAGACCGACGAGCCGACCGTCGTCTACGTCGGGAAGATGATCGTGAACAAAGGTGTGCACATCTTGCTGGAGGCGTTGCGCGGTCTCGATGCGCGTGCGGTGCTCGTCGGCTTCGGCGACTACCGTGCCCAGCTCGAGGCGGAGGCGCCGCCGCGCACGCTCTTCACCGGGCCGCTCGAGCACCGGCACCTCGTCCACCTCCTTCCGCTCTGCGACGCCGCCGTCGTGCCGTCGATCTTCCCCGAGGCCTTCGGAATGGTCGCCGCCGAGGCGGCCGCCGCCGGCGTCCCTCCGTTGCTCGCCGCGCACTCGGGCCTCGCCGAGGTCGCGGCCGGCATCGCGCGCGAGTATCCGCCGCAGCTGCAGCACCTCGTGGCGACGGAGACCGGCGACGCCGGAGTGCTGCGCGACCGCCTGGCCGAGCTGCTCGCGCTGCCGTCCGAAGAACGGCGCGCGCTCGGGCAGGCCGCACGGCGCGCGGTCGTGCGCAACTGGAGCTGGGCGCGCGTGGCCGAGCGGCTGCTCGAGCCGCTTGCCGGCGAGCCAGGGGCCGCGGGCTAGGCTTCCGCCATGGGCGACGACCAGAAGGTCGGCTACGAGGAGATGCTCGCAGCGTCCCGCGCCGCGTTCGAGACGGTGCCGGACTTCACGGTCGCCGTGGAGGAGGAGTTCGCGCTCCTCGACCCCTCGACGCTCGAGCTCGTCAACCGCTTCGAGGAGCTGCAGCAAGGAGCCAGAGGCTCGGAGCTCGAGCCGCACCTCGTCGGCGAGCTGATCGCCTCCGAGATCGAGGTGCGCACCGGCCGCTGCGACGTGTTCGCCGACGCCGTCGACCGGCTCGGCGAGCGGCGCGCACAGCTGCGGGCGCTCGCTGACAGCTTCGGCGTCACGCTCGGCTCGACGGGGACGCATCCGTGGAGCCGATGGCAAGAGCAGCGGATCATCGACACGCCGCACTACCGCCGCAACGACGAGCTTCTGCGCTACGTCGTCTGGCGCAACAACACGTTCGGGCTGCACGTGCACGTCGGGATCAACGGGCCCGACCGCGCGCTCCGGGTCACGAGCGCCCTGCGCAACTACCTGCCCGAGCTGCTCGCGCTCTCCGCGAGCTCTCCGTTCGCCGAGGGTGTGTACACGTATCTTCACTCGGCGCGCACGCAGGAGTTCACGCGGATGTTCCCGCGCTGCGGGATTCCGGACTGGTTCGAGGGCTGGGACGACTGGGAGGCGTACATTCGCTTTCTCTACGAGACGGGCTCGGTCACCGAGCACACGCAGATCTGGTGGAGCGTGCGGCCGCATCTCGCCTTCCCGACCGTCGAGATCCGGATCTGCGATGCGCAGCCCGAGCTGAGCGAGGCTCGCTCGCTCGCCGCGTTCTGCTACTCGCTCACTGCCCGCATCGCGCGTGCGCTCGACGAGGGTGAGCCGTTGCCGTCGTGGCCGCACCGGCTGCTCGAGGAGAACCTCTGGCGCGCGATCCGGTACGGCCTCTCCGGCGAGCTGATCGACCTCGAGCGTCGCCGGCCGATTCCGGCGCGGGCGCGCCTCGAGCAGCTGCTCGAATGGGTACGCCCCGTCGCCGAGGAGCTGGGTGCCGCAGCGTGGCTCAACGTGCCGGAGCGCAACGCCGCCGAGCGGCAGATCGCCCGCCACGAGGAGGGCGGGACGATCGAGGAGATCTTCGCGGAACAGGTGGCTGCAGGTGAGCGAGTCGCAGGCTGAGCCCACGGGGATCCCGAGCCCGGAGGAGCTCGTCGCGGAGCTCCGCAAGGCGAAGGTCTCCGAGCTGCTCGTGCACACGTGCTCGCTGCTCGCCTCGCTCGCCTTCGGCAAGCTCGCGCCCGACCTGCGCGACCTCGACCAGGCGCGGCTCGCGATCGACGCGTTGAAGGCGCTCGGACCGCTGCTCGAAGAAGGCCCGCGCCGCGACGTCCAGCAGGTCGTCGCCAACCTCCAGCTCGCGTACGCCGACGCGGCTTCTCGGCCGGAGTAGGCGATATGCTCGCGGCATGGCACGCAAGCGTCGCGGGAAGAAGAACCAACCCAGCGGCCGCCCGGATGTGGCCGGAACCCACGGTCGCGACCAGTTCACCTCGCCGCCCAAGCCCGCGGTGAAGCCGCCGCAGCGGCTGCCGGGTCACGGGATGCGCTGAGGGGCCGGCTCGTGCGGCCTCCAGCCGCTCGATTTGATACACAAGGAGCGCGCGCCGGGAACGTCCCGGCGCTAACTTTGTGACAAGGAGAGTCCCCCGCCCATGAGCTGGTTCATGCATCACGCCGTCCTCTTCGCTCTCCTGTGCGCCGGAGCGGCCGTCGCCTACGGGATCGGCCTGACGGTCTGGCTGCTCCGGCAGCCGGAAGGCACCGAGCGGATGAAGGAGATCTCGCACGCTGTGCAGGAAGGCGCAGCCGCGTACCTGCGCCGTCAGTACCGGACGATCGCGATCGTTGCGATCGTGCCGTTCCTCGCGCTCGGCTTCTATCACTCGCTCGGATGGGGCACAGCGGTCGGCTTCCTCGTCGGCGCCGTTCTCTCCGCGGCGGCGGGCTTCATCGGCATGAACGTCGCCGTCCGCTCGAATCTCCGTACCGCCGAGGCGGCCCGCACCGGCCTGCCGCCCGCGTTGAATGTCGCCTTCCGGGCCGGATCGGTCACCGGCCTCCTCGTCGTCGGGCTCGGCCTGTTCGGCGTCTCGGGGTACTACTGGGCCCTGACCGACTGGCTCGGCCACACCGACAAGTCGGCCATCCACGACCTGATCGGCCTCGCCTTCGGCGGGTCGCTGATCTCGGTCTTCGCACGGCTCGGCGGCGGCATCTACACAAAGGCCGCCGACGTCGGCGCCGATCTCGTCGGCAAGATCGAGGTGGGCATCCCGGAGGACGACCCGCGCAACCCGGCCGTGATCGCCGACAACGTCGGCGACAACGTCGGCGACTGCGCCGGCATGGCGGCCGACCTGTTCGAGACGTATGCGGTCACCGCAGTCGCTGTCATGCTGCTCGGCGTCACCGGCCGTGCGTACGTGACCGGAACGCATCTCTGGCTGTTCCCGCTCGCGATCGGCGGCGTCTCGATCCTCTCGTCGATCATCGGCGCCCAGTTCGCACGGGTCCGCCCGGGCGGCAGCATCATGAACGCGCTCTATCGCGCGGTCCTCGTGGCGACGGTCATCTCCGCAGTGCTCTTCATCCCGATCACGAAGGCTTTCGACACGACGGGCGCGTATTCGTTCGGCCATCTGTACGGCGCGGCGCTGATCGGGCTCGCGGTCACCTTCCTGCTCGTCGGCATCACCGAGTACTACACGGGTTCGCGCTGGGGTCCGGTGAAGCGGATCTCCGCCGCCTCGCAGACCGGCCACGCGACGAACATCATCGAAGGACTCGCGGTCGGCATGCAGGCGACCGCCCTGCCGGTGATCGTGATCGCGGTCGGCATCCTGCTCGCGAACCACTTCTCCGGGCTCTACGGGATCGGCGTCGCCGTCATGGCGCAGCTCTCCATGACGGGCCTCATCGTGGCGCTCGACGCGTACGGGCCTGTCACCGACAACGCGGGCGGGATCGCCGAGATGGCCGATCTGCCGCACGAAGTGCGCGAGATCACCGACCAGCTCGACGCCGTCGGCAACACGACGAAGGCCGTGACGAAGGGCTACGCGATCGGCTCTGCCGCGCTCGCAGCGCTCGTCCTCTTCGGCTCGTACGCCCAGGGGCTGAAGGACCAGGCGCCCGTGGGGTCGGCGCTCTCGCATCTGACCTTCGACCTCTCGAACGCCTGGGTGATCGCCGGCCTGTTCCTCGGCGGCCTGATGCCGTTCCTCTTCGCGTCGCTCGCGATGCAGGCGGTCGGCCGGGTCGGCGGCCAGGTGGTCGAAGAGGTCCGCCGGCAGTTCAAGGCCGACCCGGGAATCATGGAGGGCACCTCGCGGCCGGAATACGGGCGGGCGATCGACATCGTCACGCGCTCTGCGATCCGCTCGATGATCGTCCCGGCGCTCGTGCCGATCGGCTTCCCGATCATCGTCGGCATCATCAACGCACAGATGCTCGGCGGTCTGCTGATCGGGACGATCGTCACCGGCCTCTTCCTCGCGATCTCGATGACCTCGGGCGGCGGCGCCTGGGACAACGCAAAGAAGCTGATCGAGGACGGCCTCTACGGCGGCAAGGGCTCCGACGCCCACGCCGCGTCGGTCACCGGCGACACCGTCGGCGATCCCTACAAGGACACCGCCGGCCCGGCGATCAACCCGATGATCAAGATCGCCAACATCGTCGCGATCCTGATCATTCCAATCATCGTCTCGATTCACGGCTGAGTAGTCGCGGGGGCGGAGGCCGATGGTCTCCGCCCCCGCGACCAGGAGTAGCGTCTACACAGTGAGCCTCTACCGGGATCCGCGACGGCTGGCCGTTGCGCTCCTCGCGAGCGCTGCCGCCGTCGCCTTCGTGACCGGGGCGATCCAGCTCTTCAAGCCGTACGTTCCCGTCCTCAGTCTCGGCGTGCTCTACGTCTTCGCCGTGCTGCCGGTCGCGGTGATCTACGGGCTGCCGCTCGCGCTCGTCGTCTCCATTGCGAGCATGCTGGCATTCAACTGGTTCCACCTGCCGCCGATCCACACCTTCACGCTCGCGGACAGCGAGAACTGGTTCGCGCTCGCCGTCTACTTCGCAACCGCGGTCGTCGTCAGCGAGCTCGCGGCGCGGGCACGGCGGCGCGCCGCGTCCGCCGAGCAGCGGGAGCAGGAGTCGGCGCTGCTGGCGGAGCTCGCGACCGAGCTGCTGCGCGGGCGGGGGCTGGACGAGGAGCTCGACCAGATCGCGTCGCGGGCGGCCGCCGTCCTCGGGGTCGAGTCCGCCGAGATCGAGCTCGGTCCTGCGCACCGCCCGCCGCCCGGGCACGCGCCACATCCGCTCGAAGTGGCCGACCGTTCGGTGGGGACGCTGTACACGCCTGCCGGCGGCGACGCGCACGTCGCCGCGCGCCACCGCTTCCTGCCTGCGTTGGCGGCGTTGCTCGCGGTCGCGGTCGACCGCGACCGGCTCGAGCGGGAAGCGCTCGAAGCCGAGACCCTGCGGCGCAGCGACCTCGTCAAGACGGCGCTCCTTCGCGCGGTCTCGCACGACCTGCGCTCGCCGCTCACGGGTATCAGCACCGCCGTCGGCGCGCTCCGCAACACGACGCTCCAGCTGAGCGACGAGGACCGCGCCGAGCTGCTCGAGACGATCGACCTCGACTCCGGGCGCCTCAGCCGCCTCGTCGGCGACCTGCTCGACCTCTCGCGGCTCGAGGCGGGCGCAGCAGCGCCGGAGCAGCAGCTCTGGTCGCTCGACGACCTCGCACGCCAGGCCGTCGACTCGCTCCATGCGCGTGACCGCGTGGACCTCGTCGGCGAGGGGCCGCTCGTGAACGTCGACGCGACGCAGATCCAGCGTGTGCTCGCAAACCTGATCGAGAACGCGTTGAAGTTCTCGTCACCGGACGTTCGCGTGCTCGTGCGGATCACGGCCACGCGCAAGGAGGCGATCGTGCGAGTCGTCGACCAGGGGCCGGGGCTCCCCGAGGACGAGCTGGAGCGCGTCTTCGAGCCGTTCTACCGGCGGACGGGCGACAACAGGTCGGGCGCAGGGCTCGGGCTGGCCATCGCGCGCGGCTTCGCCGCAGCGAACGGCGGCCGCGTCTGGGCGGAGTCGCGCCCCGAGCAGGGCGCCACGTTCGCGCTCGCGCTGCCGGTCGTCGAGGTGCCGGCGGAGCTGCGCGCGTGAACGGCCAGCGGATCCTCGTCGTCGATGACGAGCCGCAGATCCTGCGCGCGCTGCAGACGACCCTGCGCGGTGCCGGGTACACCGTGGATTCGGCCGCCACCGCCGGCGAGGCGCTCACCTCCGCGGCAGCACACCCTCCCGAAGCGGTGATCCTGGACCTTGTTCTTCCCGATGGAAACGGCACCGACGTCTGCCGCGAGCTGCGCACGTGGAGCGACGCGCCCGTGATCGTGCTCTCGGCCGTCGGGGAAGAGCGGGAGAAGATCGCCGCGCTCGACGCGGGCGCCGACGACTACGTCACGAAGCCGTTCAGCGTCGACGAGCTGCTCGCGCGGCTGCGAGCGGTGATGCGCCGCCGTTCGCCGAGCCAGGAGCCGGTGATCGAGATCGGCGAGCTGCGCATCGACGTCGCGGAGCGCGTCGTCACCGTGAAGGGCAAGCGGGTGAAGCTCAGCCCGCACGAGTTCGACCTGTTGCGAGTACTCGCCCAGAACCGGGGGAAGCTACTCACGCACCGGACGCTGTTGCGCGAGGTCTGGGGCCCGGCGTACCAGGTCGAGGCGCACTACCTCCACGTGTACATCTCGCACCTGCGGCGCAAGATCGAGCCCGACCCGTCGAGCCCGCGCTACCTCCTGACGGAGCCGGGTGCCGGCTACCGGCTCGTCGATCACCTTTCCGCGCCCGTCTAGGTACCATGCGCGCCGGTGAGCCGGGAAGTCTGGTCGGCGTCGCGTAGCGCTGCCTTCAAGACCACCCGATGCACACACCCCGTCTGCTTCCACGCTCGGCCGAGTGGCGCCGCGAGGCGCTGCGCACGAATCTCTGGGCGGTTCCCGCGCTGGAGGTCCTGCTCGCGGTCGGGCTCTTCTTCGGCACCTATGCCCTCGACCGGGCCGTCTACAACGGCGGGCTGTCGCTCCCCTCCTGGGTGATCAGCGGTACCGCCGATGCCGCGAGGCAGATCCTGACGGCGCTGGCGGCGGCGGTGATCACCGTCGTCGGTGTCGTCTTCTCGATCACGATCGTCACGCTCACCCTTGCCTCGACGCAGTTCGGGCCTCGGATGCTGCGCAACTTCATCCGCGACCGCGGCACGCAGTTCACGCTCGGCACGTTCGTGGCCACCTTCGTGTACGCGATCCTGACGCTCGTCTCGATCGGGCCGTCCAATCACGGCGAGTTCGTCCCGCACATCTCGATCACCGTGACGCTCGGGCTGGTCGTGCTCGACCTCGCGGTGCTCATCTTCTTCATCCATCACACCGCGAAGTCGATCCAGCTGCCGCAGGTGATCGCCAGCATCGCCGGCGATCTCTCGAAGGCGATCGACGCGCAGGTCGTATCCGTGAGCGACCGCGTTGCGGTGCCGGAGCGGGGCCTGTCCGTCGCGGAGCTGTCGTCGCGGATGGCGGAGTCCAGCGGAATCGTCCATACGACGAAGAGCGGCTACCTGCAGTTCGTCCGCTACGACACCCTCGTCGCGATCGCGGCCAGGCGGTCGGCCGTCATCCGGCTGCTGCACAGGCCGGGTCACTTCGTCGTCGAAGGGCACCCGCTCGCGACCGTGCTGCCTGCGGAAGCGGCCGCCGACGTGGCCCGCAGCCTCGAGCGCACCCACTTCATCGGGCCGCACAGGACGCTGACGCAGGACATGGCATTCGCGATCGACCAGCTCGTCGAGATCGCGATCCGCGCCCTCTCGCCGGCGGTGAACGACACCTTCACGGCGATCACCTGCATCGACTGGCTCGGGGACAGCCTCTGCAAGATCGCCCTGCGCTGGAACCCGACGACCGTCCACCGTGACGGCGGCGGCTACGTGCGGGTGATCACGGCGGAGATGAGCTTCACGCGCCTGGTTCAACGAGCGTTCGAGAAGATCCGGCAGGCGAGCCGCGGGATGCCGGCGGTGATGATCCGCCAGCTCGAGGCGCTGGCCAAGATCCAGGACTACGCGACTACCGAGCCGCAGCGCCGGGCCTTGATGGCACAGGCGGAGATGATCCTGCGTGCGAGCAATGAGTCGGTGCCCGAGGAGGCGGACCGCGCGGACGTCCAGCGCCGGTACGACGTGGTCAGCGCGCGCGCCGACTCGACGCTCGCGCCCGTTTAGACAACGTTAAGACCGAGCGCCGGTGCTTTCAGCCGGCGTTGACGGGCAGAGTCGTACGTTGGCGCGCATGGAGCTCTCGCAGCTCGTGCACCGTCCCGCCCGCACGCAGAAGAACACCCTCCCGGCAGCGCCGTGGGTTCCGCTGGCGCTGTGCGCTGCGGCGGCCGCAGCGCTCTTCGGCATCGGCATCGCGGGCGGGATCGAGGGCAGCTTCCTCCTCGTCACGCCGATCTCGCTCGCCTGCCTCGGCATCCTGCTTGCGTTGCGGAGCTGGGCCGAGCGCGATCGCATCCGTGTCGCGGCTGACGCCTGGATCGCGCGCGGCTACGAGAATCGCGCGTCGCGGTACGGCTGGCGGATCGAGGAGCTGACGTCTCATGGCGAGCGCAAGCTGCTCGGCCGCTCCGTCCGCCGGATCGTCCCCGAGCTCGCGGCCGGCCGCCGGCCCGGCGCGTCACCCCTCAATCGCTTTGCACTACGCCCGTTCCGCTCCGAGCTGATCGCGCTCGCGGATCGCCTCGACGACCTCGAGCGGCCGGTCTCGGCCGCCGGGATCCTCGGCGTGCACCGCCTGCTCACCGAGCCCGGAAGCGTCCTCTACTCGCGGCCGTCTGTCGACACGCCGCGTGACATCGGCGCCGAGCTCGGCGCAATCCTCGACGGCCTGGAGGTATGCCGCTGATGTTCGACGTTGCTGCAATAGCTGTCCTGACGGCTTCTTTCGCCCTCATGTTCGGCCTGCTCTGGGCCCTGGGGCGGATCTGATGTCTGCTGCGGACGCATTCGGTCTCGCGATCTCGCTCGCCGTGCTCGTCTACCTCGTCTACGCGCTGTTCCGTGGGGAGCGGTTCTAGATGGGCCACGGCATCTTGCAGATCATCGTCTTCGTCGCGATCCTGATCGCGGCGGCGTACCCGCTCAGCCGCTACATGAAGTACATCTACACGGAGGACGACCTCTTCCGGCGCGGCCGCCTCCGCTTCCTCGGCAGCATCGAGCGCGGCTTCTACCGGATCGTCGGTGACCGCGCGGCGCGCGAGCAGAGCTGGAAGACGTACGGCAGCACGCTGCTCGTCTTCAGCTTCCTCTTCGTTCTCTTGCTCTACGGGATCCAGCGGCTGCAGGGACACCTGTTCCTGAATCCGCAGCACTTCCCGGGGGTGGCGTCGTTCATCTCGCTCAACACCGCCGCCAGCTTCCTCACCAACACCAACTGGCAGTACTACGCGGGCGAGACGACGATGTCGTTCCTCACCCAGATGGCCGGCCTGGCCGTGCAGAACTTCGTCTCGGCCGCAGTCGGAATGGCGGTCATGATCGCCGTGTTCCGCGGCTTCACCCGCCGCTCGGCGGGGACGATCGGCAACTTCTGGCGCGACCTGTACCGGTCGCTCGTCTACGTCCTGTTGCCGATCGCGGTCATCGGCGCGGCCATCCTCATCTCGGTGGGCGTGCCGCAGACGTTCCACGGCTACGCGCAGGCGACGACGCTGCAGGGCGCGCACCAGACCATCGCCCGCGGCCCGGTCGCATCGCAGGTCGTGATCAAGCATCTCGGCACGAACGGCGGCGGCTTCTACAACTCGAACTCTGCAGTGCCGTTCGAGTCGCCCGGAAGCTTCGGCGGCTACTTCGAGCTGTTCCTCGAGCTGCTGATCCCGTTCGCGTCCGTGTTCCTGTTCGGGCGGATGATCGGCCGTATGCGCAACGCGCTCGCGATCTTCGCGGCGATGTTCGTGCTCTTCGCGGTCGGAGTCGGGGTCAACTACGTCGCGGAGCAGCACGGCTCGTCCGTGCTGCGCAACTCCGGCGTGAACATCACGCAGGGGCACGGCCAGACCGGCGGCAATATGGCCGACAAGGAGGTCCGCTACGGCCTCGCCGAAACGGCCGTCTTCACCACCGGCACGACGATGACGTCGACGGGGGCGGTGATCGCCGGCCACGACGCGATGACGCCTGCGGGCGGCGCAGTCCCGCTCGTGAACATCTTCCTCGGCGAGATCATCTTCGGCGGAGTCGGCTCCGGGATGTACGGAATCATCTTCATCATCATCCTCGCCGTCTTCGTCGCGGGTCTGATGGTGGGACGTACTCCCGAGTACCTGGGCAAGAAGATCGAGGCGCGTGAGGTGAAGATCGCGGCGCTCGGTGCGCTGTTCCCGGGCGTCCTGATTCTCACCCTCACGGCCGCCGCGATGGTGACCCACGCCGGGCTCGCCTCCATCTACAACCCCGGGGCGCACGGCTTCACCGAAGCTCTCTATGCCTACACCTCGCAGGCCGGGAACAACGGCAGCGCGTTCGCCGGCTACGGGGCCACGAGCTTCTCCGCCTACATGGGCGCGATCGACATGCTCTTCGGGCGGTTCGTACCGCTCATTGCGGCGCTCGCACTCGGCGGCTCGCTCGCCATGAAGAAGACGGTCCCGGCCTCGGCCGGCACCTTCCGCACCGACGGACCGACGTTCTCGGTGCTCCTGATCGGCCTGATCCTGCTCACCGCCGGGCTGATGGTGTTTCCCGCCCTCACGCTCGGCCCGATCGTCGAAGGGTTGATGCACTGATGGCGCGCGTAATCGGCGGTTCAGTCGTCGCGATAGTCGTGATGACGCTCTTCTTCGGGTTCCTCTACCCGGTGGCGATGACCGGCTTCGCGTCGGCCGCCTTCCCGAGCCAGGCCGGCGGAAGTCTCATCCACCGTGACGGAAAGGTCATCGGTTCGAGGCTCTCGGCTCAGTCGTTCACGTGGCCGCGCTACTTCCACGAGCGGCCGTCCGGGACGTCGCCGGCCTACAACGCGGCGGCAACGACGTTCCTCAACCTCGGCCCGACGAATCCTGCGCTCGCGAAGCTCGTCTCCGACAACGCGAAGGCGATTCTCAAGCTCGAGGGGCCCTACAACCCGGGACTGACGATCCACGACATCCCGGTCGACGCGGTGGTCACGTCGGCGTCGGGCATCGACCCGGACATCTCGCCGGCCAACGCGGCTCTCCAGTCGCATCGCGTGGCCGCCATCCGGCATCTGCCGCTGGCGACCGTGCAGAAGCTGATCAAGCAGAACACCGACGGCCGCTGGCTCGGATTCTTCGGCGAGCCGGGCGTGAACGTCCTCAAACTCAATCTCGCTCTCGACAAGCTGGGAGGCAGGTAGATGGCGCGCCAGAGCGCAAGCATCTTCTCGCGCGAGCTGACGCTCGCGGCGGTTCGCGGCTCGTTCCCGAAGCTCGACCCGCGCAACCAGCTCAAGAACCCGGTGATGTTCATCGTCGAGCTCGGCAGCTTCATCACGACCGTGATCTTCTTCCTCGACCTGGCGCGCGGCCACAACGGGTCGCTCTGGTTCGTCGGCGTGATCACGGTCTGGCTGTGGCTGACGGTGCTCTTCGCGAACTTCGCCGAGGCGATCGCGGAAGGGCGCGGCAAGGCGCAGGCCGACGCGCTGCGTGCGACGCGCACGACCACGACCGCGTTCCGCCGGCTCGACGGCGGGCGCACCGAGGAGGTGGCCGCGGCTGATCTGGCCAAGGGCGACGTCGTCGTCGTCGAGGCCGGGATGATCATCCCGGCCGACGGCGAGATCATCGAGGGCGTCGGCTCGGTCGACGAGTCGGCGATCACCGGCGAGTCCGCTCCGGTGATCCGAGAATCCGGCGGCGACCGCTCGGCCGTCACCGGCGGCACGAAGCTCCTGTCCGACCGGCTCGTCATCCAGGTCACCCAGGAGCCGGGCAAGTCGTTCCTCGACCGCATGATCGCGCTCGTCGAGGGCGCCGAGCGGCGCAAGACGCCGAACGAGATCGCCCTGAACATCCTGCTCGCGGGCCTGACGATCACCTTCCTCGCGGCGGTGGTGACACTGCGCCCGTTCGCGATCTACGCCGGCACACCGACCTCGCAGACCGTGCTGATCGCGCTGCTCGTCGCGCTCATCCCGACGACGATCGGCGCGCTGCTCTCGGCGATCGGCATCGCCGGCATGGACCGGCTGGTGCAGCGGAACGTGCTCGCGATGTCGGGACGTGCGGTCGAGGCCTCCGGCGACGTTGACGTGCTTCTGCTCGACAAGACGGGGACGATCACTCTCGGCAACCGCCAGGCGGCCGAGTTCCTGCCGGTCACCGGCGTGGAGGAGCGTGAGCTCGCCGAGGTGGCGCAGCTCGCCTCGCTCGCTGACGAGACCCCCGAGGGCCGCTCGATCGTCGTCCTGGCGAAGGAGCGGTTCAACCTGCGCGAGCGCGAGCTCGGCGAGCACGAGTTCGTCCCGTTCAGTGCCACGACGCGCATGAGCGGCGTGAACATGAACGGCACGCTCATCCGCAAGGGCGCAGGCGACGCGGTCAAGGCCTTCATCGCGGAGCAGGGCGGCAGCGCTCCGGCCGAGCTCGACCGCCTGATCCAGGGCGTCGCCGAGCAGGGCGGCACGCCGCTCGTCGTCGCTCGGGACAACTGGGCGCTCGGAGTCATCCACCTGAAGGACATCGTCAAGGGCGGCATGCGCGAGCGCTTCGACGAGCTCCGCAAGATGGGAATCCGCACGGTGATGATCACCGGCGACAACCGTGTCACAGCTGCGGTGATCGCGCAGGAGTCCGGTGTCGACGACTTCCTCGCCGAGGCGACCCCGGAGACGAAGATGGCGCTGATCAAGGAGGAGCAGGCGCGGGGCCGGATGGTGGCGATGACCGGCGACGGCACGAACGACGCTCCTGCACTCGCGCAGGCCGATGTCGGCGTGGCGATGAACACCGGTACCACCGCCGCAAAAGAGGCCGGCAACATGGTCGACCTCGACTCGAACCCGACGAAGCTGATCGAGATCGTCGAGGTCGGCAAGCAGCTCCTGATCACGCGCGGCGCGCTGACGACGTTCTCGATCGCGAACGACGTTGCGAAGTACTTCGCGATCCTGCCGGCCATGTTCGCCTTCACGTACGCGACGAAGCCGGGTCACCGCGGGCCGTTGAACTCGCTCAACGTCATGCATCTCGGCGATCCGAAGAGCGCGATCGTGTCCGCGATCATCTTCAACGCGGTGATCATCCCGGCGCTCATTCCGCTCGCCCTGAAGGGCATCCGTTACCGCGCGATCGGCGCGACGGCGCTTCTGCGCCGCAACCTCCTGATCTACGGGGCCGGCGGCGTGATCCTCCCGTTCATCGGGATCAAGCTGATCGACCTGATCGTGCACAACCTCCTCGGGGCCTAGTCAACAGATGCCGGCGCGCCTGCGGTTCGCACTTGGGGCGGCCGCAGGCGCCGGCAACACACCGCAGGCGATGCCCGCAACCCTCCAGCCGTACGAGCTCCTCCCCGACAGGGAGGAGTTCGTCGCGCCGCAGCCGCTGCGTACGACCCTCCTGGCTCTGACGCCGGCTCTCGCTCTCGCGGCCGTCGGACTGACCGGTGCCGCCTCGGTGGTCGTGGCGACCGCGGCGGGCAGCGTGCTCCTGGTCCTCGCCGGGGTTCGCAGCGGGTATGCCTGGTTGGACGCCAGGCGCTGCCGCGTCCTCGCCGACCGGCTCCTCCGCACGCATCCAGGCTCGACCGTGCCGTCGCCGCTGACCGACTGGCGGGCTCCGCAGCTCACCTCGGAGCGCGCGCGTCAGCGTCTCGCCAAGCGCGTGCGGAGCCTGATCGGCGACGCCGAGCTCCGTCTACGCTTCGGCTCGTCTCCGCTCGAGCGGCACACCGACGAGCAGAGCCTCTTCCTGCTGCGGCGACTCGAGCGGAGGCTCGACGATCTCTCGCGCCCGGTCTCCCCGTACGGCATTCTCGTCGTGGGCGAGCTGGCACACGTCGCCGAGAGGCCAGACGCCTTGACCGAGGCGCTGGCCGCGCTGGACGCTCCGCGATGAGCATTCAGGGCAGCGGCCAGGTCCTCGTCTTTGCCGCTGTCCTGATTGCACTCGCATATCCGCTCGGCGCCTGGATGGCCCGGGTGTACGGCGCGTTCCGGGCGCCGGGCCTGCTGGGGGCGGCCGAGCGCGGCTTCTACCGGCTCGTTCGCACCGACCCGGCGGAGGAGCAGGACTGGAAGGGCTACGGGCTGACGATGCTCGTCTTCAGCGCGATCTTCGCCGGGGCTCTCTACGCGGTGCAGCGGCTGCAGGACCACCTGGCTCTGAACCCGGACCATCTGGCGGCGGTACAGCCGCACCTCGCCCTCAACACGGCCGCGAGCTTCGTGACGAACACGAGCTGGCAGTTCTACGGCGGCGAGACGACGATGTCGTACCTGACGCAGATGGGGTTCATCGCGGTGCAGATGTTCGTCTCCGCAGGCGTCGGGATGGCCGTTCTCGCAGCCGTTGTTCGCGGCTTCGCGCGCCGGAACCGGAACGAGCTCGGCAACTTCTGGGTCGACCTCTACCGCTCGCTCGTCTACATCCTGTTGCCGCTCTCGATCGTCATCACGGTAATCCTGATCTCGCAGGGCGTGCCGCAGACCTTCCACGGTCGCGCGACCGCGACGACCTTGCAGGGCGCGACGCAGCAGATCGCCCGCGGGCCGGTCGCCTCCCAGGAGGCGATCAAAAACCTCTCGATGGACGGCGGCGGCTTCTACAACGTGAACTCCGCGGCGCCGTTCGAGAACCCGAACGGGCTGACGAACCTGATCGAGATGCTCTCGCTCCTGCTCATCCCGGCCGCGCAGGTGTTCATGTTCGGGAGGATGGTCCTCGCGCGCCGGCACGCGCGGGCCGTGTTCGCGGCCATGCTCGCCATGCTCGTCATCGGGCTCGCGATCGCTCTGCCGGCCGAGCAGCACGGCTCTCAGGTGCTGCGCGCCTCGGGGGTGAACATCACCGCAGGGCACGGCCAGAGCGGCGGCAACATGGCCGACAAGGAGGTCCGCTTCGGCATCGCCAACACGGCGCTCTTCGCCACGGCGACGACCGCGAGCTCCGACGGCGCGGTGAACGGCGGCCTCGATGCGTTCACGCCCGCGGGCGGAGCCGTCCCGCTCGTCAACATGTTCGTCGGCGAGGTGATCTTCGGCGGCGTCGGCTCCGGCCTCTACTCGATGATCTTCATGATCGTGATCGCGGTCTTCGTCGGCGGCCTGATGGTCGGGCGAACGCCGGAGTACCTCGGCAAGAAGATCAACGGGCACGAGGTGAAGCTGGCAGCTCTCGGGGCGCTGATGGTGCCGAGCCTGGTGCTGGCGCTCACCGCCGCTGCGGTCGTCTCGCGAACCGGCCTGCACTCGATCTTCAACTCGGGCGCGCACGGGTTCACCGAGGCTCTCTATGCCTGGACGTCGATGGTGAACACGAACGGCAGCGCCTTCGCCGGCTACGGCGGGACGAGCTTCACGGCCACGCTCGGCACCGTTGCCATGGTGATCGGGCGCTACGCGCCGATGCTCGCGGCGCTCGCGCTGGCCGGCGCGGTCGCGAGGAAGCGCACGGTCCCCGTCTCGGCCGGGACGATCCGCACCGACGGCGCGACGTTCGTGGTCCTGCTCGTCGGGGTGATCGTGCTGACCGCGGGCCTGATGCTCCTCCCGGCGTTGATGCTCGGGCCGATCGTCGAGGGGCTCGCCTGACTAGGATCGGCCCGATGAGAGGCCGCTATCGCATCCTGCTCGGCATGGCCGCCGGCGTCGGCAAGACCTACCGCATGCTCCAGGAGGGGCAGGGGGCGTTCTCGGAAGGACGGGATGTCGCCATCGGCTACCTCGAGCCGCACGACCGGCCCGAAACGGCGGTGCTCGCCAACGGGCTCGAAGAGGTGCCTCGGCTCCGCACGGAGCACGGCGGCGTCGAGCTCAACGAGATGGACGTCGACGCGGTGATCCGGCGCGCCCCAGAGCTGGCGCTGATCGACGAGCTCGCGCACACGAACGCGCCGGGCATGCGGAACGAGAAGCGCTACCAGGACATCGACGAGGTGCTCGACGCCGGCATCGACGTCATCTCAACCGTCAACATCCAGCACCTCGAAAGCCTCAACGACGCCATCGCCGAGCTGACGGAGGTGCGCGTGCGCGAGACGTTCCCGGACAGGATCCTCGAGGAGGCGGACGAGGTCGTGCTCGTCGACCTCACCGCGGAAGCGTTGCAGGAGCGGCTGCGCGCCGGAAAGATCTACTCGAAGGAGCGCGCGGAGGTGGCGCTCCAGAACTTCTTCCGGGTCGACAAGCTGTCGGCGTTGCGGGAGCTCGCGCTGCGCGAGGTCGCCGAAGGCGTGGGCGCCCGGCGCCAGAGCCTCGTCCTCGACCCGCTCAGCCAGCAGGCGGTCGCGGAGCGCGTGCTCGCGCTCGTCACGCCCGAGCCGCGCTCGCAGCGGATCCTGCGGCGTGCGTGGCGCTCGGCGGAGCGGCTCGGCGCGCAGCTCGACGCCCTGTGGGTGCGCCGGCAGGGGCGCGAGCTCTCCGACGAGGAGCAGGTCTCGCTCGCGGCGCTCCGCCGCCTGGCGATCGTGCTCGGCGCTCATTTCCTCGAGGAGGAGGGAGACGACCTCGTCGCGACAGTGCGCCACGTCGTGTACGACCGCGGGACGACGTACGTGCTCGTCGGCACGCCGGACGAGAGCCGGCGGCGCGAGGTGCTGCACGGCTCGCTCGTCTCCGCCCTCGTGCGCGAGCTGCCGGGCGTCGACATTCGTGTGGTCGCGAACCGCGCCGACCGGCCGGAGCGTGTGCCGTGAGCGGCCTCGACGTCGCGCTGCTCGTGGCCGTCGCAGCGCTGTCCGCCGCGCTTGCCGTCTCGCTGCTGCGCCGAAGGCCGCCGAGGCGGCTCGCGGTGCCCAAGACCGCCCGCCGGATCCTCGTCCCATTCTCGGGGAGCCTCGACCAGACCGTGCTCGAGGCCGCAATCCGGATCGCGCGCGCCGAGGACGCCGTGCTCGTACCGGCGTACCTCCTGATCGTGCCGCTCCAGTACGGCGAGGACTCACCGCTCCGCGACCAGGTCAAGGTGGCGATGCCCGTGCTGGAAGCGGTCGAGCACGCTGCGCTCCGGGCAGGAGTTCCGGTCGATGCGCGGATCGAGAAGGGCCGTACGTTGACGCACGCCCTCAGCCGGCTCTGGGACGTCGAGCCGTTCGACCGGATTGTCGCGCCGGCACCCGTCGACGGACACGAAGGCTTCACCGAGAAGGAGCTCGCCTGGCTCCTCCTGCACGCGCCGACGGAGACGCTCGTGCTCAAGCCGATGCCGTCCGGGCCACCGAGCCGCCTGCACTCCGCCGCCTGAGCCTCTACGGTTCGGGCCGTGAGCGAGACGCTTCAGCCGCCGCGGCGCGCCCGGCGGCTCTTCGTCGGCAGGCCGATGACGAGCGGACAGGTCGAGGACGAGCTCCTCCCGATCCCGCTTGCCCTGCCGATCTTCGCGGCCGACGCGATCTCGTCGGTGGCCTACGCGACCGAGGCTGCGATGGTCGTCCTGCTCGGCGCCGGCCTCGTCGAGCTTCGCGTCGCACTGCCGATCTCGATCGCCGTCGCCGCCCTGATGGCGATTGTGATCGCCTCGTACCGTCAGACCGTCCGCGCGTACGAGACGTCCGGCGGTGCCTACGTCGTCGCACGGGAGAACCTCGGCACGCTGCCGAGCCTCGTCGCCGCCGCCGCGCTGCTCGTCGACTACGTGCTCACGGTTGCCGTCTCCGTGTCGAGCGGCGTGCTCGCAATCACCTCCGCCGTCAGCTCGCTCAACCACTACAACACCGAGCTCTCCCTCGGCGCGGTGCTCCTGATCACCGTGATCAACCTCCGTGGCGTGCGCGAGTCCGGCTTCACGTTTGCGCTCCCGACGTACGTGTTCATCGTCGCGATGTTCGCCGCCGTCGGGACCGGCGTCGCGAAGTGCGCCACCTCCGGCTGCCCGCGCGCGGTGACGCCGCATCCGCTCGCCGCAGGTGCGGGCGCGCTCGGCCTCTTCCTCGTTCTCAAGGCCTTCGCGTCGGGAGCGAGTGCGCTCACCGGCGTCGAGGCGATCGCGAACGGCGTCAACGCGTTCAAGCATCCGCAGTCGAAGAACGCCGCGCGCACGCTCAGCGCCCTCGCCGTGATCGCGATCACGATGTTCGTCGGCGTCTCGTTCCTCGCCGTGCGCACGCATGCACGGCCGAGCTCCACCGAATCCGTCGTCTCGCAGGTCGCGCGGGCCGTCTTTCCGGCCGGGAGCGGCGCCTCGTGGATGTTCTGGATCGTCCAGATCTTCACGTTCGCCGTCCTGATCCTCGCCGCGAACACGTCGTTTCAGGGCTTCCCGCGGCTCTCCGCGCTGCTTGCCCAGGACCGGTTCATCGCTCGGCAATTCACGAATCTCGGCGATCGGCTCGTCTTCTCGAACGGCGTCGTCGTGCTCGCCGGCGCTGCCGCCCTGCTGATCTGGATCTACCACGCGAACGTCAACAACCTCATCCATCTGTACGTCGTCGGCGTGTTCACGGCGTTCACGCTCTCGCAGGCGGGCATGGTCCGCTACTGGATGCGCACGCACGGCGACGGTTGGCGCTGGCGTGCGCCGATCAACGGGGTCGGGGCGCTGGCCACCTTCGTGGTGATGGTCGTGGTCGTGCTGACGAAGTTCACCGAAGGCGCGTGGCTGGTGATCGTGGCGATCCCCTTGATGGTCACCGGGTTCTACGGCGTGAAGCGGCATTACGTCCGCATCGGCCGGCGGCTGCAGGCGGGCGCTGCGGCCGTCGTCGCCGCGCCGCCGGCGCGTAACACGACGCTCGTGCTCGTCGAGTCGCTGGACGAGGCGCTCGACCAGGCGCTCTGGTTTGCCCGGGAGATCTCGCCAGACGGCCTCCGCGCTCTGCACGTCCCGGTGTCGGGGTCGGACCCGGGAATCCGGCCGCGCTGGTTCCACCAGGCCGGTGGAGAGCCGCTGCTGGAGGTGCTCGACCGCCGGCTCGGGCTCGCCGAAGCGGTGCTCGAGCAGGTCTGGCGGCTGCCGCGCGGGGAGTCCGACTTCGTGACGGTGGTCGTTCCCGAGCTGTTCGACTCGGACTCGCTGCTCGAGCAGGCGTCGAAGACACGCGAGCTCGCCCTCAAGTTCCGGCTTCTGTCGGAGCCCGGCGTGGTTCTCGCCGACGTCTCGGCCGTCCGAGGGCGGGATACCGAACCGCCGAAGCGGCTGCTCGTACGCGTACTCGTCTCCGGCGTCAACGCCATGTCGATGCGAGCCGTCAACTATGCCACCACGCTCGGGATCTCCGACACGCGTGCCGTCCACTTCGCCTTCAGCTCCCACGACGCGTACAACATCCGCTCCGACTGGACTGCCCATGGGCCGCGCATCCAGCTCGAGGTGGACGAAGCGCCCTACCGCGACATCGGCGGGCCGCTCCTCCGGTACCTGCGCGCGCTGACCGAGGAGGAGGGAACGGCGGTGCTCGTCCTGATGCCGGAGCTCGTGACCCGAGGGTTCCGGCGCGCTCTGCACAACCAGAAGGCGCTCTACATCAAACGGCGCCTCCTGTTCGAGCCGCACGTGATCCTCGCTAGCGTCCCCTATCAGCTGTTGCGATGAAGCGTCCCGATCTCAAAGCGTTGCGGCGCCGTGTGCGCCGCCTGGCCCGGAGGACGGCCTCGGTCGGCTACCGGAGCATCGTCGTGCCGCTGCTCGGCCGGGAGGAGACAGAGCACGCGCTCGACCTCGCGTGCCGTCTCGCGGCGGACAGCCGCGCCCGCGTCGTCCTCGTCGCGCCGCTGCTCGTGGACCAGGAGCTGCCGCTCGATGCCCACTTCGACGTGGAGATCCGTGAGCTGCGCAAGCGGCTCGACCACGCTGCCGCGCTCGCGGAGTCGTACGGAGTCCGGCCGCGGCGCCGGCTCATCCGTACTCGGGCCGGAGGGCTCGGCGCGGAGCTCGCCGAGGTGGCACGCGACCATCGGGCCGAGCTCGTCGTCGTCGGCTCGCCGGTCACCTCACGCCGCGGCTTCCGCCGCCCCTTCCCGCAGGAGATCCTCCAGATCCTGCGCGACGCACCCTGTCGCGTCATGGTTGCGACCGGCCCCTACGCTGGACGGGCCGGCGTTCGCGCACGGTCAGATGACCGCCTGGGCGCAGCGCGGCCAGCCGCCTGAGCATGGCCCGCAAGCTTCCAAGCCTGCAACGGGTTCTCGGCGCTCCGGCGCTCGCCTCGGTGGCGTACGGGGGGATCGCGTCGTCGATCTACTTCGCCCTCGGGATCATCGCCCTGCACGCGCTCGGCTTCACGCCGGCCGTGCTCGGCATCGTCGGTGTGCTCTTCCTCGTCGTCGCGCTCTCATACGCGGAGGCGACCACTGCGATCCGCGCGACGGGCGGCGCCGCCACGTTCGTCCGTGTCGCGTTCAACGACCTTGCCGGCTTCCTCACCGGCTGGGTGGTGTTCCTCGACTACCTGATCGTGATCGCGCTGTCGGCGCTGTTCTTCCCGCACTACCTCGGGCTCGCCCTGGGGATCGGCGCGATCGCGCGCCATCCCGGGGACGTGATCTCGGCGTGCGTGCTGATCGCCGCGATCGGCGCGTCGAGGCTGTTCCGCCGCACGAGGCTCTACAGCTTCGGGATCGCGGTGCCCCTGCTCGACCTCGTCACGCAGGTGCTGCTGGTCGTGCTCGGCTTCGCGCTGCTCTTCTCGGGCAGAGCGCTGACTCGCGGCCTGTCGCTCGGGACCTCGCCGACGTGGCACGAGCTCGCCTTTGCGCTCCCGCTCGCGATGCTGGCCTACACGGGTCTCGAGACGGTTGCGAACTACGCGGAGGAGATCCGGAGCCCGGGGCGCGACCTGCCGCGCAGCCTGTTCAGCGCGATCGGCTGCGTCGTGATCGTCTACGTGCTGATCGCGCTCGTCGGCCTCTCGGCGTACCCGGCCCCGCACGGGACGACCGCCCTCGGCACCGAGTGGCTGCGCTCGCCGATCATGGGGATCGTCGCGGCGCTCCAGACGCAGGTGCCGCACTGGTTCGGGCGCGTTCTGCGGGTCTACGTCGGCCTGACCGGTGCGCTCATCCTGCTCGCGGCTGCGGCGACGTCGATCTCCGGCTTCGGCCGGCTCGCGTATTCGCTCGGGGAGCACGGCCAGCTTCCTCGCGCGTTCGGACGCTTGCACCGGCGCACGCTCGTCGCGCCGGCGTCGGTGATCGCCGCGTCCGGGATCGCGATCGGCCTCATCGTCGGGACGTCGTTCCTGAAGAACGAGGTGACGTTCCTCGCCAGCCTCTTCAGCTTCGGCGTCCTCCTCGCCTTCACCGCGGCGCAGCTCGCGGTGATCAAGCTGCGCGTGACGCAGCCGGAGCTGCGCCGGCCGTTCCGCGTGCCGCTGGGAATCCGCGTCCGCGGCGCAACGGTCCCGCTGCCGTCCGTGCTCGGTGCGCTCGCCACGTCCGCTGTCTTCGTCGCGGCGATGGCGACGCACATCGGCGCCCGCTACGGCGGGCCCGCCTGGCTGCTGGGCGGTCTCGTCGTGTACCTGCTCGTGCGCCGTAGCCGTGGCGCCGGGCTGCTCGAGCACGTCGCGGCGGCCGGAGAGCAGGAGCTGCCCGAGGCGGAGTACTCGAAGATCCTCGTGCCGATGAAGCCCGGCCGGATCGGGGAGGAGATGGTGGCGACTGCCGTCAAGCTTGCGCAGGAGCGAACGGCGACCGTGGAGCTGCTGACCGTGATCCGGGTGCCGCTCGAGCTGCCCTTCGACGCGCCGATCCCCGACCTCGAGGCGGAGGCGGCCGCCTCGATCGCGGAGGCGGAGGCGCTCGGCGCCGGCAGCGGCGTTCTCGTAACGGGCCGGATCGTGCGGGCCCGCTCGATCGGGGATGCGATCGTCGAGGCGGCGGCCGAGTCCGGCACCGACCTGATCGTCCTCGGCTCGTCCCCGCGCTGGCGCAGGCAGTCGAGGTTCTTCTCGCCGACCGTGGAGTACGTCCTGCGCAACGCCTCGGCCGAGGTGCTGATCGTCGCCTTCCCCCCGGGAGTGCTCGCCGGGGCCCGTGTGTGAGCCGCCGCGGTAGTCTGCGAGTGGCATGAAGGCTCTCATCATCGGTTGCGGCCGGGTCGGCTCCTCCACCGCGCTCCAGCTTCAGAGCGAAGGCTGGGACGTCGTCGTCGTCGACGAGAACGAGGATGCGCTCTCGCGGCTCGGCGACCACTGGCCGGGGACGTTCCTCGTCGGGCACGGGATCGACACCGACCTCCTGCGCGAGGCGGGGATCGAGGACGCGGACGCCGTGGTCGCCGCCACCGACGGCGACAACACGAACATCGTGATCGGCGAGGTCGCCGAGAAGCGGTTCGACGTCAAGTGCGTCGTCGTCCGCGTGCTCGATCCGGCGCGCGCCGAGTTCTACGCTGCGCGCGGCATGCGCACGGTCTGCCCGACGCAAACCGCGATCGACACGCTCCTCGAGACCGTCCGGTCGTGCGAGGTCCCCGTCGTCAGGACAACCGCCTGATGTACGTCGTCGTCGCAGGCGCCGGGAAGGTCGGCGCGAACGTCGCCCGCTCCCTCTTGCGCCTCGGACACGAGGTGACACTGATCGAGCAGCGCCGCGACCGGTTCGAGCGGCTCGAGGACGAGTTCGAGCATCAGGTTCAGCGCGGCGACGCGACCGAGCTGCACGTGCTCGAGCATGCGGGGCTTGCGCGGCCGCCGGACATCGTGCTCGCGCTGACGGGAGACGACGAGGACAACATGGTCATCTGCCAGCTCGCCAAGGAGAAGTACGGCGTGCCGAAGGTGATCGCGCGCGTCAACGATCCGCGCAACCAGGCCCACTTCGACCTGCTCGGCATCTCGCCGACCGTCTGCGCCACCTCGAGCATCATGGCGCTCGTCGAGCACGAGGTTCCGGAGCACGATCTCATCCACCTGCTCGAGCTGCGCAAGGAGAACCTCGAGATCGTCGAGGTGCTGATCGACCGCGACTCGCCGTCCGCGGGCAAGCGGGTCGAGGGGCTCGAGCTCCCCGAGGGGGCGCGCCTGATCTCCGTGATGCGGGACGGGCAGGCGGTGGTCGCGGTCGGCTCGACGATGCTCGAGTCGGGTGATCAGGTGTTGGCGATTCTCGAGCCCGGCAAGGAGGACGAGCTGCGCCGGGTTTTGCTTCGCACGTGAGCAAGCTTTCCGCCCGGCGGGCGTCTTGGCTTCCGTGGGTGTGAGACGTCTCGTTCTCGCCGGCCTCGTTGCGGTCGCTCTCGGCGTGTGGGCGGGCGGCGCCGCCGGCGGCCGGACGGCGGCAGCGGCCGGCTATGACTGGCCTCGCTTCGGCTGGTCGATCTGGCGCAGCAGCGCGCCGACGTTCCCCACCGGGATCACCGCGGCGAGCGTGAAGTCGCTCACCCGCCGGCAGGTGCAGCTCGACGGCACCGTCGACTCGTCGGCGATCTACCTCCACGCGGCCCAGGTCGGCGGCGCCGCCCACGACGTCCTCTTCGTGACGACGACGTACGGCAAGACCGAGGCGATCGACGCGGCGAGCGGCGCCGTGCTCTGGCGGTTCACGCCTCCCGGCTACGACTCGTGGGCCGGGAGCGCGCAGATCACCACCGCGACCCCGGTGGCCGACCCCGGCCGGCAGTGGATCTACGCCGCGTCGCCCGCCGGCCGCATCTACAAGCTCTCCGTCGCCGACGGTCACTCTGCGTGGAGCGTCGCTATCACGCTGCTGCCGTCACGCGAGAAGATCGCGTCCTCGCTCAACTACTACCAGGGCCACGTGATCGCCACGACCGGCGGCTACATCGGCGACGCGCCGCCGTACCAGGGGCACGTCGCGGTGATCGACGCCGCGAGCGGCAAGCTGCTCCACGTCTGGAACTCGCTCTGCTCGAACCGCGCGGGGCTGATCGTCCCCTCGACGTGCGCCACGAGCGACTCCGCCATCTGGGGCCGTGCCGGCGCGGTGATCGACCCCGCGAACGGCGACATCCTCGTCGCGACCGGCAACGCGCCGTGGGACGGGCACACGAACTGGGGCGACTCGTCGCTGCGTCTCTCGCCGGACGCGACGAAGCTGCTCGGCAACTTCACGCCGTCGAACACGGACCAGCTGAACGCCCAGGATCTCGACCTGGGCTCGACCTCGCCGGTCCTGCTCAGCGAGAGCTACATCGCGCAGGGCGGCAAGGACGGGACGATCCGCCTGCTGAGCGTCGCACGCACGCGCGGCACCGCCGCGCACAAGGACGGCGAGATCCAGGTCGTGCCGACCCCGTCCGGGACGGATCTCTTCACCGCTCCGGCGGTGTGGCACCAGGCGTCGTCGACGCTCATGTTCGCCGCGGACAACGGCGGCACGGCCGCGTGGCGCTTCCGCAACGGCCACCTCACGCAGGTGTGGAAGAACGGTACGGGCGGCACGAGCCCCGTCGTCGCCGGCGGCCTTCTCTACGTCTACGCGCCCGGCGGCGGCCTGAACGTCTACGTGCCCGGAACCGGCAAGCTCGTGACGACGCTCGAGTGCGGCGGCGGCCACTGGAACAGTCCGATCGTCGTGGACGGGCGGATCGCGCTCCCCGAGGGGAACGCGAACGACCACTCCACTTCGGGCGTATTGGATATCTGGGCGAAGGGTTGACGACTGCGACCAGGTCGCGACGTCGT
>Ga0265318_10000569_pt1 | contig 26042 bp, 17 predicted proteins | sample 4821metaG_FD_192431 | JGI IMG/M metagenome (GOLD analysis project Ga0265318, IMG submission 192431) | Rhizosphere microbial communities from Carex aquatilis grown in University of Washington, Seatle, WA, United States - 4-8-21 metaG | ecosystem: Host-associated > Plants > Roots > Rhizosphere >... | reverse complement strand
GCCCGGCTTCATCAGCCTCTTCAACGGCCGAGACCTGACGGGCTGGGGCTATGTCGGCGGCGCCAACCTCTCCGGGAAGACCTCAAGCGACGACGACAACCGCTACGTCGCCAGGAACGGCCGCATCGTGGTCACCGTCTCGCACAAGGGCCAGGAGAACAAGAAACTGTGGACGACGCGGGTCTTCCCGAGGGACTTCACGCTCAAGCTGGAGTTCCGCGCGAGCCCGAACGCGGACAGCGGGATCTACATCCGCGAGCCGCAGCTGCAGTGCCGCGACTTTGTCATCGCCGGGCCGTTCTCCACGCTGGAGCAGTACCACCCCCTGGGCTGGAACGAGATCGTCGTCACGGTCCGGGGCGGGCTCGCCCACTGCACGTGCAACGGCGAGGTCATCGTGGACGCGATGCCCGTGCCCGCGAACGGCGCGATCGGGCTCGAGAGCGACCACGGCCAGGTGGAGTACCGGCGCATCCGCATCCTGGAGGCGCACTGATCCCCGAGGCCATGCCCGTCTTGGGTCATTTCAAGGGTCGCTCCAGCGTGCGATGGGGCATCATCGGGTGCGGCGACGTGACGGAGGTGAAGAGCGGGCCGGGGCTTCGCCTGGCCCGGGGCTCGCAGCTCGTGGCCGTGATGCGGCGAAACGGCGCGCTCGCGGCCGACTACGCGCGGCGCCACGGGGTCCCGCGCTGGTACGACAGCGCCGAGGCGCTCATCGGCGACCCGCAGGTCGACGCGGTCTACATCGCGACGCCGCCCGACTCGCACGCGGACTACGCCCTCGCCGCCGCGGCGGCGGGCAAGCCCGCCTACGTGGAGAAGCCGATGGCCCGCAGCGCCTCCGAGTGCGACCGGATGGTGGAGGCGTTCGAGAGGGCCCGGCTGCCGCTCTTCGTGGCCTACTACCGCCGGCGCCTTCCCTGCTTCATGAAGCCCGCGGAGCTGCTCGCCTCTGGCGCCATCGGGCGCCTCACGGGCGTCACTTACCGCCTGTCCCAGCCGCAGCACCGCAAGGGCGCCATCTGGCGCACCGACGTCGCGCAGGCGGGCGCCGGGCACTTCCTCGACGTCGGCTCCCACGCGCTCGACATTCTCGACTTCCTGCTCGGGCCCCTCGAGGACGTCTGCGGGACGGCGGCCAACACCGCCTCCGACTACGACGCGGAGGACAGCGTCGCGCTCACCTTCCGCGCGGGGGGCGCGCTGGGGTCGATGTCCTGGGACTTCGCGAGCGAGGTCAAGGACGACACGATGCGCCTCTCGGGCACGGACGGGGAGATCGCCTTTCCCATGTTCACGTCGACGCCGGTGAGGCTCGAGAACGCCTCGGGCGTGCAGCTTTTCGACCTTCCCTATCCGCCGCACGTGGCCCAGCCCCTCATCCAGAGCGTGGTCGACGACCTTCTCGGGAGGGGGGAGTGCCCGAGCACGGGCGTGTCGGCGCGGCGCACGTCGCGCGTGATGGACCGGGTCCTGGATCGCTACTACGGCGGGCGCGGCGACGCCTTCTGGGAGCGGCCCGCCACGTGGCCGGGCCGCAGGATCCGCTGATCCGGGATCAGGCCGTCGCGGCGACGGCCGCCTTTCCCTTGAAGGCCGCGAGGAGCTCGTATTCCTCTCGGTAGACCTCCGCCTGGATGCGCTCGGACGTCCTCGCGTAGTCCCACTCGTGGGAGAAGGGCCTCCAGCCGAATCCGTCATAGAGCGCGTTGATCAGCTTGAAATGGAGCTCGGTCGAGTCGTTCACCCAGGACTGCACGGGGGAGTCCGACGCCCAGATCCCGTAGAGCCCGCGCGTCTGGCCCATGACCCCGATCAGGATCTGCTCCGGCGAGAGCCCGTAGGGCGGGACGAGCTCCCCGAGCCTCATGCCGTCGCGCAGGATGCCCATGTAGGCGTCAAAGCACTTGCCGTTGATCGCGTCGAAGGCCGCCCGGTGCTCCGGCGAGAGCTTGGCGCGCAGGCGGGTCTGGCTGATCAGCTCCTCGGCCTGCCACAGCTCCCGGTGGAGCTGGAAGAGGAGCCCGTGCCCCTTGTGGGCCGCGATCGCCCGCTCGCGGGTGCGCCCATCGAAGCGGGAGGCGCGCTCGAAAATTTCCAGGCGCAGCTCGCACATGGCGATGCACAGGGCGCCGAGGATGTCCTCCCGGGACGTGAAGTGCTGGTAGATGGTCCCCTTTGAGTACGGCGTCGCTGCCGCCAGCTTGTCCATCGTGAGGCCCTGGACCCCGTTTTCCAGGATGAGCCTCCGGGAAATCCGCAGCAGCTCCGCCTCGCGGGCGGTGATCTCCTGCTGCTTCCACGCTGACCGGGCCATGAATTGTAAAATGTCAGAAATAAACGGTGCGTCAATTAATTACGAAGGCACGCATATAAGCGGAGGTACGGAATATCAGAAAGTGATATCATAAAATGAGTTATAAATTTAATGAGATTTTTTATTGACGCATCGTCAAACAATGACGTCTAGTTTTTATCCATGCCCTTTCCTAGCCTGTCACTATCGGACCCGCGGTGCCCCTCGCCGGGATCGCCTCAGAGGCTTCGCGTCTCCCTTCCGCTCGTCTTCACCCGGGCCAACAAGCATGCGTCGATTCGACCTGCTTCAGCGCCTGCACATGCGCGTCATGTTGGGCGGGTTTCATGATGGCCGACCCGTGTGGCGGCTTTGAAGGCAATCGAGATGAATCCCCCACGTTCCCCACGCTTCTCAGGGACATCGAGCTGGCCATCAATGACCTGAAATTGGTCGAGGCGAGGCTCGGCACGCCCGCGGAGCTCGCCGGGGACATGGACCGGGCGAGGGAATTGGCGCACCGCATCAACAACCTCCTCACCTCCTATCGGCTGAACAGCGACCTCAGGGACATCGGCCCGGAGATCTAGCCTGGAGAGACCGCGCCCGCGCCCGGAGGCCGGGCTGTTCGAAGTTGCCGCCTCCGGCGTCGGCCGATATCGAGGATTGATCGTGGGTTCAACGAATCGGCGGCCAAGAGACTTACATGCGAGGCAGGACTGAATCCCTCCTCCTCGCCCTGGTCTGCTGCGGGGTGTTCGCGGGCTACTGCTGGATCGCCACGCCGGCGGTTCCTCAGTTCGGGCTCCTTGACCCGGGCGAGCAGCACTTCAACCAGCTCGTGGCCGGCTTCAGGTCGGGCGAGCTTTCCCTCAAGCGCGAGCCGCCCGCCGAGCTCGCGAAATTGGCGGACCCCTATGACCCCAAGCAGAACGCCGCGTATCGCCTGCACGACGCGAGCTACTACCGCGGGAAATACTACATCTACTACGGCGTCACTCCCGCATTGGTGCTATTCTGGCCCTATGTCGCCCTCACGGGCCACTACCTCGCCCAGAAGTGGGCCGTGGTGATCTTTTGCTCGGCGGCCTTCGCGGTTGCGGCGGCGCTCGTCTGGCGGATTGGCAGGCGGTGTTTCCCCGGGGTTGGGGCGGGGGTCCTCCTGGCGATGGTGGGGGCGCTGGGAACCGTGAACGGCGCCGCCTTCCTGCTGCGCCGGCCCGAGATGTACGAGGTTTCGACCTCGTGCGCGTACGCCTTTGTCATGGCGGCACTGGCGGCGATCTGGTGCTCGCTCGGGGAGGGGCGAGGGCCCGTGGCCTGGACGGCCCTGGCGAGCCTCCTCCTGGGACTGGCCGTGGGGGCGCGTCCGACCTTTGTCTTCGGCGCGGCGTGCGTGATCATCCCCGTGGCGTGGCTCATGCAGCCACGTGGGGGGCCGCGTGTGGGCGGGACCTACGGATGGAAGCTGGGGCTGGCCGCGTTCGCCCCGCTCGCGGCAATAGGAGTCGGGCTGGCCGCCTACAACTACGCGCGCTTCGGCAACCCGCTGGAATTCGGCATGAAGTACCTCATGATGGGCCAGAAGGTCACGAGGTACTTCGTCCTCGATTGGCGGTACATCTGGCTCAACGTGCGCCTCTATTTTCTCCTGCCGACGGGGCTCATGGAGTATTTCCCCTTCGTCCGGGGGGTCGAGGTTCCCCCGCTTCCCGCGGGCTACGGCTTCACGGAGGACACCTTCGGGATCTTTCCCAACATCCCCTTCCTCCTGCTGGCGTTCGCGGCGCCCCTGGCCTGGTCCGGAAGGGACCCGCAGGAGGCCCGGCGCCTGCGGCTGTTCACCTGCGCCGTCGCCTGGGTGGCCCTCACAAGCGTCGCCGTGCTCCTCGCGTTTGTCGTCGCCAGCATCCGCTACGAGCTCGATTTCACGCCCTACTTGGCGTTTCTTGCCGTGCTGGGCGTCCTCGGGATCGAGGATCATTTTTCAAGGCACCCGAAGGGACGCCCATGGGCGCGCGCGGGCTGGGCGGCGCTTCTCGCCGCGTCCGCCGCCTTCAATTTCTTCGCGAGCTGCGAGCACCTGGGGCTCCTCGAGAGGCAGGCGCCCGCGGCGTTCCAGGGGCTTTCCCGGATCTTCAACTACCCCCTCTACGCCTCAAATCACCTCCTGTCTTCGATGCGTGACCGCAGGACCGCTGCCGGCGCGAGGGACGGGTCCCCGCCCCGGTATGGGCCCCTCCTCGTGAGGATAGGATCGCCGCCCGGCACCGCGGGCGCCAATGAGCCCCTCGCGGTCCTGGGCGCCGCGCCCGGCGTATCCGCGATCGCCTACATCAGGAGCGTCGGCGCGGACGAGATTGTCGTCGGCTTCCAGTTCACCGGGCTCGGCGTGTATGAGTGCCGGCCCATGCGCCCGGGGCACCCGGGTCCGTTGGACATCGTCGTCACGGCGCCGTCCCTGTATCCGGAACTGGGTGATGGGGAGTGGGGGGGTGTTCCCTACCTGGGGCAGCTGTCCCGTCTCGGGGAGTACTCGATCGCGGTCGACGGCGCGTCGGTCCTCGAGGTCCATTCGCTCCTCGACCGCACGATCGATCGCGGTGCGCCCCTGTTGTTCGGCGTGAACCCCGTGAGGGACTCCCGGGTCTCCGGCACCTTCAGCGGCCAAATCCTGGAGCACGCGAGGCTGGGAATCGCCGGGGTTTCGAAGGCGCCGAGATGAACCGGGCTCGGCCGGCCGCAGGGCCGGAAAGCGGTTGCCCTCTCCCATGGCCTGGGCGACCAATGGGGGTTCCCGATCACCGATGACAAAGACCGACTATGCGAAGACCTACCGGGACCACGTGGCCGAGCTGGAGGGACGGCTGTCGTATGATGATGCCCTCAAGAGGGCGGTCGGGGGCAATTTCATCGCCGTGGGTAAGCTCGAGTATTACCTGCTCAGGTCCCTCGGCCTGGCCGACGGCCACCTCGTGGTGGACGTCGGCTGCGGTTGCGGCCGCCTCGCATGCCAGCTCGCGCACTTCGGGGCCATCCGGTACGTGGGGACCGACGTGGTGCCCCGCCTCCTTGACTATGCGAGGGACCTGTCGAGAAGGCCCGACTGGCAGTTTGACGCGACGGACGGGATAGCCATCGCGGTCCCGGACAGGGCCGCGGACTTCGTTGTCTTCTTCTCCGTCTTCACCCACCTCCTGCACGAGGACACCTTCAGGTACTTCCGGGAGGCGGCCCGCGTCCTCAAGCCCGGGGGCTGCATGGTGATCTCGTTTGTGGAGTTCAGGGTCCCGACGCACTGGGACGTCTTCGCGGCGACCGTCGAAAACTCGAAGCCGGGCCAGCACCTGAACCAGTTCATCGACCGGGACGGGATCCATGCCTGGGCGTTGCACTCGGGATTCTCGGTGGAGAGCATCCGATCGGGGGACACCTTCCACATCCCCGTGCCCGAGGAGATCGTCTTTGAGAACGGGGACCGGCAGGGGACCCTGGGGACGTTCGGGCAGTCGGTTGCCGTCCTCCGTCGCCAGCCGGGCTGAAGCCCGCGTATGCCTCCGCAACCGCCAGGCAGTCAAGCCGCCCCCGGGGCGAACACGAAGGGGGAATGGCCCGTGGGCCGGTCCGTCCTGATCGCAGCGGGTGCGTGGGGGCTCGCCATTTTCTGCGCAGCCCCTTCGCTCTTCTCCTTCGAGCACCTGCAGATCATCAATTCCCGCGCCGGGGAGTTTGTCCAGCAATGCGCCAATCCTCTCACGCGCGCGATAACGGGAGCGCCTTTCCTAGGATACCGAGTGTTCGTCCCAACTGTGGCGTGGCTCATCGGGGCGAGGCTCTACGTCGCCCTCGCGCTGCCCTATGTCGCCACCCTGGCCATGCTGTCTGTCGTCTGCCTCGTGATGAGCGAAAGGCACGGCAGGAGGATGGGGACCCTCGCGACGATGCTGGTGGCCACGTCCTACGCGGTGACGTGGCCCGACTGCATGCTGGGGTATCCGGACAGCGTCGCCCACCTGCTTGCGGTATGTCTGCTTATCACCCGACGGCCCTGGCTCATCGGAGCCATCGTGGCTGCGGGCATGCTGACGGACGAGCGCTTCATCCTGGAGCTACCCTTCGTCTTCCTGTGGCGATACTGTGAGCCGATCGGCGGGAAAGGCCCGTGGCTGCGTATGGCGTGGCGCCCCGTCATCCTTGGCCTCGGATTCTGTCTCGTGGTGCGCAGGGCGCTGACGATCGGCTGGATCGGGCCGGGTATCGCTGAACCCAAGACCTACGGCGACATGGTGGCCAACTTCCTCGCACTGCACCCGTATAACATGAGCTGGGCCGTGTGGCTGGCCAACGTCCTCACGAGCTTCCGCTGGACCTGGATCGTCATCGTCATGGGCGTCGTGGCTCGGACCCGGCAGAGGCAGGGACGGGAGCTCGCGATCTTCGTCGTCGTGCTGGCGGGTTCGGTGGCGGCCTCGATGTTCGTTTTCGATGCCGCTCGGAGCGTCGGGTTTTGCTACCTTGCGATTCTCCTTTCGTTCTCGTGGCTGATCGACGCGGCCCCCGAGGGGGCCCGCCGCCTGGGGAAGGGGGCCGCATGGCTTTCCTATCTCACGCCGAGCCTGTGGTTCGTCCCGGGATACGTCATCTGGCTTCGGCCCCTTCCGCTGCGCGTGTTCGCGTACGTGACCAACCAGGACCCGCTGAGCTGGTTCCATTGGCTTCGGAACGTCCACTAGGGCGACCGATGGCGTCGCGCACCCTGCGGTCCTGATCAGATCCCCGTGTACCAGGCCCAGCCTATCGCGGGGAATCCCTTGCCGCCCTGGTCGTCGAAGGTGTCCCTGACCTCGATGCGCCGGAGGTATTTCCGGCTCTTGTATCCGATCTGGGTTTCCACCCTCAGGCGGAGCGGGGCGCCGTGCCGGATGAGGAGGTCCCGGCCGTTCATCCCGTAGGCCAGGAGCGTCTGCGGATGCAGCGCATCGAGCATGTCGATGCTGTCGACGAGATCGCTGTCGTAGGTGTGGAAGCAGACGCAGCGGGCCGAGGGCCGCATGCCAGCCGCAAGGAGCACGCGGCTGAGGGGCACGCCCGTCCATTCTGCGATAGCGGTCCAGCCCTCCTCGCAAGTGTGCCGGGTGATCTGGGAACGGGCGGGAAGCCGCTTGAGGTCGGCGAGAGAGTAGGAACCCGGGCGATCGACAGCGCCGTCGACCGAGAGCCTCCAGCCCTCGAAGCCGCGCCTCTGCAGGTCGCGGTAGGGCTCGCAGTACCCCCGGGCGCCGGGTTCGCCCGGCGTGACGGCGCCGATGGCCGGGAAGGAGGAGATGTCCCCGAGGGTGTATTCGCGGGAAAGAGACTGGCCGGGCAGCAGCGCGCGCTGCGCAAGGTAGGTCAGGTTGTCGGACACACGCAGGATGCTCCCGTATGTCGGGGGCAGCGGAGTCCTGCTGCAGCCCGGGAGCATCATGCCTCCGAGGGCCGCGCCGCCGCCGATCAGGAAGCGGCGCCTTGAGAGGGAGTCGAGTTTGCTCATGGGCCCTTTCCCCCGAGCGTCATGGCGCGCATGCTTCGCCTGAATCCGGACTTGGCGACCTTGTAGACGTGCACCGCCAGGAAGAGCACGAGCGCGACCGCCAGCAGGAAATGCACGCTTCGCGCCGACTGCTGCCCGCCCCACATTGTCTGCAACCACGGGTGAGCCGCCGCGATGGCCGGGGACATGGCAAATCCCGTCAGCACCTCGCCGGGGAGTCCTACGAAGACCACGCCGAGGTAAACGCACTTTTGCAGCGGGCCGTAGTCGGGTCCCTCCTTACCAACCCTGAGCTGGCGGCGCGCGCCTTCCACGAAATCCGCCCAGAGAGCCCGTGAACGCATCTCCTCGAAACGGGGAAGGAGATCGCGCCGGAAGTGACCCGAGACGAACCCTGCCAGAAAGTACACGGCTCCCGCGGCGACCAGGCCCCAGCCCGCCAGGAAATGCAGGCTCCTTCCCCAGCTGTTTTGATTGAAGGTCTTGAAGGTCCGCGCCTCCGTGACGGGCGCATTCGCCCCGCCGCCGAACGCCTCCTTCCCTTCCCAGCCCCCGTGCCGGAAGTTCCGGCTGATGGGCAGCTCGATCCAGGCGGGAGTCAGGTCGTTGCCGACGTCCCCCCAATAGAGGCGCGGATGCACCATGAGGATTTCTATGCCGGTGAAGACCAGCAGGAGGAAGCTGACCGTCACGATCCAGTGGGTGATCCTGACCCAGCCGGAATGCTTTGCTGGGATTGGGGCGGAGTTGGCGGGCGACACGGGCGACGCTGAGTTCCTGCGGGGACGAGGGGCCGAAAAGCAATGCTATCGTCGCAGCTCGGGTCGGCGCAGCAAGAGCGAAAGGATAACCGGGTCCTCCGATATGCTGCCAATGACAATATGGGCTAACGGCTATCCGATGCCGCTCCGGCGCTGGCGGACGAGCAACGAGCCGCACACAACAAACAAGGCTCCGTTTGCCAGGTACAACATATCAAACAGGAGCTGATGCTGGGTTCCCGGGAGGACGTGGTGAATCCCTAGGATCTGATGATCGACGAGGCCCTCAATGAAGTTAAACAAGCCCGACCCGATGAGCATCGAGCCCAGAAGGACACGCCCGCTCCAAGCCCCTCCGGATATGCGGCTGGCGTTGAAGATCATTGCGGTCCCGGCCAGAAGGACGAGCCAGAGCGCAAGGTCGAAATAGCCGTCCTCCGTGTTCTCAAGCTGAAGCTGTTCAACACTGGTGGGCTGGCAGTAGGTCGTGGCGCCGGCGCAGATCAGGTGGTGCCAGCCCAGGATGGAATGAAGGATGATGCCGTCGGCGAGGCCCCCGAAGCCCATCCCGAGGACGAGGCCGGCCCGAACCAGCGGGTTGCCAAGGCCGCCGGCTTCGGCGCGTTCCCGCGGCGCGCCGGGCGGGTTTTCGGACTTCGGAGATTGTGGTGCCATCGTCAGCGCTTTTCGGGGAGTTCCCAAGATCTGCCGAGCTCTCGGCGAATGGCCCGCACAATAGGACGTTGAGCGGCCCTCATGATATGGGGTGTAACCCGACTGTTTGCCCGTGACGCTCCCGCTGGCCAAACGTGATGGGTCCGCCGCGGCGCCGGGAAGCACCTGTGACCGCCTTGCGCCGAAGATGCGCGCCTCGCTTTGCCCGGAATCTCCCTAATCCATTGTCGTGGAGGGTGCAGGCCACCGAACTGTGATCGCCCTACCGTGAAGGCGGAGGATGCCTGAGGATGGCGGAAGGAAGCGCGTCGGGTTCCAGAGGCAATGCCGCCGAAAACGGCGCGAGCGCAGGGTGCGTTTTCAACGCGCTCTATGCTGGGTTCACCCCATGGCGACACCGGCCGCGCTGAGTATATGTTCCCGCCGCAAAATCAAGATTGTCCGTATCGCAGGCCACCTCCGCTCAGAAGAAAGATGAATATCCCGATGAACACTTACCGCACACTGCTATTCTCGGCCGCAGTCGCCCTAGTCGGCTCCCAGGCCTCGGCTCAGACCAACACGCTGTCCTCCGTCGCCATCGGCACCGCAGTCACGGGCGGGGGCACCGCGAATGGTGTCGTGACGATCACCCCCCGAATCGGGACCCCGGGCAACGTTTCTGGAAGCGTGCCCAACAACCTTGCCGGAATCCAGTATGTCGCCGGCGCGGTCGCGTTGACGGGTGCCCCGTCATCGATTGCGTTTTACGCCCTGAGCGGAGCCGCGATCCCGCTTGGCGGTGGCCCTGGCGCGGACTTCACGAGCTACGCCACACTCACGACGCCGACGGGGGTGGTCACATACTCCGACCCGGCTTCGAAGCTGACCCCGAACAGCTACTCGGCCCTGACCTATGCATCGGCTGACCTCGGCTTTGGCCCAAGCAATTTCTACATGATCCATCATGCGCCGAACAGCGTGGACTACTTTGCGGCGATCGTGCCGGGCACCGGGGTGGCGACGTCCATCGCGGATTTGAAGCCCATGTCGTGGCCCGCGACCGGCGGCGTGGCTGGTGGACCAGCGAGCCCGGGCACGAACGGCTACTTTGCCCTGGCCTTTGCCCCGGGCGCGGTCCCGGGAGGTCCCGGCGGCGCGTACGCGGCGGATAGCATGTTCTACCTGCGCACGGACCTTTCCAGCCACACGCAGTTCGGCTTCATGATCCCGGCGCTGACCAGCGCCTCGACCGACGCCCTGGACCTCACCCTTGCCGTCGGCGGTTTTGGCGTCGGCGGCTTCACAACGCTCACGTACACGCCCACCGTCGTCAGCAACTACGGTGCCGACCAGTTCTACTACCTGCGCCTCGACCCCGTCACGGGCAACACGGTCCTCGGAAGGATAAACCCTAGTCTGACGGCAGGGGTAAGAACGGTGTTCGACATCGCAAACCTAGGGGGAGTGTTCAACACCCTTGTCTTCTCCCCAGACGCGACCGGGGCCGCAGGGGCTTGGGGCACGGACCAGTTCTATGCCACTGGTTCCCTGGCCGCGGGAGCGCAATCCGTGAGCTTTGAGGCCATCCCGGACCATAACATTGGCGACATCTTCACCGTAACGCCGACGGCCAGCTCCGGGCTGGACATTGCCGTCACGGTGGTGAGCGGCCCGGCGACCGTGGCTCAAACCGGCAGCCCGGGAGCCAATCCTTCGACGCTCATTTTCACGGTGACGACCACGGGTCCGGGCATCGTGACGTTGCAGGCAACCCAAGCGGGCCAAGTGTCCGGCCCGGCATACACTTCGAACATGCTGCGGCAGAGCTTCAATGTCCTCGGCCTGCCGTCGATCACCAGCCCGACAATCGCAGCTGGCACCATTGGCGCGGCCTTCACCTTTGATATTGCCGCAACCGGATCTCCCACCAGCTACACCGCCAGCCCGCTGCCCGCAGGCCTCGTGCTCAACTCTGTGACCGGTGCCATCACGGGCACCCCCACCGCCACCGGAACCACGGTCGTCACACTGACTGCGACGAACGGCACCGGCACGAGCTTCCCTGCCTCAACACTGACCATCACGATCGGATCGGCCGCGATCGTTCCGATCATCGTGGGCCCGGTCGTCGGCCCCCCTGGCACGGTCGGCATGCCGATTGTCCCGTACGTCATCGTCGCGACGGGCGTGCCCACAAGCTTCACGGCCGTCGGGCTTCCTCCCGGGCTTTCCCTGAATCCCGCCACCGGGGTGATCAGCGGCACGCCCACGACACCGGGCACGTACGTCGTGACAGTCACGGCTACAAACACCGCCGGCAGCAGCTCGATCACGGTCACGTTCATCATTGCCGGGGCCACGGTCGCTCCCGTCATCACGAGCCCGACAAGCGCCTCGGGAACCCTGGGCACGCCTTTTGTCACCTACACGATCGCAGGAACGGGCCTGCCGACGAGCTACACGGCCACGGGGCTCCCGCCCGGGCTCACCCTGAATTTGCTGACCGGCGCGATCAACGGCATACCCACCGCATGGGGCACCTTTTCCGTGACGATCAACGCGACGAACTCCGCTGGCACGAGCACCGAAACCCTGGTGATCACCATCCTCTCGAGCCACATCGTCAACTTCTCGGCTCGGGCTATGTCCGGGCCGGGGGCTGACTCGCTGATCGTGGGCTTCGTCGTCTCAGGCGACGGCAAGAACCTCCTCGTGCGCGGGATCGGTCCCGCCCTCGCGCCCTTCGGCATCCAGAACTTCATCGCTGCGCCAATCCTGACGCTTTACGGCGCCGGGGGCGCCGTGATCGCTACAGACAGCGGGTGGGGGACCAACAGCTCCGGCGTCGATGACAGCGCCCTCATTGCGGCGACTGGCGCGTCGGTCGGCGCCTTCGCCCTGCCGAATGGCAGTTTGGACTCCGCGCTGCTGGCCACGGTCAACACCGGCGCCGTCACCACCGGCATCCTCACTACCGATGGCTCGTCCGGCATAGGCCTGATCGAAATTTACGACGTCGGGGGCAACTCGGCCGCCAGCCTTGTCAACGTGTCAGCTCGCATGGAGGTCACCGGAGGCGACGGCATCCTGATAGGAGGCTTCGCGATCGCGGGCAACGCGCCGAAGACCGTTCTCATCCGCGGAATCGGCCCGACATTGTCGACGTTTGGAGTCCCGGGCGTGCTGGCGGATCCCGTCATCACTCTCTTCTCGGGTTCCACCGAGGTCGCCAGCAACTCGAGCTGGGGTACCGGCTCAAGCACGGCGGCGCAGCTCAGCGCGGCGTTCGCGCAGGCCGGGGCGTTCCCGCTGCCTTCGGGCAGCAAGGATGCCGCGCTTCTCATCACGCTTCAGCCCGGCTCCTACACAGTGGAAGTCACCAGCCTGGGCAATTCAACAGGCGTGGCGCTTATCGAGGTCTACGACACCCAATAGCAAACCCCTCTTCTAGATCGAGTCTCTACCGTCAGATCAGGGGAAAATGGCGGAGTGGGACGGACTCGAACCGCTGAATGGCTCGAAGGGCGTCCGTTCTTTCATCAGCCAATGGGTGGGCTGGGGGTACAACGCCCCATAGCTCCGCGCACCTGTTGTGTGTAGGATCCCCGCGCGGTGTTCGAGGGCCAACCAACATGCCGCAACACGGCAAACCCTGGATGGCGATCACACATCGAAAAATTAGACCGATGAACGACAACTCCATTACCTCGCGGCCGATCTCGCCCATTCCTGCGGACACGCTTGATCGCAATCTCGCGATCGCGCGCCCCAACAAGGATGAGAGCCTGGCTCATGTCGGCATAGTGGGGGACACCTACACCATTCTGTTGAGTGGCGCGGACACCGATGGCCGCTATTGCCTTGTCGACATGCTCGTCCCGCCGGGGGGTGGCCCGCCGCCCCATCGGCACGACTTCGAGGAGTCTTTCACCATGCTCGAAGGGGAAATAGAAGTTACTTTTCGCGGCAAAAAATCCGTCTTGCGAAAAGGTGAGACCGCCAACGTCCCTGCCAACGCGCCCCATTTCTTTACGAATGCGTCCAAGGAATCGGCGCGGTTGCTGTGCATTTGCTCACCAGCCGGCCAGGAGGAATTGTTCCTTGAGGTAGGGGTTCCTGTTGCGACCCGAACCTCGCAGGCGCCCAAGCCCGACAAAGCCGCGGAAGCCGAGATGAAAGCGAAAGTCGCCGCGCTCCTCCCGAAATTTCGCACCCAAATGGTGGGGCCTTAGGCCTCTCCCCAAGGGAAATATTGGCGGAGAGGGAGGGATTCGAACCCTTCTTCCATCTCGAAGCTAAGTCTCTAGAATGCGGGGATTTAATTTTAGGTTATTGGATTGGAACTAGAAGCGAGAAGAAGGGGCCGGCAACCAAGGGAAGGCAACACCACGATTTATGACAACCTATTGGCAACCTTGAACTCCTCCTCATCCACTACTTGACATCACAATTGTGTATATCAAAATGACATACGATGGAATTTGACTTTTCCAGACTTGAAGGCTTTGAATGGGATGCAGGAAATCTGACCAAGAACCCTACGAAGCACCATATTTCCAATGAGGAAGCCGAAGAAATTTTTTTCCGGGAGCCATGGGTGGCTGAGGCTTCCCGGCCGGATGATCGCGAGCTTCGCTGGGCCGCGCTTGGCAGGAGCGAGCGGGGCCGGATTCTGCGAGTTGTGTTTACCGTTCGCGCCAGGAAGTTGCGGGTTATTTCCGCGCGCCCTGCCAACAGAAAAGAAACTATAAATTATGAAAAAGCTCTTCGTGAAAGGCAGTAATAGCGAGAGGCCGGTCGACTGGCAGAAGGCCAAGTTCGCAACGTTTCCCAACCTAAAGCCTACCAGCACCGCGATATCGCTGCGCGTACCGAACAGCGTCCTGGCCCAGCTCAAGATTCAAGCTCATCGGAAGGGTATGCCATACCAGTCGTTCATCAAGGGCGTGCTAGCGGATGCGGTAGGCCCAAAGTAGTTTCGCAGTCTCGGTCAAAGTGGCGGAGAGGGAGGGATTCGAACCCTCCATCCGAGTTGAGGCCAAGTCGCTGTAATACGCGAACTTAGTTATAGGTTAATGATTTGGAACGAGAAGATAAAAGTATCTAACGGCTGCGAAGTGAAGCCAGAAACACGAATTCTGACAACCTCTTGGCAACCTTGCGTCGCAGCGATCGGCGCCCACACCTATTCAACAACTGGAATCTATGAAAGACTCAGCGGCCTTCCTGCGAACATGCGCTAGATCGTGGTGAACGAATGAACCTCGTCCCCAATGGGTGCCAATTAAGCGATCTTGAAATTACCGTGTATTGGAGAATTGCATACGTCTTTCTCCATGATTCTCCGCATATTCGCGCGAGGCTGATGCGGTGAGACCTTAGAAAGCCCGAAATTTCGAAGGCCTGCTTTTTGTACCGCCGCGAGGTCGTATGCCATTGGCTTGGGGTCGTGTTGCGTGAATTGGCGGCTGATTTTCACGTCCGAACCGGTGTGACGGCCTTGTGAAGAAACAGTAAAGGAGCCTACGAACGGTGGCACTTTCGGAAATCCGGTGTCAGTTGGCGATGTGGTACAAAAGATTGATAATCAAAAAGTAGAAAATACTAGCCAATGGCTTCCGGGGCTAACCTCTTATACAAGTTTCATGCATTTGGGTGGGCTGAGGAGCGCCGTAGTGAAGGCGTTCACACGTCCGGAATATTTTCTGCGTGCTATTCGAGCAGGCCAAGGACGATTGCCTTCGCAAGAGGGAGCCCCATCCAGCTGCCCGATTTTGCTCCCTGAGACGGAAAAATCATTTCCACGAACAAACAGTACGACTCCCATGAAAAAATTCCTGATTTTAGCGACTGCCCTGCTACCAATTGCCTCCTTCGCCCAGTCCTACACCACGAACGGGGTTGTCTACGCAACAAGCAGCTCAAGTGCGAATTCCTCCACTGCAGCCTCCACGAGTGCAGGCCAACTTCTGATCGGGACCGGCAGCTCTCCGACTTGGGCATCGAGCCTTCCCTTTGGCCTTGTAGTGAACTTGAACACCAGCGGGCCGGCCCCTGGGCTGCAGGGTATGGGCGGTGTAATCAGCCTCGCACTCACGGGACCCGACGCGACGGGGAACCGCGTGTTCATGGACACCTTCGGTGGGACAAGCGTCTTTGGATTTAGGCGTGCACAAGGTACGAACGCGCTCCCCCTGGCGGTAGGCGCGAACGAATCACTTGGCAATATTGCCTGGTCTGGCTACAATGGGGCCTCCTACACTGTGCCTCCGGCCGCGCAAATAAGTGTGACAACAAATGGTGGGTGGTCGACTACTGACACAAACACTGAAATCCGATTCCTGACGACAGCCACAGGTTCGACAGCGATCACGGAGCAGATGCGGCTGTGGGGAAGCGGAGGTCTTAGCATTGGAAGTTCATACGTCAGCACTGACCCCGGCACCTCGAATCTCTTAGTCGCCGGAAACGTCGGTATCGGCACGACGGACCCTATATTTCCGCTTTCCGTAAACGGAACCATCGAAGCAAAGGAAATCATCGTTCAAAGCGGGTGGTCGGACTATGTGTTGGCTCCCTCCTACCATCTCGAGCCCCTCGAGGAGGTCGCCGCGTCGATTAAGGTGGAGGGACACCTTCCGGGAGTTCCCTCCGAAAAGGAGATTGTCGATCACGGGGCAAAGGTTGGCGAAATCCAGACGATTCTCTTGGCGAAGATCGAGGAGCTGACGCTCCACGCCATTGAACAGGAACGGCGCCTCGACGAACAGGCTCGCCGCATCGATGAGCTTGCGGAAACGAACAATAAACTCGGTCAGCGCCGCTGAGCCGTGAGCAAGCGAGCCTTAATATTCTCCGTGCTGCTATGTGCCGCTGCACAAGGTGCCTTTGCGCAGACCTCCATCCTCAATGTGACGTATAGCTCTGGTCAGACTCTTACGGTTTCCGATCCCATTTCGATAACGACCGGCGCAAATGTGACTGTTTCGAGCGGCGCGAGCATCACCTATGCGACAGCCGGTGTCGTCACCTTCAATCCCGGATTCCACGCGGCGCTCGGAAGCGATTTTTTCACATACTTGCCGCTGACATCACCCGGAAATCTCCAGGCAACGGCTTTCAGTGGATCGGCAATCAGCTTCGCATGGACCGCCTCTATCGGAAGCGCCGGCATCACCGGATACCAGATTTATCGAAACGGGCTTCTAATCGGTGCTCAGGGACCGTCCTACCTGAGTTTTACCGATTCGGTTGTGACATCTGGGAATACATACATCTACTCCGTGGTAGGCGTTGATGCTTTGAGCGAAGACTCGGCGCCCAGCACGCTGGTCGTGACCGCAACGGGGGCACTCTCGGGCACCTGGGAGACGCAATACTTCGGGACCACCTCCATAAACCAGAATGCAGATTATGATGGAAATGGTCTTACGGTAGCGCAGGATTACCTCTCGGGATACAACCCCGTAGACTATTTCAACGGGCGGGCATTCGCCATATTGCCCAGCGCAGCGGGGAACACATTCGGCTATGACCTCTCCGGGCGGCTAATCAAGGCGAGTTATGCGAGCGGCGTTAACGTCAACTTCATCGACGACTCCGCGAATAACATAACCGGAGTGGCCAACTATGGCGGCATCGTCGCATGGCGAAGCGCCAACAGCCTGCCGTCTGATGGTACCGGCAATGGGGCGGACACAGTTGTCCTAGGCAGTGACGGGATCCCGAATCTCGCAAAATATGCATTTGGCCTGAATCCAACCGCCACTTTCGCCGGCGATTGCCCCGCGGTCTCGATCACCAACTTCAGTGGAGGTCACCTCGAGCTCGCCTATTCTCGGCCTAATCCAGCTCCGCTGGATATCGTCTATACCGTCCAGGTTTCGGGCGACGGTATCACTTGGAGCTCAGGAACGGGAGCAACGACGAACATCAGCACGACCGTGATTGGCGCAACGGCAACCGTTGTCGTCAATGACGTGACGCCGATTGGCTCTCGGGCATTCGGCAGACGGATCCGGGTTAGGCTTCAAAGAATTCCCACACCATGAGCCACAACCAATCACGCTTTTCGCTGCGACGCCTCAAAGAGTCACAGGGACTCTATCGCTGTAGCATCATTTGGCTGACGTGCTCTGCACTTCTGGCGTTCCTTTCGGCACCCAAACTCGAAGCCGATGTACTCACGCTCGATGGCACGGGTACGAACGGGAGCGAAGGCATTGTTCACGTTACCAGCTATATCCCAGCAACCAACTCTTGGAATTGGAATGCTTCCATTACAACCGCCGTTGCGACCGATCCGGTCACCCATGTGCCTTACAATCTCGCGGGTGGCATCGGTGGATCCTTTTCGCTTGCCGGAGATCCGTACCATCCGACATTGACGGCATATGGAAGTGGGACAATTCCCGCAGGCGCCGCCTTTACATTCCAAGTTGGAGACATTGTAAACTTTCAAGGAGCGGATTTTGGAACACTCTACTCCGGAGTTATCCCCCTGACTCCGCCGGTCTATCCCCTCTACGTCTCGGGCAGCCAACGCCGTATGGACCAGACGACAACAGGGGAACCCGTGCAGCTTGGCTCCGGATCTGAATCACGCCACCAAACCCTATTCACGTTCACAGGAGCGCGGAACTGGAGGTTTGAGTTAACTTACAACTCCATGTTGGCGCGCAATATCACCGCCTATCAGACGCCCATGCCCTTGGGTTGGTCTCACAACTTTCAGGCGACGGTGGTTCCGATTCCCCTTACTCCGGACGTTTCTGTAAACTGGACTGAGCAGAGCAGCTGCGTGTTTGCTCCGAGCAGCAACCCCAATATCCTCACCTCCGCCGACGACGGAGCTCGGTTCGACACGATAACACTTCAGACGGGGGGCGGCTGGCTTTTGACCCACCGCGACCAATCTTCACTATTGTTCGATGCATATGGACGCCTGATAGAGGACAGAGATTCTCACGGCCGCAAACTCGTTCTGGCATATACATCTGGTGTGCTTACCAGTATTACGGACCCTGTTTCGAGTACGGGACTCACTCTGGCCTACTCTTCAGGTATGCTCAGTACCCTGACAGATGGGACGGGAGCAGCAGTTGTTTTAGGAGGCGGAACTGTAGGTAGCTTTCCATCGCTAAGCCAGATCACCAACCAGGACGGCAAGGTGACCAGCTTCAGATATAGCACCACGTGGCAGCTGACCACAATCCTCGACGATCTCGAATTCGGGTTGCTCGGCAATACGAACGATAACCTCGGCCGCGTCGTTACGCAGAGTGATGCCCGGGGTCATGTCAGCTCATTTGCCTATTCAAACCAGACCATATTAAATGCGGCGTCGACGACGACCTATACCGACCGCAATGGGCAGATATGGGTCTATTCTTTTGATATCGATTATAACCTGCTTTCGGTGACGAACCCTCTGAGCAAGACCACGAGCTACACCTACGATTTAGCGAATAACCTCACGTCCGTCACGGATCCTCTGAGCCGAGCAACCTCCTATACCTACGACACCCATGGGAATGTTCTCACTACGGTCGATGCGGCCAGCAACGTGACCACGTTCACCTACGACTCCGCCAACAACCTGCTGACAACCAAGGATCCGGCGAACAGCGTGGCCACGAGCACGTATGATGCGAACAACAACCTCCTCACTTACATCGACGCCCTAGGTCACACGACAACCTGGACCTACGACTCGAATTCACTTCCGCTGACAAAGACGCTTCCGCGCGGAGGCGTGTTCACATACGCCTACACCGCCGGCGAGCTAACACATGTCACCGATCCAAACGGCATTGTGACGGCATTTGTCCGTGACGCGGACGGCCGCGTCCTGAGCGTTGCCGATGCCCTTGGGAATCTCACGGTCTACACATATGACGCGGCTGGAAACCGACTCACGTCCACGAACCCGCTGAGCCAAGTATACACGTACCTTTATGACTACCGCAACCGCCTAACAAGCGTTACGGATCCAGCCACAGCCGTCACTGCCTATGCCTATGACGGAAATGGCAATGTGATTACTCTGACCGACGCTATTGGATATCCGACAGCGAGCACTTATGATTCGGAAGATAGGCTTCTGACGAAGACGGATGCGGCGTCTGAAATCACAACCAACGTTTATGACAACGCGGGGCATCTGCTGAACATTACCGATTCGGCGCACAATGTGACAACCTTCGGGTACGATGCAGCAGGACAGCTTACGTCAATGACCGACGCCCTGGGAAAAATTACCGCTTATGCCTACGACGCACGAAGCCTGCTGACGGGGGTTACTGACCCATTGATTCGAGTGGCTACATTCACGAATGACAGCCTCGGGCGCCGAACCGCCAGTGTCGATCCCCTCACTCGTCAGACCAACCTCGGGTACGATGTTCTCAGCCGGCTCACCAGCGCCACGGATCCGGGCAGCCTCGTCACGGCACAAGCCTACGACAATGACGGAGACCGGAGTTCGATCACAAATCCCGCGGGCAAGGCCACAGCGTTCACCTATGACCTCGGAGACCGGATAGCCTCGAACACGACTCCCGCCGGCCATGCGACGACCTACTCCTATGATTCGCGCGGGCTTCCCCTGACGGTCACCCAGCCCTCTGCGCATGCAACGACCCTGGCCTATGACACGGCCGAACGCCTGAGTTTATTGGTGGATCCAGTTGGGACAATTGCCCTGACCCGGGATGCCGACGGGCGTATTCTGACGACAGTAGAAGGCACCCAGACCCTCACAAGGGTCTACAACAAGATGGGACGCCTGACGTCGTTCACTGATGGGTTTGGGAACCTCATAAAGTACTATTACGACGCCCTTAACCGGCTTGTTCAGCTCCAGTATCCGAATGGCAGCAGCGTCTTCTACTCCTACGACGCAGCAGGCAACCTTGGGGGATTGTCTGATTTTACGGGTGGAACATGGACTTACTCCTATGACGCGGATAGGAGGATGACGCAGGTATTGAGGCCCAACGGGACAAAGCAAGTGCGAACCTATGACTCAGCGGGCCAGCTTACGCTTCTCACTGATTATGCGCCCAACGGAACAACTGTGATCTACTCGGCAAGCTACGGCTACGACGTTGCGGGACAAATGACAACCGCTTCCCTGGTCCCGGCGACCACCGGGGTGACCCCGAACGTAACACAGACGTTCGACCAGGACGACCGGCTGCTGACCCAGAATGGAAGCGCCGTCAGCTTCGACGCGGACGGAAACCTTCTCTCGATTGCGAGCGGCGTGGCCCCGGCGACTTACACCTACGATGCCCGCAACAGGCTGACGTCTGCGGGCGGCCTCACCTACGGGTACGATTCGGAAAACCGCCGCGTTTCGGTGGCGGATTCGACGGGCACTACAAAGTTCGCGATAAATCCAAATGCCGCCCTTGACCAGGTATTGGTTAAGACGTCTCCAACTGGAACCAGCACCTATTACGTCTACGGCTTGGGCCTCCTCTCGGAATCATCCGGCGGGGTTGTCCGCTATTACCACGGCGACCAGCGCGGAGACACGGTCGCCCTGACCGACAGTACAGGCGCTGTGACCGGGACCGCCGCTTACGGCGCTTACGGAGAAATCCTAACCCAAACCGGAAACACGAGCACGCCCTTCCTCTTCAATGGGGCCTGGGGCGTGCAGACGGATTCAAACGGGCTGTATTTTCATAGGGCAAGGTATTACCATCCTGCCCTTAGGAGATGGCTAAACGCGGATCCAATTGGACTGGCCGGGGGGGTGAATCTGTATGGGTACGTCGGGAATAGCCCGATTTGCTTCGTCGATCCATTGGGGCTTTTCATGGGGACAGCATTGGATTCCGGCGAGTGGTTCGGCGCAGTAGGCTCTGGGGCGCTCACCGGAGCTCAGGCATATGGGAAGGGACTAGCAATTGGTGCCGCAACCGGTGTGGTTGTCGTGGGGGTTGCAGCGGGAGCGGTCGCTATCGGCGTTCCGGCAGCGGTAGTCACAGGGACGCTATTCGTAGGCGGCGCTATTGGTGGCGCGATGACCGCATACAATGTTGTGCGGAATCCGTCTGGGACAAACATCGCTTACAGCATCGGCGCATTGACAGGTGGAGCACTTGTCGGAGCAGCTTCTGTGTCTTCGCTTGGAGGCGCTCTGAGCCCAGAGGGTTTCACCCAATCAGTCGATTCGCCTACCTTCAGTCAGGAATTCGATATGATGTGGCGTGACGCTGACGGCAACAAATCTCCATTTAACCTATATGCCGATTTCGGGACAGCCATGGCGACCGGCCCCACATCCGGCGGGTTAACGGGAGGGGTGGCCGCCTGGTCGTCTGGTGTAAGTAGCATGTTGAACGGAGCTTCTGCAGGGAACAACGATAGATGCTCAAAGTAAAACTCATGAAATTTAACTTACTCGGACTAGTAACGGCGTCATTTTGGCTCTTTGTCGGACTGTGCATCGTTGGATGGGGACGGCCTCTTGATTGGCATGGTTATGCGCAAGCGTTCGCCTTAGGCGCACTACTTTTCATTGTGTTTCATTGCCTAGTTAAATGGGGAAGGGTCGCGTTCAGGAGAAAGAAAGGAAGCCCTTAAGCGGACGGAACAAATTGGTCCCGATGAGCCGGCGGTCTTCGCAAAACGCTTTGCTAGTTCGACGTGTGTTTAGCCGGCTAAACAAGCCGCGTGCATATGGCGGTATACGGCTATCCCCGTGGCGGCACCAATAGCTTGGACTTCATTTCGAGCTGAGCATTCTGGGAGTCTGGAAGATGATCTCGGCCAACGTGAGTGCGTGCCCAAACGCTCAGGTAAACTTGGACTGGCAAGAGGCCGTGGCTTTGTGTGGTTTTCTTGTCGACGCAATATGTCTAAGCGTCGTGCGACGCTGAGAATGGGCCAAATCGGGCCTCCCGGTGGTTCCCGACCCAGTGTGATCGCAATGAAGAATTGGGCCGGGTCGGTGGTGGGCAGGCGAAATCTAAGCCATTGGAATACAGGCATTAAAGGCGCCGCCTTTGGGGCGAAATTCAGTATCCTCGGGAATTCGCCCGCAGTTTTTTACCGAACACCTTGGGTTTTTCTACGGCGGGCTCCAAGTCTTGGTCCCTCTGTTCAGAAAACCATCGAGGAGTAGCCAAGTTTCCATCAATTCCCCCATGTTTTTTTCGGTAACATCATATAGGAAAGCAAGTTGTTACATTGATCTTAGACTGCTCTCGTTGCAGTTGCTTGCTCCCATCTGCAAAGTGTTGGGCCGGCACGACAGAGCGCATTCGCCTCGAAAGCCAATCGGCCGTGAATGGAACCGGCCCTCGCCATCAGGACCAAGTGAGCCTATGCAAATTTTTCGAGCTTCGGCCTTCGGCCTATCTGGGGGCGGGCGCCCCCTGCCCCCAATAGAGGGCCTTGCGCCCGTCAGACCGCCATTGGAAAGGCGATAACGCTCTGTCTAGCGTGCGGTCGAATACCGAAGAATTCATCGGCCTCGCTAGGCGTTTTCAGGTCGAGGTAGTGCTTCCGGATAATCCCCTCGGAATTGCCAGCCTGGAGGGCGGCCTCCCCCATGGAACGGAACTTGGCGACGAAGAAGCTGATGAACGTATGCCGCATGACGTCGTGCGATAGGCCAAATTGCTTCGCGACCTTGCCTCGGTGCTTCTGCAGGGCCGGGATAGTGATCGGGTAACGGTCTAGGGGGTAGGCCTGAAGCCAGGCAGCCAGATTCGGCTGGATGGCCACATTCCTCTTCATGCGGACCTTCGAGACCTCGGGCTCGATGTGGATCACTCCGGTATCGAGCCTGACGTGCTCGGGGCGAAGCTTGAGGATCTCACCCGTGCGCACGCAGGGTCGGATTCCCGCGAAGAGGCAGATGGCGAAGAACGGCACCAGGGCGCCCCCGCGGTAGTTCTCCACATAGCTCATCAATTCCTGGGCCTGCTTGGCGCTCAGCGTCGGCGCGGAACCGCGTCTGTGGGCGATACGGTGGTAAGCGATTTTCTCGATCGGGTTCACGGCGATCCAGTCCTGCTGGAAGGCGAACTTCAGAAAGGTCGAGACGACGCCCCGGCGGTTGTTGTACGTCTTGAGCGCCGGATTCCCGTGCTGAAGGTACTCCGTCAGGCGGGACGCCGAGAGCTCGGCCAATCCGGCTCCCGGAAAGTGTGCCTTCAGGACTTCAATGTGCCTGCGGATGGTAGTGAGCTGGGGCGCGGAGATGATCTGCCGGTCGTGCTCCTGGGATCTTGCTGCCAAGTAGATCTCAGCCGCCTCCGAAACAGCCTTTTGGCAAACCGGCTCGCGATAGTTCGCGAGGGCGAAATCGAGGTAGAAGGCGAGCGTGCGGGTGTTGCCCGCCAGCCGGCGAAAGGCTGCCTCGGCCTCGCGGACCTGGTCCTCTGCCAGGACGGTAGTGACCGCCTGTAGCTTCGACACCAATTGCAGCCCTTTAAGTTCAAGGGCGGCCTTCTCGGTGGCGGCCTCCTCCAAGGTCTTGAAGTTGCGGCGGATCCGGACGCCATTGAGGCGGCCGTCGACTCGGAACGAGAACACGCCATTCCGGTTTCTGAACCGGCTGACGGAGAACGAATTTTCGTAGTTCATGCTTAGGTTGCCCGCGTCAACTGGCAACCTAGCCTCGGTTTTTTCCTCCTCAGAGGGGGAAAGTGGCGGAGAGGGAGGGATTCGAACCCTCGGTGCCCTTGCGGACACACATGATTTCCAATCATGCACATTCGACCACTCTGCCACCTCTCCGGGAGCCCGACGACCAGCCTTACCATCGGGGGAAGGGGAAGATCAAAGGCCATGGGCGGGGGCGGGGTCAAATGCATTCTCCCTCGCCCCAAGGAGTCCTGCGGGAATATTGAATTTGCGTCGCCCGTTTGGCTGGCGCGACACTTCGGGCCGTGCCGCGACGCCTTGTTCCCTTCCTAGCCGCGGCCCTGGCCTTTTCCGGGTGCAGCCGCCACGAGACCCTCGTCGCGTCGGGCACGAGGGACCGGGTCCTGCACCTCGGCAACAAGGATGAGCCGTCCGACTTCGACCCGCAGATCAGCGAGGCCTCGTCCACCAACAAGATCCTGGGCTCGCTGTTCCAGGGGCTCGTGGTGTTCGCGGGGGACGGGCAGACGATCCTTCCCGGCATGGCTGACCGCTGGGAGATATCTCCCGACGGGCTCACCTACACGTTCCACATCAGGGAGGACGCCCAGTGGTCCAACGGCCAGCCCCTGACCTCGAGGGACTTCCTCGACTCGTTCCTGCGGGCTCTGGACCCACAGCTCGGCTGCGAGGACGCCGGCTGGGCCTACCCGATCCGCGGCGCCCGGGACTTCCTGGAGGGGCGCACGAAGGACCCTGCGTCGGTGGGCCTGAGCGCGCCGGATCCCCGCACGCTCGTCATGGTGCTCGGTCATCCCGCGCCGTACATGCTCATGATCCTGACGACGCACCTTTTCTACCCGGTCTACATGCCGTCCCTGGAGGCGAACGGAGGCCGGCATCAGCGAGGCGGCCCGTGGACGAGGCCGGGCGCTCTTGTGAGCAACGGCGCGTTCACGCTCAGCGAGTGGCGGGCGAACGCCTATGTCAGCGTGAAGAAGAACCCGAGGTTCTGGGATGCGGCCCACGTAAGTCTGAATGAGGTGCGCTTCTACCCGACGGATGACGAGAACGCGGAGGAGCGGGCGTTCCGCGCGGGCCAGCTGCACGTGACGTACCGGCTTCCCAAGGCCAAGGTCCCGGTCTACCAGGCGGATTATCCCGCGGAGCTGCACGTGGTCCCGATCCTGAGGACGAACTACCTGTCCTTCAATGTCGCCAAGGCGCCGTTCACGGACGCGCGCGTGCGACGGGCGTTCTCGCTGGCGATCGACCGGGAGAGGCTGGTCAAGGCGGCCCTGGGCGATCTCGGCACGGCGGCGCATTCGTTCGTCCGTCCGGGCACCGGCGGGTATCAGCCCTCGCAGGGCTTCCGCTTCGATCCCGCCGAGGCCCGGAGCCTCCTCGCGGCCGCGGGCTTCCCCGGCGGGGCGGGGGTGCCCCCGGTCGAGCTGACCCTGAACGGCAACGCGGGCACGACGATCGCCGTGGCCGAGGTGGTCCAGCAGATGTGGGCCGAGAACCTCGCCGTCCACGCTCAGATCCGGGCGCTGGAGTTCAAGGTCTACCTGAGCACCGAGCGCGAGAAGCAGTACCAGGTCCTCCTGGAGGGCTGGACCTATGCGTTTCCCGACGCCCGGGACCTGCTCGAGCTCGGCGAATCCGACGATCCCGGAAACGACACGGGCGCGCGCGTTGCCGACTATGACGAGGCATTCGCCGCCACCGACCGCACGGGAGACCCGGCCCTGCGCCGGAAGGCCTTCGACGCCATGGAGGGGATTCTCGAGCGCGAGGACTTCTACGCCCCGGTCTACTACACGAACCAGGGTTTCCTCGTGCACCCGAGCGTCCGGAACTGGCGCGACAACGGCATCGATATCGTTGACTGGCGCGAGCCTTATCTGGAACCCTAGCCCCGAGACATGCGCCCTCTTTGCCCCATCCTTGTCGCCTCGCTGGTCCTCGCCGCGGCCCTTCCCGCGGCTGCGGCGGCCCCGGCGGCCGACGGAAGGCAGGCGTTGAACCTGAACGCCGGCTGGAGGTTCCTGGCCGGGGACGACCCGCGCGCCCCCGAGAGCGCGTTTGACGACAGCGCCTGGCAGGGGGTCGACCTTCCCCACACCTGGAACGGGCTCGACGGCCAGGACGGGGGCGGCAACTACCGGCGCGGCGCCGGCTGGTA
>Ga0265318_10000568_pt1 | contig 26046 bp, 26 predicted proteins | sample 4821metaG_FD_192431 | JGI IMG/M metagenome (GOLD analysis project Ga0265318, IMG submission 192431) | Rhizosphere microbial communities from Carex aquatilis grown in University of Washington, Seatle, WA, United States - 4-8-21 metaG | ecosystem: Host-associated > Plants > Roots > Rhizosphere >... | reverse complement strand
ATGGTACCGCTGGGCCATTGGCTGCGCGGCCGGCAGCGGGTGCAGATCGAGATTTTCTGCCTGGTCCTGATCCTGGTGATCGGAGCGCTGGATTACGAGGCGGGGCTGTCGATTTCGCTCTCGCCGCTTTACGCCGCGCCGATTGCCCTGGCGGCCTGGTTCGTCGGACCGGAAAGCGCCTTCGCCCTGGCGCTGTTCAGCATCGTCTATTGGGTGATGGGCGAATCCCTGGCCGGCGCGGTCTATTGGAGCTGGTGGGCGCCACTGATCAACTGCGCGATGCGCGCCATCTTCTACGGCTTCTACGTTGTTGTCCTGTCCCGGCTGTCGCGGCTGCAGGTTTCGCTGGAGGCGGTGGCGAACAAGCGGGCAGTGCTGCTGCTGCTCGAGACCGCCGAGCGCGAGCGGCTGGAGCGCGAGATGCTGGGCATCGCCGAGCGTGAGCAGCGCCGCATCGGCCAGGATCTGCATGACGGGCTGTGCCAGCATCTAACGGGCACCGCCCTGGTCAGCCAAGTGATGACAGAACGGCTGCGCCGGGAAAGCCATGGCGAGGCGGAGCGGGCGCAGCGGCTGGTGGATCTGGTGGAAGAGGCAATCGGGCTGGCGCGCGGCATGGCCAAGGGCCTTTATCCGGTGGAAATGCGGGCCGACGGGCTGATGCAAGCGCTGGAGGAATTCGCCGTCAACACGTCCGAACTGTTCGGCATCGACTGCCGCTTTGTCTGCCATTCGCCGGTGCTGGTGCCGGATTCGCCCACCGCCATCCATCTCTACCGCATCGCCCAGGAAGGGGTGAGCAACGCCATCAAGCATGGCCGGGCGACGGAAGTGACCATACTGCTGGAAGAGGCTGAGAACGAATTGCGCCTGGCGATCTCGGACAATGGCGGCGGCATCGTCCCCGCCGCGAAGGGCGACGGCCTGGGCCTGCGCATCATGGCCGACCGCGCCAAGATGGTGGGCGGCAGCTTCAAGGTCGGACCGGCGCGGCCGCGCGGCACCGAGCTGGTCTGCCTGGTGCCACAGGCGGCGGCACATGGTTGAGGTGAGCAAAACCGGCGTCTTCGTCATCGACGACCATCCCCTGGTGCGCGATTCCCTGGCCATGCTGATCAACCAGCAGGAGGATATGCGCGTCTGCGGCGAGGCCGAGGACGCCGCCGCCGCCTTGCGCGGCCTCGCCCAGGCCGCCCCCGACATCGCCATTGTCGATCTTTCGCTCAAGGAAGGTTCGGGCCTGGACCTGATCAAGCAGCTCAAGGCCCGGGCGCCCGCCTTGCCGGTGGTGGTGCTGTCGATGCATGACGAGAAGCTTTATGCCGAGCGTTGCATCCGCGCCGGGGCCCGCGGTTATGTGATGAAGCGCGAGTCGAGCAAGCGCATTGTCGCTGCCATCCGCGAAGTGCGAGCCGGAAGGCTGTTCCTCAGCGAGCAGGCCGCCAGCCATTTCGCCCAGCGCTTTGTCGGCGCCAGGCTGACCGAAACGCCGCTGGAAAATCTCAGCGACCGCGAATTGCAGGTTTTCGGCCTGATCGGGCGGGGCATGCCGACGCGAGAGATCGCCGGCGTCATGAATGTCAGCGTTAAGACGGTGCAGGCCTATTGCGCCCGCATCAAGCAGAAGCTGCAGATCGCCAGCGCCACCGAATTGCTGCGCGAAGCGGTGCGCTGGTACGACCAGCAGAACGCCTGATAGTGGCGTCAACATTGACGTCCTGTTCGCGCCTGTAGGGCGCTGCCCTACAGCAGAATTAGACCGCCCGCGATTGCCGTAAACCGCGTGCTCTCCGACTGTGTCGCAAGGGAAGCACCAGTGGAGCAATCATGACGCCTGCAAACATGCGCATGAGCATTGTTCGTTCGGGGAACGATCAGGACGAGCAACGCCAGCCCGGCCCGATGGTCCTTGAGGTCCGCAAGACTCACGGCCAGCATGCCCTGCGCAATCTCGAAATCCTGCGCGAGCGCGAAAGCGGCTACAGCCTGGAGGAACTGGCGCACAAATACGGGCTGCAGCGCGCCACCGTCAAAGCCCTTCTGATCCGCGAGCGGCATCGCCGCGCCTTCGCGCTGCTGCGGCAGCCGACGCGGGTGGCGGTCTGAGATGGTGACATCCATGCCGAAAACGGCGATGAGCGAAGCCGATGTCTGGCACACCGCTTGGCTGATGGCCGCCCTTTTCGGCGGCGCCGCCGACGCGTATCGCGCCGCCGTCCATCATGCCCGTCTGGTGCAGGGCAGCCAGCGCGGCGAAGAGGCCTGGCAGCGTGTCGCTGGCGCGCTGAATGAGATCAAGTTGCGCCGCGTGACGCGCGCGGTGCATTAGCGCCGGGCCACGGCCCCATTGGGGCCGCGTCGAACCTCTAAATTGGTATTCGCGGGAAAGAATGGTCGGAGAGAGAGGATTCGAACCTCCGGCCCCTACGTCCCGAACGTCGAACTTACGGTTAGAAACCGCAGAATACGGGCATTTTCTGGCCCGATCGCACGTGAACGGGTACCGAACAGGCTGGCAACTCCTGAGAACGTACTCCCGGGATACTCCCGGGCGCAGGCGGCTCAGACCGTCTGAGGCGGGCTGAGAGCTGCTGGCTACATTCAAGGCTGCCTGGGAAGCCGCATGGGGCGCCCTTTGCCCATCACACAGGGCACAACCCTCCCCTCGCGACAGCCCTGGCCTTCAATTTCAGGCCCGCAGAACCCGCCCCCAACATTGGCAAAGTGGAGCTTTCCAAATGGGCGTTTGAAAAGCTTAGCTTTTCTGGGCCCGCAAGTGGAAAAGCGGCGTGAACAAGCCGCGAACATGTCGTTATTTGGAGGCCCGTTTTCTCACGGTATTCCCACAGGTAACGCAAGGAGCCGATCCCGAATCTGAACGGTCTAGTCCTTCACCTTGCCCAGCACGTCCAAAAAATACGAATTTGTCTCGGGAGTGAAGCGCGACTGCGCCAGGTCGTGATACCCCACGCCTAGTTTTTGCCCCATGACGTCCGGATCGAGCTGGTAGAATTTTTCAGCATCGAACGGGATCAAGATCTTGTCTTCGATCAGCCTGTCCAACAACACGACTCCGTGAGCATCCTTGGTCATGCGGCTGTGGTTGATCTTGGCGGCCAACCGCACAAGGGCACCTTTGCTGTGCGAGCGAAACGCGGTGAGGATTTTCCGAAGACGTTGACGCATGAATTCGGCGCCTTCATCCGGCGCGGCAGTAACATCGACGACATAGCTGTTCCAGGGGTAGGCCTTATGCTCGCCTTCGTTCGAAGGCGTTCGTGGCGACCCGGGCTTTTTGTTAGTATATTTTGGCCAAAGTACCAACACTTTGAGGTACGATACCAACATGGCTCTGACCGACGCCAAAGTGCGCGCGCTGAAGCCGCGCCGAGTTTCGTACAAGCAAAGCGACGGTGAAGGCCTCTACCTATCCTGACAGGGAGCTTGCAAAGCTCCCGCAAAAGTATCGGAGCCCCCTCCCATATTCACGTGGCATTGCTTTATCCGGTGATCGCACTTATTGCGAGTTAACTTGCCAAAACCTCCGTCAGGCCATGACCGTCTCGACAACCGCCTCAGTTTCTGACGCCACCAAGCGAATGCTCCCCTGGCTGGTGGCAGTCGCCTTTTTCATGGAATCCCTGGACACAACAATCCTCAATACCGCCGTTCCGGTTGTCGCCCGCGCCATGGCGGTCACGCCTCTGAACATGAAGGCGGTATTGGCGAGCTATACGATGAGTCTCGCCGTTTTCATTCCACTGAGCGGCTGGATGGCCGATCGATTCGGAACCCGTCGCGTCTTCTCTGCCGCGATCGGCATTTTTACGCTGGGATCGGTGTTGAGTGGCTTGTCGACGAATGTGCACGCGCTTGTGGCGTGCCGGATCCTGCAGGGTTGTGGCGGTGCCATGATGGTACCGGTGGGAAGACTCACTCTGGTACGGACATTTCCAAGGTTTGAGCTGGTCCAGGCGATGAGCTTCGTGGCCATACCGGGGTTGATCGGCCCGATGCTCGGGCCAGTGGCCGGCGGTTTCATAGTCCATTATTTTCACTGGCGCGCGATCTTCTTTTTGAACATTCCCTTTGGGGTTGCTGGCCTTATCCTCGTGTATCTGCAATTGCCGGACTACAAAGCAGACGAAACAACGCCCCTGGATATCGTGGGACTGATCCTATTCGGGGCTGGTTTAGCCCTTCTCTCCTACGTGCTGGAAATTTTCGGGGAGCATTCCCTGACTGCCGGGGAGGTATCGGGGCTGCTGGCGATAGCCGCCGCCCTGCTTCTTGGCTACGCCTTGCACGCCAACGCAACGGATTATCCGATTCTCCAACTGGTCTTGTTCCGTATTCGGACATTTGCGACATCCGTCAGCGGCAGTTTTTTTACACGTCTGGGTATCGGTGGTGTGCCGTTCCTGTTGCCTCTCCTCTACCAGGAGGGTCTCGCCTTAAGCCCCGTGCAATCGGGCCTTCTCATTACACCACAGGCCCTGGCAGCACTGAGCACGAAATTCTTTATGCCGGATCTTCTTCGGCGGCTTGGCTACCGGAATATCCTGATCTCCAGCACGGTGGCTTTGGGTTTCATGCTCATGCTTTTCGCGACGGTGGACACGCATACCCCGATATGGCTCATACTTGTTCAGGCCTTCTGCTATGGCGCCCTCGCATCCATACGAAATACGAGCATGAATACATTGGCGTACGCGGACGTGCCTCCCCAACTGGCGAGCAGCGCCAGCTCCATAGCGAGTACTGTCCAGCAGCTCTCCACGAGTTTCGGGGTTGCTATCGCAGGCCTGACGGCTGCGTTCTTCCTGCCTGATCGCAATCACCCTTTTCCTGATCAGATAATCTCCGGCATTCACGGCGCGTTTCTGACGCTTGGCGCCTTCACCATCCTTTCAACGTTTATTTTCGGGCGGCTGAAAAGCGACGATGGCGCCGATGAAGCACATGGCGAAGATGCCCAACTTGGCTAGGGACTGCCGCCCCTTGGTCCGGGTATTCCACGCCACGCTTTCTTTCGCGATTGCGAGGCCGGTTCACCCCCTCGGGCGCCTCTCGCACCGATACGCCAGCCAACAAAGGCACAATTTCTGTTTTGCCGTCTCTGTTTGTATTGTATCATACTGTCGGATAACATTCATAATGAAGCCGGTATGCCGAATGCGGATATTTTCCAGGTCGGGCGCCGCATCGTCTGCACCGTTCTTCCAGAATCATGGTGCCGCGAAACCGCGAGCATTCCTTCGGTCAGACGCTAAGAACGATTATTCAGCATTGGGTGGAGGCCGTTACGTCCAGAACCTATTGTCCTGATCGGCGGGAGGCGCTGGTTTCGGGTCTTGCCCTGACCATGCTGGCCGTAACGCCCGCCACTCCGGTCAAGGCCGCCGGCCCCAGCGAAATCAAATTGTTCGATGGGCATCTGCATCTGGTTTCAGAGGATTTGCAACGCTATCCCAGGGCATCGGGACCACCGCCCGACGGCGCGGCTCCGGTTGGATCAGCCCCGGCGCCCGGCGCCAGCATAGAGGCCGGCAAGCCCCGCTTGAAGTCGACTATCGAGCAGATGCTCGGCTGGATGGACGAATCGGGTGTCGATGCGGCCGCCGCCATTCAGCGAGTCAGCAGTTATGGCCTCGACAACAGTTATGTGCTGGATTCCTCGGCTGCCCACCCGGATCGCTTTCGCCCCGTGGTAGTGCTTAATGCGCGTGACGCGGAGACGCCAGGCCGCATCAGCGAACTGGCCAAGACCCGCAAAATAGCCGGCCTGAGGCTGACCGGCGGCAAGGACGCAAACGGCAGATATCCGTGGATGGAATCGGCCGAGGCGCTCAAGACCTGGGCGGCCTTGGACGCGGATGGCATTGCCATGGATCTGGGATTCGCGCCGCAGATCTTTTCGCGCGAGGCGCTGGAGGCCACCCTGCGGCTGGCACAAATGTTCCCGCGCGTGAATATCGTGCTGGACCATATGGGGCGGCCAAAGACCGAAGGGGCGCCCGGATATGGCTTTGACGACTATCCGGTGGCGCTATCCAGCCAGAGCAATGTCTTTTTCAAATTGACGACCGAAAACCTTTACGTTCTGGAGGAAGCAAATATCCTCGCCACCGCATTCGTCCGCCATATCGCGGACCGGTTCGGCGCCGGACGCATCCTTTGGGGCTCCAATATGGGCACGTCGGCCGGCACCTATGCGGAGATGGCGCAGCGTGTGCGCCTGGCCACGGCTTCCCTGACCGTCGCTGAACAGCGGCTGCTGCTTCGTGAAACCGGCCGTTCCGTCTTCATGAGAGCGGCGCATCCCTCATAGGTAATGAAATCTCTGGAGGATCCGGGTTGTCGCATCTGAAGGTCATGGACTATTCCGGTTGTCGCTTGTGAAGAGGCATGGCATGGGCAGTTCGTCGTATGGACGCGGCATTTGGTGCATTATTCTGGCGTCAATCACAGGTCTGGCAATCGCGCTTTATGATTACGTCACGCCCGAGACCGGTATCAACCAGTCCGGTGGCGTGTTTCTGGTAATCGTCGCCATGGGGCTTATGTTATGCGCGAGCCTGGTTGTGGCCCTGCTGGGATCGGACTTGGTGGCAAACATCCTCTTGCTTCTAATCCTGCTCGATATAGCCGGCACCGCCACCGCTGGATATTTTCTGGAAAGTCCCATACTGGTGGGCGCGATGCTGATCGCTGCCATCGGCTGGTTTTCGTGCCTTGTTGAAAGTGCGCAAAGGAACCGGCGATGAAAAATCGATTCTCTCGGCGCGTCTGCCTGCTCGCCGCCGCCTTGCTGTTGCCAGAGGCCGCGGGGGCAGAGAGCCAGGACTGGTCCGATTTCAACGGCAATGCGATGGGACAGAAATATTCCACCGCCAGCCAGATCACGCCGGCCAATGTGAAGAATCTGGGTGTCGCCTGGTCGTTGCATACTGGTGATGTTTCCTATGGCGGCGCGGGCAAGATGCCCAAGACGCAGTGGCAAGCGACCCCCTTGTTCGTCAACAACACGGTCTATGTCTCGACGCCGTTCTTCCGCGTCTTTGCGATCGAGCCTGACACCGGCAAGGTCAAATGGATCTATGCCGCCAAAACCATGTCGAACGCGCCGAATGCCAAATTCCGCGGCAGAAATCGCGGCATAGCCTATTGGGCAGCAGCCAATCCTGTCGCCGGGCAGAACTGCCAGAAGATGCTCTATTTAGGCACCGTCGAGGGCCTGTTGCATGCCATCGACGCCGACACCGGCCAACTCTGCCAGGGTTTCGGCAATCGCGGCATCCTGAACGTCAATCAGTGGAATACGATCAATCCGAAGTTTCCCTTCGAGCTGAATCAACCGCCCGTCGTCTACAAGGACATGCTGGTGTTGGGTTGGGCGGGCATCGACTCGCAATGGCAGGCCTCACCGCCGGGATCGGTGTTCGGCCTTGATGCCCGCACTGGCACAAAGAGATGGGATTTTCAGACCGTTCCGGAAAATATGCGCCACAAAATCGGCACCGCAAATGTCTGGGCGGCCATGTCGGTCGATGTCAAGAACGGAATGGTCTATCTGCCCGTGTCCTCGCCGGAGAATAATTTCTATGGCGGTGATCGGCTTCAGGATATGCCTTATGCGACATCTGTGACGGCATTGCATGCCGACACCGGCCAGGTCGCCTGGGTCCGGCAACTGGTGCATCACGATCTCTGGGATCTCGATACCAATTCGGCCCCCACGCTGGTGGATATACCCAAGGACGGCAGGACAATTCCCGCCCTGGTGCAGGCAACCAAGCAGGGCTTCCTGTTCGTGCTGAACCGTCTGACCGGTGAACCGGTCTATCCCATTGTCGAGAAGTCAGTTCCGAAATCCAATGTTCCAGGGGAAATCGCGTCCGCGACCCAGCCTTGGGTGCCGAATCCGGCGCCGACGGTGGGCGATCGCTTTCCTGGAATATTCAAGCTGGCCGACTGGGCCGGCGGTGGCCAATGCAGCCGCGATTATGCGCGCTATCGCGACGAAGGCCGTTTCACGCCACCTTCGACAGACGGCACTGTCGTGATGCCGCCCACCGCCGGCGGGGTGGAATGGGGCGGCGGCGCGGTAGATCCCACGACCCAGACTTATGTGGTGAACAGCTCCAATCTAGTCCGTATCTACCAACTGATCGCGCGCAATGAATTCAACGCCCTCGAAAAGAAAATCGGATCCGCAGCCGGATCGCCGAACATCGGTTCGCCCTACGCCTCGCGCACCTTCAACTTCTTCAACAAATGGGGCATGCCGTGCTGGAATCCGCCTTACGGCACACTATCTTCCTATGATCTGAAGACCGGCAAGCTGCTGTGGCGCCATCCCTTCGGCCAGGTGCAGCAATGGGGCTTCTACATGCCCGAAAGCTGGGGCTCGGTGACAATCGGCGGCCCGGTGATTACGAAATCCGGCCTGATCTTTATCGGTGCCTCGATGGACAGTCGTGTGCGCGCGGTGGATCTCAGGACTGGGAACGTGCTGTGGAAACACCTGGTCGCTGCCCCGGCGGTGGCGACGCCCGCTGTCTACACCTACAAGGGCCGGCAGTATGTCCTGTTCGCCGCAGGCGGAAACAACCTTGTCTCGCCGCGCGTGGGGGATCAGCTCGTGGCGTTCAAGCTGCCGAACTAAAGCCGGTCGTTGTCCCTTTGCCGACGCCGATGCCGGAAAAGTTTGACTATTCGGAAATACCTGCCGGATTTTTATACCGCGGAATAATAATATCGATCAGCACAAGCTGAACCAAAGGCACCGGTATCGGACGAATATCCATTGCACCAGCGGCTGCCAGCCTGTATCGAATGTCTTTAAAGGGCGCTTGTCTTGTTGGCCAATCCGAAGAAATCGGCTAGGATTATTGGTGAAATCGCGCTGGTTTCACTGGAAGAAAATTGCAGCAATGTTGTTTCCCGCCTCCGAATTCGATGTGCTTTCTATCGCTAATGGCTGGCGTTCACGCGGTCACGCCGTTGCCCTTGCTACCGTAGTAAGGATCTCTGGATCGGTGCCAAGGCAACTGGGCAGCCACATCGCGGTACGCGATGATGGGGCCTTTGCCGGCTCTGTCTCGACCGGTTGCCTCGAGAACGAGGTGATTGAACAGGCGTTGGCGACGATCGCTGACCGCCGGCATCGCATTCTCGCATACAGCCCGAACGAAGGAGGCGTGTTCGAATCCGGATTGATGTGCGGCGGAACCATCGAAATTTTCGTCGAACCCATTCTCTGAGATGAAAGGCCGGACACTTGAAAGGTTGATGGCGGCGCGGCGTGACGGTCAACTTCTGGTGCGCGCGCTGAATCTCGAAACCGGTAATGATGAATTGATAGACCCAGCTACTGATCATTCGCCGCTGGGAGCGGCCGCTGCCGCTGCCGCTGGAGAAGATGTCGGCTGCCGCACTATCCTGGGCGGACAGACCTGGTTTCTGATACCCTATCACTCAAAATCGGAAATTGTCATCATCGGCGCGGTGCATTGCGCGCAAGCGTTGGCGGCACTGGCGGCTGCAGCCGGCTTCCATGTGCGGGTCATCGATCCGCGCTCTGCCTATGCCACGCAGGAAAGATTTGCGAATGTGGTGCTTGAAAGCGCCTGGCCGAATGAAGCCTTGGCGGCGCGGCCGCTGACTGGCCGCAGCGCGCTGGTGGCGTTGGCGCACGACCCCAAGCTGGATGATGCAGCGCTGGCGGTGGCTCTGCGCTCTCCCGCCCGTTATATCGGGGCGCTGGGCTCGCGGAGGACTCATGAACGCCGGCTGGCGCGGCTGCAGGCACAAGGCTTTTCTCCCGCCGACCTCGCGAGGATTCATGGCCCTGTTGGCCTTACCATCGGTGCGCGTACGCCTGCCGAAATCGCCATCGCCATCATGGCCGAGATGATACAGGAGCGCCGTGCGCCTGTCCGTGTCGCAGGCATCGTTCTGGCGGCCGGCTCCTCGCGCCGAATGGGTCACAACAAGCTGACCGCGCCGGTGCGGGGGAAACCGATGGTGCGTCATGCCGTGGACGCGGCGCTGGCGGCGGGTCTTGATCCCGTCATCGTCGTCACCGGCCATGACACCGGGGCGGTGCGGGCGGCACTGGCGGGAGCGGCGGTACGGCTGGTGCAGAATGACGATCACCTCGAAGGGATCAGCAAATCCCTTCGCGCAGGAATTGGCGCGGTGCCTGACAATTGTGACGGTGCGATGGTGCTGCTGGGTGACATGCCTGGCGTCAATTCGGTGCTGATAAGGCGCGTCCGGGCTGCCTTCAAACCCGATGCGGGCCGCGCCATTTGCGTCGCGACTGCCGGGGGGCGGCGCGGCCATCCCGTCCTGTGGGGCCGACAATTCTTCGGCGAGATGTCAAGCCTGAATGGTGATGCGGGCGCTCGCTCGCTTATGCTCCGGCATGCGGGCCAGGTCTGCGAGGTGGAAGCTGGCGACGAAACGCCGCTGGCGGACATCGACACGCCCGAGGCGCTCGCGGACTATAGACTCTAAGCGGACCCGCGCAAAACAAACCTGGCTAGATCGTGTAGCCGAGTTTGCTGAACGGCATCTGGCGCACGCGTTCGCCAGTGGCGTTGTAGATCGCATTGCCAAGCGCCGGCGCCAGTGCCGGCAGTGCTGGTTCTCCCAAACCCGATGGTATGAAGTCGGGCTGCAGGAAATGCACTTCGACTTCGGGGGCGCTACGCATTCGCAAGGGGCTGTAGGTGTTGAAATTGGCCTGCACAACCCGGCCTTTGTCGATATCGATGGCAAGTCCCATCGCCGTCGAAAGTCCATCAATCGAGGCGCCTTTGGCCTGGTTTTCAGCCCCGCTCATATTGACTATAGGGCCGACATCCGCCGCCACGATGATCTTGTGGATGGTGATGTGCTTTTTGGCGTCGACGCTGAGGTCGATCGCGGTACACATGTGGCCGCCAAAGCCGTAGCAGAAGGCAAGACCAAGGCCACGACCCTTTTCCCTCGCCTGGCCATAGCCAGACTTTTCGGCCGCCAACTTGACTGCGTCCGTGGCGCGCTGGGCATTGTAGGGGACGCGTGGTGGCGAATCCGGCCGCGCCGGCTCCGGCGGCGCTGCAGGTGCGCCGTCGCGGTTCAATGTCTCGAGCAGAAATTCCAGATGATCACGCCCCGCCGCCAGCGCCACTTCGTGCAAGAAGCTCTGCTGCACAAAGACCAGAACATTCCAGGTCGGCGCCCGCCAGGCCCCGGTCGGAGTCAGGAAGGGTGAAATCAGACTCTGTGCATAGCGCAAATTGGGCACCAGCCCGGAAGGAAAATGGTTGGGGGCCATTTCGCCGGCGAAGACCGCGCTTTTGCCGTCCGGTGAATAGTTGATGATATGGTCTTGCCAAGCGTCCAGCCTCCCGTTCTTGTCCACCGCGGCCTTGAGCATGTGAAAGGCACCTGGACGATAGAAATCGTGGGCCATGTCATCTTCGCGGGTCCAGACCAGCTTGACCGGTGCGTCCACCTTCAGGGCAATGGCCGCTGCTTCGCAGGCATAGTCGTTGACAAGCCTGCGGCCAAAACCACCACCCACCCTGGTCTGGTGCATCACGATATTGTCCTGGGGCACACCGACGATGCTTGCGATCTGGGGAAGGCCGCGATTGGCCTGCTGGGTCGGCACCCACATTTCCATCACGCCGTCATGCCACCAGGCGGTTGCGTTCTGTGGTTCTAGCGGTGCGTGGGCGACAAAGGCGTATTCGTAATAGGCCTCGACCGTCTTGGCGGCGGACGCGAAAGCCGCATCGACGTCGCCGACATTGTGATAGGGTTTGGGTACCGGCCCCGCCGCGATCTGCTTGGCCCTGGCCGCACCCTCGCTGGTGCTTTCTTTGGCCGCACCGCTCTCATCCCATTCTATCTTGAGCTTCTTCTTGGCGCTGAAAGCCGCCCAGGTCGAATTCGCGATGATGGCGACACCCGGCATCACCTCGGCAGCTACGCCAGTGCCCTCAAGGACAAAACAGTCCTTCACCCCGGGCAACGCCTTGATCTCGGCCAGATTTGCGCTTTTCACTTTGCCGCCGGTCGCAGGGCATTTGGTATAATTGGCGTAGACCATGCCCGGAACCTGCACATCAATTCCGAACAATGGCTGACCGGTTACGACCTTCAGATTGTCGACACCGGAATAACGCTTGCCCAGAAGGCGCCAGTCCTTGCGGTCCTTAAGCTTGAGCGTGTTGGCATCCGGCACGGGCATTGCCGACGCCTTGACGGCCATCGCACCATAGCTGAGCGAGCGACCGCTTGCTTTATGCAGCAAAGTCGAGTTCAGGGTGGTGATCTCCCCCGCCGCCACGTTCCATTCCTTGGCCGCCGCCGCTACAAGCATGGCGCGCGCCGCTGCACCGGCCTGGCGCAGAGAAATCCAATTGCGCGGTATCGATGTCGAGCCGCCAGCGCCCTGGTTGCCATAGATCATGGGATTGATGCGGGCCTGCTCGACCCTGACATGCTGCCAATCCGCATCCAGCTCCTCGGCAATGATCAGGCCAAAGGCGGTCTTGATGCCCTGGCCGATCTCCGGCCCCTTGGAATAGACGGTGACCATGTTGTCGGGGGCGATGCGGACATAGGCGTTGAGGACGTTGGGCAGCGACGCGCCAGTCGCCGCACTGGCCTTGCCGTCAGGCTTCAGGACAAAACCCAAGACCAGGCCGGCGCCAGTTCCGGCACCAAGCTTGAGAAAGCTGCGCCGCTCCAACGCCATTTCCGGCTCAGGGCCACCGATGGCCTCACGCAGAATTTCCGCGAGATAATTGTCGGACGCGGCCGGCTTCCGACGGAATTTTGCATCAACCACCGACATGACCGTTTCCTTCCATCGCGCTGAGAAGCGCCGGCTCGACCTTCGGCGCTTTGCCGGCTGCGGTTAGAATGGCGTCCTTGATCCGATTGTAGCAGCCGCAGCGGCAGATATTTCCCGTCATCGCCAGATCAATCTGCTCATCGGTGGGATTGGGATGCTGCTTGAGAAGACCCGCCGCAGACATCAATTGCCCAGCCTGACAATAGCCGCATTGCGGCACATCATAATTGATCCAGGCCTTTTGCAGGGGATGGAGCGTCCCGTCTGCAGCGGCCAACCCTTCGATGGTGGTCACCGATTTATTACCAACCGCGCTCACAGGGGTTTGGCAGGACCGAACCGCCACACCGTCTAGGTGTATGGTACAGGCCCCGCAATAACCGCCGCCGCATCCGAACTTGGTGCCATGGAGCATCAAGGTATCGCGCAGCACCCAAAGAAGCGGGGTGGACGGGTCCAGATCATCCGCAATAACATGGTCCGTTCCGTTGACTGTTAGATGAAACATGTCGCCTCCTGGATTCGAACCTCATCGACATTAAGGAAAAATCGACTTCTAGGCTACGCCACAGAAGGGTTCCTTGGGTACAGGCCGCGCAAACGTCCTGTTTTCCCCATGATCAGCAAAGCCAAGCTAGAATTCTTACGCAATCTTTACAATATCCGAAGCTGGCCTTCGGCCAGAGGTTTTTAGTACCTGGCGATTGTTTCCATTGGAGAGCCGGCCTCGTATCCAGCGATTTTGGCTGTAAGGTTTTCGGCGTACGGTCTGGGCCACAGAGACGTAGGCGGTCAAACGGTGTTGAGATAGCATCGCCACGACCCGATGAAAGTCCGCGCCTCCTTGAGGCTACGGAAGACTTCCTGGCTGGCAAACTGCAGAGAAACGTCTGCCCCGAAATCCTTGCTTGCCTCCAGGCAATTTGGACCGACTTTCCCCGCCGTTCCTATCCCAAGCTGACGGGATCAACAATCTGCGCCGGACCAACCTTTTCTGCGACGTGACCAGTGCCGTTCCAAGCGAATAGTCTCATATCGGCTGCCACAATAGAGCCAGTCAGATCAGAACGCTTTGCGCCTTGCCTGCCGCGGCATTTCAGGCCGGCGATATTTTCGTGAAACGACGGCCAGCTTCGCTTTCCATGAATTGCGCGTTCAATTAGGATGCAATCATGTCCCGGCCCGAAAACCGCATAAGTCCCCTGATAGATCCGTTTGGGCGGTTGGTTGACTATGTGCGGCTTTCCGTGACCGATCGCTGCAACCTGCGCTGTATTTATTGCATGAGCGAGCAAATGCAGTTCCTGCCAAGGAAAGACCTTTTGAGCTTGGAGGAGCTGGATCGGCTGGTCGCTGTCTTCGTGTCGCGCGGGGTCCGCCATCTGCGTCTGACCGGTGGCGAGCCTCTGGTAAGGCGTAACATCATGGAACTGGTGTATGCACTCTCGCGCCACTTGCAGACTGGCATGTTGGAAGAACTGACTCTAACCACCAATGGTTTACGTTTGCGCGAGTTTGCCGCCGCGCTGGCCTCAGCAGGCGTTAAGCGCATCAATGTCTCGCTCGACAGCCTTGATCGTGCCACCTTTGCGCGCATCGCGCGGGACGACAGGCTGGATCAGGTGCTGGATGGCATCGCTGCCGCGCGGAACGTGGGATTGCATGTCAAAATCAACACAGTGGCACTAAAGAACGACAATGCGCGCGAATTGCCGGAACTCATCCGCTGGGCGCATGGAGAGGGAATGGACATCTCCCTGATAGAGACCATGCCGCTGGGTTCGGTAGACGAGGATCGCGCCGACCAGTTCCTGTCGCTGGACGCGGTCAGGCGCGATCTTCAATCCTATTGGACGCTGACGGATTTGTCTGATCGCACGGGCGGGCCCTCCCGCTATGTGCGTATTGCGGAAACCGGAGGGCGGCTGGGCTTCATTACTCCGCTCAGCCATAATTTCTGTGACAGTTGTCGGCGCGTGCGGGTGACTTGTACAGGCATGTTATATATGTGCCTCGGCCAGGATGATGCGGTTGATTTGCGTCATCCCTTACGCAGCGGGGCGGACGACTCCAGGCTGAACACAGCCATTGATCGCGCCATCGCCGCCAAGCCAAAGGCGCACGATTTCTTTTTGCCAGTGCGCGGCGCCAAACCAGCGGTCGCGCGCCACATGTCCATGACGGGCGGTTGAGATGCGGCTGGTATTTCTAGGTAAGCTGGGCGACATGGCGGCGCCGGACCTGTCCGACATCCCGCTGCCAGGCGGAGTGCATACTCTGGCCGACCTCAAGGACTGGATCGTACGCGGCCAGCCATCGCTAGGCAGGGCGATGGCGGCTACGCCCGTGCGCCTAATCGTCAATCACAGCGTGGCGCATGATCTATCCCTAGCCATCAGCGATAGCGATGAAATTGCTTTTCTTCCGCCCATGAGCGGAGGCTGAATGCAAATCCGTTTGACAGATGTTCCGTTCGACCCACAGGGCGAGGAAGCCGCTTTTGCTGCCGGCCGCACCGAGATGGGCGGCCTGGTCAGCTTTGTCGGCCTTTGCCGCGACAATGATGACGGCATGGCTGTGCGCACGCTCCATATCGATCATTATCCTGGCTTCACCGAGAAGGAAATCGCGCGGCTTGCGCGGGAAGTCGCCAGTCGCTGCAATTGCCCTGATATTCTGGCGGTGCATCGGGTTGGCGATATTGCGCCGGGTGAGGCGATTGTGCTGGTAGCTGCTCTGTCGCGCCATCGCGCCAATGCCTTCGAGGCGGTAAGGGTGCTGATGGATTATCTCAAAACCGATGCGCCGTTGTGGAAAAAGGAAATCGGCGCTGAGGGGGTGCGCTGGATCGAGCCGCGCGCCGAGGACAGGGCCCGCCGTGCCGCAATGGAAGGAAATGGGGCATGACCGATGCGAAAAATCCTCCCGGCGGCGGGAAGATAGACGAGAGCATCCCCTTCCGTCCGCTACGGATCGCCGTGCTGACGGTTTCCGATACTCGCGATGAAGAAAGCGACACTTCGGGCAGGTTGCTGGCGGACCGCGTGACCGATGGCGGCCATATACTGGCTGGCCGCGCAATGGTGAGGGACGATGTGGCGGCGATCCGGGCGCAGATGAAGGCCTGGATTTCCGATCAGGCTGTCGACGTCGTGGTTACCACCGGCGGTACCGGTCTTACTGGTCGCGACGTAACACCGGAAGCGGTCCGCCCCCTGTTTGACAAGGCGATCGAAGGGTTTGAGACCGTCTGGCACATGACCAGTTTTCAGACCGTGGGCCTTTCCACCATGCAAAGCCGCGCCTGCGCGGGGCTGGCGAAGGGCACGCTGATATTTTGCCTGCCGGGGTCGAACGGGGCCTGCAAAGATGGCTGGGATCGGGTGATCCGCTGGCAGCTCGACAGCCGTCATCGCCCCTGTAATCTGGCGGAACTGATTGTCCGGTTTCAGGAGAAATAGATGGCAGGCGATCTCACGCACATCGACAGCGCTGGCCATGCCCGGATGGTGGACGTCGGCGACAAGCCGGCGACCTCCCGGGAGGCGGTGGCAGAGGGGCGTGTGCGCATGTTGGCTCAAACCCTGAAAAAGGCGCTGGACGGGGATTCCAAAAAAGGCAGCGTCCGCGCCGCGGCGGAATTTGCCGGCATCATGGCGGCCAAGCGCACAGCCGAACTGATACCGCTCTGCCATCAAATCTCACTCTCCAGCGTGAAGGTCGAGATCACAGGCGATGAAGTCTCTGGCGCGCTGGTTGTGACGGCGCGTGCAAAAACAACGGGCCAAACCGGGGTTGAGATGGAAGCGCTGACGGCGGTCTCTGTTGCCTGCCTGACGATCTACGACATGCTGAAGGCGTCGGATCGCGCCATGGTGATCGATGGCATCACGCTGCTAGAAAAGCGCGGCGGCTCGTCGGGCGAATATGCCCGGCCGCGCTAGCGCAGCGTAAACCCCGCTTTTTCGAAAATCGCCCTTGCTTCAGCGCTGTCCAGGAAGGCAAAAAAGTCCCTCGCGGCAGGCTTTGCACCTTTAGTCATCGCCACGGGATAGAGGATAGCAGGATAAGTGTCTTGCGGGAAAATTCCGACCACGCGCACAGACGGCGCCACCTTCGCGTCCGTGGCATAGACGATGCCAAAAGGCGCTTCGCCGCGCGCGACATATTCCAGCGCTACACGTACATTTTCTGCCGGTACGACCTTGGGCGCCACGCTGTCCCATACACCCAGCGCCATCAGCGCGGCCTTGGCGTACTTCCCTGCGGGAACCGATGCGGGATCGGCCAGCGCCAGGTGTCTGTTTCCCAGCGCACCGGCCAGGTCAAAATGCAATGCGATCTGCGGCGATGGACCGGCGTCGGACGCGGCAATCAATACCAGACGGTTTCCCACCAGGTTCGTACGGGTGCCATCGACGATGCGCCCGTTCTTCTGCAGGAAATCCATCCAGTCGGTATCGGCCGACATGAAGATATCGGCGCGCGCGCCCTGGTCAATCTGGCGCGCGAGGGTCGAAGACGCGTCGAAGGACAATGTAACGGCGACGCCGGTCCTTGCCATATAAGCGCCGGCGACACTTCTAAGGCTGTCGGTCAGGGAGGCGGCGGCGAAGATGGTGACGGGCGATTGGGGCCATGCGGGTTGCGGGAACAGGAGGCTTGCCGACAGCAGCGCGGCGAAGCGGCGCGACAGACAAGTGGACAAGCGGTTCTTCCCAGCTTAGCGTTTGTCTTCAATTGATATGATGGGACATTACGTGTTGCAAGGGGCAACCAGGTCCGGTCTGCGGACTGTGAATGCTGCGCGCTGCGCGATGCTGTCAGCTGTCGCGCCGCTGGGGAGCGAGGTGCTCGCCTTGGACGACGCCTTTGGTCGCGTCCTTGCGCAGGACGTGTTCGCCCGCCGCGACCAGCCGCCCTATGCGGCATCCTCGATGGACGGCTATGCCGTGCGGGCTGCTGATACGCCGACCACGCTGCAGGTAATCGGGGAATCCGCTGCGGGGCGCGGCTTTGAAGGCTGCACCAAGGCCGGCGCCGCAATCCGCATTTCAACCGGCGCGCCGCTGCCTGATGGCCTTGACGTCGTCGTGCCCCAGGAGGATGCGGTCCGCGAAGGTGACAGCGTTACCGTTCCTGCCGTCCGAACAGGTCAACATGTTCGTTTGCGTGGCGGCGACTTCACCGCCGGCGCGCTTTTGCTTTCGGCGGGGCGCAAGCTGGACGGTGTGGCGCTGGCGCTGGCGGCGGCATCCGGCTCCGCTTCCGTGGCGGTGGCGCGCCGGCCATGCCTGGCGATCTTGTGCAGCGGCGATGAACTGGTCGAGCCGGGCGGCGCGCCGGGACCCTACCAGATTTTTGATTCCGCGACGCACGGCATCGCCGCGCTGATCCGCCATTGGGGCGGCATCCCTCGGCGGCTCGTCCTCGCCCGCGATAGCTCCGAATCCATTGCCGCCGCCGCGGAAGACGCGCTGCGCGGCAGCGATCTGCTGGTGGTGCTGGGTGGCGCCTCAGTCGGGGATCACGATCTGGCGCGCGCCGCGCTGCAACGACTAGGTCTGGCATTCGCGGTAGAGAACATCGCAGTGCGCCCTGGAAAGCCGACATGGTTCGGTGTCACTCCTCAGGGACCGGTACTGGGCCTGCCGGGCAATCCGGCATCCGCGCTGGTCTGCGCCAGGATTTTTCTTCAACCCCTGATAGAGGCCATGCTGGGGCGGGATCCGCTGGCATGCGTTGGCTTCCACCTGGCCCGCCTGTCTCATCCGCTGCCAGCAAACGGGCCGCGCGAACAATATCTGCGCGCCCATGTCGGGGTAGATGACGAAGGCCGGCTGAGCGTTCGTGCCTTCGAAAACCAGGATTCTTCGCTGCTGTCGGTCTTCGCCGATGCCAATGTGCTGGTACGCTTGGCGCCAAACGCGGCCGCGCTGGAGGCCGGCGCGCTGGTGGATGTGCTGTTGCTGGACATGCCGGGATGTTGACATCCCTTGAGATCGAAATCCTGATGACCAGCTTGAGCATAGCGCTGCGCGCAGTGGTCTGGTCGTTACCATTTGCCATCGTTGTCGCCTTCGCGCTGTCACGCCCGCGTCTTCCAGGCAAGCTAATGCTGGATGGGCTGGCTAGCCTGCCGGTGATCCTGCCGCCGGTGCTGGTGGGTTTCCTGCTGCTGCTGCTGCTGGGCCGGCGCGGACTGGTCGGGGCATGGCTGGAGCAGAAGCTTGGCATCCAGCTGGCCTTCACCGCCAACGGCGCAGCGCTTGCTACAGCGGTCATGATCTTTCCTGTATTCGTGCGCATCGTCCGCCTGGCGTTCGAGGTGGCTGATGCCCGGTTATTCGAGGCCGCGGCCATGCTACGGGCGGGACGGCTGGACTGTTTCCTCTCACTTGCCTTGCCGCTGGCCTGGCCGGGCATACTGGCGGGTGCGGTGATGGCTTTCGCCGCAGCTCTGGGGGAGTTCGGTGCGGTCATCACCTTTGCCGCCAATATTCCGGGACAGACACAGACACTGCCGCTTGCGATCTATGCGGTGCTGCAGCAACCCGGCGGCGAATACGAAGCCCTGCGGCTGGCGGGGATGTCCTTTGTCGCCGCGTTGGCGGGGCTGGGTGCCGCCGACCTGTTGCAGCGCTGGGCGCGCCGGCGACTACTGGCATGACGCTGGATGTCGATATCCGCTTTCGGCAAGGCGACTTTCAGTTGAAGACGCGGTTTGCCGCTCCCGATGGTGTGACTGTGCTCTTTGGGCCTTCGGGTGGTGGCAAGTCCACGCTCCTGTCCGCAATTGCTGGCCTCAAGCCCTGCCTGGGGCATATAAGGCTGGGAGGGCGCGCACTTTGCGACACGCGGCATCATGTTCCGCCGCACCTGCGCGGTATTGGCCTGGTGTTCCAGGACGCGCGGCTGTTTCCTCATCTCACTGTGCGCGGGAACATCGAATATGCCTGGCGGCGCGCGCCGCAGGCTTCGCGGCTGTCGATCGCTGAGGTTGCCGGATTCTTCGATATTGCGGCATTGCTGGACCGGGGGGTGGGCAATTTGTCGGGCGGCGAGAAAAGCCGCGTGGCGCTGGCGCGCGCGCTGGTGTCGCGGCCAGATTTCCTGCTGTTGGACGAACCGTTTGCGGCCCTGGACGCGACGCGGCGGCACAGCTTCGTCGATGTGCTGCTTGCGATGCACCGGACCTATCGCCTGCCGATGATGGTGGTGACGCATGATGTGGAGGATGCGGCCGCGCTTGGTTCCCATCTAGTGGCGCTGCAGGACGGCCATGTCGTGGTGTCAGGCCAGTTTATCGAGGCCAGCGGCACCACGGAGTTTCAGGATCTGCTGGATAGCCACGATACCGGCGCGGCCATTCCCGCCAGTGCGCTGCGCAGCCGGCGCGAGCAGGTTCAATCGATCTGGTTGCGGGCGGACCATGTTTTGGTGAGTACGGAGTTTCCGCACGCTATTTCCGCGCGCAATATCCTGGCAGGCATTGTCCGCTCCGTTCAGGCAGATGCCTGCGGCAGCCATGTCGTCCAATTGGAAACGCAGTCCGGCCCACTGCTATCGCGCATGACGTCCGAATCTATCCAGGAACTTGGCATCGCCCACGGCCGGAATGTGTGGGCCTTGATTAAGGCTCATGCGCTCTGATCTTCGGCGGAGCGGACAAGGATATCCTTCTGCAAGACCGTGCGGGTGGCAAGAGCCATCCCATAAGATTCGAGCAACATAATGCTGATCTGGCGTTTTGAATCGATTGATTTATTGTGCGGATTGTATTGTGAGAATTATTTTTGCAACACGGTGTTGTCATTGTCCGAACGGCTAATGGCCTTCCTGTCCAAAAGTTTGGAAGAAGGCCATGATGGCCCGTGGCGAAATACGACGTTTCGTGCTTTCCGGTGATCTCTGCTGGTTCTATTTTCAACCACGGTGGCTGGATCGACCGGTCCGCCCGGATATGACGCTATGGGGAGGTCTGTACATGATGCGAAATAATCTGGCCTTGGCCTTTTTGGCGACCGCATTGCTGGCCGGGCCGGTCCATGCCGCCGACAGAACCCTGAAGCTGGTTCCCATCGATCTCGAAGGCGACGGCGGAACGCTTTATGTGACGCCGGAAGGCCGCAGCGTACTGATCGACGTCGGTTCGCCCGCGGAACTGTATGGCGGGGTCAAGAATGGACTGGACGGCGCCACGGATGGGGTCGACCGCATCATCGCCGCGGCTAGGTCTCTCGGCGTCAAGAAGATCGATTACCTGCTGATCACCCATTACCACGCAGACCATGTCGGAGCCGTTCCGGAGCTGCTGGCGCGTTTTCCGGTCGGAACCGTCATCGACCATGGCCCGAACCGCCAGATCGTTCCCGACACGACCGGTCGCAACGCCGGGAAGGTTCCGTCCACCGTGGTCTATTACGCCAAATACCTAGAAGCCATCGAAGGTCATAGGCATGTCGTGGCCAAGGCCGGAGATGTTTTTCACTTCGGCTCCTTGACTGATACCATCGTAGTTGCCGACGGCAAGGTCATAGCCGATCCGCTGCCGGGCGCTGGCGCGCCGGGCACATTGTGCGACACCCCGCCCATGGCCGCGGACGGCGGCATCGAAAACGCCATGTCGGTGGGCTCTCTGCTCAGTTTCGGCAAGGTCAAGATCGCCGCGTTCGGAGACCTGACCTGGAATCTGGAACACGACCTCGTCTGTCCCGGCAACAAGATCGGCCATGTTAGCATCCTTCTGCTGGACAATCACGGCATTGACGTCAGCAACAATCCCGCCTTTGTCGCTGCAGTGAGACCCGATCTCGCGGTCATGGGCAATGGCCCCACACATGGCGGCATGCCGCAATCGGTCAAGACGGTCGCCGAAAGCCCAGACCTGCAGGCTTTCTGGAAACTACATGCCTCTATGGCCAATCCGGATCTGGATGGGAATCCCGACTACATTGCCAATCTGGGTCCATCGCCCAGTCACGGCTACGCCCTCATGCTCCGGATCGCCCGTGAAGGGCGCGTCACGGCGACCAACACCCGTAACGGATTCAGCCGGTCCTACACCGTCAGGTGAAGTCCATGCGGGCATATGACGGGAAAGCGATAGAAATTGGAGCGCGGTTGGCGGGCTATTTGGTAACCTGAACCACTGAAATTAGAGCCAAAGCCGGCTTCAACGAGTTCGACAGTTCGCAAATGCGCCATGGAAGCAATTGAAACTATTTGCGGATTTTGACGCCAATAGTGATGGTGTGGACGGCCTCCGTACGGCATCGATGTCCAGAATGAGGTCAGTGAAGATCTCAGACAGAGGAGACCGTCCATGGAACAGATTATCAGAATTGGAATGGATACGTCGAAGCAAATCTTCCAGCTTCACGGGGTGAATGCCGCCGCTTTCATTTGGAGTGCTTAAATAGGCCGACTCTTTCAATTCTAGCTTATAGTTATTGGTATAGCGCCAAGGAAATCACGCTTTCCAATATCGACGCCGCATTGCCGCAGGATCGCATATGCAATCGCAACATGAAAATAGACATTTGGCAGAACGAAGTGGTTTAGGAAGTCAATGCCTTTCATCTTTCCCTTATCGGTCGGCCCCATTGGAAATGTGATCTCACGATCTCCAGAGGCATCGATTTGCTTAGTATCGAGTACCTTTAAATATGCCACTGTCTTTGCCAGACGATCCTTTAACTGTTCAATGGTTGTTTCTGTGTCTTCATAGCGCGGCGGTTCAAGTCCCGCGAGACGTCCTCCTCCATTTTTCGCAAGATCCGCTGCAATTTGTATTTGGCGCGTGAGCGGAAACATGTCCGGTGCCAACCGCGTATTTAGCAAAACCGACGGGTCAATTTTCTTGACCGTTGAAAACGCAGCCGCTTTATCGAGAATACCGGATAATGCGCTGAGCGCAATTGTCAAAGCGGGAATTGATACTTGAGAAATGGAAGATGTCATGGGCAATCCTCTAAGTCGTATTTGATCAAGGAACTACAACGGCCACAATATATACAAACCACACATTTTTTGCCATTGCCCAGACCTGAGCTTTAATTTCAAACTAGACCACTACATCATAGAGGCCATCAGAGCCCCCTTGGCATTTTGGACATTTACGATGATGAAAATCGCTGCCATTCGCGCCGTATTCATGGCCGCAATGCGCACAGTCTAGAATCCAGATGTAATTGTTATGATCCGTCCCCGCATCGGTCGTTTTACGGACTAGGCGCTGACCATTTGGGTTGGAGTCTTCCCAAGGTCCAATCCGATTGTCACCGCAGACTCCATAGCTCTCCTCCATCTTGCTAGCCTCCAATAGGCTGGCTGGTTGGTGCAGAGCCGTCCACAGCATCAATAGCGGACATTCGAGAAATGAATGTTTGCAGTGCGAAGGCCGCTGTTTTGGCCCCATCATCGGTCAATAGCTTGGGGTCGGTGTGGGATTTCTTCCCGATTCATGGGGGTCTCGCACCTAAAAATTCCCGTTGTTGCCAGCCGCAACCTCCTATGCCTCAATGCCACTAACAAAACAGGGCAGGGGGCCAATATGAAACTCAGTCGCCGCACGATGATGGCCGGCATGGCCGCGACCGCCGCCACGGTGCCGCTCTGGACGCCGCCTTCCGCCGAGGCACTGGGCCTGCCCCAGGATAGCATCAAGCGTATCCGCTACTATGTCACCGCCAATGACGCGGAGGGGCGACGCAATACTACCAGCACGCGCCAGCAGCCCACCTTCAACCAGTCTACCAATGTCGTGATCGTGGAGACCGCGGGCGGCCTGGTCGGCATCGGCGAGGGCGGCTCGCCCGACACGATGCAGCAATGCGCCGGCATGCTGATCGGCGCCGATCCTTTCCGCACCGAGCAATTGTGGCAACAGATGTATCGCGGCTATTTCTATCCCGCCGGGCATGAGAAGCAGCACGCTCTGGGCGCTCTCGACCTGGCGCTGTGGGATATCAAGGGCAAGGCGTTGGGCGTGCCGGTGTGGCAGCTGCTGGGCGGCAAGGCGCGCGACCATGTCGAATGCTATGCCACCGGCGGCTTTCCGGTTCCGGCGGGCGGCACGCTGGAAGACGCGGCCCGCGCCTGCATCGCTGCCGGGTTTCGCGCCTATCGATATGCGACGAACCTGCCCGCGCGCGAGGTGGACCGTTTCGCGCTGGTGGACAAGATGGTTGCCGACTGTCAGCTGCTGGCCAAGGGTGGCGGCTCCGGCGGCTGGGCGCTGGACTTCCACCAGGAACTCGACATGGAGGACGCCATCACGCTGTGCGAGTTTCTGGCGCCGCTCAAGCCCTATTTCGTGGAGGATCTGGTGCGCACCGAGAATGTCGAGATCTACCGCACCCTGCGGCCGCGCACCCATATTCCCATCGCCGTGGGCGAGGAATATGGCGCCAAGTGGGACATCAACATGCTGATCGAGAACCAGCTGATCGACTATGCTCGCGTGACCTCGCCCAATGTCGGCGGCATCACCGAATACATGAAGATCTGCGCCCTGGCCGAAACCCATTTTGTCGGCATGATCCCGCATTTTACCGGCCCCATCGGCGAGGCCTCGCTGGTGCATTGCCTTACCGCCACCTCGGTGGTGGCGCTGATGGAGATGACCGGCGGCGGCCGCACCGTCTTCCCGCATCTGCCGCAGAATTTCGATTTCCACGACGGCAAGCTCTGGCCCAATGAAAGGCCCGGCCTGGGCGTGACTGTCGATCTGAGCAAGCTGGTCCAGGTGGGCGACTACATCGAGAAATACACCCCCATCCAGCTGAACCACCGACCGGACGGGTCTTTCACCAACTGGTGATCGGCCTGGCGCTCGGGCACCATTCCAGGCGATGCGAAGCGCACGACGGCGGGATACGGCGAGTGGGATCCTCGTTATCTCAAGAGGGTGGCCGCCGCGCTCGACGCTTGGTTAGTGCAGCTACAGCGCAAGATGAAGAACAAGGCCATTTTCGTCGTCAAAAAGAAGAAAACCGGGAAGACCCGAAACCGCTGTCATAGGTCGAACTCCCGGCGTACTCCCGGGTGAGCACTTTTGAGTGACCGGCGATTCAGTAAGTGATTGAAAATATGGTCGGAGAGAGAGGATTCGAACCTCCGGCCCCTACGTCCCGAACGTAGTGCTCTACCAGGCTGAGCTACTCTCCGATGCCAAGTCGCGAGGCGTCCCCGCGCGGGCGGCCCTTATAGCGATGCGCCCCCCGGGCCGCAACCGAGCCCGATTTCCTGGAAATCCGCCCCTTTCCGGCCCCAATCCGGGCGGGGCCGCGCGTTGAATCCCGGTGCCGATGCCGGTATGACCAACCACGATTGGGGCGTCGCCAAGCGGTAAGGCACTGGATTTTGATTCCAGCATTCGAAGGTTCGATCCCTTCCGCCCCAGCCACACAGTCCGGTCTCCGACCGGCTGTCTCGGCCTGTGCCAATAGTCCCGACATTTCCGCCGCTTAGGGCGACGCTTCTCAGCTAGAGACGCTAAACTCGAACCTATTGGCGGCCTTTGGGGGGATTTGCGTCCTCCAGTCTCTGGTCGGAGATTTTCAATTTCCGGAATTTGCGCGGGCCAATAGGGGAGACCGGTTTGGAAACACCTGAGACTGGTTTGAAAATCTTTGGTCGAAGGCAAAACGCGGCCTTCAGCGCAAAGCAGGTGGCGGCCGCCCCGCCCCCAAGTGGCGTTCCGCAAATCCCCTATTGCTGGTTCCAGGACAAAGGCACGACCTTCGCAAGGCCTGTGACCGTTACATGCGTGGACACCGATCCATTCGCTATCGCCTTCACCATCCCTGGCGAGACGAATGCCAAGGGCAATAGCAGGCGAACATGTCGTTCTATCTTGCCTTCCCGTCTGGCGATATCGGGGACGGAGGACTGGTTTTGAACTAGTTCGTCTAGCCACAGCCGCGACTTGGCGATTGCCCTGAGAATCGCATCGCGGCTCTCAGGCTTTAATGCAGGTGTCGTTTCTACTGGAACCTGAACTATCCCTTTCACAGCGGCAAACTTTGAGGATTCCCATGGGACAGACACGACCGCCGGCTCCCTGCCAGCATCCAGAATCGATGAACCCTCGCCAGCGCCACCAATGTGAACCTGAATTGCGCTCGGCGTTATTACAACATGTTTCAACCGAGCCAACATGTCTCCGTTTAGTGGTTCGGCAG
>Ga0265318_10000567_pt1 | contig 26055 bp, 19 predicted proteins | sample 4821metaG_FD_192431 | JGI IMG/M metagenome (GOLD analysis project Ga0265318, IMG submission 192431) | Rhizosphere microbial communities from Carex aquatilis grown in University of Washington, Seatle, WA, United States - 4-8-21 metaG | ecosystem: Host-associated > Plants > Roots > Rhizosphere >... | reverse complement strand
CTCTTCTTCAGCTCCTTGTAGCCAATCGTGCACAGGGACTCGAGGACGGACTTGACGTCCTTGCGGGTCATCTTCTCCGAATGTTCCTCGGCCAACTTCGAAATGAGCTCGGACTTGGACATCACCTTAGCCATCAGATCTCCTTTTCCAGCGGAATGCCGGCATTTTGACGGGTTTTCCCCGTCGGCGAATCAAAGCGCGTCGGCTGCCGGAACCGGCAATTTCGCTCGAGCCGACATTCTTTTTCGTGGCGCAAGACTGTACGGGACATTTCCCGTGGTGGAAAGAACAATATCGTCTGTTTTCCCGGGTTTTTTGGGCGTTTGTGCGGACTGGCTGGCAAATCTGCCCGGATCCTCCGGGAATTCTCGGTCATCGCGCCCCAGACGCTCGCCCGCGTGGGTGGTCGGAGGAGGGCGTGGCGGTGGTGGTGGGCGCGGTGGCGGGCGCGCCCGAGCCCTCGGTGCCCGCGAAGCCCGGAAATCGCGCGGCCTCGCTCGAGAGCACCATGCGAATCGCGATCTTGTCGTCGCGCTCCGTGAAGGCCCGTGTGTGAAAGGTGAGATAGCCAGCCGCACGCAGCGTCAGATCGAGCGGCCCGGAGCCGCGCGGGCGAACGAGGTCGAGCGGCGCCACGCCCAGATCCTTCATGCCCCACAGGACGTGCGCGATGCCGGGCGGCTGGACCAGCAAGCGAATGGTCACCTCGTTCGGGTGGGCTGGAGGAGGGCCGACCGGGGTTGCCGCGGACGGCGGCTTCGACTTCCAGCCCGTCGGCCCGCGCGGGCGGGCGGGTGCGGCCGCGGGTGGAGGTGGTGGCGGCGGCGACCCGCCGAGGGGAGGCACCGGCCGGGGCGGTCCGGACTGGGCCTCGGCGTCGTGGTCGGACTCGGGCCGCGCGTCGGGCTCGGGCGCGAGCGCCCCCGCGGGTTCGCGCGCCCCCGCCGCGGGCTCGGGAGCCGCCGCGGGCTCGGCAGCGTCCTCGGCGGAGGCCCTGGCGACGGTCCCGAGACTGGCGAGGGCCACCAGGCAGACCGGGACCAGCCCGCGGAGACGGGGATGGGATGAAGCGGATGCAGCGCATGCAGCCGACGCAGAACACTCGGCGACCGACGCTCCGCCGAGCCTCACGGCTCCCCTCCGCCGCTGGCCTTGCTGTCGAGTGAATCGGACATCGCCGGCACCGCGGCGGAGGCCACCGCACGGTAGTGGATCCCCGGCTTGCGAACGTACCCGGTGACCGGCGTCTGCCGCACCCCGCGGATGGTCCCCTCCTTGGTCTCGATCGGGATCGGGGGCTCGAGCTCGTAGTAGAAGCCACGCGCCGGGAGGCGCAGATCGAAGAGGTCGCCGCCCGCGAAGAAGGTCCGACGATAGTCGAGGGGCAGCGTGCCGATGGTCCGTGCCCGGTGGTGCGAGAGCACGAAGCTGAAGAGCCGCACCGCCATGTTGTTGTAGAGGCGATGGCAGCCGTGGGAGAAGCGGCCGCGCAACGACAGGTAGTCGAACGAGCCGTGGGTCCGGATGCCGTTGTCCGCGAAGCTGACCCCGCCACCCGGGCCGACCCGCATCTGCTCGTGGATCGCCGCGACCAGGCCGTAGGCGGAGAGAAATCCCGGACCGACCTCGTCGTAGTTGGTGACCTTGACGAAGGCCCCGTTGACCCGCTTCTCCTTGACCATCCCGCCGAGCGGGGCGGTGGGAGGCGGTATCCACACCGGCGCAGCGACCAGGTGACGCCACACCCGCGGCCCCACGTCCGAGCCCTTGTACGCGTAGTACTCCTGCCCATCGCCCGCCACCTCGGATCGCCAGCCGCCGACGGTGGTTCGCCAGCGCACCAGCGGCACCCGCTCGCCCCGCCACCGCACGAACAAACTGAAGGTGGGAAAGTGCTCGCGCGGCTGGGGGAGGCGGACGCCCCGGGCGTCGAAGGGAAAGTCGTACCAGACGTCGCCCCGATCGATCTCGGCAGAGAGCTCGAGATCCCGACCGGCGGCGTGGTACTCCGGCAGCTGGGGGAAGCGCGCCACCGCACGCAGCGACCGAAAGTCGTCCGGTCCATGCCGGCCAAAGAAGTCGACCGCGTCGCCGGGGGTCTGGAGATCGAGGGCCGCCATCACCGCCTCGGTGGCCGACGCGACCAGGTCCGGGACGGGGTGGCGCTGCCCATCCTGGCCGAGATAGGTGGCGGCCTTCCCGTCCTCGGCGACGGCCGATCCATCTTCCACGATCGAGGCGGCGTGCACCGCGCGCTCCGCCAGCGTGCGGCGCAGGGCCGCGAAGTCCAGCTCGAGCGGCGCGCGGGCCATGGCCTGCAGGGTGGAGTGGGTGAGGTCGCCCTGGGCCATGATCGCGTGCTTTTGCTGGAACGCCAGCACCGCCGCCCGCAGGACGGTGTCGTACCGCCCCGCCCTGTGGCTGCCGCGCGCGGCGAGGAGCCCCTCGCAGACCATCCGCTTCTCCACCTCCCTGAACGCGGCCCGCTCCGCCTCGAAGCGGCGGTGAGCCTCGAGGGCACGCGAGAGGGAGCTGGAGATGGGCGGGGACACCTGTCCCGGGCCCGGGCTCGGGCCGGTGACCTGGCCCGTGCGCGTGGCCGCGCTTGGACCGGCGGACTGCCCGAGGGCGGCCCGCACCCGGCGGGCGCGGGCCTCGGCGCGGCCGAGCTCCTTCTCTTCGGTCGAGGAGCCCCAGGTCGGGATCTCGTTCACGGCCAGCAGCGTCGCGGGATCCACCGCGCTGCAGTCGCGCGCCGCATCCGACGAGAGGCGGGCCCCCAGCACCGACAGCGACGGCGGGACTCCGAGCAGCTCGAGGAAGTTCTTGCCGAGGTCGAACGGGGATGGTCCACCAAGCGGTTGACCATCGTCGTCCGTCTGATCGTTGGCCAGCCCCACGAACACCCGGCGATAGGCATTCGCGAGGGGCTCGCCGGAGGGACCGGTGCCATCGGCGAAGATCACCGGCGCCCAGCCGTCGGACAGATCCACCACCGTGAGCCCGCGCCGCCGCGCTTCGTCCGCGTCCACCAGGCGCTCGACCCCATCCGACACCTGCAGCGCTCGCCGCTCGGATGGAACGTCCGAACCGGCCGCCGGTAGCGCGTCCGGGTCATGGCGCGGAGCGCGCGCTGGACGCGGCGGCACGGAGATGCCCGAAGGAGCTCGCGGCGTCGCGCTCGGCGCGCCTGCTGCTCGCGAGGAGGAGGGCGGCGCTGCAAGCGGAGGTCGGGCCGACCCCGGCGCGCCTCGGCCTTCCGGTCGCGTGGCAGGGCGGCAGGCGAGCAGCAGCACGAGCCCGAGCAGGAAGAAGCGGGCCCGTCCCGCAGGCCCGCGATTCAGCCGCCGGACACCTGCAACCCACGCGCTGTCGGTCGTATCCGCGAGCGCCTTCGAAAGAGGCAAAAAGAATCGAGCCGGGTCTTTCGATGCCACCAAGTCATCGTATATTGCCGCCATGTTGCCGCTTAGGAGAATCATTCGCCTGCTCACCTCGACGGCCCTGGCCGGGATTGTTGCGCTGGCGGTGACGGCTTGGCCGGGGCGAGCGCAGGCCACCGAGGTGGGCTACGGACGGAACCTCGGTCTCGGATTCGTCCTGGGAGATCCCACGGGTTTCGTGGGCAAGTACTGGGTGGGGCGCACCAACGCCATCGACATGGGGTTCGGCTTTTACGGGTACGCGTGGGGCTGGTGCGACAACCACGGCTGCGGGGGCAATCAATCGTTCAGCCTGAACGCCGACTACCTTTGGCAATCGAACCTGGTGCGAAGCACCGCCCAGCTCGACTGGCACATCGGCGCGGGAGCCCGCACCATCATCTGGAACGACGGCGGTCGCGGCCACGTCGCGCTCGGGCCCCGCATGCCCATCGGGCTCGACCTGATGTTCAACAACCCGAACTTCCTCGAGGTGTTCTTCGAGCTCGCGCCGATCATCTACGTGGCCCCCGGCGTCGGCTTCAACATCGAGGGTGGTCTCGGCGTGCGCCTGTACTTCTAGGGACGCGGCTTCGCCGCTCGCGGGAAGGGGAGGACCGGAGCGCGGGAAGGGGAGGCCCCCTTCCCCCCGCGGACGACGAGACGCGCGCCCGGATCTGCTTTGCCGGTGCTGTCTCCGGTTGGCAAAGCCAACCTCCGGTGCTCCGAGAAGCGGGATGCTGCCGCGCCTTCGGCGCTCGCGGGAAGGGGAGGACCCCTCCCCGCGGGCCCCTCCCGCGGACGACGAGACGCGCGCCCGGATCTGCTTTGCTCGTGCTGTCTCCGGTTGGCAAAGCCAACCTCCGATGCTCCGCCCGGGGTGGCGCGGCGGGGGAGCGTCGGGGATCGGCAATGTTGATTCTCTAGGAATCGTCCAGGATGGAATCCGCATCCGCGAGATCGATCTCGCCGGTGTGCTCGGGCGGCATGGGCGTGAGCGTGTCGCCTTCAATCGGTTGAGGCTTGGCCGACTCCGACGGAGGCTCGGCTCCCGCGGTCGACCGGCGAGACTTCCAGCGCGCGAGCGCCCTCTCCAGCTCTTCGTAGGCGATCATTCCCCAAGAGTACAAACTCCCCCTCCCCCCAACAACCCTCCCGCCCCGCTGGGATCACGATACGTCGCGGCGGGGATCGGGATGAAATGGGGCCCCTCTCCCTGTCCATACAAGGGGAAAACAAGGGGAGCGAAGCTCGGCTTCCGGTCGCTCGTTCCCCACGGCCACGTGCTCCGTGCGGTGGATCGGAGGTTGGCTTTGCCAACCGGAGACAGCACCAGCAAAGCAGATCCGGGCCCGACTCTCGTCGTCCCCGGGAGGGGCCCGCGGGGAGGGGTCCTCCCCTTCCCGCGCTCCGGTCCCCGGGAGGGGCCCGCGGGGAGGGGTCCTCCCCTTCCCGCGCTCCGGTCCCCGGGAGGGGCCCGCGGGGAGGGGTCCTCCCCTTCCCGCGAGCGCCGTAGGCGCTAGTGCATCAGCTTCTTGTACCGGATGCGGTGCGGCTGGTCGGCCGCCGCGCCGAGCCGGCGGCGGCGGTCGGCCTCGTAGTCCTGGTAGTTGCCCTCGAACCAGACCGCCTGGCTGTCCCCTTCGAAGGCGAGGATGTGGGTGGCGATGCGGTCGAGGAACCAGCGATCGTGGCTGATGACCACCGCGCACCCCGCGAACTGCAGCAGCGCATCCTCGAGCGCCCGCAAGGTGTCGACGTCGAGATCGTTGGTGGGCTCGTCGAGCAAGAGCACGTTGCCCCCCGACTTGAGGACCTTGGCCAGGTGGACCCGGTTGCGCTCGCCGCCGGAGAGATCCTTGACCCGCTTTTGCTGGTCGGTCCCGCGGAAGTTGAAGCCCGACACGTAAGCGCGGGCGTTGATCTTGCGCTTGCCGATCTCCAGGAACTCTGCTCCCTGCGCGATCTCGTCGAAGACGGTCTTGTCGCCCGACAGGGTGTCGCGGCTCTGGTCGACGTAGGCGAACTTCACGCTCTCCCCCACCCGCAGGGTCCCTCCGTCGGGCTTCTCCTGGTTGACCAGCATCCGGAACATGGTGGTCTTGCCGGCGCCGTTCGGCCCGATGACCCCGACGATTCCGCCGCGCGGCAGGTTGAACGACAGGTTCTCGATCAACAACCGATCCCCGAACGACTTCGACAGGCCCTCGGCCTTGACCACCAGATCGCCGAGGCGCGGCCCCGGGGGGATGCTGATCTCCACCGACTCCTCGCGCTTCTGCGACTCCTCGGCCAGCAGCTGCTCGTAGGCGGCCAGGCGGGCCTTGCTCTTGGCCTGCCGGGCGCGCGGCGAGGCCTGCACCCACTCGAGCTCGCGGGCCAGGGTGCGCTGGCGCGCGGACTCGGTCTTCTCCTCGCCCTCGAGGCGCTTGCGCTTCTGATCCAGCCAGGACGAGTAGTTCCCCTCCCAGGGGATCCCCGAGCCCCGATCGAGCTCCAGGATCCACCCGGCCACGTTGTCGAGGAAGTACCGATCGTGGGTCACCGCCACGATGGTCCCCGGGTAGTCGTGCAGGTGGTGCTCGAGCCAGGCCACGCTCTCGGCGTCGAGGTGGTTGGTCGGCTCGTCGAGCAACAACAGGTCCGGGCGCTGCAGCAGGATCTGGCACAGGGCCACCCGCCGCCGCTCGCCCCCCGACAGCGTCGCCACGCTGGCCTCGGCCGGCGGCAGTCGCAAAGCGTCCATCGCAATCTCCAAGGTGCGATCGAGATCCCAGCCGTTGGCGGCCTCGATCGCGTCCTGCAGCTTGCCCTGCTCCTCGAGCAGCTTGTCCATGGCCGCCGGCGCCAGGTCGGGATCGCCGAGCTTGAGGTTGACCTCGTCGAAGCGGGTCAGGAGCTTCTTGGTGGCCGCCACCGCCTGCTCGACGTTGGCGAGGACGGTCTTGGTCGCATCCAGGCTCGGCTCCTGCGGCAGAAACCCGATCTTGATCCCGTCGGCCGGCTTCGCCTCTCCGTAGAAATCCTTGTCCACCCCGGCCATGATGCGCAGCAGGGTGGACTTCCCCGAGCCGTTGGAGCCGAGCACGCCGATCTTGGCGCCGGGATAGAACGACAGGAAGATCCCCTTCAACACTTCCTTGTTGGGTGGGTGAACCCGCCGCAGGTTCTGCATGGTGAAGATGTATTGGTGCGCCATGGGCCGGGATGTTAGCGCAGTTGTCGACGCGCGCGCCTGGCGGCCCGCGCCGCCGCCGGCAGCGTCCACGCTTGACACGGATGGCGTTGACATCCTCTCCCGGATTGCCGCATCCTCGCCCCCCAGATGAGCCCCCGGCCCCTCGCCCGTTTGGTGCGTTCGTCCGCCCGGGGCTCGAGGTTCATGACCACACTGGCCACGGCGGTGGGCACCCTCGGGGCCGCGGCCCTGCCGGCCTGCGGTTCCAGCCCGGCGACAGGTCCGGCTGGGGCCAGCGACGCGGGGAGCAGCAACCTCGATGCGCTGGTGGTCGGGGAGACCTCGGGCGACGGTCCCGTGGTTCGCAGCCACTGTCCCACCGGTCAGAAGGGAGCGAGCCTGGCCCGGGTGGGCTGGGCGGATGGCGTGGCCTTCTGCATCGACACCACCGAGGTGACCAACGCCGAGTATCAGGCCTTCCTGGACGCGGCCGCGGATCCCGGCGCGCAGGCGGAGCGGTGCCGCAGCTGGAACACATCCTTCGCTCCGGCGCCGAACACCTTCAAGGCGACCAACGGGCCGGGCTGCCCGGCCTTCGATCCGGTGGGGCGCGCCGCCTCGCCGGTGGTCTGCGTGGATTGGTGCGATGCCGACGCGTACTGCCGCTGGGCGGGCAAGCGCCTCTGCGAGCGCCCGGGGGGTGGCGGCGTCATCGATCCGACCGACCCGCACGGCGACGAGTGGGTGATCGCCTGCACCGGCGACCAGCCGCGACGCTATCCCTACGACAACGGCCCCGTGGTGGCCCGCTGCGTGGATCGGCGCTATCCGCAGGCCTCACCGGATGTCCGCCCGGTCAAGGAGGCCAGCGGATGCGAGGGCGGCGTGGCCGGCGTGTTCGACATGAGCGGCAACGCCTGGGAGTGGACCAACGACTGCACGGCGGACCCCGCCAACGCGCCGACCGCGGCTGGCGGGGACGCCTGTCTTCCCCGCGGGGGCTCGTTCTCCTCGGACGTCACCGCCGCGTCCTGCTTCGACACCGTGGCCTTTCACCGCCAGGACTTGGCCGGCGACACCGGATTCCGCTGCTGCGGCGACGCGGAATACGGCGCCGCGCCCGCGCCCTGACCCGAGGTCGGCATGGGGCTCGGTCGCCGGAAGGTCAGCCTGCACGATCCCTCGGCCTGGGTCTTCAACCGGATGGCCGAGGTCTATGACGCGCGCCCCGGCTATCCGGACGGGCTGGTCGCGGCGCTGGGCAACCTGGCGGTCGACGCCAGCCTCGACCACGGCGGCGACGCGGCGATTCTGGATCTCGGCGCGGGCGTCGGGCACCTGGCGTTACCGCTCGCCGAGCGCGGCCTCCGGGTGACCGCGGTCGAGCCGGCGGTGGAGATGCTGGCCGAGCTGCGGCGGCGGGCCGCCTCCCGGGGCCTCGCCATCTCGACCCTGCACGCCGCCGCCGAGGCGATGCCGGTGCCGGCCGCCTCGCAGTCGCTGGTGGTCGTAGCCGACGCCCTGCATTTTCTCGATGCGCAGCACGCCGCCGAGGAGATCGCGCGCGTCTTGCGGCCGGGCGGCGCCCTCGCCGTGGTGACGTGGTCGTTCGACGACACGCCCTTCATGCGGGGCGTGGCGCGGGCCATGGAGGCCGCGGTGCCACGTCGCCCGCGCGCGCTCGCTCGGGCGATGGTTCACCTCGGCGCCGTCACGGGCGTCTCCCTCGGTCGGGTGCGCCAGTTTCACGACCAGACCCCGGTGTCCCGCGAGCGACTGGGGGCCATCCTGCGCTCGATCTCCTTCATCGGACCGGCCATGAATCCGGCCCGCTTCGCGGCCTTTCGTGCCGAGGTCCACGGGTTGCCGGAGCCGCCGGTGTGGTCCCGGATCTTCACGCTCCGCTGGGGGCACCGCTTGCCGAGCCGTCGAGCCCTATTGCGGGCGCTGCGCACGCGCGCGAGAAACTCCCCGGAAGTCGGGGACCCGCGGCGCGAGATCTCTTGACCGAACGGCTCTGGCCTCGAGCGCCGTCTCCCCTATCCGCGCAGGGTCTAACGCCTATTTCCGGGGCGTGCCGGCGCGAGGAAACCGCCCGGGGGTGTGCGCGATAACACGGCCGGGGCGGCGGCGGCCGAGATCTTTCGAGGCTGGACGGTGTTGGGGAGGCGACGGGATGGACAGGGGAATGCATGCGATGGCCGGGGAGTCCGGCGCGGGCGGTGGAGGCGCGCTGGCGCACGGACAGGTCCTGGTGCGAATCGAGGCCGACGTTCAGGCCGGGATCCGGGCCCAGACGCGAAGCGCGAAACCACCCGAAGGGCCAGCGCTCGAGCACAGCCTCGACGGAACGCCCTATCGGGCCGAAGCCCGGCTCGGCTCGGGGGGGATGGGCGAACTCTTCGCCGCCACCGATCGGGCGTCGGGGGAGCCGGTGGTCGTGAAGGTGCTGCGCCCGGAGCTGGCCGCGCAGCCGGATGCGCACGAGCGCATGCGCGTGGAGGGTGAGGCCATCTGGCAGCTGTCGCACCCGCACATCGTGGCTGGGCGTGGACAGGGGTTGACCGCCGATGGCCGCCCCTACGTCGCCATGGAGCGATTGAAGGGACGCACGCTGCGCGCCGAGGCGCGCCTGCGCGGTCCGCTGCCGGCGCCCGAGGCCATCCGCCACACGCGGCAGCTGCTGTCGGCGCTGCGGGCGGTGCACGCCGCGGGGGTCGTCCACCGGGACGTGAAGCCGGACAACGTCATGCTGTGCGAGACCAGCGCGCGCGGCGAGCCCCGCATCAAGCTGATCGACTTCGGGATCGCCAAGGTGATCCGCAGGCCGCCCGGCGGCGGCGCCGCGTCCGCGGTGCATCCCGGGTGCGGGCGCGAGGTGCGGATCGCCCCCCTTGCCATCCCCACCCTCGATGGGATCTGCGTGGGCACGCCTCGCTACGTGTCCCCCGAACAGGCATCGGGCGCGCAGATCGATCCGCGAAGCGATGTCTACGCGGCGGGGATCCTGCTTTACACCCTGGTGGCGGGGCGCGGGCCGTTCGACGAGATTCGCGACGTCACGGCGCTGCTCGAGGCTCACCGGGATCTGGCGCCGCCGCCGCCGTCCTCGGTGGCCCGGGTGCCGATCCCACCGCTGCTCGAAGCCGTGATATTGCAGGCGATCTCCAAGGATCCCGCCGATCGCTTCGCGAGCGCGCTGGCCTTCAGCCACGCGCTGTGGAGGACGGTGAGCCGCATGTCCGCCCCGGTCGCGGTCGCCGCCGGGATGCTCGCCGAGCGGCCCGTGGTGGTCCTGGCTCCGCCATGCCTACCCCGACCGGACGGAGGGCCTGCTCGCGCGCTCGAGATCGCGGCGCGACGGGCGCCGGACCGCGCCCTTCCGCCCGCGGCACCGGTCGAGCCGGTGGTTCCGCACGTGGCTTCGAGGGCCTCGAACGTCGGCCACGCTCGCGCGTCGGCCACGCGCCGGCCTGTCCCGCCGCGCCCCCCTCGAACGCTCGCCGCGACCGGACGCCGCCGCCGAGCGGGATGCCGGCGTCGGCGCCAGCACCGGTGGATCTGCGACGCGGGCCTGGTGCTGGGGGCCGCGGCCTTCGCAGCCGCCGCCGGGGCCCTGTCCATGTGGCTGATATTCTGACCCAATCCAGTTGGGTTCGTCGGGGCGGGAACAATCTGATAGACGTGAGGACCGGTGATGAACGTCGAACAGGATGAGAGCGGCGCGGCATTGGCCGCGGTGTCCGCGAGCGCAGAGAAGCTTCACGTGCTCCTGGTCGAGGACAGTGAGGACAACCGCGAGATGTTGCGCCTCTTGCTGGAGCTCGACGGCTTCCGGGTGGACGTGGCCGCGGATGGAGAGCAAGGGGTCCAGCAGGCGGTGGCGTTGCGACCCCAGGTGGCGCTGGTCGACCTCGGATTGCCGGCGCTCGACGGATACGAGGTCGCCCGTCAGGTGCGGGCGGCGCTCGGACCGTCGATCCGGCTGGTCGCGCTCACCGGCTACAGCCAGCCGGAAGATCGGATGCGCACCGCCGAGGCCGGCTTCGATGCCCACCTGACCAAGCCCATCGACCACGACGCCCTGAGGGCCATCCTGTTGGCCTGAGGACCCGCGGCGGTCCTGACGAGATCCGAGCGTCGGCGGAGCGTCAGGGGAGCAAGGCCAGGCGAATCTGCTCGCGCAGGGTGTCGAGGTCGTAATGGCCGTCGTGCGGACGCCCGTTGAGGAAGAAGGACGGGGTGGAGTGCACGCCGTCGGCCTTGCCGCGCTCGACGTCGGCCTCCACCCGCGCGCGGATCGCCTCGATGTGGCGCGCGAGCGCGTCCAGCTCGACACCGACCTTGACCATCGCGCGCTCGGCCACGGGACGCAACATCCGCCGCTCGGCCATCAGCAGCTCGTGAAGGGGCCAGAAGCGATCCTGGAGGTGGGCGAGCTCCGTGTGCTCGGCCAGCCAGTCGGCGAGCGGATGCAGGTGGCGCAGCGGGAAATGACGGAACACGAGCTTCAGGTCCCCGCCCCGCTCCGCGGCGAGCTGGATGAGGTTGGCGTGCGCCGCCCGGGTATGCGGGCAGTCGTAATCTCCATACTCGACCACGACCAGGCCGGCGTCGGCGGGGCCAAGGACGTGATCCTCCGAGGTGACGGGGTGACTCAGCGGTCGCATGCTCCCCGGTATGGCGCGCTTTGGCCGAAGTTCAAGGGCCGCCCCCGGCAACCCGTCCGGGCGGGTCTCGGCTGGCTTGACTCGACGACGCGCAGGCACTATATCCGCTCATGCACATATGAGGATATGATTTCGTGAGCCTGTCCCGCACCATCGATACCCTGAACGTGCTCGGAGACGAGAGCCGGATCCGTCTGTGCGCCCTGCTCGAGCTCGGGGAGCTCTGCGTGACCGATCTCGTGCGGGTCACCGGGATCTCGCAGTCGCGGGTCTCGACTCACCTCGCTCGCCTGCGCGAGGCGGGATTCGTGGTGGATCGCCGGCGCGGCGCGCAGGCCTTCTACGCCCTGGCCGGCCCCTCGCTGCCCCCGACCGCCCGGGCGGTCCTCGCCGAGGCCACCAGCTCCGCGGACCCGACCCTGGCCGGCGACGTCGAGCGCCTCCGCGCGCTCGAGGCCGAACGGCGCGGCGGACATCCGGACGTCGACCTGCTCGGCGACGAGATGGAGCGCGACTACTCCCCCGGCAGGACCTGGCAATCCTTGACCATGGGGCTGACGGCGCTGCTCGAGCTCGGGGACGTGCTCGACGTCGGGTCGGGAGAGGGGGCCGCGGCCCGGACGTTGGCCCCGGCCTGCCGGTCGCTCACCTGCATCGATCGTAACCCGCGTCTGATCTCGGTGGCCGCGCAGCGCCTGCGCAAGTTTCCGCACGCGAGCGCGCAGGTCGCCGACGTCCACCACCTTCCGTTCCGGTCGGCGAGGTTCGACGCCGTCCTCGTGTTCCACACGCTCACCTACGCCGAGCGTCCCGCCCGAGCGCTCGAGGAGTGCGCCCGGGTCCTGCGTCCCGGCGGGCGCCTGGTGCTGCTCTGCCTCGACCAGCACGCCGAGAACGAGGTGACCGCGCGGCACGGTGAGCGTCACCCGGGGTTCTCTCCGCGGGCGCTGCGCCAGCTGCTGACGGGCGCCGGCCTCGAGGTGGCGAGCTGCGGGGTGGCCTGTCGCGAGCCCCGCACGCCTCACCTCCACGTGGTCCTGGCCTGCGCCATCAAGCCCAGAGCCAACGGCTCCCCCACATCCACCCGCGGCGGCGCCCAAAAGACCCGAGCCAGGGCCTGAGTACGAGTCCAATCCGATCCCGATCCGAGCAGCGAGACCAACCATGCCCAACCCAACCAGCTCTCCATCTCCTTCGTCTCACGCGTCTTCTCCGTCCTCTGCCCCCGGCTCTCCGCTGCCTGGGCGCGGCGCGCATCCCCTCGAGCGTCTCCTCGAGCAGCGGATCGCGATCATCGATGGCGCGATGGGGACCACCCTGCGCACCTACGGCATGACCGAGCGGGACATTCGCGGCGAGCGCTTCCGCGACGCCCCCAAGGATCTGCTCAACAACGGCGATCTCTTCTCGCTGACCCAGCCGGGGATGGTCGGCGACATTCATCGGCGCTTCCTCGAGGCGGGCGCCGACATCGTCGAGACCAACACCTTCGGGGCGACCAGCATCACCCAGAGCGAGTTCTTCGTGGACGATCCGCGCGAGCGCGGCGGCCGCAAGGATCCCGAGTTCTATCAGAAGGTCATCGAGGACCCATTCCTCGGCGCGCTGGCCTGGGAGATCAACGAGCAGTCGGCGCGGCAGTGCCGGCAGTGGGCCGACCGGGTGGCCAACGCGGACGGGCGCCCGCGCTTCGTGGCCGGAGCCCTCGGCCCGCTCACCGTGTCGCTCTCGAGCTCGCCCGACGCCGAGGACGCAGGGTTCCGGGTGGTGACCTTCGACCAGGTCAAGGCGGCCTACGCCGAGCAAGCTCGGGCCCTGCTGGCGGGGGGCTCGGATCTGTTGCTGGTCGAGACCATCTTCGATTCGCTCAACGCCAAGGCGGCCCTGGTCGCGATCCGGGAGGTGTTCGAGTCCACCGGGAAGGAGGTGCCGATCATGATCTCGGCGGCGGTCGGTCGTGGGGGCGAGACCATGATCTCGGCCCAGACCATCGAGGCGTTCTGGAACGCGGTCGCCCAGGCGCGGCCGCTGTCGGTGGGTCTCAACTGCTCGCTCGGGCCGGACCTCATGTATCCGTTCCTCTCCGATCTGGCCAAGGCCTCGAACGTGGCCGTCTCCTGCTATCCCAACGCCGGCCTGCCGAACCCGCTGTCGCCCACCGGCTTCGACCTCGAGCCGGCCGACATGGCGCGCTACCTGCGCGGGTTCGCCGACGGTGGCCTGGTCAACATCGCGGGTGGCTGCTGCGGAAACACCCCCGAGCACATCGCCGCCATCGCGCGCGCCCTCGCCCACCAGCCCCCGAGGCGCTATTCGCCGCGCGGCGGCGGCGGGGGCGGCGGCGGCGGGGGCGGCGGCGGCGGCAGCGGCGGTCGCAGCAGCGGTGGGCTGCAAGTCGGGGAAGATGCCCGGGCTGTCCCGGGCGGGACGCTCCCGCTGCGGCTGTCGGGCTCGCAACCCTTCACCCAGCAGCCCGGGACCTTCCTCATGATCGGCGAGCGGACCAACGTGGCCGGCTCGCCGAAGTTCGCCAAGCTCATCAAGGACGGCAAGTACGAGGAGGCGGTGGCGGTGGCGCGTCAGCAAGTCGAGAGTGGCGCCAACGTCATCGACATCTGCATGGACGAGGGGATGATCGACGGGGTGGCGGCCATGTCGCGCTTCCTCGCGCTGCTCGGGAGCGAGCCGGAGGTGGCCAAGGTGCCCTTCATGGTGGACTCCTCCAAGTGGGAGGTCATCGAGGCAGGGCTCAAGTGTCTGCAGGGCAAGGGCATCGTCAACTCAATCTCGCTCAAGGAGGGGGAGGACCGCTTCCGGCAGAACGCCCGGACCGTCCTGCGGTATGGGGCCGCCGTGGTGGTCATGGCCTTCGACGAGCAGGGGCAGGCCGCAACCCGCGACGACAAGATCCGCATCTGCTCCCGCGCCTACCGCATCCTGGTCGACGAGGTGGGCTTTCCGCCCGAGGACATCATCTTCGACCCCAACATCCTCACCGTCGCGACCGGCATGGAGGAGCACAACAACTACGCGGTGGACTTCATGGAGGCCACCGCCTGGATCAAGGCCAACCTGCCCCACGCCAAGGTCAGCGGTGGCGTCTCGAACATCTCCTTCAGCTTCCGCGGCAACAACAAGGTGCGCGAGGCCATGCACGCGGCGTTTCTCTATCACGCCATCCGGGCCGGCCTCGACATGGGGATCGTCAACGCGGGCATGCTGGAGGTCTACGAGGAGATCGCGACTGAGCTCAAGGAGCGGGTCGAGGACGTGCTCCTCAACAGGCGCCCGGACGCCACCGAGAGGCTGGTCGAGCTCGGCGAGCGCCTGAAGACCGAGGCCGCCGGCGGAGGCCCGGGCGCCAGGGGCAGCGGTCCCGGCGGGGGCCAGACGGCGGCGGCCGCCGCCGCCGATGCCGAGCAGTGGCGGACCGGCAGCGTCGAGGCGCGCCTGGCGCATGCCCTGGTCAAGGGCATCGACACCCACATCGACGCGGACACCGAGGAGGCCCGGGTCAAGCTCGGGCGGCCGCTCTTGGTGATCGAGGGTCCGCTGATGGACGGCATGGGGGTGGTCGGGGATCTCTTCGGCGCGGGCAAGATGTTCCTCCCCCAGGTGGTCAAGTCGGCCCGCGTGATGAAGAAGGCCGTGGCCTACCTGACCCCCTACATGGAGGCCGAGAAGGCCAGCATGGCCGCGGCGGGCCAGGTGGTGAAGACCCAGGGCAAGATCGTGCTCGCCACCGTCAAGGGCGACGTGCACGACATCGGCAAGAACATCGTGGGAGTGGTGCTGGCCTGCAACAACTACGAGGTCATCGACATGGGGGTGATGGTCCCCTGCGAGAAGATCCTGGAGCGCGCCCGCCTCGTGAAGGCCGACCTCATCGGCCTCAGCGGCCTCATCACCCCGTCGCTCGACGAGATGGCGCACGTCGCGCGCGAGATGCAGCGCCAGGGCTTCACCCTGCCGCTGCTCATCGGGGGCGCCACCACCAGCCGGGCCCACACCGCGGTCAAGATCGCCCCCCACTACGCGGCCCCGGTGGTGCATGTGCTCGACGCCAGCCGGGCCGTGCCCGTCACCACCAGCCTGCTCAGCGAGGATGGCAAGGCGGCGTTCGTGGAGCAACACCGCGCCGAGTACGAGCGGCTGCGCGCGCTGCACGGCACGACCCGCCAGAAGCTGGTCCCGCTCGGCGAGGCGCGGGAGCGACGGCCCAGGATCGAATGGCGGCAGGACGATCTCCCGGTGCCCGAGCGCACCGGGGTCGAGGTGCTGGAGGATTTCCCGCTCTCCGAGCTGGTCCCCTACATCGACTGGACGCCGTTCTTCCACACCTGGGAGCTGAAGGGCGTGTTCCCCCGCATCCTCGAGCATGAGAAGTACGGCGAGCAGGCGCGCCAGATCTTCGCCGATGGCCAGCGCCTGCTCGAGAGCATCGTGTCGCGGAGGTCCCTGCGGGCGCGCGGCGTCTACGGGCTCTTCCCCGCCAGCGCGGTGGGCGACGACGTCGAGCTCTACACCGACGACACCCGCGCGGCGGTGCGCGCGCGCTTCCACTTCCTGCGCCAGCAGGCCGAGCGGGAGCCCGGGCAGCCGTTTCGTTCGCTGTCGGACTTCATCGCGCCGCGCGCCAGCGGGCTCCGCGATCACCTCGGGGCCTTCGCGGTGACCACCGGGCTCGGCCTCGCGGAGCTGTGCGCCGGGTTCCGCGCGGAGCACGACGACTACAACGCCATCATGGCCGAGGCCCTGGCGGACCGCCTGGCCGAGGCGTTCGCGGAGGCCCTGCACAAGCGGGTGCGCGAGGAGTGGGGCTACGGGCGCTCGGAGAGGCTCGCCCCGGAGGACCTCATCGCCGAGAAGTACCGGGGCATCCGTCCCGCCGCCGGTTACCCGGCCTGCCCGGACCACACCGAGAAGGGCACGATCTGGCGGCTGCTCGAGGTGGAGCGCCACACCGGGATGCGCCTGACCGAGTCCTTCGCGATGTGGCCGGGCTCGAGCGTGAGCGGGCTTTACTTCGCGCACCCCACGGCGCGCTACTTCAGCCTCGGAAAGATCGGTCGCGACCAGGTCGTCGACTATCAGGCGCGCAAGCAGCTCCCGCTGGCGGATATCGAGCGCTGGCTCGGACCGAACCTCAATTACGATCCGTCGACGTAACTCCCGTGAAGAATCGGTAACGCCGGGCGCCGCGCGGTGGTGAAGGGCGCGTCATTCCGGCGTCCGGGCCCACCGAGGAGCGATCTGCGCGCGCCTGCATCGCGCGCGTGCGTATAGACTGTCCGGGACTGTGAAGACGGGTCACGACCAGTGAAGAGCTGGCCTCCATTTCGAACGACGACGCGACCGGGGAGGCGCGCGGATGCGCCTTCGCCGTGGGGGCGGGCGCACCCGCCGCCGCACCGCGCGCAGGCGCTCCCGCACGGCGACGGCCGGGTGTCCGGGCCGCGGCGCTACGGCACGGCCGTGGCGATCGCCGCGGCGGTCACCGCCATCAAGGCGGTGCCCCAGCTCTCCATCGGACAGGAGGCCCCCTTCGCGCTGCTCGGTCTCGGTGTGCTGAGCGCGGGATGGCTGGCCGGGGCCGAGAGCGCGCTGGTCACGGCGGTGCTGCTGACCGTGAGCACCGCGTACCTGTTCTTCCCGCCCCGCGGAGAGCTGGCGCTCGCGTCGCCGGTCGCGGCGTTCCAGCTCGCGCTCTTCTTCCTCGAGGGCGTCTGCATCACCGCCATCATCGCCGCCATGAACCGCTCGCGGCGGCTGCAGCGACTGACCGGCCAGCGCCTCGAGGCCCTCCAGACCCTCACGGCCTCGCTGGCGGTGGCGCGCTCGCTGGAGGAGGTGACCACCATCCTGGTGGTGAACACCGCGGAGTCGCTCGACGCCGCGGGCGCGCTCCTGGTGCTGCCCGCCGAGGACGGCGCGCGTGGCGGCCAGCCGGAAGGGGCCGGCTCCCTGCGCGTGGCCGCGACGCACGGGAGGCTGCCCCCGTCGCTGACCGGCGCCCCGGAAGCGCCGGGCGGCCCGGAGCCCGTCGAGCGGTCTCGGGTCGAGCCCGGCTCACCGATCGGCCGAGCCTTCGCCACCGGTGAATCGGACTGGATCGACGACGAAGAGAGTTACCGCAAGCGGTATCCGACGGCGCTGCGCGAGGCGACGGCGACGGCAACGGCAACGGCAACGGCAACGACGGCGCTGGCGGAGACCGGGCCCTTCCCCGGCCTCGCTTGCTTGCCCCTCGTCGCCGGGGGGCGGGTGATCGGCGCCGCCGCCTACGCGTTCGACCACCCGCGTGCCTTCTCCCCCAACGAGCGACGGATGGTGCGCGGGTACGTCACGCAGGCGGCCCAGGCCCTCGATCGGACCCTGGTCGCGGCGCGCGAGGCCGCGAGCCGCCGCCGCCTGGAATCCCTCGCCGATCTCGGCATGGCCCTGTCATCGACCCTGACCCGCGAGGAGGTCACCAAGGTCGTGATCGATCGCGGCATGGCGGCGATGGGCGCGGACATCTGCACCCTCTACGTGGTGCGCCTCCCGGCGGGGCCCGGGGAGGGCGGCGCGCCCGTGGCTCCACCCGTCACCCCATCCGCCGCTGCGGCCGACCGAGGGGGCGGCGGTCCCGTTCGCGACCCGCGGGTGCTCGAGCTCATCGGCGATCGGGGGGTGGCGCCCGAGGTGCTCGACCGCATCCGACGGATCACCGCGGACTCGGAGATGCCGATCTTCGGGACCATCGCCAGTGGCAAGTCGACCTGGACCGAGAGCGAGGAGGCGTACCGGACCGCGATCCCTCGCCTCGCCACCCTTCCCTCCGAGGCACCGCGCGCCAAGGCCTACTGGAGCGTGCCGCTCATCGCCGAGGGGCGAGCGGTCGGCCTGCTCGGCATGGGGTTCTTCCGGCCGCGGCGCTTCTCCTCGGACGAGCGCTCGTTCGTCGAGACCTTCACCGGGCACTGTGCCCAGGCCCTGCTGCGTGCCCAGAGCCTCGAGGCCGAGCGCCGGGCCCGGCTCGCCGCCGAACGCGCCGAGGCCTCGCTCGGCACCACCTTGCGCAGCATCGGGGACGCGGTGATCGCCACCGACACCCGCGGGGACATCACCTTCATGAACCTGGTCGCCGAGCGCCTCACCGGCTGGTCGGCCGACGTCGCTCGCGGCCGACCGCTGCAGAGTGTCTTCCGGATCATCAACGAAGAGTCGCGCCAGCCGGTGGACAACCCCGTCGACAAGGTGTTGCAGACCGGTCTCGTGGTCGGGCTCGCCAACCACACCGTCCTCCTGAACCGAGAGGCTGGGCGGGAGATCCCCATCGACGACAGCGGCGCGCCCATCCGCAACGAGGCGGGCGAGGTCCAGGGGGTGGTCCTCGTGTTCCGCGACGTGACGGAGAAGAAGCAGGAGGAGGCGCGGCGCGCGTTCATCGCCGACGCCACGACCACCCTTGGCTCGTCGCTCGATCCCCAGACCACCCTCACCCGGCTGGCCGAGCTGTTCGTCCCGCGCTTCGCCGACTGGTCGGCCATCGACGTGGTCGATCCACGCGCGCGGCAGCCGCGCCGCCTGGCGGTCATGCACGTCGACGGCAGCAAGATCGAGCTCGCGCACCGCCTGGCCGAACGGTACCCCGAGCCCCTCGAGGCCACCACCGGCCTCGGGCAGGTCCTGCGCAGCGGACGATCCGAGCTCTACGCCGAGATCACCGACGCGATGCTGGCAGCCTCCGCCCGCGACGAGGAGCACCTGCAGCTCATGCGGAGCCTCGACCTGCGGTCGGCCATGGTGGTGCCGCTCGTGGCCCGGGGCCATACGCTCGGGGCCATCTCGCTGGTCCAGGCCGAGTCCGGTCGCCACTACGGCCCCGAGGATCTGGCCTTCGTGGAGGACATCGCGCGCCGCGCAGCCATCGTGCTCGACAACGCCCAGCTCTATGCGTCGGAGCGGCAGGCCCGCCTGACCGCCGACGTCGCCAACCGGACCAAGGATCAGTTTCTGGCCACGGTGTCGCACGAGCTGCGCACGCCGCTGAACGCCATCCTCGGCTGGGCGCGCATCATGAGCGCGGCGGCAGCCGACGAGGCTCGCCGGAGCCGCGCGATCGAGATCATCGAGCGCAACGCGGTGGCGATGACCCGCCTCATCGAGGACCTGCTCGACGTCTCGCGGATCATCAGCGGCAAGGTTCGCCTCGAGCGGGCTCGGGTCGACGTGGCCGACGTGGTGGTGGCGGCGGTGGATGCCCTCCGACCGAGCCTCGAGCAACGGGTGCTCGAGCTCGAGCTCGGCCGCGAACAGACCGCGGCGGACATGGGAGCGGAAGCGGAAGCGGGACCGGGAGCGGGAACGTCGGAGGGTGCCCCGCCCTGGCGCATCTTCGGTGATGCCAACCGGCTGCAGCAGATCTTCTGGAACCTCCTCACCAACGCGGTCAAGTTCACGGGTCGCGGCGGTCGCATCGGCGTCCGGATCCGGCGGCAGGACACCTCGGTCGAGATCGACGTGACCGATGACGGGCAGGGAATCGGCGCGGACTTCCTTCCCCATGTCTTCGATCCCTTTCGACAGGCGGATGGCACCATCACCCGGGCCCACGGCGGGCGCGGCCGCGGCCGCGCCATCAGTCGCCACCTGGTCGAGCAACACGGCGGCACCATTCGCGCCGAGAGCGACGGGCCCGGGCGGGGCGCGCGCTTCACGGTGTCCTTGCCCCTCGTCCCGGAGACCCACTGGCCACCCTCGAGCGCGGATGGGCTCCGCGCCGCGCCGGGCCCGGGCGACGCGGGCGCGCCCGTCCAGCCGCGCGGCGAGTCGGCCCTTCGCGGACTGAAGGTCCTGGCGGTCGACGACGATCCGGATGCGCGGCAGCTGGTGCGGACCATCCTCGAGTCCTTCGGCTCCGAGGTTCGACTGGCGGGCAACGTGGGCGAGGCGCTGCAGGCCATCTCCGAGCAGGTCCCGGACGTCCTGCTCTCCGACATCGGCATGCCGGGCGAGGATGGCTACGCCTTGATTCGCAAGGTGCGGCAGCTGCCGCCGGTTCGCGGCGGCACCATCCCCGCGGCGGCCCTCACCGCCTACACCCAGGCGGAGGACCGCGACCAGGTCCTCGGGGCGGGTTTCTCGGTGCACCTCGCCAAGCCCATCGAGCCCGCCACGCTGGTGGCGGTGGTGGCCGATCTCGCCCTGGCCCGGACCGGCCAGCCGAGCGAGTGAGCTCCAATCATTGGCGGGCGGCCACCACGTCGTCTCCGAGCGGGATGCGAACCATCCCGAGGGGACCGAGATCGACCGGGAGGCCGCCGCCCATCCAGTGCAAGGTCGAGCCGTCCTGCACGCAGTAGGGGCGTGCGGTGGTGCTGGCCCCGTCGAAGCTGACGGTGGTGGCCCGGTTCGCGAGGGTGGAGAAGGTGCCGGCCTCGTCGCGGCTCTGCGGACCGAGCGCGAAGGTGCACGTGCAGGTGAGCTGACGGGTGGTGGTGGTGCAATTGACGCTGCCGACCACCGGCGCGACGTCCAGCGCCAGCTTCAGCGCGAGGCCGGTCTCGGAGCAGGTCAAAGGCGTTCCGTTCAGGCTGAGGCACGAGGGCGGCAATTCGGCGCGCAGGGTCTGGGAGGTCACCGTGGACTCGGAGTAGGTTCCATCCGCGGCGAAGGTCAAGGTCCCGGTGGTCGAGCGAGCGAGCACCTCGATCACGAGATTCGGGCAGGCGATGAGCAGCGACGCCCCGGTGGTGAGGACTCCGGCCTGGTCGCAACCCGCCACCACCTTCCAGCTTCCGACCAGTCCGCCGCCGCATGGCGCGACCTTTCCACAGCTGGCGGCTCGCCCGTCGCCGCTGCCACCGCACCCGACGATGCCCACGGCCAGCGCCACCGCGAGGCCGAGGCCGAGGCCGGTCCCCGGCGGGAGGCCGTGCCGAGCGGCTGCAATCTCCGAGGCTCCCTGCGACTGCCACCAGCGTCGAGGATCGCGCATGCCTGATGATCGCGCACTTCCCAACCGGGGACAAGGACTTCCGTCAAGAGAGGCAGGTCGAGCAAGCGCCAGCGGGGACCGAAGGTATTCACCAAGGCCCCGGCCGTGAGACCGAAGCGACACCCCGATCGAAATACCGGTCCGAGGGACTAGGCTCGGAGCGCGAAGCCTGAACATGCAGCTCGAGACGAGACGCTGGAACGACCCGGCAAAGCCCGACGACGGCTTCCGATTGCTCGTCTGCCGGTTGCGCCCGCGCGGCGTCTCGAAACAAAACGAAACATGGGACGCGTGGTGGCCCGACCTCGGGCCGAGTATCCTGCTCCTCGACGCATTCCACGGAAAGGAGCAGCCGGCCATTCCATGGTCGGAGTATGCACACAGGTACATGGAGGAGATGCAAAGGGCGAGCGCCGTGTGGCGGATCCGTGATCTGGCGCGGCGGATCGCCGGGGGCGAACGCGTGACGTTGTTGTGTTCGTCGGCGTGCGTGGATCCCGAGCGATGCCACCGGACTCTCCTGGCCAAGCTCGTGACCTCGGCCCGACCTCCGCGCAGGTGAGCGCCGCGCGCAAGTCGCATGGAGGGACGCAAGTCGCGTCACGAGGACCGCACACCGACGGGCGAGGACGCGCGCCGCGTCGTCGGGTTTTCGTTTCCGGAAGGTCAGCCTTTCGGTGCTTGAAATCGACCCGGTCGCGTTGCATGTCCTCGGTGAGAGCCATGCAGGAAATCCCGCGGCGGGAGACCTGACAAACGCGCCACCCGAATCCATATCTAGGGCATGAACATGAGCACGACTCACTTCGACCAGGCTACCGAGGCGGCCGCTGGCACCGGAAATCGAGTAGGGACGACCCTGGGTCATACAGCCATCCAGGGGATCGCCGGAGCCATCCCGGGAGTCGAGCGCCCCGCGACCTCGGAGGTCTCCGGCCGGGATCAGCGCCGTGAGCTCATCCGTCGCCTCGGCTCGTCCACCTTCAATTACTGGTTCGGCTACGTCGCGAACCTCACCTTGGTCGGGTGGATGGTCTCGCATGCGTTCCACGAGGGGCACCCGGCGCTCGGGCCCCTGGCCTTCGCTGGCTGCGCCATCCTCGGGCTCGTGTCCTGGACCCTCTCCGAGTTCCTCCTCCACCGCTACATGTATCACCTGTGGCCGTCGTTCCTGAGCGAGGGACATGGCCTGCACCACAAGCGCCCGCGCGATCTGATCGGGATCCCCTGGTACCTGACCACCATCGCGGTGATCCTGATCTTCGAGGGCCTGATCCTGATCTTCCCTCCGGCGCCGACCGCGGTGATCCTCGGCTTCAACTGGCTCGGGTACGTGGGCTACTGCATCGCCCACCATGCCAGTCATCACTGGAACGTGCGCAATCCTTGGCTGATGCGGATGAAGGTCCATCACCTGGTTCACCACCGTCACCCGGAGTTCAACTGGGGCTTCACCACGACCGTCTGGGATCACCTGTTCGGGACCGCGTACAAGTTGCCGCCGAAGTCCGCCCCCCCGACCATGCGCGCCAAGACCTCGGCCGCGATGAACCAACGCACGACGTCCTTCTGATCCCGCCGAGCCGATCCCGCTGATCCCGCCGATCTGTCGGGTCCGCCGGGGTCCACGCGCGACCCCGCCGTCAGGGTGGCTGCTGCTGGGTGGACCGCCGGCGGCTGGCGCGGTCTTCCTGATCGGCCAGCTCGACGTGGAAGTGGTGCAGCAGGCGGTGGGCGAGCGGCGCCACCACCACCCCGACGCTGGCGATGAAGATGACGCCGCTGAAGAGCGCATAGGCGCTGGCGAAGAGCTTGGCCGCCGTGTCGGGCAAGGGCGAGACCGGCCCCATCCCGGTCAAGATCATCGAGGCATTCAGCAGGGAGTCCACCCAGTCGAGTCGCGCCAGCAGGTGGTACCCGAGCACCCCGACTCCGAGGGACACGCCGATGAGCAGCACCGAGGCCGCGACGCTCAGCCCCACCCGGTGCAAGAAGGCCCGCTGCGAGAGCAGCGGCTGGTGCTTCTTCTCAAACATTCCGACCGACCACCGAAGCCGTGCTCTGCTCGGTCCGCTGCAAGCGGAGCTGCTGCCGCCGGAAGCGGAGCAGCTCACGCAGGACGATCTGGAGCGTGGCCACCACCGGCACCGCCACGATCGCCCCGGGGATCCCCGCGATCTCGCCCAGGAACAGGATCGAGAGGGTGACCACCAGGGCGTTGACGTGGACCGTGCGCCGGAAGATCAAGGGCCCGAGCAGGTTGCCCTCGATCTGCCCGTACGTGACGAAGTAGATGATGGTCGCGACCCCGTGCCAGCCTCCACCCGTGATCAACGAGAGGAGCGAGATGAAGGCCCCGGCCACGAACGGCCCGGCGTATGGGATCATGCTGGAGAGGCCGCTGAGGATGCCGAGCGGCAGGAAGAACGGCACCCGGTTGATGGCGAGAAACGTGGTGGTCAGGGTGGCGTTGATGACGCAGATCAGGGTCAGCCCACCCAGGTAACCACCGATGGACTCGTAGATCTTGTGGAGCAGGTCCTCGTAGACCCGCCGGTGCTCGGCTCGGGTCTCGGCGAGGGCGGCCCGTACCAGACGCTCCCCGAAGATGAGCATGAAGATGGTCAGGAAGAAGACCGTCACCGCCGCCCCGATGAAGCTCAGCACCCCGCCCACCGCGGCCAGCACCGGCGTGGCGGCGCCCTCGAGCATGCGGGCGGAGTTCTTCTCGGCCTCCTGGATCCGGTCGCCGAGGTGGAAGCGCTGATCGAGCCGCTGAAAGAGGTGGCTCTCGCGCGCCGTGCGGACGTACTCGGGGCCGTGCTCGACGAGGGATCTCCCCTGGGTCACCGCCGGCGGGATCAGCGTCAGCCCGAGCCCGACCAGGGTCACCACCAGCGCCAGGCTGACCGCCCCGATGGCCAGCGATCGCCGGAGTCCGCGCCTGACCAGCATCTGCACCCCGTGATCGAGGGCCACCGCCAGCAGGAGCGCGCTGCAGCTGAGCGTGATGGCGAGGAGCGAATGGATCACGGCCATCACCAGGGCGATGACCAGGACCAGGCCGAAGGAGATCGTGAAGACCGTCTTCAGCGTGACCTGCGAGGGTCTGAACTCGGGGCTGGATTCCTTGGTCTCTTGCATCGGCTACCACCATACGCACGATTTCATCCCGGGCGTAGCCCCGGCGGCCCCGCCGACGCCACCGACGGGGTCGCCGCCCCCCCGCCCGGCTGCTCGGCTCAGTCGGCGGGCAATCCGAGCTTGTGCTGGCTGACGTTGGCGCCGTCGTCGCTCCAGAGATCGCGAAAGACCAGCGCCGACAGGGCCGTCATCCCGCCGAGAGCCAGACAGGCACGGTGGATGCCGTGAATCATCTGGGCGGCCCCGGCGTGGGCGCGGTCCGGAATGAAGAACACCGCCGCCAGGGAGGCGGCCGCCACCCCGAAGCTCATGGACATCTGCTGGGTGGTGCTGGCGATGGTGCTGCTCATGCTGGTGTCGGACTCGTCGACGTCGGCATAGACCAGCGTGTTCATGCTGGTGTACTGGAACGACGAGAAGAAGCCGAAGGCGAAGGCCATGAGGACGATCACGGCGACCGGGGTGTTCGGACCCACCGCGCCGAACCGCGCGATCAAGAATCCGAGCCCCAGGGTGTTCGACAGCAGCACCCGGCGGTAGCCGAACCGCCGCAGGAGCGCGGGCATGAAGGGGCGCAGGCTCATGGCGGCCAGCGACTGGGGCAAGATCAGGAGCCCCGACTCGACCGCCGAGTAGCCGAGACCCACCTGGTACAGCAGCGGCAGCAGGAAAGGCATCCCCCCGATCCCGATGCGCGTGACGAAGCTGCCCACCACCGCGATCCGCAGGGTGCGGATGCGCAGGAGCCCGAGTCGCAGGAGCGGGAAGGGGGTGCGGCTGGCGTGCACACCGTAGCCAAAGAGGAGCAGGGTCGAGAGCCCGAGCAGGCCCACGATCTCGATGGCGCCGAGGGTGTGCTCCCCGAAGACCTCGAGGACATACGACAGGAGGGCCACTCCGCTGCCGAAGAGGATGAGGCCGATCGCGTCGAGGGGATGAGATTCGTCGCCCCGAAAGTCCGGCAGGCGCCGGTAGACGAGGTAGAGGCCCCCGAGGCCGACCGGGACATTCAGGAAGAAGATGGCCCGCCAGTGGGCGTAGCGCACCAGCAGCCCGCCCGCGAGCGGCCCCAGCATCGGGCCTATCAGGGACGGGATCGCCACGAACCCCATCGCGCGCACCAGGGCGGACCTGGGGAAGGTCCGCACCATGATCAGGCGTCCGACCGGGACCATCATGGCCCCGCCCGCCCCCTGCAAGATGCGACAGGCGATGAGCGCGTGCACGTTGGTGGACAGCCCGCACAGCAGGGAGCCGAGGGTGAAGATCCCGATCGCGGTGGCGAAAACCCGGCGGGTCCCGAACCGGTCCGCGACCCAGCCACTGACCGGGATGAACACGGCGACGCTGAGGGTGTAGCTCGACAGCACCGACTTCATGCTGAGCGGCGCGATGCGGAGCGCGTCGGCGATGGTGGGCACGGCCGTGTTCAGGATCGTCGTATCGAGCGACTCCATGAAGAACGCCACCGCCACCAGCCAGGGCACGAGCCGGGTGACGGTGGCCGCGAGCTCGAGCGGCGGCTCGGAGCCGGCGGCGCCGGCGGCGCCAGCGACGGCGAAGGCCGCCTTCTCGTCACCCCGGTCGAACATGCGGTGGATCTAACACCGATCGCAGGGCGGCAAAGACGTGTGTCGCGCGTGACCAGCGGGCGAGGGG
>Ga0265318_10000562_pt1 | contig 26167 bp, 35 predicted proteins | sample 4821metaG_FD_192431 | JGI IMG/M metagenome (GOLD analysis project Ga0265318, IMG submission 192431) | Rhizosphere microbial communities from Carex aquatilis grown in University of Washington, Seatle, WA, United States - 4-8-21 metaG | ecosystem: Host-associated > Plants > Roots > Rhizosphere >... | reverse complement strand
CGCCTTGGCGCTCGTGAAGGTACGTGGGGCCGGCTTGCCGGCGATTCCAGTCGGGTGCGTCGCCCACGAGGCGCCCTAGAGCGTCGACCACTGGCTGGCGGCACGGCGAAGCGAGAGGTCGCAGCACGAAAAGTCCCGTCCGCGTCGGTCACACGCAACGGTGACCCCCTCACCCGTCATCCCGAGTACGACAGCCGAGTGGCAGCAAAAAAGAAGAAGGCGCCGAAGCCTGAACCGCCGAAGCTAGCGGACCTGCTCACGCCGGCCCAACGGGCGATCGTGCATCATGGAGACGGACCGCTGCTTGCCGGAGCTGTCGCTGGGGCGGGTAAGTGCCTTACCGGAGATGCCGTCATCTCCACATCAGACGGACTTCGTCATCTGGCCGACGCTTCTTCTGTTGCGTCGGTGCTTTCCGTTGACGACCGGAACCTCGCTCGGCGGCTCCATGGAACGACGTGGTTGCCTCAACCAGCCAGTCGCGTTCTGCGACTCGTAACAGCCAATGGCTACAGTATCCGCGGCACACCAGAACACCCTCTGCTGACGTGGACGGAGACAGGTCCGGTATGGAAGCAACTTCATGAGCTTCGTTCTGGTGACCATGTTCTTCTGCTGCCTGGGTACGACACAGACCGCCGAGCGCCACACACTTCGCAAGATGAGTGTTACCTACTCGGGCTTCTGACGGGTGATGCGCGCGTCAGCCTTGGCTCTTCATGGATCCCTTGGTCTCGCGGAGGCGACCATCTGGTGCCCGTCTACTTTGATTTGATTCGACGGCTCTATGGCGTCGAAGAAAGCGACGTCTCTTGTTACAAGAAACCGTCTCCCAGCAAGAGTGTCACTTACGCTTTCCGTTCTGAAACGGTAGGCAAGAGACTACTTGCACTAGACTGGCCGCTGACCAGTGCCAAGGCCAAGCGCCTTCCGGGCTGGCTAACATCGCAAGCAAGTCGCGCAGAACGTATCGCGTTCTTGCAAGGATACTTTGACACCGACGGCAGCTGCTCTGGGCATACTGCCGAGATAACGTCCGCTAGCCAGCTACTGGCTCGTCAGGTGCACCAGATGCTGCTCGGTCTAGGTGTCGTGTCACGGTTGACGCCCAAAATCGTAAAGGGATACACTCATACATACTGGCGCATTTCGATCACTGGTATCGCGTTGCGAACGTTCGCACACGTTGTTGGCTTCAAACACGAGCTTTCGAAACAGAGCCGGTTGACGAGTGCAATCGCCAGGCGCGCGAACACAAACGTCTGGACGTATCCACACGTCGGACAGATGCTTCGCTCTCTTCGCAGCGCCTGGTCTGATCAGGGGCGGTGGGATGGGCATAACCAACGACTCGACGGCGTACGAATCGCCGACTTTTTGTACGAACGGCGCGCACCTTCCGCAGCGTCTCTCATCCGTATGACGGCAAGTCTTACTAACCACTCCGCGAGCTTGCTCTCTGAGCTTGCGTCTTATTTCGTTGACAGCGTTCAGGAGGTAACATCGGAGACAGTTAAGGTGCCTGTATTCGACATGTACGTGCCATCTACTCACTCATTTGTAGCCAATGGATTCGTCGCACACAACACGTCATGCATGGTCGAGCGCACTGCACACCTCATCGAGCGTCGTGGTGCGTTGCTGAACCGACTCTGCATCGTCGCGTTCAACGTCTCCGCTGCCGCAGACCTCAACAAGAAGCTCAAGAAGCGACTGAAGACGATCCCAGGCATCGATCTCGAAGTCGATCCAGCTCGCACGCTGCACAGTCTCGCGCTGCTCGTGTTCAAGAGCGACGAGAACAATCGCGACGTGCGCTTCGGCAACGTCGAGCCACTGTGGACGAAGGCGATCCGCGAAGCTCACCAGGCGATCGGCATCAAGGAAGCCGACGTTGACCTCGTGAAGGAATTCGCATCGAAGGTCCGCAACGACTATCTCCCGGCCGAGCCCGTCTTCGGAGAGTTCAGCGTCAACAAGCTCCATGCGGATGTCTACGCGGCAGCACAGGCACTCGTGGAGTCCAAGAAAGCTCCGAAGCTCACCATCGACGAGCTGCTGCACGTGTTCACGAAGGCCGACAGCGCGCGGCGCGCCGGGCGCGTGACGGGGGCGGACGGCTTCGCCTTCGCGACCTTCGACGACATCCTGTGGGAGGCGGCGCGTCTGCTGGAGTCGAACGAGCGGCTGCGGCAGGTCTGGCAGCAGCGCTACGACTACATCACCGTCGATGAGGCACAGGACTTGTGCGAAGCGCAGTGGCAGCTGATCGAGATCATGGCCAGCGGCCATCGTAACATCTGCGTCGTGGCCGACCCCGCACAGGCGCTCTACAGCTTTCGTGGAGCGCGACCCGAGCACGTGATCTCGTTCTCTGAACGCTGGCGCGGCCAAGCGATCTATATGGAAGAGAACTTCCGCTCAGGAAGCCACATCCTCGACGCGGCGAACCGCGTGCTCGACGCAATGGAACCCGACGCCAAGCTGCCGATGCATCTGAAGCCAACACGCGGCTTCACGGGACATGTCGGCCGCATGACTCACGACGGGCCACGCGAAGAGGCGCGAGAGATCGCGTCTGCGTGCACAGCGCAGAGACGCAACGGTCGCGAGTGGAAAGAGATGGCGATCTTGATTCGCCTGAACTCGCAGTCGAAAGATCTCGAACTGGAGTTCTTCCGCCAGAAGGTGCCGCTGCGCATGATCTCCGGCACGAGCTTCTTTGCTCTGAAGGAAGCCAAGACGATGCTCTCGTACTTCCGGCTCATCGTCGGCAAGGCCGAAGAGGACGATCTGCTCAGCGCCATCACGAGTCCGAGCCGCTTTCTCGGCAAAGCCTTCGTCGAGTCGGTCGCGCGCGTCAGCAAAGAAGATGGCGACTGGGTCGAGCGGATCCCGCAGTGCGACGCATGGAAGGGGCGAGCGCAAGATCCTGCGTACCAGTTCGTCGAGCAGATGCGCGAGTGGCGCGGCTCTGCGAGCCGACGAACGACGCCTTCCCAGCTGCTGAGCCGCATCCTCGAAAAGACGCAGTACACGCAGTGGCACATGAAGGAGCAGGCGGAAGGCGACGAGTCGAGCGCGTTCGTCGACACGATGGAGCGCGTGCGCTCGTTCACCGAGGAGTTCGACACGGTCGACGAGATGCTGGCCACGGTCGACGAGATGCGCGCGCAACAGCGCTCGGCGGCACAGAGCCGCAACGCCGTCACCGTGATCACCGTTCACCAGTGCGTCGCTCCGGACACGCTCGTTGATACCGACGCCGGAACCGTCCAGATCAGCACGCTGTCGCCAGAGGGCGTCATCGCCACGGCCGACGGAAGACGTCCGTATAAGCGTCTAGTGCGATACGCAGACTGTCCAATGCTGCGGCTCACCACCAAATACGGCTACGAAGTCTGCGTGACCGAGAACCACCATATGATGGCGTGGACAGGGGAGGCGTACGAACCCGTCGCGGCGGCTGATCTGCACAGAAACCAGTTCCTTCGGTTGCGCATCGGTGGTGGGACCGAACCAAGCGAGACGCAGCTCCCGGCGTCCCCAGCGCTTCGCGCGCGCGCCGTCTGTCACAAGATCCCGACCGCACTCACCGAAGACTTGGCCGAGCTACTCGGACTTCTCGTTGGAGACGGCTCGTTGCTCCACGCTGGATTCCGAGTGAAAAAGGCGGACGGCGACGTGATTGAACGAGTGAAGCGTCTGAGCCGACGCCTGTTCGGGGCCAAGGTCAAACCCAAGAAGTGGTACGTGACCGGCAAACGAACTGGGTGGCATACCGTCGAAGTCTGCTCAGTGCAGATTGCTGATTGGTTGCGCTCGATCGGAGGCATGAACCCCAGGCAGAAGGCGATCCCGCAGATTATTTGGGCCGCGGCGCCCCGCGTCCAGGCAGCGTTTTTGCGAGGCCTCTTCGAAGACGGCACCGTGAACCTACGCGATGGGCACGTGGACCACATTGCGCTCACCATGTCTGACAAGGCCATCGTGGCCGGTGTTCAGCAGCTGCTACTTCGACAAGGGATCATCGCATCCCGCTTTCCAGTTCAAAGCCACTGGAGGATTGCGGTGTACGGCCAGCAAGCGCGTCTCTTCGCGAAGCTCGTCGGCTTCGTCTCCGCTCGCAAAAACAAACAGGTCGGAGGTCGCGTCTCGCCGGAGACCAACACAATGGTGCCGATTTCGGAGAAACGCGCTCGTAGCTGGGTCATTACAAGCGTGAATCGCTTCGATCGGCAGAATGCGCTCCAGCGTGGACGCGTGAGCAGGCACGTCGCCGAAAAAATGGGCATGCAGGAAGATCTAAAGTTCCATCACGATCCAATCGTGAACATCGAGCGCTACGTTGGCGACTCGCTGTGCGTGGAGGTTCCCGGCTACGGACGGTTCCTTCAAAACGGCTTCGACGGATGCAACAGCAAGGGCCAAGAGTGGCCGGTCGTGTTCATCCCAGGCGTCACTGGGCAGAACTGGCCCGTGCCATGGGGCGAAGAGCGCGAAGAGCTTCGATGCTTCTACGTCGCCGTGACGCGTGCGCGAGACGAGTGCTGGATCAGCACGTACACGGGCAACGGCGACATCGACGACAAGCCGGTCGCGACCTCGCCGTACCTACGCTTCGTTTCGCCGAGCAAAGGCGAGCCGGAGCTACCGCGTCTTCCGCCACAGAGCGGCGCAGAACAGCTGAGGTTGGTATGAGCGAGAAGCCCAAGGTCGAGATCGATTACGCCGAACGCGACGCCGAAAACGCGCGCCAGTTCGCACGTATGCAAAACACATGGACCTGCGATCGCGGTGGGCTCCACAGTATCCACCATCTATGCGACTGCCCCGGCATGGGACTCGACATGAAGGCGCTAGAGCAGCACGGCGTCATACAGGTGACGCCCATCCCAGGCTGGGACGAGCATCGAAGGGCGATCCAAAACGTCATCGCGAGGAGACGAGCGTGAGCGAAGTAAAAGACTGGGGCGACCGTGTCGCATTCTTCGGACTGACGCGCGGCTACGTCATGGCCTTGGAGGACGTGAAGGAAGGAAGACCCGCGTCGCCTCCGAGCCTGAAGTCTCCAGAGATCAAGCGCGTCACCGACGCCGCCGGCAACGCGCCGGTCACGTCGTTCCGCTCGAAGCCGGACTCGCTCCGCATCTTCACCCACCGAGACGGCGACCAAGACCAGATGGTGCTCTACGTCTTCAGCGCGGAGAAGACGGACGGCGACTCGCACCTGCGCTACGCATCGCTCCACATGGAGACGGACGGCGAGGTCACGGCGCTCGTCTCCGATCGCCGCGATCGCGGTCAGATCGAAGCGTGGGATGCGACCGACAACGTGCTCGGCGCGCTTCAACGCATCGTCGCCTTCTGCGCGCGCGGCGCAGAAGACGAACTACGAGCCGCGGCGGCCGAGGTCGTCGAGAAGTCGTACCGCGACCCGCTCGTCCACGGCGGTGCCGGTGGCCACGTCGTTGACAAACAAGCCTTCGCGCGTCTCGAAGCCGTGATCACCAAGCTGCTTGCCGCTCCGGTTCCCACCGAAGCGGTCGCTAACGTCTAACGCTTCCTGGGTGCCTTCAGAGACGTCAGGTACTCACGCACCTCGTCGAGGCTGAAGTCCGGCGGGATGACCTCCGCGTCGCGCTCTGGCATGCCCCAACCGACGTCGGAGATCCTGAGCACGCCGTTGCCGTCGCGCATCATGTTGTCCGAGTGACAGTCGCCCCAGTCGATGCCGAGCTTGCGCAGCTCTGACGCTCCGATCGACACGTCGTTCAAGATCGTGAGCACGCGCGCCGCTTCCTGGCCCTCGTAGTCGGACTCGACGAAGCGCTTCCACTTCGCACGCATCGCCCGGCCCGAGGTGCCCGGGTCTGGAATCCACAAGTCCTGCGCCTCATCGAGGTACAGCGAGTAGATGTACTCCAGGTGCTGCGCGTCGCGCTTGCTCACCGGCGCCAGCAGCGCGCGGTGCACCACGAACCATCCCAGCCCATCGTCACTCCACGGCTGGCTGGTGCTGCACTGCCAGACCTTGTACACGGGCACCACGCGCGACGTCTTCATGCCCTGAAGACGGTAGCTTGTGATCGCCTCGTACGGGTCGCGCGTCACCTTCAGCACCGACGGGCCAGTGCCAACGTCGATCTGGTACGCCACGCCGAAGCGCCCGCGCCCGAGCATCTGCTGCTCCAGGTTGTCCAAGTTCATCTTCCAAAACGACTCGCGTGAACGAAGCAGCACCTGCGCAAGAACACGGTGCGGCTTCGAGAGCATCTCGACCAGATGCTCGTCGTCGCCTTCTTCGATCGCCTCTTCGGGCCCTGCTGCTGTGACCATGGTGTCGGACAGTACCATAGCGAGCGGCAAGGATGTAGGATCCCAAACATGTCCTACCGAGCACCCCTGCGACAGCTCTCGCGCTCACCGGCTCGCCGTGGCCTTGGCCAAGCGAAGTGGGTCGACGGCCAGCTGAGCTTCGCGGCGCTGCCGCCGGGCGTCACGGCACCGCCCGACTTCCAGCGCCTACAGGAAGCGGGCCTTCCGATCGCCCCGTACATCGAGCACGGCTCATGGGTCACAGGCCAGCCCGACATCATGCGCTACGGGCTCGACCCGTACCGCGGCATCATGGGCCTCGGAGCAGCGTCGCGACGTCGCGGCTTGTTCCACAGTCTCTTCCGCTGAGCCGGCACCATGCGAACGAACTACGTCCTGTGCACCTGGTCCGGCGCGCGCCGCACCCCTGACATGCGCGTACGCGCTGACCCGGCGTTCTATCTGAAGCAACACATGAAGTCGCTTCGGCTGCTTCGTCACAGCCTCGATCAGATCACCGTAATGGTTCCAGAGAACTTCAACGAACCGCCAGAGTTCCGCGAGTTCCTGAACGAGATCCCACGCCAGGTGCAGAACGCTTCAGTGGTCGTCATGGAACGACCCAACGTCGGGATGTCCTACGGCTCCATGTCGGACTGCTACGCCAAGTACAGGACCGAGTTCGACTACTACTTCTTCATGGAGGACGACTACGTCTTCACCCTCGACGACTTCGACAAGCTTCACACCGACGTGATGGAGGCTGACGAAAAGTGCGGATACCTATGCGGCCTCGCGTGGGCTCTTCCGGGGCTTCCACTTCATGCCGGCATCGCGAACGGCGTGATGCGCGCAAGCGCACTGGAAGCCGTGTTTCAAGAACACAACCAGATTCCGCATGCAAACGGAACCAACTACTCCCACAACGAGATGGCAGGGCAGGTCGGACAGAGTCAGGCGATCTTGGCCAAGGGCTTCACGCTTCGTGACTGGAAGCACAAGTACCGCATCGCGTTCCGCGAGAACGAGTATCTCGTCAAAGAGTTCCACACGACCGCCTTCGTCACACTCATGCGGCCACTGTAAGGGCCGGGCAGGCTTCAATGCACATCGGAAATCGCGACTGGTTGAACGACGTCCAGGACAGATACGCCAGTGACATGGGCGATCTCCTGGAAATCGGCTCACTGAACGTCAACGGTAGCGCCAGAGAACACCTGCGCCCGCGCACATGGGTCGGTGTCGACTGTGTCCACGGCGAAGATGTCGATGTTCACTGCGACGCTGAAGCGACGGCGTTCGAACCAGAGATCTTCAATGTGCTCCTGTCCACGTCCATGGCAGAACACAATCCTCGTTGGCGAGAAGGTATTTCGCACAACCTCAAGTGGCTGAAGCCCAGTGGCCTGTTGCTTTTGAGCTGGGGCGCAGAGGGCAACCTGCATCACCTACCAGAACCATGGGCGCCCGTCCCCGTCGGCGATGTGCTCGAATGGTGTGTGAAGGAGAGGCTGCTCATCCTCGAAGCGTGCTGGGAGCGCACGAAGTACACGCCCGACTGCGAGGGCTGCTACGACATCATCGCGCGCAAGGCGGCTACCACCTAGCAGTCGGCTGCGTGCCCCAGGCTTCGACGCCCTGCGCAACCAACTCGATCTGTTCGTCCGTGATGTGCGTTCCGCACGGCAGATTGACCTGGTGAGCAGAGAACTCGTCCAGACCAACGAGTCGATCTGAGCGCGCAGAGTCGAAGCACGCCTGCGTGTCGAGGCGCGTGTGCACCTGACCCACCTCCACGCCGCGATCGGCCATGAAGCTGGCGAAGCGTAGCGGGTTGCTCACCTTCAGGCCGAAGAACCACCAGGACGAGCCTGGGTCTGCCGGAGCAAGCTTCACGTACGGCACCGCCGCAAGACGCGTCCCGTAGAACTGCGCCCGCGCGCGATGTTGAGCGAGACGGTCCTGGATGCCATTCAGACTCGCGATGCCGATGGCAGCGAGAATGTCGTTGCCCTGCATCTTGAAGCCGGCCTCTGGCACGTTCTGGAGGCAGCGCATGCTGGCGCCACGCGTACGATCCAGCCCGAACCACCGAAGCAGCCGTGCGCGCTCCGTGAGAGCTGCGCCGGGACACACGAGCACGCCGCCGTCAGCCGTGGTCCAGTGCTTGATCGCCTGACCCGAGAGACAGATGAAGTCGCCGCGTGACTCGCCGATCGCGCCGAACGCGTGAGCAGCATCCTCCACCAACGAGATGCCACGCGTCACCGCGCGAAGCTTCTTGAAGTCGCAGACTCGGCCGCCCCAGTCGACGGCAGCAACCGCCACGGTACGCGGCTGGATCATCCGCTCGACCGACGCCGGATCGATGTTGCCCGTCTCCGGGTCGACGTCGGCCCACACGACCGAAGCGCCCGTCTCCAAGATCGCCGTGGCGGTCGCAAGGCACGTCATGGGCGTGCAGATCACCTCGACGCCAGGCCGAGCGCCCGCGAGGTGATACGCGAGGCGGAGCGCCGACGTGCAGCTGTTCATGTAGAGCGGCTTCTCGAAGCCTGCGCCGAGCACCGTCGCGAGTTCAGCTTCGAGCCGAGCGCTGAGCGGACCTTCGCCGATGTAGCCGCGTTTCAGAGCGTCGGTGATCAGATCGACTGCCACCTGTGTGTCGAACGTCGGCGGGCGAAACATCGGAATCATACGGAGTCCTCCTCGCGAATCATGCGCGCATACGAAAGCAACCTGGGCACAGTGTCGCCAGGAATCGTACGCAGATACTGCTCGACCGGTGCGTTTTGATCCAGCACGAAGCCGGCTTTCTCGTAGATCACGAGCGCACGACGGTTCTCGATGAACACGCGCAGCCACAAGCTTCGTCGCTGCGCCAGCTCGCAGGCCGCCGCGAACACCACGTGCCCGTAACCCTGACCACGATACGGAGCGAAGACGTCGGAGCCGACGCATGCCGAGAACGGATCTGCGTGGGTGACGCGCACCAGGCCGACCGGCACGTCTGAGATGAGCGCGATCTTGTAGCACGACGGATCGTGCCGCTCGTACCAAGCGATCTGCTGCTCCGCGCTCACCGTGCGCGCGTCTCCCAGCCAGACCCGCGTGTCCGCTCGGTTGCGATGCTCTCGAAGCATCACAAGGTCTTCGCGCACGATCGATCGCAGAACACAGCCCATCATGCGCACCACGGACGGAGCATGCTGATGAACTCGTCTCGCCACACAACCTGACGGCCGGCCGTAAGGCACTTGTCGACCGTCTGCGCGATGAACTCGTAGTCTGCTGTGTACTCGGTCTCCGGCTCCCATCGGCCGAGAAGCTCCGGCTCATTCGGAGTCACCAACATGTGGCCGCCTACGTGACCGCGCTGTACTCGACCTTCCGTCTCCCAAAGAACAACCGGCTCGTTCCCAGAGCCGTACTTCTTCATCTTGAACATCAGAGCATCACCGGGAAACTGGTTGGCCACCGCCACCACACGCGTCAACGCGAACGGAAAGAAGCGATCGTCCTGGTCTTGCCACAGGACCAATCGGCCGGTGGGGCCTTGATCCAAGAACCGATTCCTCTGCCGGTTTCCATACGTGACGCGCTCAGAACGCTCGAAAGCCTGCATCACAGTCGTGACAGACGGATGCTGCGCAGCCCAAGAACGCACGGCCTCCATCACGCGGTGAGCGTAGCCGTCCACGCCCACCAGCAGCTCCACCGATGGAGATGGAGCGCCGTAATACGGACGAATGGCGGCCTCGACCGAATCGAGTGCACGAAGCAGCTGAGGATGAACGTCGCCATCCATGTTCGCCGGATCCGGCCAAGCACACACTGGCATGATTACCGACGCGTCGTGCTGGTACATGCGGATTCAAAGCTCGCCAGGAGCGGCCTCGTGGGCGCTGTACATGGTGATGAAGTCTTCGAGCCACACGACTGGACGATCTGCGAACTCGAAGCGACCAATCGTCTGCGACACAAACGCGAAGTCCGCCTCGTACAGCGTATCCGGCTCCCATCGACCCAGAAGCTCTGGCTCGTTCGGCGTCACGAACATCTGCGCGGCAACCTCTCCGAGCGACACGTCTCCCTTCGTGCGCCACAGAACCGGCGGCAGTCCTTTGCGATACAGCCGCATCCGAAACATCAGCGGGCTTCCCGGGTACTGCTTTGAGCGTGCGACCGCCATTGCCAGAGCGCCCGGATAGAACATGTCATCGTCATCCTGATACGCGATCAGCGGTGACGACGGCAACCGCGCATCCAGCATCGCGTTTCTCTGTCGATGGCCCCAGCTGCGTTCAGCTGGCCGATCAAAGCAGTGAACCTTGACCAACACGTCCGGGTGCGCGTGCGCCCATTCTTCTACGACCTCCACGACCCTCGGCGCATGTCCGTCCACGCCGACGAGCACCTCGGCGCTGACCGCCGGAAACTCGCCGTACGCCTGTGTTCCGCGCGAGATCGAATCCAAGACGTGACGCAGCGTAGGGCGCGGCCCATGGCTCATGTCCGAGGCGTCAGGCCAGGCACACGCCGGCAGCACGACGGTGATGTCTGTTGCCACTACCGCTTCCTGCCGATCGCAACCGTGTCGCCCTTCCACGTCCCGTCCGTGCACGTACGCACGTTGAGCACGTTGAAGCCGGACTTGTCCATGATCGCACGCATCCCGTCAGGATAGATGCGCCAACAGTCGATGGGATGGGCGTGATAGGGCCACGCGTACGGTGCAGTCAGACAGACGATGCCGCCGGGCTTCGTGATGCGCGCGATCTCATCCACAACTAGCCACGGGAATCTCGTGTGCTCCAGCGTAGAGACGGTGACGACGACGTCGAAGCTCTCCGACTCGATGTTCGGCCACTTCGTTTCGTCCGGCAGCACGACATCCACGTTCGGACCTGCGGCGAGATCGAAGCCGGTGTAGGACCACCCCGGCTTCTGAAACAACCCACGCAGGTTCCCGTTCACATCGTATGCGCCGATGTCCGCCACGTTCAGCGTGCCAGTCACGGGGAGCCAGGTGTTCACGAAGGCGTCGACCTGATCGTAGACTTCTTTATGCACAGTCAATCCCGTTGTATGGCTCGTCGAAGGTTTCGTGATGCGGGAGGCCGCCCCACTTCGCGATGTACCGATCCTTGTTCGCCTCGAAGCTCTTGTTGTGCGCCATGCGCTCTTCTCGGTTGAACGAAGCGAGCGTCTGGCTTCCGCGGTTCACGTGCTCGTACGTGACCGACTCGACGTTTACCTCTTTGATGCCGCCCACCAGCCGCATCCGGCGATGGAAGTCATCATCCTCGTAGTACGCGGGCCAGAACTGCTCGTCGAAGTATCCAACCTTCGCGAACAGGCGATGGCGCACCATGAAACACGAGAAGCCACCGGGGCCACAGGTCACGAAGTCGGCGCCGCCTTCCATCGCGGCAAGCATCTCTTGGATCGTCGTCTTGCCGAACAAGATGTCGTCGCCTGCGAACAGCAGGGCCGTGGCGTCGTTGAAGAGCAGCGTCTTGGCCATCGTGTTCCACGAGCGCGCGCACCCCAGGTTCTCGCCCGGAACGTCGATGCCCACCGGCGCGGGCACGTACACGGTCTCGCCGGTGTAGCGTACGGTCGCTGTCTCGTGCGGCGGCAGCCAGTCCGGCCGCCCCTTGGCGAGCAGTTCGCCGCCGTTGTCGATCACGTGGTACCGGTCCGGACGCCGCGTCCCGGCAGCGGCAGACCGAAGCATGCCTCCGAGAAGGTCGTAGCGTCGCAGCGTGGGCACTCCGAGAATCAGCTTCATCATTCTCTCTCGTTGATGCTGTTGGTGCCGGTGTTCTGAAGGTTCTTGCCGTGACGACGCTTGTAGTTGACGATGTCTTCGATCGGATAGAACGAGTAGCCGGCGGCGACTAGCTTCGAAAAGTACGCCGCGTCGAAAGCATAGTCGCCGGCCCTGGCGGGCCACTGTGGTGCATGCTTCAAGCAGCTGCGGCGATGACAGAACTGACCGTGATCGACCCGCGAGTACGGCACGGTGAGCACGCAGCCGGCGTAAAGCTCTCCCACTTCCTGCTCGTCCTGAACGTATCGCATGCGCCCGTAGGCGACGTCGCACCCAGGATGCGCGTCGAAGAACCGCTCGAAGGCGGCGAAGCGCCCGGCGGCGAACCAGTCGTCGTCGGGTAGGTAGTGCAAGAACTCGATGGAGTTACTGATCTTCGCGAGCGCGTCGTTGATGCACATCACGGCTCGGATCGCCGGATCAGCCAGATTACCTTCGCGCGGTCGATCTGAAAACATCACCGAGCACTTCGGGTCGCCGCCGAACGCGAGTGAGATCGCGGCGCGCGTCTCCTCGTTGGATCCGTCGTCGGCCACGATCAGCTGAAACGGTCTGCTCTGAAAGCGGACCGATCTGATCGCCCTCGCGATCATCGTCGGGCGGTTGTAGCTCGACATGATCACGGCGTGTCGCACTGGCTGCGCCACGGCTACTCCGCAGTCTTCGGCGCCTCTGCCGGCGGCGCTTCGGGGGCGGGCACGTTCGGCGTCGCCGCGCCCGCGAAGATCGCCGTGACCGCGCCAGCCGCCTTCTCCACGAGAACGTCGGCGTTCACCTCCGCAGCCTCGCGAAGCTCCTTCAGCTTTGCCGCCTTAGTAGCCTGATCACCCGGCGTGTACTGCTCGGATCCCATGCGACGGCGCGGTAGAAGCGCCATCTGGAGACACGGCACCGGCGTCTTCTGGTTGTTCGCATCGAGCACGAACTCACCCTGCGCGTCCTTCTCGTACACGGGCTGGTTCTTGGCGTCCTTCTCCGAACCGGGGCACGGGCCGCCGTACATCTCGACGTCGCCACCGATAGCGGCGATCTCGTCGTCGGTCAGCTCCAGGGTTCCACGCCAGCCGCACATGATGCACTGGAACTCGCACTGGTTCGGCGGAGTGTCACCACGCATGCGCATGAGCGCGGCCTGCGCCTGGTCCTTCGTGCGAACGGCCAAGCCCGAGTGCGGGACGTCGGCGTAGACCTTGATCTCGTTGTCGGAGGTGTCGCTCATCGCTTTCCCTTTTTCTTCGCAGCCTTCACAGGGCCCACGACCTTGTGCTGATCGACCACGTAGTTCAGCGCTGCGCCGACGCTGTAGCGTGCGCCGATCTTCAGATCGTGCACTCGCGCTACGCGTTCGAGCTTCTCGACGCGCGACTTGTGGGTGCGGAACGTGATGCGCACGTCCGTTGCCTTGTCGTCCAAGCTGTTGCTCACGATGCCACGCGCCCTTCCACTCGGATCATCAGGATGTCTTCGCCGCTGATGGCGACGCGCATCCTGCGGGGACCAGTCGACGACTGCTCGTTGACCTCGAACTCCCACAGATCGCCGTTCGACACCTCGCGGTAGTTGGCAGCCACGAACGCCACCAGCTCCTGACCAGCTCCGCCGATCTGCTTCTCGGCGTCCGCACGCAACGCGAAGTCAGACACACGCAACATCACTTCGACCGGGCCACCGCCAAGGTCGCGAAGATACGAACCCATCTTGCTCACGCTCATGTTGTACTCCTACGCCAGCGCTCCAGCACATCGAGCCATTCGCCCATGGCGAACTCCCAGCACCACTGCATCGCCCGCTCTTCGTTGCGTCTCGCCTGCTTGCGCATGTGATCGAGCACCGGTGCGCACGCGATCGAGACCAGGCACGTCGCGAGAACGTCAGGCTCCACCACCGGAGCGCTGCCCTCTTCGTTCGCGAACGAGGTGTACCTGTCACACGTCGCCACAGCATGCCAGCCACGCATCTCGGACAGGTAGTCGACTTGACCAGTCACGTACGTGGTGACGAGCGGCGTCTGCGAGACGCACGCCGCCAAGATCATCAGACCGAAGCCCTCGCAGCGCGACGGCTGAATCAGGACGTCGACTTCCTCGTACATCTGCGCAAGCGCGTCTTCCGTGACGCCGCGGTCGTCGGCCATCTCGATGGAGACGTTCTGCAAGTTCAGGTCTTGCACCGCGTAGTGCACCGATTCGTAGATCTGCATCGGCACGTGCACGCGCAGCTCCACACGATCGCCCATCGCGTCCTGAGCGCGCCCCCACGCAAGGAGAAGCTCCTCGGTGCCCTTGCGGCCCGGCCACGAGAAATCCGTTGCGAAGTGCATGCAGCGAACGCGGCTACCGGACTTGCGGCGCGAAGGAACATCCATGAAGCGAGACGAGACGCCGAGCGGCACGCGCGACAGCCACTGCGGCGCTCCACCAAGCGACTTCGTCCCCTTCTGCACGGCACGCTCGCACCATCGCGACGGGACCAGGACCAAGCCGCACTCGTTTGCGATCTTGGAACGCTCCGCATCGAGCGCATCGGTGTTCGGCGACGAGAAGATGGCGATGTTCTGCGGCGCGTACTTCTGCGCGTAGGCGTCGAAGATCCACGCCTGCACGTCGACCATCATCAAGACGTGCTGATTGGTAGGACGGTCCTGCGCTCGCTCGATGTCTGCGTAGTCCTCCATCCAGGTCTCATCGAGGTTGGTGACGCTGCCCAACCTTCCGGCCGCTTCGAGAGCACGGCACACGTATGCGCCAACGGTCGCGTAGCTGAACCTGGACCCGAAGTGGCCGACGATGTCGATCATGCCTCGCTCCACTTCTTCAGCGTCTCCTCGTCGATCAGCTTCGCGAGCGCAGCCCTCAGCGTCGGCACACACGCGTCGTAGCCGAAGCGCTCCCGTACGCGCTTCGCCGTCTCGGGCGTACGGATCTGTCCCGCATCGAACGCCGCGCGCATGTGAGCGGCGAGATCGGCGACGTCGTAGCTGCCCCACTGCGACTTCGCGTCGAGGAGCGCGCTGTGCTTCAACATGTCGCGTGGCACCGGGACCACCTTGCTTGCGAACACGCGGAACGCAGAGGCCTGGTCGGCCGCGCCCGCACAGTCGCGCGTGAGATCGCCGACCGCGCCGAAGTCGCTGGTGATGAGCGGCACGCCCTGCGCAACAGCGTGAATCGGCGGGATGCCGAGGCCCTCTCCGAAGCTCGGGTTGACGTAGCAGTCGAGACTACCGAGCCAGTCGGCAAGCTCTCTGTCCGTCAGTGACGTGCCCGTCAGAAGCTTGAAGCGTGGCATCTCCCAGCCAGGCCTCTGGAACTCCAGCTTGAGCTTGCCGATCTCGCCGAGCACCTGACGCTCGAAGTCGAGAAGCAGCGGCCGATCGCGACCCGACCCGAAGTAGCTCGTGCGGATGACCAGCGTGACGTTGTCACGCTTGGTGAACGTGCTGAAGTATGCGCGCACGAGGTTGTGAAAGCCCTTGCGCTCGTGCCACGTCCCGTTCACGCCGAACGTGAAGACCTCGTTCTTCGGCTGCGGCGTCGGATCTTGCAGGAACGACCATGGCCCATCGCAGATCGCGGGGCGCACGACCTCCACCTTGTCCGGGTTCACGCCCGACTCGATGTAGCACCGACGAGTGAACTCGCTCACGCACCAGATCGCCTTGAACCCAGACGAGTTGCACACGCGACGAGCGTACTCACTCATCGGCAGCGCCTCGAAGGCCACGTACGGCACGTACGCCGGCACACCGATGCCGATGTCGAGCGAGCTGTGATCTGGCGGGAAGCTGCCGATGAAGGCCTTCGGGATGCCCACCGCATCCTTGTGCCAGCGCATCAACGTCCGATCGCGATCTGGCGGAAACTTCTCCGTGTCGAGTTCCATCGTCGGGTGCGGCGCGAGCATCGCTGGGATGCGGAGGCGCTCCAGCATCGCGTGCATCGCCATCGCGTGCGACGAGTAACCTGAACGCGTCATCGCCGGGAACGTGTGCCACACACCCACGACGTCGTGACCTGGCGCCGCCTCAGCAACGTACTGATAGCCGGCGCGCGAACGCCTGTCGCCCTCCAGCTGCGCATCGAGTGCCGCGTGGATGATCTTCGACCCGGGCGCAGCTGGCGGCGCATAGACGCTCACCGAAGCGGCGATCTCGGCGGCAACTTCTGCTGGTGACAACTCGGCAGTGTCTGACATCGTGTCTCCTACCTATGCTTCTCGATGTACGTCGCAGCCCGTCGCAGCAACCGTGGGTCGTCACGAAAGAATCCAAGGCCTGGGTTGCAGGTGTTACAAAGAACGCTGCGTACTACCCCGGTGCTGTGACAATGATCAACGTGGGATGTACGCTTCGTCAGGCGTGAGCGACAGATCGAACACTTCCACCCCTGACGCTTGGCCAGAGCCTCGATTCGAACGCCCGTACCATTGCTCGCCGCCGCGGAGCATCGCTTGCAGTAGCAGTTGAGACCATCCGCTTGCAAAATGGTCGGATAAAATGAGGCGGCTGGCAGCGTGCAACGGCAGCGAGGACAGCGCTTCCTGCTTGGTATCTTGACTACCTTGCGGGCACTAAGGCCCGCGCGGCGTGCGGCCTGTGCATCACGATCGCAATCCTTACACCACCCGGCGAGGCCGCCGGGACGCGACCTGTGCTTGGAGAAGCAGCCCGCTGGGCGTCTCCTGTCGCATCGAGGGCATCGCTTGGTGACCACCATCTGCGCGACGGTACCTCTGTCGGACGCCGTATGCAACAGATGTCGGACAAGTCGTTACTTCTTTGGCGATGACTCGGATCCAAGTCTGACCGGCCACAGTCGAGATCCGGCAATGACCGACGCGACCTCTCCGCTCTGACTCGCCCACAGACTCATGCATCCGGCATCGAACGCGTCGGGCGTGTGCTCAGAGTTCGCATGCCTGGGGAAGCGAGAGCAGACCACCATCCTGGCGGCGGCCTTCAGTTCGGCAGAGCGCTTCGCACCGAGACCAGAGAGCATCTTGCCCTGCCATGTGCGTACGTTGACGCGCAAGATGCGCTTCTTGGGCACGCGGCAGTGCTGGAGCACGCGCTGCCAGTCACGCCACGCAGCGCCAAGGCCCATCAATGTCGCTGCGCTCATGCGGCGGTCTTTGCCGAAGCCGCCTGCCGTCCACTTCTCACCGATCACGACGAGGCCGAGGCCGAGCTTCTGAGCAACCTGGATCGCGGCCTCCACCACCGCGACACGCTCTGCTTCTGCGCCGACGCGATTGAAGATCGTGCCGATGTGCAGCGTGGCCGGCGTCCAGATGGACCAGCCACTCTGTGCGCCACCGTCGAGGCACAGGATGACGACCCTGTGCGGCTTCCAGACGGGCGAGGCGGACCTCACCGACGTACGGGGGGATGCTTCCACGGCGGAACGAGCGGAGGAAAGCTTTCGGCAAAGTTGGCTGCGTGTCCGATCGTCAGATCGGAACACGCAGACACCGGTGTCACCGTATGAGCGCCGAACAGGACTGCGTCGTCCTGTTCGTCATCGTCGCTCAAAAAGTCCGTGCCCGTGCCGCTGCCAAAATCATCGACACATTGCTCGACGAGGGGCGGCGGCTCACGGCGGCGCCGCTCCGGATACCTGGATGTACCGTCTCGGTCGATCGAGCCGTTCAAGATTTCACGCCCCGTTCCGTAAACAGCAAGCGCAAGGTGAATCGCTGCGGGCTCGTTCGACTTGGAACCACCGACAGCAAATCGAAAAAGTTCCGGCCACTCGACCACAGCATCGACCCTGCGTCGGGCGTTTTGTTCAGCGACCGTCGGCGGCTTGGACGGCCTCCAGCCTTCCTCTTTTGTAACGACCGGATCTGCAACCCACTCCCCCATCAGGCGCGTGGCGATGGGCAACGCCATGGGCTGAATCGCGGTCCAAGGCCAAGCATGGGATGCAACGACTTCATGAAACAGCTTCGCTTCTTCTGAACCGTGAACAGCGCGCCAGACATCCATCACCGGCGACTGCACGTCGGCGAGCGAACAGCACTCGAAGTAGATGGCGTGAACCAGGTCACGGTTACGTTCGTCGTCCACGAACGCGTTACGCTGCGCTCTGACTCGGTTGTAGTTGTCGTGCTCAGCCCAGTCGACATCGGGGATGGAGGCGTATGACATGTGCTGCAAAAAACCGAGCACAAACTCTGACCGCGGTCGATGCTTCAGAGCAACGGTCAGCATCTCCGTGTTCTGGGCAAACAAACGGGCGGCGGCTTCGGCGACGGGCATTGCACCAGAAGCGACCGCGCCCGAGTCAGGCCACTCGAAGTCGTCGCGCCAGCAATGGAATGGCCCAGGGTCGCCGTACTCTGCGGCCTGAACCATGTCTTCCATCATTGCCTGGTCGAGAGCTTCTACGTTCATGATTACTCCACTGCCTGCTCGCGGGTGCGACTCGTGAAGCCTTCGATGATGTCGCTGGCTTCACGCAGATCCTTCGCCGCGCCATCGTAGCCGTCGCGTTTCATCAGCTCCGCGTGCTGCTTGATGCGCTTCGCTGCGCGATCGAGCCCACGGAGCGGGCCGCCGGTCGTGTAGTACATCGGCTCGTTGCGAGCGGACTTCTGCTTCTTGGCGAAGAGGCGGTTGTAGAGCCAGAGGCCGAACGCTGCCGCGGCGAGTAGCAGCAGAAGCGTACGCAGATCGAACCCGGTCGACGGCTGTGCGAGCGCCGTCGAAGGCGAGTCCGCGAGTGAGAGCGGGTAGAGCGGGCGCTGCGGAGGAGGCCCGCCCTCGTGGCCGGTCGCTTCGAGGTTCGCGTGCTGCGCCAATGGCTGCCGAGCGCGGCGCAGTGCTCGCGGGTCGGAGATCGGCGCGCGGTAGCTCACCTACCGATGCTCTTGGACTGCATGTCCATGTACATCATGGTGGCGCCGGTCGTGTCCGTGATCGCGATCGAGTCGGTCACCTTCACGCAGAAGCTGTGGCAGTAGTCGCACTTCCAGCGCTCGGGGCTCGACACGATGGCGATCTTGTCGTCCGACCGCGGAGCGCGGGACAGCACATTCTCGCAGTGCCACTTCCAGTTGATCGAAAGGTGGTTGCTCGGCGGCAGCTTGCCGTACGTCACCCAGTCGAGCGCCATCGCCTTGTTGTCCTCGCGGACGTGGAAGTAGTTCACCTGGCCATGCTCACGCCAGCAGACCGGGCACTGTCCGACAAGCATCGCGACCGCCTCGTTCGGATCGGATGCGCGCCCCTGCATGTGGATCTCGCACTCGATCGTAGCGATCTCCAGGCCCTTGTTGGTGCCCTTCCACAAGATCCACGTCTTGGGCGCGAGGTCTTCGCTGTTCACGGACGCGCCCGTGAAGCGACCCTCGCGCATCATGCGGGACTCCATCTTGCGACCGGCTTCCCACTGCCGCTCGCCCATCTTCCCGCCGAAGATGCCGCCGTCTTTCGAGATCTGCCTCATGAACGTCGCCTTCTCCGCTTGCCGCGGTTCGCTTTCAGTTTCCCAGCTCTGGACTCTTGGAGAACCGTGTAGCTCGACCACATCGCCATGCCGCTCAGCACGTAGAGGATGACGATCGGCGGCCCGAAATACGGGATCACGTAGTCGCGGATCGTCTGCTGCATCAGCGGCCCGACGAGGCGCTGCTCCACGGCGTTGACGATGGCCGGACCCTGACGCGCAAGCGTCGCGTCTGGATTCGAGATCAACCCAGCAGCAAGCGACGCGATGTTCGCCACATCCTGGCCCGTGACCTGGCCCAGGCCGTCGCCAGAGTTCCCCATGCCTCGATAGCTCATCGACGCCTCCGTGCGCGACGACGACCGTTCGAGACGATGCGTTTCGGAGCGAGCATGTAGCCGAGCAGCAGCGCAACCGGGACGCCGACGAAAGTGCCGATCGCGGTGACCTTCGCGTAGTCGACGAGCGCCGTGTAGTTCAGCGGCGGACGATCTGTCCACGTAGCGCTCATAGTTCCTGGAAGCGCGGTACCGCCTTGGGTCGGATTCGTCGTCGGCAGCCCGATGTACCGAACATCCGGCTGTGGCGCAGACCAGATGTACTCGGCGACGCCGATGAAGCGGCGCACCGGATCCAACGACATCGACGGCGCTGGCTGGATCGGTGCAACGCCAGCCGGAAGCGTGGCAGCTTGCTGCGCAATCGCAGGCGAGACCTGACCAAGGTAGCCGCCAAGCCCGAGCAACGGCACTCCGCCGCCCTGGCGATAGTTGCCGTAGTCGAAGCGCTTGCCCGCAGGCGCGCCATCGAGATTCAGCACCTGCTCGCCCCACCGAAGCCGAGCGTCGTAGCCGGCGCCCGGAATCGGGGTCGTGGTGTCGAATGGGTACGACCTGTACCGACCGTAATGGCCAGGCAGGTACAGAGCCGGCGTATACGCCGGAAGCTGGAGGGTCGGCATCGCAGAAGTGTCGCGGATCGGGACCCCAGATGCAAGTCTGGGCCCGACGGTCAGACCGTCTCGATCACGCCCACGATGTCGTCCTCGCGCACGACAAGGCACTCGACGTCGTCGATCATCATCTCCGTGCCAGCGTACTTCCCCACGAGCACGCGGTCGTTCTTTTTCACCGATGGCTCATTGCGGCGGCCGTCGACCAGCGCCCCAGGGCCAACCTCGACCACGATGCACCGGAGCGGCTTCTCCTTGGCAGCATCGGGGATGACGATCAGGCCGACCTTCTCCGGCGCTTTCTCTCGACGAAGAACGATTCGATCACCCAGCGGTCGCAGCTTCTCGGTCATGACTTTCTCTTCTCCTTTACGGGTCCCAGTTGCCCATCCGCTCGCCACGATGACGTGGTGCTGCGGCCGTGATCTCGGTACGACTCCAGATCGCGCAAGACGCGATCGAGCAGTCTGCGCTGCTTGGCCGCCTCGACGCTGTCCTGCGCCTCCAGCAGTGCACGCTTCTTTTTCGCTGAGCCAAGACCTCGGGCCAGCTGTCGCGCGGGCGGGCACGGCCAGGCGACCCCTTGACCACCCGAAGCCGAAGACGGCCGGAACACGGCGCCGAGCGATGCCGCGTGCGCGCTCCACGCGGCGACGCCGACCATGTCCTCGATCTCCAACGGCATGAAGAACTCGTCCTCGGGACCGCCAGGGCCGCCGTCCAACGCGAGGCGCGCGGCGAGCGCTGACCACGGCTTGGCCTTCGTCATCACGGGTTCCAGATCGACGACCGCTGCACCGGTCCCATCTGCATCGGCTCTGCCTTCTTGCGCGGCCGACGACTCGTACGCTTCGACGTGGCCTCTGTCGGCGCGGCTGCGCCCTTCGCGGCGCGACTCGTACGCTTGGTCGCTGCGGGTTGGCTCGGATTCGACGCGCGACTCGTACGCTTCTTTCGCGTCGCTGCCGGCGGCGGCGTGCCGTCGTTGATGCCATCGACGAGAAGCTTCGCAGCGACGAGCTTCTTGGCGTCCTTCGTCGCGAAGCGTCCTGTTTTGCCGGCGAACAGATGGGTGAGCCGGCCCTGTTCGTCGGTCACGCCGATCGACTGCGAGTCGCCGAGCTTCTTGGCTTCGAGAACGAGGAAGCGAAACGTTGTCGATCGGTCGTAGATGTTGCGGTTCAGGTACTCTCTGGGTTGAAGCCGGAGAGCACCGCCAGCGTCGAGACCGCATTCGACGACTCGGAACCATCGACCGTCAGCTGGTGGGGCTGCGGTTGAGGCGTCGGAGCTTGGGGCGAGAGCGGCGGGGATGGATCGCGGGGCTCGCTTGGGCTTGCCCTTGGCGAAGGCGGGCGGCTGATAACCGGTGGTGGTGTCGGACATCGGCCGGGAGCATAGGCACGATTGTCTGACACTGGCAAGAACGCAATGCGCGATCTGCGACTCCAGATCGGCCACGCCTTGGTCAGATCAGACTCCACGTACCAGCGCGACATCAACTTGTCAGGCCGCCAGAGCGCTGGAACGACAACGACGACGTAGTCCGCCACGCGCTGCCACTCTGCGAGCGCGCGGTCCGGATGTTCGAGGTTCTCCATCACGTCACATGCGAAGAGACACCCGAAGTACCTGTCTGACCAGGGCAGCGTGTAGTAGTCGCAGTAGCTGACGACGTTCGGTCCCGGTGCGCATAGGGGGGCGCAGTCGTCGAGATTCACGTCGCCCCAGAGACGCTCGCCGAGCACCGCAGCCCGCAGCGAGTGGCCGCTCACACCGGCGCCGATGTTCACGAGGGGCTTGCCCGTGCCGCGCGCCAGCTTACGCGCGATTCCGGCCATTTCGTAGGGCTTTGTGACCGCGTCGCGAACGTACGCCGCGGTCACCAGGCCGAGCCCTGCCTTGACCAAAAGGTCTCGCATGTGACCAGCATAGCGCTTGCGGGCCGCTTCCACTATCATAGTACCGTTTCGTGCGCCGCACATTTCGTTACCAGCTGCATCCCACCGCCGATCAAGAGCGCGTCTTGATCGAGTGGCTGCACGTAGATCAGCAGCTGTACAACGCCGCGCTCCAGCATCGTCGTGACGCTTGGGACCACGAAAAACGTCAGCGACAAATCGCGCTCGACCGAGGACTACGTCGCAAGAACGCGCCGACGCCAGCGCTCTATGATCAGTTCCTGGAACTGACGACGCTTCGTGCTTGCGATGCGTCGATTGCTGCGGTCCCAACGCGCGTTGCACGATCGGCGCTTCGGCGTGTGGATCACGCTTTCAAGTCCTTCTTCAAGCGCGTAAAAATCGGCCAGGTGCCAGGCTATCCACGCTTCAAGACGCGGGACCGCTACGACTCGTTCAGCATTGGCAGAGTGTCTCCTCAAGGAGAGGGTCGTGGCAGTCGCCACGCGCACGTGCGCATTCCGAAACTTGGACTGGTAAGGTTTCACGAATACCGGCTTCTTCGTGGCAAGGTGCTCGACGTCACGGTCCGACGCGTGGCGAACAGATGGTACGTTTGTTTCGCCTGCGACCTCGGCGAATCCACGAAAAAGGTCGTAGTACGTAGCGCGACCGGCATCGATGTGGGGCTCACAACATTCGCGACGCTGTCGGACGGCACTGAATACGCGAACCCGAAGCACTTCCGTGCGGGCGAAGAACGTCTTGCGCGGCGGCAACGGTCCCTTTCTGGAACGCAGAGCGGGACGGGTGCCCGGCGTCGAGCGAGCCTGCTGGTGCAAAAGACGCACGAGCACATCAAGAATCAACGACTGGATCATGCGAGGAAACTCGCGGCGATCTTGGTCGCCAAGTACGATCTGATCGCGTACGAAGACCTGAACATCCGCGGAATGGTCCGCGGTCACTTAGGGAAGTCGATCAGTGATGCAGGATGGGGTACGTTCATCCACGCACTGACTTGCAAAGCGGAAGAAGCTGGCAAGTGGTGCGTGCCGGTGGATCCACGCGGCACGACGCAGCGCTGTAGTGCGTGTGGGCAGACGGTGGCCAAGACGCTTTCACAGCGTCAGCACGTCTGCTCGTGTGGTTTGGCGCTGGGGCGTGACGAAAACGCTGCTAGGAACATCCTCGCGCTCGGTAGGAGCGTGGTCGCAGGCATGGCCTGATCGGCCGAAGAGTTGTAAGCTCACTCCCGTACCAGAAGATCTCTTCGCACGAGGGCGTCATGAGCTATCAAAAAATCTCTGGCATGCGGAGCAACCGATTCCCGCTGATGGGCCTCGGCTGCGCATGCAACAGTCACCCGAGCGCACCAAGCGCAGGCACCGCAGGCCTCGGCTGCGGATGCAGCGCGCCTCCGGTGATGCCGATCGCAGGACTCGGCCTCGACCTCGCGAGCCTCGGCGTTGGCGCAGGTGTGGTCATCGCAGGCGTCGCGGGACTCGGCGTTGGCTGGATGGCCTGCCGCGTCTTCTCGCCGAAGCGCCCGATGTACCGCAACCGAAGCCGCCGCCGTCGGTCGAACTGAGGAACCGCCGTGACCTACCACCACAAGGGCAGCCTCGGTCAGACCTCCACGCCGGACATGGTCTTTTCCCTGACCGATCCGGACGTCGCAGCTGGGCAGGGCCTGACGGTCCCCGCGTCGACCACCACACCCGCGACACCTGGCAAGACGCCAACGGTTTCGGTCAGCGGCGGCGGCAAGGGCACATCTGCCTCGTCGTACCCAAGCGGGACTTCGCCTTCGCCGTCTCTGATCACGAACGCCGCGTACTCGTCCACGCCGACCGACTCCACGCCGCACTGGCTGCCATGGGCCCTCGGCGGCGGCGTTGCCGTCATCGGTCTCGCGCTCATCTTCGCCGCGCGACGCTGATCAGTTCAACAGGGTCGCGCCAGCGCCGCGGGGCAGCCTGAACCCTCTGGTCACGAGCGCGAGCAGCAGCTCTGGCTCGCCGCCGTGCGTAGCCCAGAACTCTCGGTAGAGAGCTTCCTCCTCGACCTCTGGGAACGCGCTCTGGTTGAAGCGCGTGGCGAGTTCGATCCAGAGATCAGAAACATCATCGAACGGAAGATCGCCGAGTGGTCCGGCGATGGCGCGGAACTCCTTACCCTGCGCCTTCACCAACACGAACAGAGCGGCCTCGTTGTGCTCGTTCAGGCTTGGCTCGACGTACAGGTCTTCCGCTCTGAAGTCGAGACGCCGGAACGTCTCGTGAAGCACGAGCACGTTGAGCAGGACGCGGGGGTACTGCCGAAGCGTCTTCACCGCTCGATGTTGCAGCTGATGTCGAGCGCCGAGTACCACGTCTGCGGCTGTCGCGGATTCAGCGGCGTGCGCACTGAGCCACGCTCTGCGTCGGGAGCGATCTGAGCGACTGTCCCGTTGGCGCGGTTGAACACGATGACCGCGAGCGGAGCGCCGGTGGCAGAACGCCTCGTCACGCTCACCTCGGTTTCGATCTCGCTCGGAATGCGCGCATCCATACCGAAAAGCCGAGCGCACTCGACGAAGGCGATCATGTCGTGGACGTTCCAGGCGTTCATCGCGATTCTCCCTTGATCTTCGAAGCATACGTCACGCCGAAGTGGTGCAGCATGCGAGCGTTGTACACGCCGTACTGGTTGTCGACGAGATCTTGGCAGCTGGCCCAGTACGGAGAGCCCTCGCGGATTTCGCCATGCATGTCGCCGCCAACGATCTTCGCGCGGAAGGTCCACACAAGCGTGTCGTTGATGTCGTAGCCCACGTACGGCGTGATGTCGCCGTCGATCTCGACGTGGAAGCCCGTCTCTTCGAAGGCCTCTCGTACGGCTGCCTGCGCAGGTGTCTCGCCCGGATCGACCTTGCCGCACGGCAGTCCGACCGTCTCTCCCCGACGCCGAAACGCAAGAGCAAGCTCCGACGGCGCGCCAGAGAAAATCAGCACGCCCGCTGCCATACGCCCGACGTACGCAACGTGACGAGCGCGGCGCATGACGCGCACTTCGGCGCAGAGAGCGCGCACGGCCTCATTGAAAGACGTGTCGCGCTCACCTGCCTGGTCGTACGCGAAGGAGCCGGGCCGAGGCTCCGACACGTGGCGCTCGATTGCTTCCAGATCGGCAAGCGACTGCACGAAGCCCACGAGCTTCGCGTCGGAGATCGAGCGATCCCGAACGTGATCGGCGTGCGCGTCATAGTCACCACGATCGAGCGCGCTCTGAAGCTCGTCGGCGACGCATTCGACGAGTGCCGTCGATGAAAACCGGCGCGTTGCGTCGCGGAGCGAGAGCAAGGAGTGTGCAGCCTCCTCGATCGAGATCTTCGCAACCTTGCTCTCCTCGGACTCCATCACGCGCTCGTGTACACGTAGTTGTTGCGCTCGCCCGAGCGCAACAAGCGCTTCGAGTTGACGAGCGCGTGCACTGCCTGATGCAACACGTGGCGGTTGATGTTCGGCAGCTTCTCCGCGACCTCGCCGAACGTCAGCCCCGCCTGCCGACACACCGCGAGCACGGCATCCATCTGCGTGCCGGGCTTCGGCGCCGATCCGCTCGGCGCGGCCGTCACGACGCGCATCGAGGGCGGGCCGTACGAGAAGAAGCGCTCTCCCGTCTGCTTCGCATGCGAGAGCTTGCCGCGCGACACCAGCTCGCTGAGCGC